>ENA-OQBL01000021-OQBL01000021.1-human-gut-metagenome-genome-assembly--contig:-NODE-21-length-109560-cov-30.410059_pt1 | contig 109560 bp, 114 predicted proteins | sample MGYA00242747_ERZ504553 | MGnify/ENA primary metagenome ERZ504553 (study PRJEB26092, sample SAMD00036240) | human gut metagenome | host: Homo sapiens | study: EMG produced TPA metagenomics assembly...
TGTACTTGGGGCATGCTGATCATAATCCTTTCCGGTCCTTTCTGGCGGAGATACAAGCACCATCCAGTTAAGACCATTCCGTGGTCGGCATGCTCTGCCTAAACCCGAAAAATCATCGTGACTAAACGGGGGTGGTGCCGTTTTCTTGGACTGTGATCCGAGGAGGAGACGGCCATGGCGAAGTACACGAGGGAACAGCGGCAACGCGCGGTCGAGTTGTATGTGAAATACGAGGGCTGCGCGGCGGATGTGATCCGCGAGCTGGGGTATCCCAGCCGGGAGGCGTTGCGCATGTGGCACCGGGACTGGCTCGACGAACAGGGGACGGGCGTGTCCTCGCAGCGTGGTGAACGGTATGCGCGCTACACGGAGGAGCAGAAGCGTGCGGCCGTGGACCATTATCTGACGCATGGGCGGCGTGCGAGCCGCACGATGCGTCAGATGGGGTATCCGAGCAAAGAGGTGCTTGCCTCGTGGATCGACGAGCTCGCGCCGGGCGAACGCCGGATTCGCCGTGGCCCGGTTCCCGGGGAATTGAAACGGGATGCGGTCCTGAAGGTCGCGTCCGGCGAATTGAGTTCGCGCGAGGCCGCGGAGGCGGTGGGTGTGGATTCGTCGGTCGTGCGAAACTGGAAGCGTCAACTGCTCGGAGACGCGAAAGGACTCATGGTGACGAAGAGGGAACCGGAACGCGGGGATTCCTCGCAGCAGGACGATCCGGACGCGCTGCGCGGCGAGATCGCCACGTTGCGCGCCGACCTCGAGCGTCTGCGCGCCGAACAGCGGGCCATGGAGATCCGGTTGGCGATCATGAAGGGTGCGGCGGAACTGGTGGGAAAAGAGCCGGGCGCAGACCCGGACAACCTGACAAGCCGAGAGAAGACGACCCTGATCAAGGACATCAGTGAGACGTTGGGCGTGAACGCGGAGAGCCTGCTGAAGGAGGTCGGCATCGCGCGCAGCACGTACTACTACCAGTTGAAGGCCATGCGCCGGCCGGACAAGAACGCGAACCTCCTGTCCCTGGTGCGCGAGGCGTTTGAGAACAGCAGGAGGCGTTACGGGTACAAGCGCATCCACCTCGAGCTCAAAAGCGCGGGCATCATCGTGTCGGCCAAGCGCATCATGCGCCTGATGACCAGCCACGGCATGGTCCCCGTGCTCAAGAGCGCGAAGCGCTACAGTTCGTACAAGGGCGAGATCGGCGGCGCACCCGCGAATCTCGTGAACCGCGACTTCCACGCCACCGCGCCGAACCGGCTGTGGGTCACGGACATCACCGAGTTCTCGATCCCGGCGGGCAAGGTGTACCTGTCGCCGGTCATCGACTGCCATGACGGCATGCCCGTCGCCTGGACGATCGGCACGAGCCCCAACGCCGCCCTGGCCAACGGCATGCTTCGCGACGCGTGCGCCACGCTCAAGCCCGGCGAGACGCCGATCATCCACTCGGACAGGGGTTGCCATTACCGGTGGCCGGAATGGATCCGCATCTGCACCGAGCACGGGCTGACCCGGTCGATGAGCGCGAAGGGCTGTTCGCCGGACAATGCGGCCGCGGAGGGGTTCTTCGGCCGTCTCAAGCAGGAGTTCTTCCACAAGAGGAGCTTCCGGGGCGTGACGATCGACGAGTTCACCGCGATGCTCGACGAGTACATGGTCTGGTACCGCGACAAGCGCATCAAGACCGAATACGGCATGAGCATCATGGACAAACGCATCCAGCTCGGGCTCGTCGCCTGAAACCATCCGGTACACTGACCAACGACCATACAGACAACGAAGTCCAACAAAACGTCACCACCCCCAACCCGCAACAACTAATTGAACACAAACACCCGCGGGCTTCGGGGAGGCCGCGGGCTTGGACGTGTCCGGCGTCTTGCCGGGGTCGCCCTGGCCGTCGCCCCCGGCGTTGCTCCCGCCACCGCCGCCCAGACCGCCGCCCAGACGGCGGTGGACAAGGCGAACACGGCGGTCGACGCCGCGCAGGCGAAGATCGATGCCGCCGACAAGCTGGCCCAAACCGCCGCCAGGAACAAGACGGATGCGGAAGCCGCGATCAAGCAGGCCAACACGGACAAGACGAAGGCCGAAGCCGGCCTGGCCGACGCCAAGGCGGCCAAGGCCGAGGCCGAGAAGGCCAAGCAGGCCGCCGAAGCCAAGAAGCAGAAGGCCGAACAGGCCAGGAAGCAGGCCGCAGGCGTGACGAACAATGGTCTGGCGTCCACCGGATCGGACACCGCCGCAATCGCCACATTGGCGGCGATCATGACCCTCACGGGCGCCGGCTGCGTGCTCGTGAAGGTGCGTGCCGCCAAGCATGCGGACGGATGGCATGTGAACGACTGACGGATTCCAATCCGTCGGGAACATCAAGGACCCGTCTCATCCGCGAAGCAACATCACGGATGAGACGGGTCCTTGATCCGTATGGGACGGCTATCGACGTCCGTTCCCTTGACCTCCAACATGCCGGCCGGATATGTCATGCCGCCGGCAGGCCGCGAACCCGCTGATCAGCACGCCGGACATGACGATCAGCGAGATGATGATCGCCTGTTTCGTGTCGCCGGGCAAAGGGGGTTGGTCGGGCATGCTCGCACACGGCGAGGAACCACCCATACCGGTTGTCACTCGAACTCCGGCTTGTATCCGTCGTCCACCGGCGTATAGCCAGCGCCGAACACTTCCTCGCCGGTGAGCCGCGTACCATCGTCGTCGTGTAGCCTCTCCACGGCCTTTCGGTACAGGGCGAAGTCCTCCTCGGTCTGAGCGACCGAAGTGGAACAGCCGCAATCGCAATCCCCTATCATGCCACGTTTAGGCTGATTGTCTTCCACGTTTTTTCCGTTCTCCTGAATGCCGCTCACAAACATGGTATCTGACATTTAAGAAAACAGTGGAAAGGCCGGGCGGGGAATCAGCTCCCCTGCCCGGCCTTTCCACTAGCTCACGGTCGTGTCAGCGTCCGTGTCGCGGCGTCACGGCATGACGCCTACGGACGGAGTACGCGACCGTCAATCCCACTCCCAAGAGCGTGAACGCGGACAACGCCACGATGGGCGCGGATACGCCGGTCTTGGCGAGTTGGCGAATCGTCTTCACGATGGCCGGTGTCGCCGGTGGAATGTAGGAGTTGTTGAACTCGGGTCGGGTTCCGGTGACGGTGACCATGCCGGGGGTCGCGGACGGCTTGTCCCCGATGGCATCCCCCTTGGTCTTGTCGGTCGGCGTGGCGGGCATGGCGCCGGAATCCTTCGTCTTCCCGTCCGTCGGGTCGTATTCGACTTTGGCGGTCAGGTTGCCTTGCAGGTCGTCGCCCACGGTGACGGTCACGTGATGTTCCGTCCTGTCGTAGGTGACGTTCTTCTCGCCGGTGTTCCTTTCCCGAATCACGTACCGGTGTTCGCCGCAATCGTCGATGCCGTTGTTGTCACGACCGTAGGTGAGCGGTTTGAACCGGATGTCGCCGTCCTTGTCGTTCCGTTCGGTGTCGATGACATTGCCCTTGTCGTCCACAAGTTCGAACTCGAATTCGTCGGCCTTCAGCCCGCGTCCGGTCAGGTTCTTCCTGGCCGCGAGTCCGACCATGACGTTCCCCGGCTGGTACGTGTTCTGGAAGAGGATGCTCTTTTCGCTGGCTTTGCCGTTGGAGTAGGCGACGCTGGCGGCGAGCTTGTGGCTCTTCGTGTCCTCGGTGACGGTGACGGTGACGGTGTGGACGGTCCTGTCGTAGGTGACGCCGCCCAGATTGCCGTCCTGTTCGGTCACGGTGTACGTGTACACGCCGGCCCGGTCGAACGTGAGCTTGTCGAATTCGAGGGTTCCTTCCCCTTCGCGGACGTCCGTCGCCTTGTCGGATTGCGCGTCGCGTGGAACGCGGGCGAACCGTTTGGTCTGGAGGGGGTTGCCGTCGGAATCCTTCAATTCGGCGGCGAACTCGCCATCGTTCAGATCACGTCCGGCCAGGTGCTTGTCCGCCTTCACGGTCACGTCAACGGGTGTCGGCGTGTACGTGTTGTCGAATCGGACGTCCGTGGCCTGACGGTCGACAGAGGCCGAGAGCATGCCGCCTTGATCGGTGACGGTGACGGTCACGTCATAGGCTTGGGTGGAATACCCGATGGTCGGGTCACGTCCGGCCTGTTCGGTGACGGTGTACACGTAGGTTCCGGGCTTGTCGTAGTCCATTCGTCCGAACGAGAAACCGGTGCCGGTGTTGGCGACGGTCTTCACGCCGTCCTTCGATCCCTCGGGCATCGGCGCACCGTCATGCGAGGTGAGTGCGAACGTGAACTCGCCATCCCGTGGGATGCGGTTGGTCGCCGTATCCGCGTTGATGATGGTCTTCACGCCGCCAAGCGTGCAGCCGACGCCCTGCGGATTGTACGTGTTGTCGAATCGGATGCCGTTCGCGGTCTTGCCGTCCGAACGGGTGATGGTCTTATCGACGACCTTCAACCGTCCGGCATGGTCGACGTCCTTGACCGTGTAGGTGATGGTGGTGACGGTGCCGTCCTTGGTGACGCCGGGGACGGTGACGTCCCGTTCCGAAACGGTGTACACGTAGGTTCCGGGCAACGGGAACGACAGTTGGTCGAACCTGATGTTGCCCCGGGCGTCGTTGGTCTTCGTCTGGTCGGCTTCGGCCGTGACGTCGTCGGGCGCGGTCACGCGGTGGAGCGTGAACGTGAAATCATCGCCCTTGAGCTTATAGTGGTTGCCTTCGGACGCGGAGACGGCCTTCACCGCGGTCGGATTGTCCGTGGCGGGCTGCGCCCGGTACGTGTTCGTGAATTCGGGGATGGCGGTCCCGCCGTCGTATTTCACGTCGGCCAACAGTTGGCCTTCGCCGTTGTCGGTGACGGTGACCCTCACGTGGTGTCTCGCGGCATCATACGTGACGCCGCCCCTGTCGCCGGGGGTTTCCCGGATGGTGTAGTCGTACGTTCCCGGCCGCGTGTATGAGATGGCGTCGAACAGGACGTCGCCCCGCTGGTCGTTGGTCTTCGCCGTGCCGACCTGACCGCCTGTCTTGTCCTCGACGCATGTGAACTCGTATTGCCCGGCTTGCAGTCGGACGCCCGTATGGTCGGGGTCCGCGAGGGTCTTGCGCGCACGGAATCGGACGCTGACCGGCTGCGCCTTGTACGTGTTCGTGAACTGGATGGCGTCGGATTGGACGCCGTCGCACGTCGTGTTGGCGGTGATGCGACGGGTGAACGTGGTCAAATCGTCCGTGACGGTGACGGTCAGAATCCAAGTGCGGCTGTCGTAGGCGACGCCCGGGTTGTCGCCCCTGCGTTCCCGGACCTGATACCGGTAGACGCCTTCCTTGGCGAAAGCGTTGGAGTTGATTTGGAGCGTCTGCGTCCTGTTGTCGGCGAACGTGATAGACGCGGGCACCGCGTTCGCGGGCGCGCCGTCCAACGCGGTGATGTCCGCGACGTACCTGTCCCTGTCGGTCCAAGCGCCGTTCGGACGCCCGTCCAGCACCTTGACCGCTTTGAACGTGGCGGGCGTGGCGGGCATGAGCGTGCCGCTCATGCCGTGGTCCTCGTTCGGGTCCTCGTACACGGCGGACGTCATCTCGTCCAACGCGGGGAACGGTTTCAGCGTGATGACGCCGGCGACCATGTTGCCGTGCGAATCGTCCTCCCGGTCGCTGTCGGAGTCGGTCGCCTCGCTGGCGTCCTTCGCGTTCTTGACGGTGACGTTCTGCCCGTGCCAAGCGGTGCCGGTTTTCGGCGTGAACCTGAGCTTGAACCCGGAACCTGCCGGAATGGAACCGATTTCGTAGTGGCCGTTCCTGTCGGTTGTGGCGGTGCAGGGTTTGCCGTCCACACTGGTGACTGTCCTGCCGTTCGCGTCCACCAGCGTGACGTTCACGTCCGCGAGAAGCCGGTCCGAATCCTGTCGGATGCCGTCATGATTGGTGTCGAACCATGCGACGCCGTTGACCTTGCGTTCCACGACCTGCGTGACCGCGTCCACCTTGTTGTCGCCGTCCGCCCACCGGTTCACATACGAGTCGGCCGCCTTGTTGCCTGTAGGTTTGATGCTCAGGCTGAAATCGTAGCGGGCGGTGGCGGGCAGGCTTGGCGAGGTGAACGCCCATGCCACCGGCTTGCTGTAGCCGTCGGGGATGGTCACCTTGCCTGTGGTCGCATTCACCGTGGCTTCGGTCCATTGTGTGACCTGTTCGCGGGTTATCTTCGTCGCGTCCACGTTGCGCCATTTCTGGTCGGTCGTGAAGTAGACTTTGACGCCGTTCATGCTTGCGCCCGCACCCGCCTTGACGGTGAGTCCGGCCATCACGTAGTCGCCGTGATAGTTGGACTGGTTCAAGCCCGTGTAAGGCATGACGTCCACCGCATACGGGTCGGTCTTCTCATCCTTGGAGAAGTTGCCCAGCATGTTCCTGAATCCCAACGGGCGGTTGATGTCGTTCAGCAGCGGGTCGGCGCGGGTCGCCAGCGCGGTCGCGCGCGTGCGGGACACGCGAACCGTCATGTCGGCTATCTGCGCCTTTGGAGCCAATGGGGGAGCCATGTTGCGTTTCGACTGGATGGTCGCATGGTTTGTGAACGAATCGTTGTTCCTCACGTCATGGTCGGGGTCGGACGCGTCCCCGATGGTGGTGGAATAGTGGATGACGGTCTGCGTGCCGGAGTCGGCGCGCGCCCCGTTCACCCTGATGGTCATGGTGGTGGTGCCGTCCTTGTTCACGACGATCGTCGGCGTGACGGGGGTGCCGCCGGTGACCGTGCCTTTGTCGGGCGTATGCTGCGTGTACTGGCCGCCGACCGTCATGGAACCGTCCACGTAGGTCAGGCCCTTGGGCAGCGTGTCGGTGATGATGTAGTCGGTCGTGTATTGTCCGCCGTCCGTGGTCGTGGACGTGTCGGCGGTGGCGGTGAGCTTCCAGTCCACCGTACGCTGTTCCTTGTCCAAATCGTAGACGGTTTTAGTGTTGCCGGCCTCGTTGGTCTGCTCGACCTGTTTGGCGATGTGCGGTGTTTCGCCGGCTATGTACAGGCTGTCGCCTTTCAGGGTGTCGGCGGTGTCGCCGCCCTGGTAGACGCCGTTTTCGTCGAACGTGGCGGGACGGTACGTGTCGCCACTGTAGGTCAGGTCGGGTTTCACGATGTTCGCGTATTCGGGCAGTCGGGTGGTGAGATTGTCGGAACATTGCTGCCATTGCGTGTCCGGCGCGTCCGCGTTCAGGTTCGCGGTCCGGGCGAGGCTGTTGCGCGTCCAGTAGGCGGTTTCGGCGACGATGGGTGTGACCGTGCCGATTCTCGCGGTGTCGAGGATGCGGGCGGGCAGGGCGACGAGGGGCGTGAATGTTCGGTTGAAGCTCGTGCCGGTCGGGTCCACCGTGTTGTGGTCTTCGAACAGCATGCCGACTATCGTGCCATGCCGTTTCGCCTCGTTGAGGGTCGGATAGTAGTCGAGGCCGCTGATTTTCGTGTCGCGCTGTTCCCTGTAGTCCTTCCAGTTGGTGCCGTCTTTTTTGACGGCGTACCAGTAGGGGATTGCGTTCCTCCGTTTGGCTGCCCTCGCGCCCCACGTGAAAACGTTCATGGGGATGGTCGGCTGCGTGTCGGGATGGTCGTCCACCGGTTCGATGCTGTTCGGGTCGAGTTTGACCAAACCCATGCCCATCACTTCGGCGTCACCTTCGGAGTTGATGATGATGTTGTGGCCTATTTGGAGGCGTAGTTTCGACCCCTGTATGAGACTGTCGGACCCGTTGCCGTAGTCGGGTTGCGTCCAGTCGCCGCTCGTGCCCGCATCGTTCCATGACATGCTGTTGCTCCAGTGCGTGTATCGGATGCGCGTACTGTACGTGCCCTGCATGCGGACGGTCAGGGCCGAACCCGCATGGTCGTCACCGGTGGCGGCCTGGTTCGAATTGTCTTCCGCCGTGGCGAGACGGTCTCCGCTGACGCCGGTGGCCGTCAATCCCATGTCGTCCATGGTGATGTTGGCCGTCTGGTCGACGTTCCCGTAATATTGCGCGACGGTCCGGCCGTCACGGCTGGTGGGCGTGATGAACTGCAATACGTCCGTGTGGATGGCTCCGACCTGCATGGTGGAGCAGTCCGACGTCATGTAATCCGTGCTGCATTTATTGTGTGTGCCGTTCAGTTTATTGTGGATGGGGAAGACGGACGTGTCGTAGCCGTCGAACGAGACGGTCACGTCCGTGCCCTGCCCGCCGGTCGTGGTCGTGATTGTCGTGTTTCCACGCGCCACACGGTCGTTCCCGTCGGCATGGTCGGCGACGCCCGGAGCCTGATACCGTAGGTCGCCCATCCATGCGAACGTCCGCCCATACTTCGAATCTTCGTTGTCGATATGCCCGTAATCGTAGAGCAACGGCTGCCAACGGCGTTCCATCGGATGCTTCGTCCCGGCCTTCGTATCATCCGAATACTGGTTGGACAAGCGAAGCCTATAGGTGATCCTGCCGGACGGAGCCTCCAAACCCTTCAACCCCTTCGTCCGGTCGGGCCAACGCATCTCCGTGACCAATGCGATGCCCAAACCCAAGCCGGTCACCTTGCCCTCGTCCTTGTTGGGCGCGTTCGCCGCACCCGAGGAGAAGTCGAACACGCCCCTGTCCACGTTGCCGTAGTTGACCATGCGCACGTTCAGGTTGAGTTTCGCGCTGACGGTCACATCCTCCGGCGTGTCCTCGGCCCGTTTGTGCGTGCCCGTGTTCGTCGGGTTCGAGGCGTCCCATGCGGGCCACGCCTTGACGGTCGGATGGAACCGGTAGCCGTGGGGCGCGCCCTTGACGGCGACCGACAGGCCGATGGAACCGGTGCCGGGGTTCACGGTCGGCGACTGGCTGGTCGGCTCCAACAGGCGGTAGCAGGTGTACACCTGCGTGACAATCCCGTCGATGGTTTCCGTGGTGAGTTTCGGCTCGTAGCCGGGCGTATGGTCCACCCAGCCCATCTTCTCCGCGTCGAACGTGACCTTGTCCTTCGGGTAGGGCAGTTCGAACCGGAAGCCGACGCGCGTGCGCCGATAGTAGTCCATGGTCGAGTCGGGGGTGAGCGTGTACTCGTAGTCGTAGGTCACGGTGTCGTACGAGCGGACGATGTCGTTGTTCTCGTCCTTGTCGTCGCCGCGCCCGTTGTCCGCGTCGAACGGCGCGGTGCCGGTGATGCGGTCGGTGAGCCTGAGCCTGCTCACGGCGGCGCTGTCCGTGTCGAGCATGTCGTGGACGGTCACGTCCGGCGCGGCCTGACCCGTATCCGCCTGCGGAGCGGATTGCGCGGGCGCACCGGTGCCGGATTGTTTGTCCGCACCGGTTCCGGCCTCGTCGCCGGAACCGGCGTCGGGTTTCGTCGCGGCCTCGTCGCCGCCTGTGGTCGTCTTGTCGGGTTCGGCTTGGATTCGCGTGGACGTGCCCATGGTCGTATCGTCCGCATACGCGGCGGACACGGCCGACGCGCCTGAGCCGAACAGCGTCACGGACGCGAGTATGAGCGCGGCGACCTTTCTCAGACCGGGTTTCATCGTCTTTCGGTTCCTTTCGGGGATGTGCCGTGAATGAATACGGCTGTTCCAATGGTGTGGGGGATGGGTCCCAAGTACGGTTTGCAGGAGAGTTCCCGGCTCACGCCGTCCGACCGTCTCCGGTCGGGTGACGGTCGGACGGCGGGGATGGAGCCAGTGTCAGGCCGGCCAGCATGCTCGCGGCCGCGCAGGCCATTGCCGTCACGATCTTGTTGTTCCTCATGAGAGTGATCGATGTCGTTGCATGGATGAGGGGACGGCGTCCCGGTCGGGACGCCGGCCCCGGGAAAAGGGCCCTCCACGCGGCGACGCGCATGGGACGGGCCCCAGTGGGTCAGGCGGCGTGGCGCGGCATGAGGGCCGCGTCCTTGTCGTCATGCGCCGACTTGCGGCGGCGGACCATCACGACGGCGGCGCCGAGGCCGGCCATGAGCAGCGCGCCCACGCCGAGCGGCAGGATCGCGGAACCGGTCTCGCCCAGCAGCGAACGGCGGCCGTTCCAGTCGTCGGTGTTGGACTCGACTGGCGTGTCCTCGCACAGCGTGCGATCGCCGACGGTCACCTGCCTGGGACCGTCGCCGTCGCCGGCCTCGCCGCCTGTGGACGGCTTGCCGGAGGCGTCGCCGAACGGGTCCTTGTCCACCACGGGGCATTCGACCAACGGGGTGCCGGTGACCTTGGCGCGGTCGGTGTGCCTGGCCTGGGTGAATCCGGTGAGCGTGCCGGTGACCTCGACGCTCTGGCCGGGCTTGAGGACCAGCGTGGACCAGTTGTCCGGGTACTTGAGGTCCTTCACCTCGCCGTCGCCGACGATGGTGTGGTCCTCGAGCTTCAGGTCGCTGGCCTTGAACCATGCGCCGTGCCCGTCCTCGTCCTTGCTTGTGTTGGTGATCGTGATCACGATCACGTCGCCGTCCTTCGCGCCGTCGAGCGCGTCCTTGGAGTCGTCGCGGTCGCCCTTCGGCCAGCCGCTCCTCCTGTCCCACTTCTCGAGCTTGATGCCCGGGGTCAGGTCAGGGGTGCGGGTCCACACGATGTTGCTGGTCAGGTCCTTGCCGTTCACGTGCTCGGTGAACACGTTCTCGTGGCGGTCGGTGACCTTCACTCGCGTGGCCTGGACGTAGGCGCGCCAGCCCTGCTCGTGCGCGTCGTCCGCGGACACGAGGTCCAGGTACGCCTGGGTGGCCTGGATGTCCACGAGGCCGGTGGAGGGGTCGATGTTCGCGGTGAACATGTCGCCGCCGAGCCTCGAGCTGTCGAAGCCGCTGCCGGCGATCCTCTCGCCCTTCCTGGCGATGGCCTCGCCGCCCCGGTACAGGTCGCGGGCCGCGTACACGGCCCACTGGCCGGTCGCCTTGTCGTACGCCGGGTCGAGCCGGTCGGTGATGCCCCAGTTCGCGACCTTCTGGTAGGCGCGGTCCGCGGGCAGGATGCTGGAATCCAGCTGGTAGAGGAACGTGCTGTTCAAATACACGCTCTTGCCGTCGACGCTGTCGCCGCCGACCTTCACGGTCACGTCCTTCTTCGGGTTGATCGGCTTCAACGGGTTGGAGACGGTGTTGGTCTTCTTCTTCACGTTGTTGACGATCTGGGTGGCGGTGTTCTTCACCACGTAGCCGTCGGTGACCTTGACCACCGTGTAGGGCAGGGTGACCGCGTAGTGCTGGCCGAGCAGCGACTGGTCGATGGCCGGGTCCTTCAACGGGTCGTGGTCCTTGTCGGACTTCCCGGCGTAGGCCTTCAGATCGGTCGGCTGCGGGTCGCCCTTCACGGTCTCGCCGGTCGCGGGGATCTCGGTGTCCACGGTCTTCGCGTACGCGTAGGCGACGCCGTCCCTCACCTGGATGTTGAACGCGTTGGTGTAGTCCTTGCCGTCGTCGCCCGTGATCTCGATCCTCGACGGGTCGATGCTCACGTACTCGTCATCGAAATCATCCGTCAGGCCCAATCGCCATACCTTGTAGGCCTGGTCCTTCTGCGTGGCGTCGAGGTCGATCGTATAGTGGCCGGTGTCGCCCAGCAGCATCGTCTTGCCGTCGATCGAGACGGTCGGGTCGCCCTGCTCCTTGGACTGGGTGTCCTTCTTCGAGGGGTTGAAGACGGGCGGCAGGTTGAACACCTCGTTCGACGGGGTCAGGCTGTTGTTCAGGGTCAGCACCCACTTGTTGCCGATCTTGTGGTCGGCGGGGGCATCCTCCCTGACGGTGCCCTCGAAGCGGATCTGGACGCGCGGGCTGGAGGAGGCGCGCCACTGGCCGATCAGCGACTGGTCCTTCACGGTCAGCTGGAACAGGTGCCTGCCTTCATCCCACCTGGTCGCGTACTTCGACTTCGGCACGACCTTGCCGGTGTTCAGGTCCATCATCTCGACGGTCTGCTTGTCCGGCACGAGGTTCTCGTCATAGGAGTCCGTGAACGCCACGCTCGTGACCATGGTGGCCAGGTCGGCGGGCAGCTTCGGCTCGGTGGTCAGCTGGTACTCGACCTTCTGGCCCGGGTGGACGACCTTGCCGTCCACGCTCTCCTGGCCGCCGCCCTGCGAGGATTCCGCGATCACGTCCTTCTTCACCGGCGGCACGTAGCCGCAGATCTTCGGCTTGTTGGTCGGCTCGGTCTGCCCGTTCACGGTCTGGCTGCCCTTGTTGGTCAGCTCCTTGCCGTCCGGCGAGGTGCAGAACGTGACCTCGTCGCCCGGCTGCCTGCCGAAGTCCTCGCGCACCCGGGCCGCGCCCTTGCCGTCCGCGAAGTTCACGGTGAACGGGACGAGCAGGGTCAGCTGCAGGCCCTTCCTCATGCCCTTCAGGGTCGTCAGGTAACCGGCCTTCGCGGTCGCGGTCGCCACGGTGCCCTCGACCTTGATGTCGAACATGTCGGTCACGTCGGTGCCCTTGTTCGCGATGTCCGCGACGCTGGTCTGCGTGTAGTGCTTCACCTGCACGCCGTCGACCGTGTCGGTGCGGTCGGGCTCGGCCTCGGCCGCGAACACGCGGATCTTCGACGCGTCCTGCGGGTCGACCAGATAGTCGGCGGCGGCCCAGTCGTCGGTCAGCTCCAGCTTGGAGGGAGCCTCCTTCAGACCGGGGTCCACGGTGCCGTTCACCGCGCTGCCGACCGTGTCCCCGTCGAGGAACTTCATGTCGTCCGCGCCGGTCCTGTTCGTCTCGCCCGGATCCACGACCGCGAGCCACTTGCCGTCACGATAGAGGATCCAGCTCTTGTCCGGGTTCGGCCGCCAGGTCGGGAACCCGTGGCCGTCGGCCTTGCCCGTGCCCTTGTCGTTCCACGTGACGGACGGCGTGTCCGTGACCTTCGACGTGGAAGGCAGCGAGACCGTGATGGTCAGGTGGTATTCGAACGTGTGCTTCTCCGGCAGGTCGCCGCCCTTCCACGTGGCCGTGGCCACATCGTTCGGGGCCGGCTGCCCGTCCGCCGTGTTGAACGTGAACTTCGCGGACACGTCCTGGCCGGTGGTCGTGTCCGTGACCTTCTGGCCCGTGACCTTGTACGCCATGCCGTTCGGATCGATCGCATCCTGGACGACCATCCTCTTGCCGCCCACGCCAGTGCCCGTCGAGATCACCGTCTCGTTCGACATGCCATCAGCGCTCGTGCCCTGCTCCACCTTCTTCGTCGGCGGGGCCGGAGGCGTCTCCGGCGGCTTCGGCTGGTACTTGTCCAGCACGATGATAATCAGGTTCGGCGTCGCGCCGGCCCGCGCGATGTTGTCATACGCGATCTTGTCCACGCTGTTCGACGGATCATCATCAAACGGAGTGGAAGTACCATACTCCTGCGTACCTGCGTAGTAATACTTATACGGTTTGATCTGCGAGTCCCAGGACGAGTACCACTTGCTCGCCGAATAGCCGCCGGACCCGTTGTACACCCATCTGCCGCCCTGCTGGCCGGCGACCGAGCCCACGCCCACGACACGGCAGTCGCCGTCGCCCTCGCCCGGATGACGCTGACGGAACCCGGCCACGCACTTCGACAGCGCGCCCCGCAACGTATCGCGGATCGCCCCCGGCCCGTCGTACACGCCGTCGTTCACCACACTCACGCCGGCACGCTTGTACGCGGCCTCCACCGACGCGATGCGCGGCGAGCCGTCCGCGTTCGCGGCCGGACCGAAGCTGCCGGACGCGTCGTCCTTGTACTGCCAGAACATGCCCGCGGGAAGGCCGCCGGTCGCGCCGCCCGGACGGTTGTCTCCCGCGCCGCCCGCATACGCGGTCGACGCCACCAGGCCGCCCGTGGCCAGCGTGGCCACGGCCACCAGGCCGGCAAGCACCGTGCGTGCCGGCCCCGCCCCATGCGCGCCACGCGCGAGCGGTTCATGACTCCGCCCGGCCGACGCCCTATCATGACGAAAACCCATAAGGGTCTCCTCCCTGTGTTGATCAACAGGACGGGCCTCTCCCGCCCCTCACGGAACCCGTCCCACAGGCCGGACTCCACGACCCCCACCCGCACAGGCCGGGAAACCACACCGATATCACAGGAAAAACACAGGGAAACAGAAACCAAGAAATGAAAAATCCCGTACCAGATAACCGGTACGGGATAGATAGTTTTTTATTAATGCTTAATTGGAGGAAGGGATGCGCAGCCATCCGTGCATGTGCCGATTCCGTGTCCTCCGCTGATTGGTCCGCTGGGGGCGGAACCTCCACCGTTGCCGCCTCCGGTCGCGGGCGGCGTGTACGTGCCTCCGCCGGTGTAGCCTCCTCCCGTGTAGCCGCCGCCGGTGTAGCCGGTGCCTCCGCCGTACGAGTAGCCGTTGCCATAGGACTGGGCCTGCTGCTGCGCCTGCGTTTGGGCCGCGGCGGCTTGGGCGGCCGCCTGGGCCTCCTGTTCGGCCTGGGCCTTCTCCTCGGCCTCCCTTCTGGCCTTCGCGTCGGCGTCGGCCTTCGCCTTGGCCTTGACCGACCCGTCCACCGCGTTCACGGCCTCGCCGATCGCGTCCGCGTCCCTGTCCCTGATGGCCTGCTCCAACATGCTACGGGTCTTCTCGTCGGCGACCCTGCCCTTCGAATCGGCGAGCAGCTTCTCCGCGTCCTCGACCGTCCTGTCCAGCCTCGAGGATTCCACCGCCTTGACGGCCTTCCCGAGCGATGCGGCATGGGTCTTGTACCAGGCGGCCTGCCTGTCGAGCTTCGACGTCGCCTCGTCCAGACCGGCCTTGGAATCGGCCACGCACCCCTCGTATTCGGGTACCGTGGTCTTCAACGCCTTGGCCAGCGCGTCCACGGTCCTCGCGTCCTTCACCTGGTCGGCGGTGACCGCCGAGGCGTCGGCGGCCTTCCCGTTGACGAGCGCGTTGTAGTCGTTCGCCGCGCCACGCACCCCGTCCGCCGCCACGGCGCAAGCCTCCCTCGCCTCGGCCAGTTCGCGCGCCGACCACACACGGCAGCCGACCACGCCGCCCACGGCGAGCAGCGCCAGCACGCAACCCACGGCCGCGGGTGCCAGCCACTTCGGACGCCTGCGAACCGTTTCGGGCTCGGGTTCGGGCACCACGCCCACGCCGTCCGGGGACGGCACCTTGTCCTCTTCGCTCATCCTCGTTCCTTTCCTATCATCGGACCAGCCGCCGGCACCCCTTCCGGGAGAGAGGGACGGTCCGCATGAACACATCCTGTTCCACGGCCGGCGATCCCGCCGGCCGGCATGCCATCCACCCGACAATCCGCCGATATCGGGGGAGCGGGAGGGGAAGCCGGACGGCTGGCGCTCCCCTTCCCGAAATGCCAGTACACGCAAGCCACGGCAACCAGGAGCCACAGAAGGGCGGCGTGTCGGCACGCATTCAGCACCAGGGGCCTGCTGAGCAGGTCGTACAGGAAATGGGAAAGGAACAGAATGGTCCAGCTGCGCGTCGCGACGAACGCGGCGAATCCCAGGAACAGCGAGAAGAAGATGACCAAGCATTGCAGAAAATTCCATCTATACGTAGGCAGATGCAGCATGCCGAACAGAAAGGCCGAAACCAGCCACGCGACGAGGGGACGGACCCATGGATCCGACCGGCCCCATGCCCGATTGAGGGCCTTATACAGCAGCGCGAACAGAAGAATCGACAGGCACGCCTCGCCCATGATCTGGATGAACATGACCACATACTCGCCGAACGTGTCCGTCGCGGCGATACCCGCGTTCTCCGACGTGTCGGGTATGAGGGAAACCAGCAGTGCCGACGCATAGAAGGTCACGATTGGCAGGACGAGGACGCACCCGAGACAGAGGAACCACCGCATGGGCTTGCCGGGCCTCCTCAACGCGTCGAGCGGATGAGGCCTGTATCCCACGGAAAACAAGGCGGCCGCCAAGGCTGCGAAGGCCAGGACCTCCCTCCACGGGCTCTCGAACAGATCGCACACGAGGATCGAAGCTCCCAGAACGGTCAGGACGGGTGCGAGGATCCGCGCGACAGGACACTGCGGTGTGCCGAAAAGCTCTCCCGACAGGTTCAGACGCGTTCTTGTCCAAACGAAGGCCTTCCTGAACGGATCGAGTATCCGCCCAGGCTCATCCGGCGGCGATACGGGGCCATCCAAGAGATCCTCCTGTGAACGACCATCATCCCCGTGTTCCATGTTTCCCCTTCTCATGTGGAAAGCTGATACGAACACGATTGTCCTCCGACAGCCGGAAATTCTTTCCCGTCCCATGAGAGTGTGACGTCTCATGCCATGATGCACGCCGAACGTGCCCCCCCCGTATCGGCTTGATGAGGAGTGAAAAACTCTGTGCGCGATGGCCGGATTCCGAACCGTCCGTGAACGCGCGACCCGGTTTATAGAGAAGCATCAGCCCGTCACGGCGATTTGCTGGTAAATGGCTGCCACAGTCTTGTGTCCCATGAAACGCCATCCCCCCGAATCATGGACGTCCGTGGCTGATCGAAAGCATTTCCCCGATCAGGATACTCATGGCTAGGGCTTGTTCCTTGTTCCCGGTCGAAGTATACGCATGTGCGCCGTTCTGGAGCAGTCGGAGCAGATTTTCCGGCGACACCGCCTGGTTGCGCATAAAGGTAACGAGATCAGCGCTGTTTGCCGCCTGCCTGAGACGTTTTTTCGCTTCCCCGGCATACTCGCCCACATATCTGTCCAATCCGCCGCATCGTTCCATGGCGGCCGTATCGATCAGCAGACGCAGCCCCATGCGAAAGATCGGCACGAACGCGGCGGCATTCCGCATGCCTCCGCGCGCATACATGTTCCACAGTTCCTCCAAAGTGCGATACATGTTGTTGACGTCTCCCGTCTGCAGCCGTAGACCCGAAGGGTTCCCGAACACGGGAATGGATGCCGGCTTGACCTGACGGGTGCGTCCCCTTCGCCTCCTGGCGGATGCATCGGTGTGGGGGAGTGTCCCGGACGTATCGGGGCGAAGCACATCATCCCGGACAAGACCACCATGGGATTGCGATGGAGGCTCGGAATTGTCGGAGGGAAGTTCCCTTTCCCGTCCGTCGGCCTTTTCGCCCGCCGGTCGGCGGTGCCGTGCTTCTCTGATACGGTCCATGAGTTCGCCCGGTAGGACGCTGGCGGGGTCGTTTCGCGCGTTGCGCGTGTTCAGCTCATTATCCAGTTTGTCGGCGACGGCCTCCACGAGCTCCTCCAGCAGCTCCAGAGGAACCCCGAAGTCCGGCTCGTCGGGAAGAAGACCCATCTCTTCGAGATGCTTTTTGTTGAAGACGTCATCTTCGACGTATCTCATGTTCAGGGCGGGCCATTTCGTCACCGCCTTGATGAGCTCCTCCAACCGTATGAGAACGGTTTTCGGGCCTCCCCTGTAGTCGAACATGAAACGGTCCCGCTCGTACTGCTTCCAGCTCCCGTTACCTCTGTGCTTGCGTTCCACATTCTCCAGCGCGGTCTCTTCGTCGCACACGTTGCATGGGATGGGGTCTGGGAAATCCGGAGGCACCAGTTGTTGCTGGCCCTCAGTAGTGAGACCGGCCTTGCGGAGCATCGCCAGAATGACACGCCTGTTGCCGTCGTATACCCTGTACTTCGGTCCGTCATCGATTCTGCATACCGTGGGCAGTTCGCTCAAATCGAATCTGTCGCCCATCTCTTTCGACAGCTTGGACAACTGCCATTGCTTGTCGTTGCGTCCGTCGGTTGCGCGACGGATGACATCGTCGTTCGTGTAATCGCCATCCAGCGGATCGCGGGGATTCTCCGTCCACAGGACCAGATCATCCAGCGGAATGTACTCCACCTGCTGGCCCTCCCATGGGCCGATATTCTTTTCCCCGAACGGATTCGCCATGTCCTCTCCTTCGCGTCAGTGCATGTGGGCTGCGGCCTTGCCCAGTGTATCGGAAAAGATCATCAGCTCGTTCGCGGTGCGCCGGGCGGAGGCGCTGTATTGCAAAGGAAACAGGCCACCGTACCGTTCCCCGTACAGCTCGCGTATCAACGCCGTATCGTCATAGGTGAGCATCCAATGGGAGTCGGCATGATTGTTCAGCAGATTTCCGAGCTCCCTGTGCCTCTCATCGTCCAAGGCGTTCATATACAGGCTGCCGCCTTTCTCCACGTAAGGCGGATCCGCATAGATGAACGCCTCAGGGAATCCGACGAATCGTTCGACCACGGCCCTGCCATCCTCGTTTCTGACCTCGATGGAGTCGGCGTGTTCCCCGAGAAATTCAAGTTTTCGTCTTAGCGAGGCCTTGTTGTACCGCGCCGAAACCTTGTATCTACCGTTCTGTTTCAATCCTCCGATCACGCCGCCGTTCAGCACGCCGGATCTGTTGGTTCTGTTGAGGAAGAAGAACGCGAACCCCCTGTCCAGCTCGCTGGCAGGGTCCGCGATGATGCGTTTCTGCCTATGCCATTCCTCGATAGTGGGTTCCGCCCGGTCGAATCGTTCCAGGAACGAAGCCGAATCATTGACAGCGCTGTTCCAGAACGCGAACACGTCGGGATCGTAGTCGTTGATAACTACCTTCGATACTTTGTGGTCCTTCAACAGACGCAGAGCGACACCGGCACCCCCGGCATAGGGTTCGACATACGTGACGTCACGAATGCCGAGAACATCGATAAGCGAGGCGACGTACCCGGACAGCACGCTTTTGCCGCCGGGATATCTCAACGGCGAAGCCACATCGTGGTTGGAGACGAGAGGAACGGACAAGCTCCCCGTCTCCGCGACTGTAAGCATTGATGGCATATCCTTCTCCGGGCTTGTTCTGACGACATGACAATTATAGGGGTTTCGACGGCATGTCCGGTTCTGGTCCAGTGTGAGCCGGACGATGCAGCCCGCCGGCCGCGCAGCCGACATGCAGTGAGGCGGGACCGCCCGACGGCCAGAAAGTCCAGGGCCTTCCTCCCGCACTCCGATCCAATATGGCCAATCATTCAGGATGTTCCTTCCCCATGGCGCGATCACCCGCGGCGGCACCGATTTCGGCGGGTGGACGACCATAACGTTCCCGGCCGTCATCGGACCGGGAATCGGACGTGAACATGAGCAGGGGCGTCGGACGCATACAGCGGCACATGGAATACATCGCAAACACCATCGAGGCCATGCTCGACCTCCTCGAAATCATCCAGAACCTGCCCGCCGCCCGGAACCGCGACCTGGTGGCGCTGCTCGCCATCGGCTGCCTCGTGGCGCTGTCGCTCCTGCGCGTCATGGCGGCCGCGAGAAAACTCTTGGCCCACGTTCATGCGTGGGGACGCCACACCCGCCACGGCCTCCGGGAAAACGGCGGCGGGCGAAGCCGCGCCGCACGCCATGCCCGCCGCGGCCGTACGCGGCTCAAGATCCGCTTCGAGGTGGAACACGAACACGAACGGGAGGAATGACCGGCGGTACGCGTCACCGGTAGTCCGGACCGGGAGCCCCGCCGTCGCCGCGCAACAGGGCCCATGCGAGGAACAGGTCCGCCAGGACCGCGCCCGCCAGGTCGAACGCCTGCCAGGGCGCGAACGGCGCGCCCCACGGCTCCCGGAACGCGAGCGAACCCAACCCCGCCTGCATCGCCTCCACCGCCAACGCCAGCATGAACAGACAGGCGCGACGCGAACCCAGACCCTCGCGCGAGCCCTCCTCACGTGACAGGAGCGCGCAGCACAGCACCACACCCAGCACGTACAGGGCCTCCAAGGCCACGTCCGCCAGATTCATGTCCTCGCCTTCCCCGAAAGGAGCTGCCGGCATCGGCCGCACAACCCGTCCGGCGAGCCCTTCCGCCGCGGCGCGCCGCAACGAGAACAGGATGGCAACACACGGTGCGCCCGGCACCTGCCGCACATGTCCCCGCCCTCGAGGCACCGGCACCTGCCGCATTTCGGGCACATCGGCCTGGCCTGTTCCCGGACCAGTTTCAGGCATCGGGCGCACAACCCGTCCACGGGACGGCTCGTCCGCCTCCCGCATTCCCGGCAGCGGGGCAGATCCTCCAAGTGACGGCACTGGGCGCACAACGTGTCGCCGGCACGGACCCGGCGCCTATGGCATTTCGGACAGATCACGCCCTGCTCGATCCGGCGGCGTTTCTCGGCGGCGAGCTTGAGCAGACGGATCCTCTGGGGCATGCCGGACCGGCACCACTCCACATACCCCGGATCGGCCGGGGACAGGACCCGCAACCCATGCGGACCCCCGGCCTTGCCGGCACGGACCCCGGCAGGAGCATCAGCCATACGAAACCTCCCTGAACGGAAAAAGCACATGATCGCCGACGCCGACACCCACGAAGGACGCCTATATCGTCAACGGCGCCAGCGCGGCACGACCGGCGAGCCGTCACGCAGACGGAACCGCTGCTCCATCACCACACGTCCCCCTTCCAGCCATGACAAGTGGCGTTTGACCGTGCCCACGCTGCACTTGCACCACGCGGCCAGCTTCCTGTACGTCGGATGCGCGTTGCGCCCCTCGGCGGGAGTCTTGCAGACGTGCGCGCAGCACGGGCACGCGCGGCACGGGAACGTCGAGCATCATCGACAGGTAGAAGTCGTGGCTGCCGTCCGACGGGCAGGCCGCCAACAGGCCCGAAGCGGAACCACGGGCCGGGAAGCCGCCCTGACGCCCGGCACGCTCAAGCGTTTCATGCGCTCTCATGGCTCTCCTCACCCACGGAACCGGCCGACTCCTCACGCCAACGGGCCTCGAGCATGTCGCGGCGCGTGGCCGCACGGCACAGGGCGAACGTCAGCAGACAGGACGCGGCGAGAATGATGACGACGGCGATCACGAGTATGAGGTGCATCATCGGCCCGCCCCCATTGATCGCGCGAGGATGGCGCGTTCGATGAGTCCGGAACGCTCTGACCGACACGGCATGACCGATTCCTTCCTGTTTCCTGATCCGTTTGTCCGTACACGCGTGCGCCGGGCCGATAACCGTATGGCGGCCCGTCATCGCGTGCCGGAGGCGAGCGAGGCGACCATGGAGTCGATGCCCTGGGAGAGCCGGTCCATGTCCGCCGGGGACGCGGACCCGTCGTCGAGCAGCCCCGCCGCCTGTTCCTTGAGCTGTTCGAGCCGACGGTACAGGTACGGCACCTTGTACTGGTCCGCCGTGCTCCCCGCCAGCAGGCCCCGCGCGTCGGCCACGGCATGTTCGAGCCGGCTCCTGGCCCGTGACGATTCGGCGTCGCCGACCGTCTGGCCGGCCTTCGCCACGGCCTTTTCCAGCCGTTCCGAACGTTTCGCGAGCCTGTCGGCGGCCTTGGAGATGCGTTTCGCGTCCGCGTCGAGCGTTGCCATGTCGCCTCCGGCCGTGCATCCGGCCGGCGTGACGGGGTCGGCGGAAAGCCGTTCGAGGGTGTCCGCCATATCGGGGTCCGTGGCGCGCAGCGCGTCGAGGTCGACCGATCCCATGATCCGGTCGCGGTCCCGGCCCCATGCGGCCGATCCCGCGGACCATGCCCGGGCGGATCGTTCGCACGCCGCCGACGCGTCGGCCAGCCGTTCGCGCCGGTTCGCGGAGACCATGCCCGCAGTCAGCCCGGCCCCGACCATGAGACCCGTGACGATCACCGTCGCCACGCCCACACGCACCCCGATACGGGGCCTGGTGCGGGCCTCGGCCTCGTCCCCGTCGTCCTTCCCATGCCGGCCGGGCCATGGGAATCGCCGTTTCCCACCAGGCCGCACGGCGTCCAACCCGGGCATGACCTCGTCGAACCAGTCCTCCTGGCCGTGCGCGCCCATGGTCACAACCCCAGCGGCAGGACCGCGGTCAACGCCTGCCGCTGCTGGCCGCGCAGGCCGGACAGGCGCAGATGGTACTTGCCGACGCGCACGCGCAGGTCGCGTTCGAACACGGCCAGCATGTCGCGGTCCGGGGCGAACAGGGCGATATACCCCTGATGGTCGGTGTCGGGCCAGTTCGCGTCCTGCTCCGCCTCTCGCTGCCGCTGCTCGCGGCGCTCACGGCGTTCGTCGCGCGACAGTTTCCGCTGGTTCTGCAACGTGTCGCGCTGCAGGATGCTGGACTCGCGGTCACGCAGGTCCTTCTCGCTTTCCTCCATGCTCATGGGCCTCCAGATATGGGTCAGGGCGATCATCCTGCCGCCCTGCAGGATGTCGCGCGTCCAGCCCGCCGGCACGGGCCGGTCGGGCCACTGGGTCACCCACCAGGTGCGCGCCACGCACGATTCCAGGGTCACGCTCTCCCCGTCGAGGCTCTCCTCGCACCAGCCCAGCGTCGGCTCGTCGCGGGTGACCGGAGGACGGTCCGCGTTGCCGGCCGGATCCGAAACCGACCGGATCAGCGTGCGCAGGTCGTCCAGTCCGCACCAGCGCACCGAACCGGGACGCGCCCCGCATTCGACCAGGGCCGGGGCGACGGTCATCTTCACCAGGTCGCCCAACGCGACCCCGACCCGATCGCGTTCCGTGAGCCGGCCCCGGGCGCGGTCCACGCCCTTGAGCCGGTCCACGTCGCAGGTCACGGACACGTAGCTCACGTTCGCCAACGGGGTCATGACCTCCGGCAGGGCCCACAATTCCGCCATGTCGCGGCGCATCCACTCCGGCGACCCGCCATCGTCGGGCAGATCCGGCGCGGGCGCGGCTCCCGGCAGCAGGAGCGCGGTCTCCTTGAGCTCGACCACTCCCGGCGTGTCCGCCAGACGGGCGGTCAGATCGTTCAAGGCGGCCGCGCGCGACGATTTCGACGCATCCGTGCTCAACGTCCACTCCTCGACCTTCAACGCGAGCACCGCGGTCGCCCGCCGGCGTTCCGGGTCGAACAGGTAGCAGGCGCCATGGAACGGGGTTCCGACCACCTCCACGCCGGACCCCTCGACCACCTGGGCCCGGGACCCGACCTGGCCCCACACGCCCAGCACGCCCGCCGGCCGGCCCGAGGCGAGCGGGCTCGCCGACCATCGGGTCGACCCGTCGCGCACACGCCGCCGCCACGCCAGCCATACGTACGTCCACGCCATCAGGCTCAACCCCTCGTAACGGATCAGCCCGTACGCCATGACCGCGCCGCCCGCGAGCATCAACGGCAGCACCATGCCCGCCGCCGCGCCGCCCACGACCATGACCAGGCCGGCCAGACCCACACCGATCTGCGGCCATGTCCACCCGAACAAGACGTTCGTGGCCGACAGGCGGCTGAACGCCGCCGTGGGCACCCTCGCCCCGCCGTCCCTGCCATCGGCATCCACCATCAGCAACCTCCGATCAAAAAAGAAAAAAGGGCCGGGCGCGATCCCCGCCCATACGGGGACGCCACCCGGCAACGCATCGATAAGTCAGGCCAGGACCGGGCCCGACGGCGACTGTGGCGAGACCGGGGGCGCCGGCACCGCGTCCGGTCCGGGCATCCCGGGAAGCCCCGGATCGCCCGGAGACCCCGGAGCGCCGGACGATCCGGTCCGGCCCTCGCCGCCGGCGCCGCCCAGGCCGCCCTCGCCGCCGATCCCGTCGGAGCCGTCCGAACCGTCAAGGCCCGCGACGCCCCGGCCACCGTCCCCTCCGGCGCCGCCGGGCGCGGTTCCGGCGGACGACGCGCCATCGGGCGCCGGAATGGCCGAGCCATCCGGGCCCGGGGGAGCGGAGACCGGCGGCTCGTACCCGTCGTCCTTCGACGGGTCGGCGGCATGGGCGCCGGAATCCCGGGCCCCGCCGCCATCATCCTTGTCCTTGCCGTCGGCCTTGGAGCCGGCGAGCATTTTTCCGGCCTGTTCGCCGACCTGCCCCCATTGGCCGGTCAGGGCGGCCAGCCCGCCCTGCGCCATGCCGGGCAACTGCACGCCCGCCGCCGCGGCCCCGCCGGTCGCCACCCCGGCGGCCGCGGTCACGACCTGCCGGGTCAGCTGGGCCGCGGTCACCAGCGCGTTCCGGCCCGCCTGGCTCGCGGCCTGCTGCATGCCCATGCTCCGGTCGTCGCCCAGGAACTGCACGACCGGCATGATCATCTTCGGCGAATAGCAGGCCATGTAGATCGCGGCGACGCCGACCAGCAGATCCCAGAAACTGCCCTCGCCCACGCCCGACGTGGTCTGCGAGGTCATCAGCGCCGACCCGACCGTGATCACCAGCGCGGCCAACGGCTTGGCCAGCATCACGCCCACCACGGCCGAAAGCCAGCGGCGCATCGCCGGCCGGGTCGCCTTCCAGCCGGCGCTCATCACCGGCAAGGGGGCGACCGCGGCCAGCAGCACCAGGCACAGGGTGCGGGCCGCGAGCATGCAGCACAGGAGGAACACGCCCACGAACAACACCAGATAGACGAGCAGCATCGTCAGCGAATGCAGGACGGACGCCTGCTCCAGGATCTTCTTGAACATGGCCGACACCATCGACTCCATGCCCCGGCCCTTGGTCGTGTCCGCGCCCACCGCGAGGATCCTCGCGGACAGGAGGCTCACGATCCCCTCGCACGTGATCATCACGCTCACGCAGATCGCGGTCAACGGCCAGGCGAGCACCGCCATCGCGAACGACTTGACCGACTCCGCCGGGCTGGCCTTCACGGCCGCATGCACCGCGCCCACCGCGCATATGAGCATGTTCACGAACCCCATCACCCAGCCGATCCTGTTCGCGGCCGTGATCGCCACGTTCCACTCCGCGTACGACACGGATCCGGCGGTCGACGAGAACGCGCCCACCATCATGCCCTGCAACGCCTTGCCCATCGGGTCCAGCATCCACGGGAACAGCTTCTGCAGCACCGCCTCGACGATATCGCCCACGACAGCCTCCCAACAACGGAAAAACAGCAAAGAAAGGAAAGGGCCCGCCCCGACGGCGGGACGGGCCCGGAGGAAAAGGGGACGGGCCCCGAGGTCAGAACAGGGCCTGCGTGGACGCGAACTTGACGATCGCCATGGCCGAGCCGAGCAGCATCATGCCCAGCGCGATCCACACGAACACGATGCCGCTGTACTGCTGCATCGTGCTGTTGTGGATCGCCTTGGACACGACCCAGGAGAACGCGGCGATGATCCACGCGGCCGTCGCCACGAAGATGCCCAAAGCCCACAGGCCGCCCACGATGTTCGACACCAGGCTCATGAACGGGAAGAACGTCCAGTTCGGGGACACGGAGAACCCGGACAGGTCGTTGTCGGTCAACGCCAGCGCGATATCGGACGCGGTGGCGGCGATTGGATGAATAATGGTCATGATTCACCCTCCTTTCCCCACCGCCACCGGGCCCGTACGACGCCCGACGCCGATAACGGGCCGGACGGCTCAGCCGAACAGGGACGACCATAGGTCGCCCGCCGCCCGGCCCGTCTTCTCGAACACGTTGCCCTTCCCGTCCCCGCCCGACAGCCAGTCCCAGGCGCCCGAAGCGGCGTCCCCGGCCTTCTGGAACACGTTGCCCTTCCCGTCGCCGCCGGACAGCCACTGCCACGCCTTCTTGCCCGTCGACAGGGCCTTGTCGATCGCGTCGCCCGCGGCCTTGCCCACACGGTTCGCGATGTCCTCGCCCAACTGCCGGACCACGCCGCCCAGATCATCCGACTTCTTCGCCTCGTCGTTCTTCACGCCCTTCCAGTCGGGATGACCGTTCGCGGACTGGTACGAGTCGTTCACCGCCAGCCCGTCCGCGCCGAACGCGCCCGCGCCCCACGCGAACCCGCCCGTCGCCGCGCCGATCGTCAACGGGATCATCAACGCGCACAGCAGACGCTTCCACGAGAAGGCGCGCTCCATCATGTTGTTCGTGATCAGGCCCGGCAGCAGGGTCAGCACGCCGACGATCACCATCGCGACCGCCGCGTACAGGCACACCGCTATCACGCCCCCCGCCAGGTCCCTGAACCCCGCCACATCCCACGCGGGATCGGGGAACAGGTTGATCAGCGAATCATCGGCCAACACCATCCCGGACATCACAGCCTCCCTCATCACAAGCCTCCACGGCCCGAAAGCACGGGCCCGCGCATCCACCACGCGCCGGCACGGCCCACGGCCGATAACGGGCCGGAAAAGAAAGGAAAGGCCCCACGCCCGGGGAGGGGGCATGGGGCCGTGAAGGAAAGCGGCCCGCCGGCGCACGGGAATAAGGAGAAGAAAAATCATGCGCCGGCCGGCCCGGGAACGCCATGAGACGACCGCTCCCGGAAAAACCACCCGAACGGACGCCGATAATCTCAGTACCAGCCCTTGGCCCTGCGTTCCGCGTACGCGGCGCACGGCGTCCCGTACCTGTCACGAATGTATTTCAGGCCCCAGTCGATCTGCGTGGCCGCGTTCGTCCGCCAATCCTGGCCGGCCGAGGCCATCTTCTCCGCCGGCAGCGACTGGGGGATGCCGTACGCGCCGCTGTCCGGGTTGGTGGCGTCCCACCGCCAGCCCGACTCCTCGGTGAAGATCGTGTCCAGACACTCGAACTGGGAACCGTCATCCCAGCCCATGTCCTTCATCTTGCGCTTCGCGATCCTCTTCGCCTCCTCCACGCTCGCCTTCTCGCCGTCCTGGTCGCCCGCCGAGCACGTCGCCGCCGACGAGGAACCCCCGCCGGCCCCGTGGATCGGGTCCTTGGGCAGGATGAAGTTCGCGCCGCCCGCGATGGGCAGCTCGCGCGACGTGTACACCGGGCCATGCGCGTTCATCTCGCTGATCGTGAACGTGCCCTTCGACGCGTCCACCGACTCGACCACGGCCACATGCCCGGCCGCCGGATCAGCGCCCTGCACGCCGGGCGGGAAGCTCACGATCGCGCCCGGCACCGGGGCCGTCCGCGTCACCCTGTAACCCTCCGCGGCCGCGGACGAGGCCCACATGCCGCCATCGCCCCAATACTGGCCCACATGCTTCCAGCCGATACGGTAGGCGCGCAGGCACGCGCCCCACGTGCACTGGCCCTGCGGATACGAGACGCACGTATTGCCCGGACCGGCCAGGCCGGCGAACCATGCGGCCTTCGCCTGCTCCGCGCCCATCCCGTCCCAACCGGAATCCGACGTGCCGCCCGACACCGCCTGCGAGCCCTGCGAGGCCGGCGCACGGTACACGCGCGTGTACCGCGCGTTCAGCGTGGACGTCACGCCGATCTCGTCGCCGGTCTGGTCGCCGGGCGTCCTGCCCTCGACCCCGTGCCTCTCGTCCCAATGCGCGCCCACGAACTCGCCATCACCCATGTAGATCTCCGTATGCCCGTCGGCCCACACGACGTCGCCCGCCTGCAGGGACGCCACATCCCTGAAATCCGACCGTTCGAAACCGGCCGCCTTCAACACCGAATCCATGCCGTCAGTGTTGAACGGGCTCGACCCCACGTCGAAGCCCGCATGGCGCAACGCCGCCCACACGAACGACGAACAGTCGTAATCCGGGTCGCCCCCGCGGTTCGGCTGCGAATACCCGTGTTTATCGTCCTTCGCGACCGACACCGCCCAATCCACCCACGACGAGGAGCCCGTCACGCAACGCGTCCCCAGGCCGTAATCCGACTGCAGTATCGCGACCACCAGGATCACCAGGCACAACAACACGACCACGACCGTGAGCAGCGGGGCCGCGACCGCCATGCCGGCCACCACGAACGCCTTGCCCGACGACCCCCGCTTCCCCTCGCCACCAGCCATGCAAGCCTCCCAACACACGACACGCAATCCGGCCATCCACGCCGGGGCCGGCCCGAATCCCGCCGATATCGGACCAAAGAAGGGATATTGGGGATAATGGGACCATGTACATGCCCCAGCTGACCGAAACCGTCCGAACCGTCAGGAAAGACCATGCGGCTCATATCAAAGGAGATAGCCGACCACTGCCGGCGGACCAACCAGTCCACACGATGGACGGAACATGCGCCATCCGGGGAAACGGAGAACAGATTGCCCCGCAACATCATCGAAGTGCAGCGTTACAGCCATCTGGACTGAAGACGATCGAGCGCGCCATCCACCGCCCGCCGGGCGACGGCATGACCCAAACCCGCGATGGCCGCCGCAAGCTCGGCCTCGGTCCGGGGCGGATGCGATACAAGCTCGCGCACACCGGAATCCAATGTCGAATCAAGGGCCTCCCACGCGGCCGGCACGCAATGCTCCCTGAGCCCGTCCGAAAAATCAAACGCGCGCGACAATACCAGCAGATCATGATCCGTCAACGGTTCATCGAAAACACCCCACATCAACGGGGAGGAACGAGCCGATTCTTCCACGCCCACGCATACGCGGAAAACACCTCCGACATCATTGTCATCGGCCGGACCGCCATGAGCCGAACCCGTCATCGCACGCCTCCTCCTGATCATTGTCATGGGTGTCACTCAAGCCATGCGACGCATGCCATCGATATGCGGACAAAACAGGGCGGCTCATCTAACCGAGACGTAATCCCGGAAGGAAGACAACGCCCGGGCGAGGGTCAGGGCGGCATCGGCGTCCATACGCGACAGCCTCCAACGCCACCAGCAGGCGGCCTCCAACGGCAACGCGACCTGACGCAGGACCAAGCCCAACAGGATGAGATCGCCACCTACCAGAATCTCGATCGTCGACTGGATCACAATGGCCGCGACGGACCGTGCCCCATGCGTCCTTGACCCGTCGCCTATTTTGTGTCACAATATTACCGTGAACATATTCCCCTCGGCGCTCAAGCACGGCATCGAACCGGATGACGCCATGTACGTGGTGGAGCATCCGCTTCGCGACATCGTGCTGCGTGAGGACCCCCTCAAGGTCCTGTATCTGGGTATATCACCGGACGGCCTTCCCTGGAGGTGGTGGTGGCCGACACATCGAGGGGGCCGGCGCTCATCCATGCGATGCGCATGAGGACCCAATACGTGAAACTGCTGGAAGGAGGCAGGCAATGGACATGAACTACGACATCCTCTCCTACGACGAACTGCCGGCCGACGAGGCCGCGATGCTCAAGGCCGATGCCGAGGAGGCCGAGAGGGGCTACACCGACGAGCAGCTATCCGAGGCGCTGAAGAGAACCCCCGGCCGTCCCCTAGCCGTGGGCAGCACCCCTGCCTCCAACGTGATCCGCGTCCGTCTGGACGACGAACGCGACGCGAAGCTGGAACGGTACATGCGCAAACACCACATGAGCCGCAGCAATGCGGTGCGCACGCTCCTAGACAAGGCGCTGGCCGAGATCTGATTCTCCGCCCGAAGGCAGGCCCTCCGTCCCGCGGCGGAGGGCCTGCTGTTTTTTTCAACTTACGTTATACGGCCGATGTCCGTGTTTCTCGGCGTCCCGCGCACGAAGTGGCAGCCGCTCGTAGATGGGCGCGACGGCCGCAGCCGGGACCCGTCGAGCACGTCGCCGGACCAGGCCCTACGCGGGGACGTGAACCTCATAGCCAATCGGGCTCCATGCCGATAAGGTCCCGGGCGGTCTGCGGCACCGGCCTGTCGAGGGCCTTGAGAAACTCGTCGAACGCCTTGGACGGCAGACGCGTGACGGTCTCCTCCTCGATACCGCGGTAAGCCGGTTCCATCGTGATTTCTCCCATATCCCGATTGTACGTCGTGAAGTACATGCCGGTGACGGACGGGACGAATGATAAAAGGCCTTTCGTTGGACGGCGTGCGCATCCGATACACAGGCCGGACCCCCGATAACGGGAAAGATTGGTCACGCCGCGCGGAACGCTCGTGCCAGTCTGGTCGCGTTCTCCAGGCTCACCTTCGACATGTCCCCATTCTTGAGCCACGCGTTCACGTTCCCGACATTCAGTCCGAGTTCACGGCAGATTGGCGCGACAGGCACACCCCTCTCCCGTTTCGCGCGAAGACAGGCATCCCTTCTGATGGATTTCGAGCGGGCAAGAGTCTCCGGCCTGTGCCAGTCGGCATAGAAGGAGTTCAACACCTTCCGGTACCTGTCACCGGTGGAAGGGTCGTAGCCGTGCTCCAACGCATAGTCTTGGGGGGCGAGTTCCCCTAGAGAATCGGCCGCATGCTCATATTCACCCCTCAGCTCGGAATCGTCGGTCATGGCCATCAGCTCGGGAAAACGGTCCGACTGCAGAGCGTACAGCAACAAAGGCTCGCGCAGCCGTCCTTCACTATGGCACGCCATGGCGCACAGACGAGGAAAATCGAATCTCGACAATCCGGAAAGGTGCAACAGGTATCTGCGCGACCACGGCTCGAAGTTGGGGCGTCTCACGAATGATCTCCAATCATAGGGACGGATGAGGGGCATCGAGTTCTGACGGTGGCTGGTCATCGGATGAGAAGGAGGGAAATCCGAAAGTCGTACTCGTATCGAAAGAAAAGGGGTCGCGACCATCCAAAACTGCTATTCGTTGGTTGAGCAGGTTCCATTGAGCCTCTGTGATATTGATACGAACCTCGGTAATGTCCAGAAGGATGCTGTTCAAGGTGCTGCGGTTGATGGACCCATTGGACCACATATTTTCAAGGTCCCTTCGATCCTTGTCGCCTCTCCACGAAAGGAGTTTCGTTATGGCGAGATCCTCGTTTCCCAAGGTATATACGTCAAGTACCGAACCATCAAATTCCACGGGACGTATCCTGTCGTGCCAGTGAGTCGGGTACATATACCGGAAAGTGTCCACATGAGAGTTCATGTCATAGGCGGACATCAAATCGACGACTTCGTCGGGCACGGACAGCACATCGATGTCGGTGGTTACACGGGAAGGGATGAGTCCTCGAATCGATAAAGCACTGCCTCCTGAGATTACGAGTTCGAACCTGCGCGCGCCGCCGAAACGGAAATCAAGGTCTTCATCGAGAAGTCTCAGACGGGATAGTATCCCCTCTTTCCCAAAAGAAGAATCCATGATCCACCTCCTTATTATATAAAACCATTTTCTTATTATATAAAACCATTTTCTTATTATATAAAATCGGCTGACATTGATGAAGATGATCAAGGCACAGGAGCCGGATGCGGAAACCGGACATCGAGGTTCCTGAACGGCGAATCTGAAATGGGAAAAGAATCGGCCGGCGGCTCGCGGCGTGCGGGTGCCGGATGGGAAGGGGCCGAAAGACGGCCCCGCCCATCAAGGAGGACCATCATGGCCGACAATCCCCGCAGCACCACGCCAGCCTGGCAGGACCCGCATCTCAAGGACCGTGGCGACTACACCGAACAGGACATCCAAAACATCCGGGGGAAGGGCGGCATCCTGCCCGACTTCACGCTCGACGAGGCCGAGGAGACCTACCTGTTCGCGCGGGTCGCCCAGGCCCTCTCGAAGACCCTCACGCGGCAGGGCCTGACCGTCGGGCACGAGGCGAAGGCCGCCGCCGAACCCATGGGATTCCGGCTCGACGAACACGCCATCGCGATCGACACCCGCCGTCCATGGAAGGACATCGCGCTCGACCTCGCGCACGCCCTCGGCACCGTCCAGGTCGCACGCGACGCGCTCAACCCGGCGGACCAGCCGCAAGGAGCCGCGGAATGGAACAGATACAAGGACAAGGGCCGCATGGTGGGAGACCAGCTGCTCGCCTCCATCGGACTCCTCAACTCCCACTGGCATGAGGACCGGGGCGTCATCCGCGCCCATGCGCTCCAGGCCCGCGTCATGGCCGAGCCCGACCTGCACGCGCCCATCGGCGTCTACGACTGGAACGCCGCCTGGATCACCGGGGAAATCGCCACCAGAAACCCCGACCCCGCCCAGCCGCTCGCCGTCCAACCCATCCGCATCCCCGCCACCAAGCCGGAGGACATCCACCTCGCTCTGCCCGACGACCCCGCCAACCCGCTGCAGGTCACGGACCATCCGATCATCACGCCGCACGACGACCTCGCAGAGACCACGGACCGGCACCTGATCCTCGGCGCGGGCATGCCGACCATGCTCATCGTCGACATGGACCGCAGCGACGCCGCCGGCCTCGACCTGGTCCGCCGGGCCGCCACCCGCGAGAGCACGTTCCAGGGGAGTGTGAGCGAATGCATCCGCCAGGCGCAGGCGACGGCCCCCGGCTACGATCCCGCACCCGACGAGGGGCCGACCGGGCTATGGCCCGCCGCGAACATGTTCCCCGACCCCGCCGTACTGCCCGGCGCGATGCCCATGGAAACGCCGGACCGTCCCGGACCCGCGCAGGATGCGGGCATGGACGGTCCGGCCATAGGCGCGTGACCGCAGGGGCGGGCGGAAGCCGGGCTATCCGGCCGGCTGCGCGTTCCGGGCGGCGATGCCGGCCATCAGCGTCGACACCTGGCCAAGCAGCAACGCCAACGCGGCCATGTCGCCCGCATCGCCGTCCGCGTCCAGCCCGGCGGGAGCGGGAGGCAGCGAGGCGATCGCGAGCGACGGGTCCGCGGACAGCAGATAGGCGGCGGTGCGTTCCGCAGCCTCCCTCTGATGCTCCGGCACGGCACGCAGGTAATGCCGCAACGTGGTCTCCTCCCTCACATGTCCGAGGGCGTCCATCGTCTCCTTGAGACTGCTGCCATCGAGCATGAGACGGGTGGCATGGGTCACGCGCAGAGTGCGGAACTGCAGGTCGGGACGGCCCGCCGCCTTGCGGGCCTTCATGAAGTGGTTGCGCAGAGTGTTCTGACACAGGATCTCGCCGCGCTTGGCCTGGAAGAACATGTGGTTCGACTGGTCCGGACGATCCTCGAGATGCATGCGAATCAAAGGAATCAGCATGTCCGGGATAGGCACCGTACGCCGGGACCCCTTCGTCTTCAACCTGCCGATCCGGGACGGGCCCAGATCATCCGCGCCATGGCTGACGCTGCGACGGATCATCAGCACCTTGTTCTCCAAGTCGAAGTCCATGTCCATCAGACCGCAGACCTCGCCGATGCGCATGCCGCCCGCACAGGCCGCGAGATACACCGACAACCGCGTATAGCCCGGCATCGCATTATATATATGGTACAGTTCGTCGGGCATGACCGGCGGAATATCCGACGACCCGGCCTCCGGCTCGGGCGGGATCGGCAGCGTGAACGGGTTCTCCGCCAACAGGGGAGGAGCGCCCTTGGAGCCCGGCGCACACGCCTCCCGCAACAGCATCTTCAACCGGATGCATTCCGAGCGGAACTGCCATTCCCCGTTCGGATGCGGCCCGTAATACCATTCGGTCACCAGCTCCTCGGTCAACTCGGCCAGTTTCACGTCGCCGAACGCCTCCTTGAGATGCTTGACGTCATTGCGCAGGTTACGCAACGTCGAGCCCGCGATCTCGGCGCCGTCCTTCCTGCGATGCCGGCGCACATACCCGTCGGCGAACACGCCGAACGTCAGCTTCGGCGTCAACGTGTTCCCATCCCGGTCCCGTGGAGGAATCCACGTCATCATCCCACGACGGTGCAGATCGACGATCGACCTCTCGGTCTCGAGCCAATCCTCGGCATCGCCCCGCCTGCCCGGCGCGAAACGTTTCGACACACGCTGACCATTGATCGGCGAGATATAACGAGCCTCGATGCTCGTGACATCCCCTGTCGAACCCTTGCGTTCGAGAATGCACCCAAAACGCCTGCGGCGCAAGGGCCTCTTTGTCTCTTCAACCATCTTCGGCCTCCTTCAGCCAATAAAAAACCGTCTTCGCGCAGCGCACACCCTAAAGAACACGGTCACCTTGGTAAACCCTGCATCTATGTGGACACTCCGCGAAAACGGAAACTCCATTCTCCCACACGCCGATATTTGACAGGCCGCGTCCGCAGCCGCTACTCTTGACTGCCGTACAAAACGGGAACGGTTCAGCGTGCGGGCAAAGCTCGCAGAGAAACCGCGAACAGGATGTACAGGAGGGTAAACTGAGTCAGAAGCGATTCCTGACAAGGAATTGCCCTCAGCTCGGCAGGGTATGCGAAGGTGGTGGGTTCGAGTCCCACCGAGGGCACTTTAGTTAGGAGTTCGCTGAAATTATTGTGAACCCCATTGTTGGGTAATTCAAGAAAGAGGTTGGCATGGCTGCAAGGAAGAAGTCCGAAGAACCGAGTATCAACATCGATGAGGTGCTGACCGACGAAGAGCTCAAGGCCGTGGCCAATGAAAGCGAACCTGCTGAGCGCAAGGCCAAGCCCGAGGACGGTCCGCGTACCGTTGTCGTGGCCGAGGACGAAGCCGTGAACCGCATGGATCTGGTCGCCATGCTGGAAGACAACGGTTATGAGGTCGTTGGTCAGGCCGCCAACGGCGAGGAAGCCGTGGAACTGACCCGCAAGTACCGCCCTGATGTGGTGTGCATGGATGTCAAGATGCCGCGTATGGACGGCATCACCGCTGCCGGCATTATCTGCGATGAAAACATCGCCCCCGTCGTCATGCTCACCGCATTCTCCCAGACCGATCTGGTGAAGAAGGCCACCGGCGCTGGCGCCATGGCATACGTCACCAAGCCGTACGAGGAATCCAAGCTGCTGCCGACCCTCGAGGTGGCCATGGGCCGTTTCGCCGAGATCAACGATTTGCTGGACAGCGTGGAGCGCAGCGAACGTAAGCTCAAGGAAACCACCGATCAGCTCAAGGAAACCGAAGAGAAGCTCAAGAAGGCCGAAGACACGCTTGAGGAGCGCAAGCTCGTCGACCGCGCCAAGGGTCTGCTGATGGACAAGGCGGACTTCTCCGAGCAGGGTGCCTTCCGTTGGATTCAGAAGACCTCCATGGACCAGCGCATCCCCAAGAAGCGCCTGGCTCAGGCCATCATCGCCAAGTACGGCGATCCGAAGCCTTCTGATTCGGGCGAACGCTGATTATCGGCGTCGCCGTACTGAGTCGTAAAGCAACACAAACACACTATGGGAGAGGCCAGCGTGACCGTACCCACCAATGAAACATTGCTGGTGGTGGACGGCCACTCGCTGGCCTTCCGTGCATTTTTCGCCCTGCCGGTCGACAACTTCAGCACCTCCAGCGGCCAGGCCACCAACGCCGTCTGGGGTTTTGCCACCATGCTCGCGCAGGTGATCGATGCGGAGAAGCCCGACCATCTGGGCGTCGCCTTCGATGTGAAGGGCGGCACATTCCGCAATGAGATGCTTCCGCAATACAAAGGCACCCGTGAGGCGGCTCCCGAAGAGCTGCTCACCCAGCTGCCATTGATTCAACGCATGCTCACGGCCCTCGGCGTCACCTACATCGAGAAGCCGGGATTCGAAGGCGACGACGTGATCGCCACCCTCGCCACCATGGGAGACAAGGCCGGTTACCACACACTGGTATTGTCCGGTGACCGAGACGCTTTCCAGCTGGTGGATGACAACGTCACCGTGTTGTACCCGGGCCATCACTTCAAAGACCTGAAGCATATGACGCCGCAGTCCATCATCGACAAATACAAAGTCACTCCCGTACAATATCCGGATCTGGCGGCACTCCGAGGCGAAACCGCCGACAATATTCCCGGTGTGCCCGGCGTAGGCGACGGCTTTGCGGCCAAGTGGATCAACCAATTCGGTTCCCTCGACGGCATTTGCGAGCACGCCGATGAAATCGGCGGCAAAAAAGGCGAATCACTGCGGGCCAATATCGACCAGGTCAAACTCAATCGCAAAGTCAACGCACTGGTACGAGACGTCGATCTAGGCGTCGATATCGAGGATCTGACATTCGGCACCGTGGACGTGGCACAGATCGACGCCCTGTTCAAGGAGCTTGAATTCGGACCTCGCACCAAGAGTCGTGTACTGAAAACCTTCAATACCGGGGCCAAGGCATCCAACACATCCGGAGCTGGCGAGTCTACGAATAATGAGCAGAACGAGCAGGATAGCAGCCTCGATCTGAACCTGCCGGAACCCACGAGCATCACTGCTCCGGAGCAGTTCGACGAATGGGTCAAGGCCCATCGCGTCGAAGTCAAGGTTCCCGGTGAAATCGCCGATTTCACGGTTTCCGACTATGGCGATGGCTCGCAGCGGCATGCCATCTGCGGCGACGCGGTCGGCCACGCTTGGACCGTGGCCGCATGGGGCGACGAAAGGCCGGGGCGTGCCACGGCACAAGCCATTGCCGTGGCCACGGCAACATCAGCGGCCATAGTGCCCCTTCCAATCACCGATACCCTGCGAGCACAGCTTGCGCGGTTCCTGAAAAGCGAACACTCCCGCACCATCGTGCATGGGTATAAAGAATTGCTGCATCTTTTGGGCGCGGTCGATCTTGACATGGACCTGCCGATGTTCGACACCAAGCTTGCCGGGTATCTGGCCCAACCGGATTTCCATGCCGATAGCCTCAAACAGGCGGCCGAGCACTTCCTCGACATCCACTTCACCGAAACCGAACAGCCTTCGCAAGGCACATTGGACTTCGACGACGATCAGGTCGAAGAAGATCCGAACGAACATCGTCTGCGCGATTTGGCCATTATCCGCAGCCTCGCCGTCACGCTCGGGCCGATTATCGACGAGCGTGAACAATGCTGGCTGATGCGCGCGATTGAACTTCCTGTTTCCCGCGTGCTGCACGGCATGGAGCGCACAGGAGCCAAAGTCGATAGCGTTCGACTCGTTTCCATGCGTGACCAGTTTGCCGCCGAGGCTCGCCAAGCGCAGGAAATGGCTTGGGAGTATGCCGGCACCGAAATCAACCTGCAAAGCCCCAAGCAGCTGCAGAAGGTGCTGTTCGAAGATATGGGTTTGAAACCCACCAAACGCACCAAGTCCGGCTCATACACCACGAATGCGGCCGCATTGCAGGATCTGTATGTCAAGTCAGTGGACAATGAGCGGGCCAACGGTTTCCTCGGAGCGTTGCTGCGCCATCGCGAGATCAACAAGCTCAAGCAGATCGTCCAAACGCTGATCGATGCCACCAACACATCAGATGAGCGCATCCACACCACTTTCGAGCAAACCGTTGCCGCCACCGGCCGATTGAGCTCCGTGGATCCGAACCTGCAGAACATCCCCAATCGGAACGCCGCCGGCCGTGAGATTCGTGGCGTGTTCGTGCCGGGGGAGGGGTACGAGGCCCTGATGAGCTGCGATTACTCACAGGTCGAGCTGCGCATTATGGCTGATCTGTCCGATGATGAGGCGCTGATCGAAGCGTTCCGCTCCGGAGCCGACTTCCACAAATACGTGGCCTCGATGGTCTACAAGCTGCCGGTCGACCAGATCACCGGCGACCAGCGCAGCCACGTAAAAGCCATGAGCTACGGATTGGCCTATGGTCTGAGCACGTATGGTCTTGCCCAGCAACTCAAGATCGCGCCACGTGAAGCGGAAGCGTTGAAAAACCGGTATTTCGATACCTTTGGCAAGGTGCACGATTACCTTGAATCGCTGGTGGCCAATGCCCGAGAGAAGGGGTATACGGAAACCATTTTCGGACGACGTCGCTACTTCCCGGCCCTGCATTCGACCAATCGTGTTGCGCGTGAGGCCGCTGAACGTGCGGCACTCAACGCACCGATTCAGGGATCCGCCGCCGACATCATGAAGATTGCGATGATTCGCGCCGAGCAGACCTTGGCCGAGGCTCACGTCAAGAGCCGTATCATTCTGCAGATTCACGATGAACTGGTAGTGGAAATCGCGCCGGGAGAAGGCGACCAGGTCACCGAACTGGTGCGCAACGCCATGGAACACGCCGTCGACCTTGCCGTGCCGCTGGACGTATCGTGCGGCATCGGTTCCGACTGGCAACTCGCTGCACACTGACAATTTCTAGCTCCCCTCGGGTGAGGGGGCTGAGCCGTTGAGCAAACAGTCCAGTGGATTGTTTGTAGGCGAAGGCGAGCCGATAGTCGAGCAATGAAGAGCACGAGCATGGCTTGTCCGCAATTGCAGAATGAGTCCCTTGCAGCAATAGCCCACTACAATGGGACATATGCCGAATCTCAAGCAAGTCATCGACGTTCTCGAGACCCTGTACCCATTGCGCTACGCCGAGGAATGGGATGAGCCGGGCCTCATTGTCGGCGATCTGAGTCACGACGTGCACCGCATCGTGTTCGCCGCCGACCCGACCTCCGCCATCATTGACAAGGCTATCGCTACTGGCGCGGACCTGCTCATCACCCATCACCCGTTGTTCTTCCGTTCCGTACACGAGACGAGCGGACTCGGTTTCCGGGGCGACATCGTCCGCAGACTCTACCAGCACGGCTGCGGGCTGTGGGTAGGGCACACTAATGCCGACGCTGCGTATCGCGGCGTGGGACAGGCGGCGGCCGACTACTTCGGACTCATCGACCAGAAACCACTCGTGCCGATTGACGATGCAAACGCCTCTCATCCGGTCGGCTTGGGGCGTGTGGGTCGTTTGCCGAAGCCTGTTGCCCTGAAGGATTTCGCTCAGCGAGTATTCGACGAAGTGTCCGATCATGGCATGACCAGCGCGCTCGGCATCCAGGTATGCGGCGATTCGGACACTTTTGTTCAGTATGTGGCCATTCTGCCTGGCTCTGGGGACTCCCTGTTCAACGAGGTGCGTGCCACCGGTGCGGACGTGTACGTAACCAGCGATTTGCGTCACCACCCGGTGACCGACGCCATCGAACAAGCCCGGTATGAAGCCCGTATGAGGTCCCAAGGCATCATGCTCGGCCATGGAATGGCGGGGGAGAGCCATGTGCGTCCCTGCTTCATCAACACCCCTCATGCCGCCATCGAATCCATGTGGTTCAACTACGCGATCGATGACGTGCCAGCCGCCATCGAACAAGCGACCGGAGCAAGGCCTGAAGTCGAGTGGTTCCACGACACGACCGATCCATGGACGCTGTCCATTACCGCGCATCGAGATTAAGACGCTATAGTAACGTGGCAAAAACGTTTTTTCCGAGGAGATGACATGTCTGGCGGAAGCAAGCAGGAACAACTGGAGCATCGGCTCGACCATAAGCTGAACGCCTCCTCGGACGGCATCGACATGGACGTGCCCGCCAAAGTGATCAGTAGCGAAACCGTTTATACCGGGCGCATCTTCCACGTGGACGACATGCGCATCGCTCTGACCGACAAGCAGGGCAAGGAACACGAGATCGGCCGCCAGGTGCTGCGTCACGCCCCCTGTGTGGTCATGCTCGTGCACGACATGTCCACCGACCGCTACCTCATCGAACGCGAATACCGCGCCGGATCGGACATGTTCGCCTACGGGCTTCCCGCCGGACTGATGGACGAGGGCGAGGACATCATGGACGCGGCCCTGAGGGAACTGGCCGAGGAAACCGGCGTGGTGCCGGACCGTGACACCATGGGCGTTGACTTCGTAGGTGATTTCTACTCGTCCGAAGGCATGACCGACGAACTGGCCCACATCATGGTGTTGCATTTGGGCCCGTTCAGGCGGGAGCAGCGCCATTTCGATGCGGACGAGCATGTGGAATCCGCGTGGATTCCGTGGAGCGACCTTGCCGCCACGCGCATCACCTCATCCAATTCGATGATCGCCATCCAGCATGAGGCGTTACGCAGACTCATCGCCAGGAACTCCGACAAAGATAAGCCGTCGCTGTTCTCCTGACGTTCAACTCCCCGGCACATCACTGACACAAAAAAAGTGGGATACTGAAAACTATGCAGATCAGACCTGGATCAATGTATCCGCTGGGCGCCAGCTATGACGGCGCCGGTGTGAACTTCGCGCTGTACTCACAGGTTGCGCAGAAAGTCGAACTATGCCTGTTCGACGAGCACGATGTGGAAACACGCATCGAAATGACCGAACGGAACTCGTACGTATGGCATAACTACATTCCCGGCCTCCATCCTGGCCAGCGTTACGGCTACCGCGTCTACGGTCCCTATGACCCGGTGCACGGCCTCAGATGCAACCCCAACAAACTGCTGCTTGACCCGTATGCCAAGGCCATTGAAGGTAATATCGACGGCGACGAAAGCCTGTTCTCATACTGGTTCAAGAGCCCGGACGACAACTCGGCGATGAACGACCTTGACTCGGCCGCCCACACCATGAAGTCGGCCGTCATCAACCCCTACTTCGATTGGGGCAACGACCAGCATCCGTACATCTCGTACCACGATTCGGTGATCTACGAGGCGCACGTGCGCGGCATGACCAACCTCAACATGGACGTGCCGCCGGACATCCGCGGCACCTACGCCGGCCTGGCCTATCCGAGCGTCATCGAATACCTGAAGAAGCTCGGCATCACCGCCATCGAACTCATGCCGATCCACCAGTTCGTCAACGACTCCTTCCTGCAGGAGAAGGGCCTGTCGAACTACTGGGGCTACAACACCATCGGCTTCTTCGCGCCGCACAACGCCTACTCCTCCTCCGGGGAACGCGGCGAGCAGGTCAACGAATTCAAGTCCATGGTCAAGGCCTACCATCGCGCCGGCATGGAAGTCATCCTCGACGTGGTGTACAACCACACCGCCGAAGGCAACCATATGGGCCCCACCCTGAGCTTCAAGGGCATCGACAACGCCTCCTACTACCGACTGGTGGAAGGCGACCAGCAGCACTACTTCGACACCACCGGCACTGGCAACTCGCTGCTCATGCGCTCGCCGCACGCGCTGCAGTTGATTACCGATTCGCTGCGCTACTGGGTTACTGAAATGCACGTCGACGGCTTCCGCTTCGATCTGGCCGCCACGCTGGCACGCCAGTTCCAGGAGGTCGACAAGCTGTCCGCGTTCTTCGACATCGTGGAGCAGGACCCGATCATCTCGCGCGTCAAGCTCATCGCCGAACCGTGGGATCTGGGCTCCGGCGGCTATCAGGTGGGCGGCTTCCCGTCCAGCTGGTCCGAATGGAATGGCCGCTACCGCGACACCGTGCGCGACTTCTGGCGCTCGCAGCCCTCCACGTTGCCCGAATTCGCCTCGCGCTTGATGGGCAGCTCCGACCTGTATCAGGTCAACGGCCGCCGACCGGTGGCGTCCGTGAACTTCATCACCGCGCATGATGGTTTCACAATGAACGACCTGGTCAGCTACAACGAAAAGCACAACGAAGCCAATGGCGAGGGCAATCGCGACGGCGAGAGCAACAATCGCTCTTGGAATTGCGGCGTTGAAGGCCCGACCAATATTCCGGACGTCAACGACTTGCGTCAGCGTCAGATGCGCAACATGTTCGCCACGTTGCTGTTCAGCCAGGGTATCCCGATGATTTGCGGTGGCGACGAAGTGGCCCGCACCCAGCAGGGCAACAACAACGCCTACTGTCAGGACAACGAGATCTCCTGGACCAACTGGCATCTTGACAAAGGACGCAAGGAACTGCTCGCCTTCGTTTCCAAACTCATTCATCTGCGTTTGGATCATCCGGTGTTGCACCGCCGTCGCTTCTTCACCGGCCGTGAGCCCGGCGACGATTCGAACACGATTCCGCAGGTCGAATGGTTCGACCACACCGGCTCGATCATGGATATGGACGACTGGCAGAACACGCATGCGTTCTCCATGATGATCTATCTGAACGGTTCGGATATCCCGGAGGTCGACTGGTACGGCAACCGGATGGTCGACAATGACTTCATCCTGATCTTCAACGCGCATTACGAGCCGATTATGTTCACCCTGCCGGATGAGCGATACGGCCGCAAATGGCAGCTGGTCGTGGATACGCACAACCCGAATGAGCCGGCGCTGAGCTATGAGGCGGGCTTCATGATCACCGCCCAGTCCCGCAGCTTCCTCATGCTCATGAGCGCCAAAAAGCCCAAGAAGCCCATGGGCCTATAACCAGACCGAATTTAAGCTCCCTCTGACGAGGGAGCTCCCGGTGTAGCCGGGTGAGGGAGAGACCGCAGCAAAGCCGCGAACTCCTACTCGCGCCCCTTACGCTCCTCCACGAGCCGAGCATCCCCGAACGCAAGTAGATGCTCGCCGGCAAGCGGGCGCGGCTGGTCGAGCAGCTCGCGGAAATCCAGGATTCCATCGACTTCGTCGACGCCAAACAGCGCTTCTACGACGACGTCCTGTCTGGCGCAACCCCATACGTAAGCGTGCTCATCCCATCCGCGGCGCTCGCAAAGGAGTCAGAGGAACCGGGAGAATTGAAGGGGGTGGAGAGGAAATAGGTTCGACCGAGCCGTTTCTTCCTCCGGGATACAAGCGCGAACAACGGTTTGTTGTACCCGCGCTTGGCGAACGGGACATGCCCTTAGACTGGAATCAGCAAGCGCACAGCGAGACGCGCGAATCGTTTTCCGATGTCGGGAGGTAGTCATGTCAATCGGTCAGGTTATCAAAGTCGTGCGCGAGGAGCGAGGTCTTACGCAGTCGCAGTTCGCGCACGAGCTGTTCGTCACCCAACAGGCGCTTTCCCGCTGGGAGAAGGGAACGGCAGAGCCGAGCATCGACATGATTCGGCTGATCAGCACCCGTTTTGAGGTGCCGATGGCGAGGCTTATGGAAATGCCGGACAATGGTTTTTGCCAAAGTTGTGCCATGCCGTTTTACTGCCCGGAAGATCACGGCACCGAACCGGATGGAACGCGAAACGGAGATTATTGCAACTACTGCTATGAAGACGGCGTTTTTCTTCAGGACTATGCCAATAGCGATGAATTGGTCGCCGCATGCGCGCCGATGATGGCGGAATCCTGCCATATCAGCGTCGAACAGGCCGAGGACTGCATGTCGGCGCTGTTGCCAAACCTCAAGCGGTGGCGGCGCCAGGATGAGATCGATGCGGTGGCGGAGGGGAAATGAGCGATGGCATTCGACTATAAAAAGGAATATAAGGACCTGTATCAGCCGAAGAGGATGCCCGCCATCGTCACGGTGCCGGCGATGCGGTTCGTCGCGGTGGACGGTGTAGGAGATCCGAACGAAGAAGGCGGCGACTACGCCAAGGCGATGCAACTGCTGTACGGCATTTCGTTCACCATCAAAATGAACAAGAAGTCAAATAATCCGGACGAGCACATTGACGGGTACTTCGACTACACCGTGCCTCCGCTGGAGGGCTTATGGAGCATGGAGAAGGGTGTGCCCGGCGTCGATTACACGCGTAAAACCGACTTCTATTGGACTTCGATGATTCGTCTGCCGGAATTCGTGACCGATGAGGTCTTTGCGTGGGCCAAGGCATCGTTTGCCTCCAAGCATCCCGAAGTCGACATCAATCGTGCATATCTCTTCGACTTCGATGAAGGCGTGGTCGCGCAGGTCATGCACAAAGGCCCGTACGACGACGAGCCCGCAACCGTGACGATTCTGGACGGCTACGCGCGTTCGCAAGGCTACGGGCTCGACTTCTCCGACGCCCGCCGCCATCACGAGATCTACCTATCCGACCCGCGCCGAGCCAAACCGGAAAATCTCAAAACCATCATCCGTCATCCGGTAGTGAAGGTGGGTTGACTTTCGGCGAACTGCTCGAAGCGCTCACCGCGCAGTAGCGTGAACAATCTGCCGGAATCCTTACCGGGGTCAAAGAGCGCTACCAAGAACTCGATAAGCAAAATAACTAGAAGCACGGGTTCCTCTCGGAGAGATTCTGCCCGAGCGACCTTATAAATCCTTGCGCGGGTCACCTTTCCCTGTGCAGGAAGCATCCAGGCTCATGTGCATTGATGACGCCGATGGATTGCAGATAGGCGTAGACGATGGTGGTGCCGATGAATCGCATGCCGTACGTCTTGAGATCCACTGCGATGGCGTCGGACAGAGGGGATGTAGTCATGCCTGTCTCGTAGATGACGTGACGGCCGGTGAACCGCCAAATATAGTCGTCGAAACTGCCGTACGACGTCTGGATATCCCGGAATGCGTTGGCATTACCGACCGTCGCGACGATTTTGCGACGGTTGCGGATGATGCCCGGATCGTTCATGAGTTCGGCGATCTTGTTCTCGTCATAGCGCCGGATCCGTTCGATGTCGAACCCATCGAACGCCTGACGGAAACGCTTGCGTTTGTTCAGTATCGTCTCCCATGACAGTCCGGCTTGGAAGGTCTCGAGCACCAGCATCTCAAAGAGGTGGTGGTCATCATGCGACGGAACCGCCCATTCGGCATCGTGATAGGCAACATAGACGGGATTGCTGAGATTGCACCAGCCGCAGCGTGGTCTTATATCGTCCATGTGCTCTCCCTATGGGTCGTTGGAGACGGTCGGTTCTAGATGTTGATTCGATGTGTGATCCAGTATAAACGGTGTGTTCGGATAGCGGTCTGGATGTGCGGATTGTCTGAACCATATTTGCCGGATTGCAGGTATAAAGGGGTTAGTTACTGCGGTTGCGGGTATTTCGGTACTAGTTAGGGGTGATTCTGGGCTGTAACTCGACACCTTTTACCTGCAACCCACTCCCGCCCACGGGATTGCACAATCGGTTGCAGGTATTTTGGTGTCATTTGAGATTGGGAAGCGGAAATCGATGTCGCATGGAATCGAACTGACTAGCAGGTGGGGTCCCAACATCACAAAAGTCCCTTAGACCGCAAGGCCATATAGGTTCTACGGTCATCGGATAAAACCGGATAAATCGTTTAGCGGTCGGATAAAAGAAGAAGCCCAGAATCGTTGAGATTCCAGGCTTTTTTGTTTGTCGGGCTAGCGGGATTTGAACCCACGACATCCTGTTGTATTCGACCTGTTTTCGTCTTTCTCCATCAAATTCTGTAAGACCTAAAACGGTTGGAATTTCAACGTTTTGCGCCTATGTAGTTTATTCGTTGAGTTCGGTGATATATGTCGTTTTCAGAGGTCATCGGATAAAAATCGGATAAATTTACACCGTCTCGGACCGCGCCTACAACGTGAAAAATCGGCCCCGTCCGTCCGCAGTCAAGCTCTATGAGAGCCGTCTGCGGCCGGACGGGGCCGTAACATTCGGGGTTAAATTATTCTTTCAAACCCCATCCAGACGATTCGTCACTTGGATGTGGCGGTGAAGGTGACGTCGATGCTGTCGAGTTTGGCCGTGACGGCCTGCGCGACGATCTCGGCGATGTCGGCTGGGTTCGCGCCGAGGCTCTTGGCGAGCGTGTCCAGGGCGGTCTGCTGGGCCGCGACCAGGGCGGTCAGTTGCGCGAGGGCCTTCTCGTTGCGGTCGGCCCGCTCCCAGATGCCCTTGATCTCGTTGTACAAGTTGCCGCCATAGCAGCCGCCCTGGCCGTCCTTGTCGGTCCAGTTGTAGGTCGCGACCTTGCCCGCCGTCTGCGATGCCCGGGCGGGGCGTTCGGTTTCAGGGCATGTCGTGGTCGCCGGCGAGCGCCGCATACAGTTCGAATGCGAGTACGACTGCGATCAGGCCCGCGTATTCGGAGAGTCAGCGGATGCGGTTCATACGCCGAGCTTCTTCATGGTGCCGCACACCATGCTGTCGATCTGGTCGAAGCGGCTCCACCATGGGGCTCCGTTGTTGCCGTGGATCAATGGCACGCCTGCCTGCTGGAGCAGGTTGGCCTGATCGGGGTGTGTGAGCGCGGTGCGTCCCTTGCCGGGCTCGCAGTACCAGATGACTCCCGTGGAGTCGTTGCGGATCATCATTGCCGCCATGATATCTACCTCCTGTGTTCCGGTGTTGCCGGATAGCTTCTGTTGGACGAGTTGAATGAATGCCGGCCACGTGTAGCCGTAGCGGCTGAAATACGGAATCGGGTCGGTGTGGTCGCTGCCGCCGTAGGTCTGAGAGAACCATGAGTGCGGGTGCATGCGGTCCACGCCCCACCCGTGTGCGCGCAATCGTTGTGCGATCACGTCGGCGGCGATGTCGATGCCTTTCCAGAAGTCCGACGCGTTGGTGGCCTCGCAGATCTCGATGCCTTCGCACGTGGTGTTGCCGTTGCCGACCTGCCAGCACAATCGGTCGTAGGGCACGCAGTGGATCGCCTCCTTCCAGTCGGAGGTGAGGTGAACCGCATAGTCGTAGCCGCGAGACCATAAGTCGCGGTGATTGCGGGCCGTTGCGCCGGGATTCGCCGTGCTGTGAACGGCGAACAGGGACGGGCTGAGATAACCGTGCCCCTGGTTGACTATCTCCTCCTTGATCTGAACCATGGGCTCACTCCGTGGAGTCGGCCTTGGCATCCGGGTCGGAGATCATCTCGCTCATGGGCACGACCTCGCCCGGCATATCCACGGCGTTACCTGTGTCCTGGGCAAGCTTGACGGCATTGACGACCTGCTGGCCCTGCACGGCCGCGGAGGTCACGTTGTTGTTGCGCCACCACGAGTAGATGCTGACGATGACGGCGATGACGCCGGTGATCGCCGTGCTCACCTGGTCCGAGGTGAACGGAAGCTGGCTGATGCCCGCGATGGACAGACCGGTCTGGACGACGCTGAACAGCTGGACGATCAGCAGCACGATGGATTTCGTGCGCTCCACGGTCAGACCTGGAATCGTGGTGGTGTTGGCGGCCTTGTGGTCGGCCACGCCTTTGGTGTTTGCCATTGGTGTTCCTTTCTATTGGTGGTTGTTTCCTCCGCGCCGGAGGTCGTTGACCTCGTGGCGCAGTTCGATGAGGTTCTGCTCGGTAGTGGTGATGCGACGATTGACGGTCGCGAACTCGCCGTTCATGTCGTCACGCAGACCGTCGACCGCGCCGCGCAATGATTCGATGGCGTCCAATGTGCGCAGGGCCTTGTCGTCGAGGTCGTCGCGCAACGGCATCTCATGGTTGTTCGTTATCTCGCCGCGCGTCGCCCGATCCCTCTCGTCCCCTCTGTGGTTGATCCAGATGGCAGTGACGATCTGGGCGGCGAGCACCAGGGCGCTCACCACGATGTACGCCCATGCGGGCAATCCCTCGGGCAGGTTCATGCACGGCTCCTACGGTAGGGAAAACCCACACGCAGATCCGCATGGAACGGCCATGATGCGTGTGGGTTTTGGAGGTATGAAATGTTGCTGAATGAGTATTGGGACGAGTCGTATTGGCCGTCATGTGGCAGGCTGCGCGAATGCACGCGCGTCGGATATGCGAGTGCATGGCGACGTCACATACGACCCGAATTGGGTGACATGGACCTGGCTGACCTGACAGGGCCGCGTATCCAATCGTGGCTGGACTCGATCACGTCGGCCGGAGCGGCGCGTAAGGCGTGGGCCGTATTGCGGCAGATGCTGCGTTCGGCGGTGCGGCTCGGATTACTGGATGCGGACGTGACCGGCAGGGTCACGCCACCGAAACCGAGCGGTTATGAACCGGAGGTTTTGGATATCCGCCAGATACGCCAGTTGCTGCAGGGTTTCCACGGGCATGAGCTCGAGGCATGGCTGATCTGCAGCGTATGCCTCGGATTGCGCACCGAAGAAGCCCTCGGATTGGAATGGCAGGATCTGAACCTCAACACCGGCAAGGTCAGGGTCCAGCGCGGCCTGCAATGGGTGGACGGGCACGAGGTAATCGTGGATCCAAAAACCGAGTTGAGCCGTCGCACCATCGTGCTGCCGCGATTCGCGGTACTTCGACTCCGTGAAATCAGGCCACGAGAAGGTGTCCGACTCATCGGCTCGTTGAATCCCGGCCAGGTCGCTCGTCGCTACGCCACATGGTGCAGATCGCAGAACCTGCCGTATGTGCCGAGACGGAACCTGCGCCATAGCTGGGCGTCCACCGCGTTAGGCGCCGGCGTAGATGTGGCGGTGGTCAGTCGAGCACTCGGCCACTCCAGCATCGCTACAACAGCCCGCTACTACCTGCGCCCAGACAGTGAAGTACTCCGCGAAGCGCAACGCACATGGGAGCACGCCCTCATACGTTGATAGGGATTCGCTAACCCAATCGTCTGTATCGTTTACTGGCCCCTACGCGATGAATGTACTACTCATGCGCATAGGTCGCATCGTTATAGCGGTCGGCCAACCTTCGCCATCATCTAGTTATGCGACCGGAGAATTGAAAGCTATAGAGAAAATCCCGGAAGGATACAGGCCAGCTTCCTACGGGTCGATTCTGTTTGCATCGAACAATGGCGGCGCTGTCGGTAGCTGGTATATAAGCTCTGATGGAAGCATCACCATCCGCGGCAAAGCGGATAAAGGATATTACCAAACCTGTACTGGCTGCTGGCTGACCGCCTAGCTTTCGCTAACCCCGCCGCTGCATCTCTATACGGGCAGTGGCGTCTATAAGGATGCCGGTAGCGGCGGCTACGCGACCATGTGGACGTTCGGCCAGTTCAAAACCCAGTTCGGCCGCGACTGGAACAATGACGTGGTCGTTGCCGCCATCAACGGTGACTGGGACGCGAACGGCCGTCAGGTCACCTCTGTGCGTGTCACCCCGTCCGGAAACCGCATCGATGTCATGTTCGACGGTAAAAACACGGCACCTATCCGCGTCAACTGGGCCGTCATGTGGCGCGGATAGGGATTCGCTAACCCCTATACGGTCCGGCAAAAAAAACGCGACGTTCACCGGCAGCGTCGCTAACGTCCTGTCCGATGCGGAATACCGTGCCCTGGTCGGCCGGAGCTACACTGGTGGCGATGTGGTTGTTTTCACGCCCGTCACCACCGGCGTGGATACGGCGCTGGTCGCATGCTACGACGTGCCCCATAAGGTCGTCCGCGCCATCCAGGTCGGCACCCAGCAGAACATCACGATGGATGTCCGGTTTGCGGTGATCCCCGCCGTCTAACGCGCGCCGAGAATCCTCGTGATGGTCAGGCACTGCGTGTCTGACGTGTTGCCTTCCATCACGTGGATTCGGTGTCCGATGATCTGCACGCTCGTGTCGGCGATCCGGACGAGAGTGGCCTTGCCTGACGCGAGCCCGTTCACGAAATTCATGCCGACGAATGAGAGGACGATCGATCCTGCTTCGGCGGCAGTGTGGAACAGCCTCGGGTAATGGTCATCATCATTACCCTCGATGATCAGCTCGCGGAAATCCGTGATCGATTCGGCGAGCGGGAGGGTGCCGGTTTTGCCGCTGGCGCCCTCCCATAGGACGGTGGGGGTTAGCGAATCCCACATGTCCTTCATTGGTTTCAGCACGTTGAAGAGCGGGACGAGGGTGCCGACGGTGATGCCGTTGAGCGAGACCCGGTAGAGGGGCATGTCGTGGGTTGCGACGCCGTCGAGGATCGAGCCCGTATTGTGGGCTGGATCGGCTGGCGTGCCGGTGGTTGGCGTGCCTTTGATGACGACGAGCTGGCAGGTTTCCACTCCGCTGGTGGTGTTCTTCGAGTAGCGGAGCACGGCGATGTCGTTGCGTTTCTGGCCTTGGGTGCCGGATTGCACGGTGGCGGTGGTGGTGCCGGTCAGGTGCACATGGCGGCCGTTCAATACGGCGTCGCCTGATTGGACGGCGATGGTGTTCGCGTTGCTCATGGTGGCCTTGAGCTGATTACCGGTCGTGAGCGCGTAGTCGCCGGGGCCTACGAGTCCGGCGTTGAATGCGCCTACGTCGTCGCTGCCGATGTGTGGTGTGCCGGCGAAGCCGGTGATGAGTTCGACTGTCATGATCGTTTCCTTATCCGATGCGTTGCCAGAGGAATCCACGGCCCATGATGTTGGGGAGTTTCTTCCAGCCGGTGTTGTAGGTGGGTGGCGTGCTGTCGCTGTTGGTTTCGAGGACCGTGCCGATGGGCCAGGCTTTGTCGAAGATCTGTTCGGTTGAGGCTTGTGGGCCTGCGGGCCCTTGCGGGCCTCGCAGGTTGGTTTTCTTGACGTATGCCATCACAGGCGGCCTTTATTCGAAGATGTAGAGGTCACCGTTGGATTGGATGTACATGTCTCCGGCCTTGCCGGTGGCGCCGGCTGCCGGTGCGCTGGTACCGTAGGTGATGGTGTTGCCGTCCGCGCCCTTCGCGCCGGTGGCACCCTTCTCGCCTTGCGGCCCTGCCGGGCCGGTGGCGCCGGTGGGGCCTGCAGGTCCGGCAGGGCCGGTTTCACCCTTCGCGCCAGCCGCTCCGGTGGCGCCTTTCACGCCCTGTGGACCCTGTGGGCCGGTGTCGCCTTTCGCGCCGGTGGCACCCTTCTCGCCTTGTGCGCCGGTTTCACCCTTCGGACCCTGTGGTCCCTGCGGACCCGTCATGCCGGTGGCGCCGGACAGATCGGTGATGTACGTGTATCCCTTGGCTCCCTTGACGTAGAGCTTCGCATTGTCCGCGTCGTTCACGTTGCCGGTGTCGATCATGACGAACTGGCCGTTGAGCACTCCGTCGGTGGCGTAGCCGGCGTTCATTTCGGCCACGGACTTGTAGGTTTTCGCGATGGCGAACGCGTCACCCTTCGCGCCCTGCGGACCCTGAGGTCCCTGAGGGCCCTGCGGACCGGTGGCACCCTTCGGACCCTGAGGTCCCTGCGGGCCGGTGAGGTTGAGTTTCTTCACATATGCCATGATGATGCTCCTTACTGCTGGTTGGTTATGGCATTGACTGACTGGGTTTTGAGGGATGCGGGGTTTACTGGTCCTGCACCTGGTAGAAATCACCGTTCGCCTGGTTGATGTACACGTCGCCGGCGAGCGCGTCGGCCGGTGGTTCTCCGGGGTCTCCGTCGCCTACGGTGATGCGGTTGCCGCGTTGGCCGGTTTCGCCTTTGGCTCCTGGAGTGCCGTTGGCACCCTTCTCGCCTTGCTCACCGGGTTCACCCTTCGGGCCTTGGATGCCTTGCGGGCCTGCCGGGCCTTGGATGCCTTGCGCGCCGGAGAGGTCGGTGACGAACGCGTATTGGGTGTCGTTCTTGACGAACATTTTCGCGTTGTCCGCATCGTTCACGTTGGTGGTGCTGATGACGACGAACGAGCCGATCGGAATGTCCGCGTTCCTGTAGTCGGCATTCATTTCGGCGACGCTGGCGTAGGTTTTGGCGATGGTGAACGCGTCGCCCTTCGGGCCTTGCGGGCCTGCGGGACCCTGCGCACCGGGTTCACCCTTGTCGCCTTTGGCTCCCTTGAAGCCGAGCGTGCCGCCGCCATCCGCGGTCAATGCGGCGGAAGGGGTGACGGTGGTGCCGTCCACCTTCGCCACGGTGTAGAAGGCGCCGTTGGCGTCCACGATCAGATCGCCGGCAGAGACCGTGCTCGGGGTGAGTTTCGAGGAATCGAACGCGGTGTTTGAGCCGATGTTGATGTTGGCCACGTGGAACGTGCCCGCACTGGTGCCGCCTCCTGCGGGAATGATGTCGCCGGCCTTCAAGGCGTCGATGAGGCTTTTCTTGTTGTATTCGACGTCCACGGCGTCAACGAGATAGAAGTTGCCGTCGTTCTTCTGCTTGATCTTGTCGATGAGCTGGATGGACATGATGATTCTCCTCCTCTCAGGCCGCGTTCACGGTGGTGTTGCCGAGGCCCGCGTTGGTTGACTGCCACACGTCATACGAGACGGTGGCTCCGGACGCGTTCGTGTGGTCGAACGTCTTCACGAGATTGAAACCGCCTTCGAAGCCGCCGACCTTGAACGTCGGCGTGCCGAACGAATGTGGGATCGCATACCAGATGTACTGGCCTGCGGCCGCGTTCACGGTGAACGTCTTCGCCTTCGAATCACCCAGCTCCGAGCCGGCCAATGCGAGCAGGAACGTGCTGTCGACGCTATCTGCCGGGTTTCCGCCCACACCCCAGTAGCGCTTGTAGTGGAAGAGGACGCTGGTGGTTTTCGATGCCTTGGAGCCTCGCGCGTCGGTGACGGCGAGCGTGTAGGTCTTGTTGGCCTTGAGTGCCTGTTTGGTGAGTGGTTGGCTGGTGGGGAATTGGCCGTCCTCGCCCTTCACGATTTCCTGACCGTCCAATGTGAGCGTGGCCGGGGTCTTGTTGAGCTTCCATGCGAGGTTCACGGTGTCCACGGTCTCACCGATCTCATGGTCGCTGCCGCCGGTGAAACTCATGACGCTCATCGGCGTGTACAGGCTCAGGGTGCCGTCCGCCGTGATGTCGAAATCGCCTGACGGTTTGACCACGCCCGCCTTCTTGCTGGTGGCCACGTCGGCTCCCGCTCCAGCGGGGCCGCGCAGCGAACCCATTTTCTTCCATGCGTTAGCCATGATTGTTCTCCTTATCATTGGTTTCCTCGGAGCCGTCCGGTTCCGACGTGTATTCCCACAGATCGCCGTTGTCGGCGTTCAGATAGCCGTCCCCCTCACGGGCCGTGAGCTGGCTGGTGGGGTCGCCGTGGCCGAGCGTGATGCCTTTGCCGTGCAATGAGTCGACCCATTCGGCCTCGGTGCCCTGGTAGCCGAGTCTGACGGCGGTCTCATAGGCGCTTTCGCCTTTCTGTCCTTCCATGACGATCGCGTCGTCGATGATGGTGACCAGGTCGTCGCAGTTGCAGCTGTTCAGCGTGCGGATCATGATTGGCTCCTTCCTGTGGTTATGCTGACGGTGGATTCGATGAGCGCGCTGCCTGCCGCCAGACGGGTCGTATCCCCGTTCGGCGCGGCCAATAGCAGATCCCATGCGGCACTGCCTTCGGGCAGGTCTCGGGTCGTGTCGGCGGGCACCGTGATCGTGATGCAGCCGTGTTCGTCCAATCGCACGTATGGCGTCAGGTCGAACACGATGAGCCTGTCGCGGCGTATCTGCATGATCGGAGTCCATCCGGTCAGGTCCATCGGCCTTGCGACCGTGGCCCCCTGCCGGTCGGTGACCCTGCGCAGCCATCGCAACCGGTATGTGTTGGTGACGCCGGCCACGAGGATGAGGTTCGCTTCGAGCAGGCAGCTACGCCCCAATGTGTTGCGTGTCATTACTTGATCCTTTCCCACATATGCGCGCCCAATGAGGGGCGCCGCTCCCAGGTGCCGCCGAAGTCGTCAGCGGGATTGTTGCCGGTGGTGTTCATGACCACGTAGCCGACCGGAAACAGGATTCCGTTGCCGGTCGATGTGGTGTGCGCGGTGATGACGCCATCCTCATTGACGGTGATGGTGCTGCCGTCAGGTCTGACTCCACCCAACGTGGCAATGGTGGCGGCCGGAAGCGCGTAGTTCTCCAATCCGTCGAGTTTCCGCTTGTCCGCCGCGCTCATGAGTCCGGATCCTTCGGCCGTGGCCTCCGTTGCCGTGATGTGCACGGTCTGGCCGTTCCTGCTCGCGGACAATGGCGTGGCCGTGGTTATCGAGGCCACGTTCATGGCTGCTGCGGCGATGGCGTCGGCGGCGTCCTGCTGTGCCTTGCCGATTTCGGCCGAATAGTTCGAGGCGAGCGTGTAGGCGTCCTTGGCTGTTTTCTCCACGTCGTCCACGCGCGAAGGGGTGACGACCGCGCTGAACGTGTTGTTGCGCATGGTGATGGTGACCCCGTCCGCGTAGTACGCGCCGGAGCCGCCCGAACCGGTGGAGCCGTTGGATTCCGCGGAGCCGCTGAGGCTCGTCGTATCGCCTGACGCGGTGCCGCACTCGTAGTCCACGGACAGGATGCCGCCGGATGATTTCACGATCTTCTTGGCCACGGGCACGGTGAGCGTGATGCCGAGCCGGTTGTCACGGCCGGTGACCGTGTCGCCAACGTCCATGCTCAACGTGTTGTCTGTTATGGTGACCTCGACGCCGCCCTGTGATTGCAGTTCGATGAGCTTCTTCCTGGTCTCGGTGTTCAGCTCGTCGGGTCTCGCGTTGGAATAGTCGTAGACGGCCTGACGTTCCGCCAATCCGGTCAATGATTGGGTTTGGCTCACGTTGCCGTTGACATCCGCGTACCAGTGGACGACCGCGCGGTCTTTGAGTTCCCCGGTGCCCAATCCGATGAGATGGTTCACCGGCTGGCTATCGAGCGAGGCCTTGAATTCGACCAGATCACTGTCGATGCTGTCGCCGTAGTGTTCGGCGGGCAGCGCATACGCGTTCACACGCCCGTCTGCCCAGATGAGCCGGAGTTTCGCATTGTTGGCGGCGAGCATCTTCCGGATGCCCGTGTACGCGTCCGTATACCGGTCGAACGAATACGGGTTGATGGTGACAGCGTGCCGTGCTGACGCAGTGAACAGCGCATCCAATCCGATGCGTTTGAACAACATGTTGAGCACATCGCCGGCAGCGCCGGAAACGGTGAGGTAATCCTGCCCCCGATCGGGTTGGAGGATGCGGCGTGAGAGCAGGCCATGCCAGGTGGGGCCCTCCACGCTGCCGTCCGTGTTGCGCACGGTCACCAACCCGCCGTATTCGGTGCCGTCGATTATGATCAGCGCGCCGGCCTCCGGCTGCGGCAGGCAGGTGAGTTTGAACGAATTCTCATCGCTGCCGTAGGCGAGATCGAGCATGTAGTCGTCCACCGCGCGCAACGGCTTGTGCTTCGCGTCGGTGACTATGAGGCTGACCACGGTGGTTCGCTCCTCTCCTCGACGGGCGTGAGCTCGAACGTGTAGCCTCCCGGCCAGCTCACTTCGGCGCGGCCCGCCGGCAACGGCTGGAAGATGTAGCTGCCGGAATCAAGGCCGGCACCGCGTTCCGCGTTCGCGAACCAGTTGATCCGGTCGCCGGCCGCGTTGACGAACGCCACCGAACGCTCGCCCTCCACCGCATCCACCTCGACGCGAGCGCCGCCGGGGATGTCACCGGTGATCCGGTACTGGTTGCCGCCGATCGTGACGGTCGGATTCGAGCAGGGCCCGTATATGGTCATACGGAACGGCATCGGGTCCAACCCGTCCACGGCTATCACCGGTGGGGCGGATGGCGGCCCGTAATCGTAGTCCATGTCATACGGGTGATCGAGATACTGGTAGGCGTCGGGGTCGCTGGGCGCATAGGTGACGGTCGGCAGGCTGCGTCGCCACATGCCCAATTGGGTCACGGTCAATTGGGTTTCGATGATGCGCGGCGTGATGGATTGCGGTTCGCTTTTGGTGATGAGCGCCCTGCACTCCCACACGTCGTCCACGCGCAGCAGGCCCGATATCGTGGAGTCCCTGGAGTGCGCGAGCACGTCATGGTCGGTGAGCATGCGCAGCCGGTCCAATTGGGTTTCGCCGTCCACGGCCTTCACCGTAAGCGTGAGTTCACGGGCCTGCCATGCCACCCCGGTAAGGGTGCGCGCGCCGAGCGTGTACGTCCACGCGCGTCCTCTCAACGATGGCATCGTCTCCCCGTAGATGGGGCCTTCGAACGAGATCGAGCCGCCGGTGGAACACACGTACTCAAGCCTTTGCATAGCGTCGCACCGCCCTTCCGAATTCCCGCCCGTCGATGTTGATGCCCAACTGTTGCAGAATGAACGGCATATCCTCGTGGAACGCCTTCACCTCGGCCAGCAGCTCGTCCAACTGGGATTGCATGCCCTGCTGGTTCGACTGCGTGCCGTTGACCATCTGGCAGGCGTTGGCCGGCAGGCTCATCACGGGGGTGGGCATGCCGAACGTGTAACCGTCCAACGTGAGCCCATCGGCGAGTTCGCCGAGGCTCCGGTTGACGACTTCCTGGCTGCGGTCGATGCCTTCGGCCATGCCCCGGCCGATCATCACGCCGACCTCGTCACGGAACACGCGTGACGGCGAATGGATGCCGAGCTTGTCCTTGACCCAGTTGAGCGCGTCCTTGGCGGCGTTGACGGCCGCGTTGACGAGGGTGCCGGCCGCCGAGGCGACGCCGCTGGCGATACCCTTGATGATGTTCATGCCGACGCTGCCCCAGTTCACCGACGTGAAAGCGTCCCAGATGCTTTTCACGATGGCCGGGATCTTACCGATCAGCTGCGGTATGGCGCTGGCCAGGCCGTTGGCCAGGGTGACGAGGATCTGCACGCCCGTCTGCAGGATCTGCGGCAGGTTCGCGGCTATCGAACTGGCGAGGTTGCCGATGATGGTGGGTGCCTGCGCGATGAGCTGCGGCAGCGCGTTCATGAGGCCCTGCACGAGGCCGAGGAGGAGCTGCATGCCGCTGTTGAGCAGCTGTCCGACGTTGGATGCCAATCCGGAGACGAGCGCCATGATCATGTTGAGCGCGGCCGGCAGCAGCGTAGGCAGTTGCGAGGCCAGCCCGTTGACCAACGTGGTGACGATGAGCACGGCGGTGGTCATCAGCTGGGGTGCGTTCGTGCTGATCGCGTTCATCAGCGCGGTGAGGATGGCCGCGCCCTGCGCGAGCATGGCCGGCAGGCTGGCGGTGATCTGCATGTTCAGCTGCTGCAGCAGTGTCGGCAGTTGCGCGGACAGCTGGCCTATCATCGCGAACAACTGCCCCTGCATGCTCTGGTCCAGCATGCCGAGACCCGCGACCAACGCGGCAATGATGCCGGCTATGCCCATGTACTTCATGAAATTGCCGGGGCTGAAGAACAAGCCGAACAGGGAGCCGATCTTGCCCAATCCGGCCTGCAGTTTCGGACCCACGATGTCGCCGATGCCACCGAACACGTCACCCAATCCGGATACGACCGGACTCATGGCGGATTTCGCCTTGCCGGCCACCGATGACAGTCCGGATACGAGCTTGCTGTCCGAGATCTTGGAGAATATGCCGCCGAAGCCGTTGCCGACTTTGGAGCCCAGCACCTTGATGTTCGAATCGAATGCGCTGGTGAGCTTTCCGAATCCGACACCCAGCCTGTCCGCCACTCCGGCGACCGACTGGCCCACATCGGAGCCCGCGATCTTCGCGCCGAGCAGTCTGAACGGGCCCGTGAGCTTGTCCGCGCCCTGCCGGATGCGGTTGACGGCCGACGCGAACGGGTCGCCGTCCACGGCGAGAGCGTCGCGGATATCCTTGTTGAAATACGATTTGAACTGCTGCAGGCCCGTCAGGCTCGACTGGAGCTGGCCGGGCATCTGCTTGAGCTTTCCGATGAGCTGGCCGATCCCGCCGTCACCGAGTTTGCCGAGCGTGTCGAACACGTTGGTGATCTTGTCCACGTTGCCGCCGACCCCGGCGAACAATGCGAACGCTCCGGCCAATTGGCCGAGACTGCCGACGATGTCCTGAACGGTGATGCTGCCGTCCTGCAACCCCTGGCTGAATTGCTCGATGAGCTTGACGGCCCTGTCCACATACGGGGTGAGCTTGCCGTTCAACTGCTCCACGAACGGTGTGAGCTGGCTTGAGAGCGCGTCCACGGCCGGAATGGCCGCGTTGAACGTCTTGCGCAACGATTCGAGCGCCAGCTTGCCGGGGCCTTCGCCCAATCGGCTGAGAGCGGCCTTCACGTTCGCCAAAGCGCCGCTGAACGTGTCGCCGGCAGCCAATGCGGCTCCACCCAACCCTTCCTGCATGGCGTCGGCGAAGGTCTGGAAGTCGATTTTGCCTTTCGAGACCATGTCGGACACGTCTTCGGAGGTGGTGTTGAGGTGTTTGGCGAGCATTTGGAGGACGGGCACGCCGGAGCTCATCAGTTGGAGCATGTCGTCGCCTTGGAGTTTGCCTCGTGCGGCGACGGATCCGAAGATGGTGCCGATGTCGGTGAGTGATCGGCCCGAGATTTGCGCGGTGTCGGCCACGGTCTTGAGGACCTTGGTCATCTGCTCGCCGGATGCGATGCCGGCCGCCGATAGGCTGGCGGCCACGGTGGCGGCATCACCCAATCCGAACGCGGTGCCCTTCACACTGGCGAGCGCGTTGTTCATGATCTCGCTGACGCTGTTGGCGTCGTGGCCGAGGCCTTTGAGCTTGGCTTGCGCGTTTTCGATGTTCAGGGCGCGGGTGAAGCCGCCTTTTGCGGCGAGCGCGGTGACGCCTCCGGTGATGGTGCCGATGGCGCCGAGTCCGAGTTTGCCGTTTTTGCCGAATGCCTTGCCGAGGGTGCCGGTGAGGCTGCCTCCGCTTTTCCTGGCTGCGGTGTCCACACTGCCGGTGATGTCGCCTTCGAGGGTTTTGCCGAAGTCCTTGCCGGAGGGTGCCACCTGCACGTATACGGTGCCGATGTCCTGTGCCATCGGGGTCCTCCATCCTGATAGTGGTGTTGGCTCCCCGATGGCGGTCGGGGCTAGTCGGTGATGTGGAAGCGTTGCTTGAGGAGTTCGCGGCGTTCGAGTCGTTCCTTACGCGCTTGGCTGGTTTCCAATCGCGTCGGCGCGAACGGGTCCGCGTGCCTGTCCGTCCAGGGTCGCCAGCCTTCGCGTTGCAGCCTGCCTTCGAGTTCGAACATGTCCCACATGGCGATTTCGGCCCCGGTGGGCGTGTACGTCCAGCCGGCGAGCGCCGCGAAACAATGGCTGGTATGGTTCCTGAGGATCTGTCTCGTGAGCCGCCATGCCTGGCCGATGCCGTAGTTGGCTTTGGGTTTCCTGTCCGCGGGCGCGTTGAGCCATTCGGCGAGCGTGACGGGCTTCCATGTGGTGTGGTATGTGGCGAGCCAGTCGGCGTCTAACGCTTCCCTGTGATTGGCGTGGAGGGCACTGAGGTAAACGCTTTTGGGTCGAGGCCGGATTGTTCGGCCCAGGTGCGCACGGTGGCGGTGAGCCATGCCATGGCGTGGCCGGTCTTGCGCAACGCGTTCCAATAGTCCGGACGCAACTGTTGGAAGTAGGCGAGGAACGCGCTCATGGCGAGCGCGGTCTGTTCGTCGGAGAGCACCGGCTGGCTTTTGATCAGCAGGATCACGTTGACGAGGTCGATGGGCAGGTCGGCACTGTTGAGGTTGGGCAGGTCGAGTTTGACGCCGAGAACGTCGAGGTGCACGTCCTCCAGCTGGTCGTCGTCGTTGATGATGGGTTCGACCTTCGCGTATTGGTTGGTCATGGCGGTCTCCTTGATACGGTTTTTCTTTTTTGCTGGTTTGGCGGTCGGATATGAGGTTCCCCGCATCGGGACCGCCATCCTGGATGCGGGGAAGAATCAAAAGCCCCGCGGGTGAAGAGCGGAGTCCCGCGGGGGAGGAAGCTGGTCAGGCTTCGGCCGCGGCTTCCGCCGTGGCGTTATGGGCTGCGGTGGATGCGGACGGTTCCACGACCATTCCCCACGCATGCCACTGGTAGCCGTCGCTGCCCTTGAACGTCTTGAGCGTCATGTTGTACTGGAGCAGGTCGGTGGATTTGAGGGTGATGTCGTCACGGTCGGAGACCTTGATCTTCTCCGCGTAGATGACGATGGGACGTTCCTTCTGGTCGATGCCGGCGATGACCATCGACATGGTCTTGGAGGTAGACGCATCCTTGACGTGGATGCCTCCATCCTTGTCCACGGTGGAGTTTGTGTAGAGTTCCACGACGCTCTTCTTGCCTTCGAGCGCGGAGAACCGGAACGTCCAGTAGCCCGGATCGGTCTCCGAATACACCACGTCGCCGTTGTGGCCCTTGATCTCGGTCTCGTCGCCCGGCTCCGGGTGGATGGTGGTGCCGTCCTCGCTGTTGTAGCCGATGGGCAGCTTGTTCGCCGACGGCGTCCAATCGGCGCCCGCCGGTTTCGTGTATGTCTCGCCTTCGCCGAACAGGAACACTGCGTAGTCCTTGACGGCGCGCACGAGTTCGGCGTTGTTGCCTGAGCTGATGTAACTGTTGTCAGCCATGATGATCGCCTTTCAAAACGAATCGTTGGAATTATGGACTGCCTCAAACGGTGTTTCGTCTGAAGCAGAGGAATCAGATACGAGTAGATGCAGCCGTTCTCGTCGGTCATGCGAACCGGCCCGGAATCATGCTCGATGCTGATGATCGGAATCGGAGGCCACAAGCCGGTCAGATACAGTTCGATGCTGCTGGCAAGCTCGTGCGAGGCGTCGAGGTCACCGGTGCCGTCGTCCCTACGCACCCAGATGGAACAACGGACGCGCACGTACTGGCTGATGGGTGTTGCCTTCTGCTGCGGTTCCGCCACGATCACGCATTCGGATTCCGAATTGTTCCTGCTGCGCAGCGTGCCGAACACGACATCCGGGAAGCGTTCGCGCAGCAGGTTCAGCAGGATTCGTTCCAAACGGGGTGTTCTGGTGGGAGGTTGGAACACGCTCATGCGACCACCTTGCCGATCATCTGCGTGAGCACGCCATGAGCGCCCTCCACCGCGGCCGGACAGGTGGCCACCACGTTCGAACGGTCGGTGTCCTCGTTGCGGTACACCTTGATGGACGGATGCACTTCGGCCATGCCCTCCATCTGCTCCTGCACACTGTCCATGACCGGTTTCACGGCCTCGTGCAGCACCTCGGAGCTGAACGCATTGCGGTTGAGCACAACCTTGACCTTTTTCGCCATTTTTCACCCCTCCCTGACGAACGCGTTGACCACGTCGCCGATATGAAGCCCGTGCCTCCACCATTCGAGCGGCGGCCCGTCCACCATCAACGGTTTGCCGCGCACCACGAGGCAATCCGTGTCCAGGATTCCCGTGGGCTCCCCGCGGAAATACAGGGTGAAACGGCGGGCCACGCCCTGCGAGTCCGCGCCCGGGGACTGCGAGGCCTCCACCGGCTCCACGAAACCCATGAGCGTGGCCACATGCCGCATCTCTCCCTGCACCGGGTTCCCGTCGGCATCCATTTCGGCCGCGCCACGATACACGTCAACACGTTCCATCAGACCACCTCCCCGGATGCCATGTCGATGCTGAAGGCGCGCTGGCCACCCAAGCCGAGCACGGTGAGGTAGTCGTTGTTCCATCGCAGGTAGCCGTCCGGCGAAGCCCACGAGTAGGAGTTGGAGAAGGGGCCGGTGGTCTCGGTGTTCTGCGTGACGCCCGTGGGCACGCCGGACACCTGCTGCTCCATCGCGGTGCGCACCATCTGGCAGCACACAATCTCGAGGCCGCGCCGATGCGCCGTCCACCACGATTCCTCATGGGTCTCGGGGTAGACGGACACGTGGTTGCGGATGCTCTCGCTCGCATCGAGCAGCAGCTCGTCCGCCTGCGCCTGTTCGTCGGGGGTGAGCGTGTGCCAGCGTTTCTCCAGATCCTCGTACGTGGCGAACGGATTCGGCTGTTCGTCGGCCATGATGGAGCTCCTTTAGCCGATGACGCCGGCGGTCCTGAGCGAGCCGATGAGCGTGTTCAGCTGCCGTTTCGTCTCGTTCAGTTCGGCCACCACGGTGTCGAACTCGGCCTTGGTTGGCGCGGCGCCGGCCGAGACGGTTGCGTCGGCGGCGGCCACGTCGGCGACGGCCGTGCCCTTCTTCACGCCTCCGAAAGCGGTGAACGGCGTGCCGTCCGGGTTCCACAGGCGCGCGGGCACGTCCATGGCACCGGTCTTGTGTTTCTTCCTGCCTGCCGGCTGGATGATGAAGTCCTGGGTGAACGCGCTCATCAGGCACCTTCTTCCGTGGAGGTCTTGAGCACGGCGAACGCCTTAGGTTCGATGACCGCGTAGGAGAACATGGCCTCGGTGCGGTAGGCGATCTGGTTGTGGGCTTTGAGGTCGACGCCGGTCTGGTCGGGGTCGCCGTAGGGGATGATCTCGGACGTGATGTCGCGCACCATGCCCCATTTGATGAGGCTGAAATCGCCCATGATGGCGAGCACGTGGGTGGGTGTCTTGGCCTTGGCCCCGTTGACGGTGGCGCTGGTGGCGGCCTTGATGCCGTCGAGGGTGCCGACCTGCAGGTTGAGCGGGATCTCCGGGTAGTAGCGCATGCCGGTGGCGGGTACGCGGATCTTGCGCAGGCGGGAGGCCCACGTGCGGCTGATGGCGATGCCGTTGATGTCGTAGGTCTCGTTGAGCTGGTCGGCCAGGTTGTCGACGTTGGTGATGTCGTCGTCTCCGGCGGTGACCTGCATGGCGCGGGCCGTGAGCGCGTCGAATCCGGTGAGGGGTTCGCCGGTCTTGGGGTTGATGGCGTGGTAGACGACGTAGTCGAGGGCGCGGCCGATGGCCTCGGCCTGGTCGGCCTGGATGGACTGGATGATCTGGAAGCGGTTGTCCTCGTCGGCCCATTTGAGCTCGCTGGTGACTCGTGTGGTGGTCTGCACCTTGAACGTCTTGCCGCTCACGTAGTTCAGGTCTTGCTCGTAGGAGCTCTTGGTCTGGCCTTCGGCGGTCACGTCGGCCTCGGCGGCGCCGTTGAAGATCATGTATTCCTTGTCGGTGAAGATCTGCGGGCTGCTCGGGGACAGGGCCGCGATGGTCGATGTCTCCTTGACCTTGTTGACGACGGCCGTGGCGACGGTCTTGGGCAGGTGGAGTTTGCTGGTGTCCATTGCCATGATGTTGTTCCTTTCTGGGGGATGATTGCGTTTAGAGGTTGGAGAACAGGTCGTCGGCCCATGCGCGTTCGTCGGCTCCTGCGGCCTTGCCGTCGGGGGTCTTGCCCTGGTTGGGCATGCCCTTGGGCTTGGGGTGCGCGTACTGGTCGATGGCCTTCGCGTTCGCGGTCATGGCCTCGAGCGTGTCGCCGTGCAGCAGCGAGGCTGGCACTCCGGTCTCCTTGGAGACCTGCGCCTTCCACTCGTTTCGTTGTTTCTCCGCCTCGTAGGCGGCGTTGGCGGCTTCGAGTTCCTTGATGCGTTTGGCGGCCTTCTCGGCTTCGGACAGCTGCGAGTCCTTGAACTGTTGCAGTTCCTCGGCGGCCTTGCTGTTGTCCTTGGCGCGCTGCTCCCATTTGCGCGAGTGGGCGCGCTGCTCCTCGAACTTCGCCTTCCAGTCGATGTCCTCGCCGGGGTCGGCCGGGTCTCCCGTTGCGGGGTCGCCGGAGCCGCCTTCGCCCGCGCCGGAATCGATGAGACGAAGGTTGTTGCGGAATCGGTGCCAGTGCGGCATGTCGTGCATGATGGTTCTCCTTTGTGGTTGATGGGCCCGTTCCGGGCATAAAAAACCACCCGTGCGGGTGGTGTGGAGTGGCGGGTGCAGGATTCGAACCTGCGTGGCGTGATGCAGCCGATTTACAGTCGGCCCCGATCGGCCTCTCTGGCAACCCGCCGTATGGTAGAATCGAGGTAACGGGGATCCCACGTAACCGGCTCTTGAGACCGGCACATAATCCGGGGGGTTATCCCCGTTCTTCTATTTCAATACGATTTGGTGGAATCCTTCCGAGTCGAACACCCACAGCTCTTTGATGTGGGATTCATGACGGGCGTTGTACAGCGACAGTTGGTTGACGAACTTGTCGGGCAGTTTCGTGCTTCCGAAGTCCAGTACAAACACGTCCTTGACAACGCCCTGTTCGACGCCGCCGACGACGGCGTCGTTGATGCGTTGGGCCACGTTCCTGTATTTCAGGCTTGCCGGTGATTTCAGTTCGGCGTCGCATTCGTGGCTCAGCCAGTGGAAGTCGTTGCTGGGCTTGCCATCATGGCTTTTCGGTATCCACTCGTATTCCTCGCCCAGCTTCTGGAACTTCTCGAGGAACACGATCTCGTGCCGTTCGAGGATTTCCCTGCTCGGGTCGACGCCGACGGCGAGCTGGCGCCGGTACCAGGATTCCGCAGTGCCTTTTGGCTCTCCCTTCATTGACAGGAGTCTGACGGACTGCTCCCACGGCATGGTCGGCGTCGGGTAGACGCCGTCCGTGAACGCCATGGGATTGTCCCGGCGCATGCGCTTGAGCTTCTCCCGGTAGTCGCCACCTCCCTTGCTGGCTTCCTGCCACATGGCGGTGAGCCGTTCGGGGTTGTATCCGGCGAGTGTCTGGCGGCCCCAGCTGGGGACGATCTGGCAGTCGCAGTCCCGGTGGTATTGCATCTCCAAGCCTGCCGAGTCCTCGCTCAGGTAGGTGAAGCCCCGTGATGCGAGCATGGTGCAGAACGCGCATGTCCTTGCTCCGCGCGGCACTCTCGCCCATCGTGGTTTCGACGGGTCGATGCGCATGTTGCGTTGGGTGGTCAGGCGTGCGGCGGCGTTGACCATGTCGGCGACGAACTGCATCGCGTCATCCGGGTTGCCCAGATCGGGCCACAGGTCGTCGATCGTGAGTCCCGCGCGCGACTGCCCGTTCTTGACCTGCGTGTAGGTCAGGCCGTTGTAGTCGGTGTTGTTGAAGCCGCCCTGCACCTGCCAGAGGGCGCGGTCGGGGTCGATGAGCCGCGTGTGGTCGAAGTCGTCGAGCCGGACGCCCGCGTATTCGCTCCACAGGCCGCGCACGGTGTCGTAGTATTCGTTCGCCAGCTGGGAGGCGTCTCGGGAGAAGTCGCGGATCGCGTCCTTGACGTTCAAAGGGTCGCGGTCGACCATGTTCTCGATGACGTCGGCCGCGCTCTCCCTGAGGTTGTCAAGGTCGGTCTGGTAGTCCCTGTACGCCTTGTCCAACAGCGGCTGCAGTTCCGGCGGGGCTTTCGGATTCGCTGCCATCAGCCGCCTCCGTGTCCTGCGGGTTCATCCGCTGCTGTTTGAGCTGGTCGATGTTCCGTTGGGCCTTCATCCGCTGCTGGTAGGCGCGGAACGATTGGAGCTCGCCGGCCGTGAGTCCGAGCTTGGCCAGTCCCACGTCGGAATCCGCCCAGTCGCCGTTCACGCCGGCGACCTTCGTGTAGTAGTCGGCGCGCGCCGCGTCGCTTACTTCGCGGGTCGGCGCCCACAGGGGACGGATGCCGGTCAGGTCTGGCGGCTGCGGGCTGTTGTCGCGCAATTGCACGGCCATGCCCATGGCGTTGAGGAGCTGGCGGGAGAACATGCGGTTCTGCCGGTTCGCGGTGCGCGTCAGCTGGTTCTCGGCGGCGGCGAGCGCTTCGGCGCTGGTGGGGTTGGCCAGTCGTATGCCGAGTTGTTCGGGTGGGATGTCGGTTTCGGCCGAGGCGAGCATGGCTATGGTTTCGAGCATGTCGCCGTGGGGTTGCATCGATGCCTGGGAGACCTGTTTGAGTTCGGGGATGTCGCCGTTGATGTCGCGGCTGATCGCGTTGATGCTGCTGACGAGCGCGCTCCACGTGTCCTGTTGGAAGGATTCGCGGCTCAGGCCGAGGAACCATATTTTTGGGACCGAGTAGAATTCGGCGGACGCTTCCATGCGGACCATAGTGCGCATGGCCATGTCGGTCAGGTTCATGAGGGCGCGGTTGATGCGTGAGCGGCCGAAGGGGCGGTCCATCTGCTTGTCGTAGACGATGGGCACCACGGCCACGCGGTCGAGCCGGTTGTATTGGGGTTCCGCTTCCCACCCGTATCCGGTTTTCATGCAGGCGTAGTTGCGGCCGGGCAGCCATGCGTTGAATGCGGTGATGTTGCCCCATTTGTCGCTGTCGGTGATGGTCAGCGCGGCTTTGATGCGTCGGCGTTCGTTGTCCCATAGTGCGGCGGACCAGTCGGCCGAGCGCGGGGTGATGAGGATGCGCTCGTTGTCGTCCGGGTCGTAGTCGATGGTCAGGAAGCTGCAGGAGTGCTTGTAGCAGCTGATGACGGCCTCGCTCATGTCGGTTTCGAGCTCGTTCATGCGCATGATCTCGTCGATGCCGTGGTTGTCGGCCCCGGCGGCGGTCTCGAATCCCTCGAACACGCTCTTGTCGGCGAGCGCGCGCACGCTTTTCTGTGGCCAGCCGACCACGACGCCGGCTTTCTGGGCGACGATGTTCGGGATGCTGATGCCGAGGTTGTTGAATCGTTGTTTGGCGTCGTAGAACGCGGAGCGTAGCAGGTTGCGTGGGTATTTGTTGCGCCAGAGTTCCAGTAGGCGGGTGATGTCCGTCATGTCGTTGTCGGGTACGTTGGCGATGTGTGTCACGGACGAGGAGCCTGTGGACAGGTAGGGGTTGCCGAAGCTGATGGATTGTTCGCTCATCCGATCATGACCTCCTGTACTCGGTCCGGGTCTCGTTTGGTTATGGTGGTGCCGTAGAGGGCGAGCGTGCATGCCACGAGCGGGCTTATGTCGATGTCGCTGCCCATCGGGTTCCATCCGACGGCGCCGGATTTGCCGATGCTGCGTGTGGTGGCGTTGGCCACGGCCGTGGCGAGCGCCGGTGCTTTGTCGTCCGGCAGGTGGGTGAGTTTGCCGTCTCTGAGCATGTCGAGGAATTTGCCGCAGGCGCGGCCCATGTCGCTGTAGTTGGTGACGATGACTTTCACGTGCCGGGCTTTGAGGTCGGCCAGCAGGCTCATGGCGGGTGATTGCGAGTCGATGACCACGCTTGCTGTGCGCGGCCAGTGGTCGGCGATGTAGTCGACCGCCCATTGGGTGCCTTTGGATTGGGTGGACTCGAAGCGGCGCAGTTCGATGTGCGCGGTGCCGTCCCTGTGGTTGACGGCTCCGCCGATGGCCAGCGAGCTGCGGTCGGGTTTCATGTCGAGCGCGTATCCGATCAGTCCTTTGATGTTGGGTGTGCCGGTGGCGGCTTTCGTCCATTGTTCGGGGTTGATGGCCCGATTGGTGGCGGTTTCATCCCAGATGCCCAGTGCCTCGCGGCGGAAGCTGTCCTTGCCGAGCTGGCGTTGCATGCGCAGCATGCTGGTTTCGCTGGTGCGGCGCGGGAAGCTCGGGTTGGCTTTCCTCCATTGGGCGCGGTCGTCGCTGTCGGCGTCGCGGTCGGCGGAGAATTCCACGTAGAGCATGTCGTCCTCGCCGGCGAGCGCCTGGCGGCGGCGTTCCGTGAACGCTTCGCCGGGGTCGGCGGGGCGCGGTGGGGTGCCGATGTAGAGGACGAGCGCGTTGGGGCTGGTGTTGGTGGCGGGCACCATGTCGCTGATGGCCTGTTCGGTCAGGATCTGTGCTTCGTCGAACACGATGATGTCTACGGCGTCGTTGCCTCGGGCGAAGCCCTGGGCTCGTGCGCCGAACAGTATCTTGCTGCCGTTGGCGAAGGTGATTTCCTGCATGCCGTTGCCGCCGCGCACGCCGTCGGTGCGGCCGGAGTGGTCGAGGTATCCGATGAGCGCGGGGTTGCGTACCAGGGTGCGCACGTGGTCGAACGTGTTGCTGTTGGTACGGTTGTGGTGCGCGGTCCAGATGACGGTCAGGTTCGGGATGAGCGTGCACAGGATGACCACGAGGCTGGAGACGGTGAAGGTCTTGCCGGTCTGGCGGCAGATGCTCAACACCACGCCGCCGACGGAGGCGGCGAACGTGCCGTCTGCTCTTCGGCCGAGGATGAGCGTCAGCAGTCCCTGCTGCCAGCGGTCGTAGCGGATGCCGCATGCTTTGGCGCGCTTGTTGACCTTGGGGAACATGCTAGTGACGATGCCGGAGGGCATGACGATGTGTCGTGCGACCTCAGATAGCTTCGGGTCGGAATTCTCCGTCATCGTCGTCGTCCTCCGGATCTTCTTGCGTCGTCATGCCTTGTGCGGGGTTGCCTTCGAGCCGTTCGATTTCGCGGGTCAGGGCGAGCAGCTGCTTGCTGATGCCGGTCAGGCTGCCCGGCGGGGTGCCGGCGCTGAACATGGCTTCCTTGAGCCGGGCCTGCGTGCGTTTGAGCACGCTCACGTAGTCCTCGGGCCCGTCGTTCATCATCGCCTCGAAATCGGCGGCGGTGAGGGCGTCCATCGCCTCTGGCTCATGTTCCGCGTCACCGGCCGGGGCGGGAGGGGTGGTGACGCGGCTCATGCGCTTGGCCTTGCGGTAGGCGCGCTGCTTGCATTTGGCCGAACAGTATTTCGCTTTCTTTCCACGGCCGGACGGGGTGAACGGCTGGCCGCATTCCTCGCAGATCACCGCGCTCACCTCCAAAAACGTAACGGGATAACGTAACGGCCGTCCAAGGCGTTACGTTTTGACATGCCGGGGAGATATCGGCCCTGCGCCCGAGGGGGCTTCGACCGGGGCGGACGGGTCTCCTCCCCACGTCACCAGTCGCCGCTTGTCACCAATGGCATCGAGGTGGCCTTCAGGTCGGCCGTGTGCCCCTGTTCGAATGTTTGTTTGATGTGTTCGCGCGCCCACGCGACGCTGTGGTTGGAGCGGACGCGGTTGCACCAGCGGTGCGCGAGCCGGCAGTTGGAGAACAGGTAGGGCGAGCCGCCCTTGCTGACCGGGATGATCTCGTCCACCTCGGGCGAGCCCGGCAATCCCGGCGGCAATGATTTGTCCACGGGCCGGCCGCACAGGTGGCACGTGTCGTAGGCCGCCAGCACGCGGGCCACGACCTGCTGGCGTCGCCAGCCATTGGCATGACGGGTGTTGCCCCGGCGGCCGCTCATAACCCGGCCTTGTCGCACGACCGCTGCCAGGCGTCCACGAACGCCTGCACGGCCCGGCGCATGACCGGTTCGAGGGGGTCGACCACGAGATGGCCGGACGGGGTGACGCTCACGGGCACGGGCAGGGCGTCGATGTCGCCGAGGGTGTTCCCCTTGCACGTGATCCGCAGGCTGATGGTCGGCATGCCCGGCATTGTCATGGCGTCATCGCCTCACAATCAAATGAAAAGAGTGGCGGGGCGAACATCACCGGCGCTTTGGACGTGCCGGCGGAGTACTCTCGCCCCATGCAATGCGGTCAGATACGCGAAAACCCAGCCACGTGAGCTGGGTTTTTCGACACTTCTGCCACTGCAATCATCGGTTACAGTGACAATTTTGTCAAGCCGCTCCGCCGATCACGAGTCGGTACACGTCGCAATAGGCGAGGCCCTGAGGGCTGGAGGGCAGCTTGCCTCGGTTGACCCACACGTTGAGCGTACCCCTACGCACCGGTATCCCTGCATCCGTGAACGCCTTGGCTATCTCAGCCGCCGACCCTCGCCTGGAATCATCCCAACACAACGTCTTGAGCCTACGCAGTTTGACCGTCTGCGCTCGCTGTTCCCGTCCGCACACGGGACAGGTAACCCACTGGTCTGCCGCGCCTGCGGTGAGCATCGTGGCGCACAGCTCGCACGTGCCGATCTCGCGTCGCTGCTCTGGCGGATCCAACGTGAGGTCGATTTTCCGGGCGATGCCGTTGATGGTCGCCATGTAGAAGCCGGCATCCGCGAACGTGGCGAGCCTGGGATGGCCCGCACAGTCGATAAGCGTGGCCTCGAGGTCCTCCATGCGTGGATCCTTGTGCCAATCCAAGGCGTCGATGACATCCAAGCAACGCCACAGTTCGCGCGCCGTCGCATCGAGCATGTCCAGCAGGTCGAGCACGTCAAGCCTGATAGGAGTCGGGGGAGTGGCCGTCTGGATCCTGACGGGCGCGTGCCCGCCCGGATGCAGGGTCGCGTCCAGCGAGTCGTGCAACGGCGTGACGTCGCGCGCGAGTCGCAGGAGCGTGCCGGCGAAGCGCAGCTCGCACGCCGTGCACAGCGCGTACCCGTTTTCGATTATGGTGTTGCAGTTCTGGCAGTTCACGAAACCCCTCCACATCGGCTAAACTGGTTGCTTGCTGACATGCCCTCCGCCTCGTGTGGAGGGTTTCGTTTTTATCTGGTATTTCAGTTCATTCCTCGAACAGCGGCGGTTCGATGAACTCGACCTTGCATGGCGGTTTCGGCCGACCGTCGCCCTCGCGGATGATCGCGCGCACCTCCTCCAACGGCAGACCCAATTGACGGGCCGTATCCGTCGCGCCGTAGCCGCGCCCGTGCCATGCGAGCACCTTGTCGCGTATCGCCTGACTCGTCACTTCGCAACACCTCCCGTATGCGGATCAATCAAGTCGCATGACATGGCATCGACGCGCTCGCCGGTTCGAGCCTCGATGCATAGGCGGCGAACGTCGCCCGTGGTCTCCACCTGCTGCACGATGCGCTGGCTGGGGCCGGTGTCCATCGCGGCGTACGCGGCCAGGCCGATGGCGGATACGATGGCGAGTGCCAGTATCGCGATGATGATGGTGAACAGGAGTCCGATGGTGGATTCCACCGACCAGCTTTCGCGCCTCATCGGGTTCCTCCGGCGAGCGCGCTATAAAAACCGGTGGTGATTAATGTAGTTCTGTGGTGGACTAATGTAGTTTTTTTCATGGTCGTATTTCCTTGAGTACGTTGATGGAGCGGAAGAGTTCGGTGTTGAGTGTGGGGTTTCCGTTGGCGTCCGGTTTGATGACGGTGGCGAGATTGTCGGCGTCGGTGAGTGTCCACCAGCCGTTCTGCATGAAGCAGGAGAGATAGCCGTCCAGTGTTTGGCCTCTCCTCGTGAGTCCGATGAACCGGTGCAGGTCAAGCTCTCCCGGCGTGGAATGCCGCCAGTCGATGCTTTCGCTCACGTTCATTCCTCCGGCTCCTGTGATTCGTTGTAGAAGTCTTTGGGAGTGATGGTCACGCTGATCTGGCATCCGGCGGCGAGCGCCGCGTCGATGATGTCGGTGAGGGTTGTGTTCTCGTTCATTGTTGTTCCTTCGTTTTCATGGCGTTGACAGCTGCGAGCGCCTTTTTGGCCGCGTGCAGCCATGCCTGTTTGGAGACTTCGCTGACGGCGTACCAGTTGGTGGGGCCGGGTGTGCCCTCGAAGAACCCTCGAGCGCAGGTCTCGATCTCCTTGTCCGTGGGCTCGTCCGAGTTGAGTTCGTTTTCGATGCTGATGGCCAGGTTGAGCGCCTTGTCCCGGCCGGCCTGGTAGCCGACGACGAACGCTTCGGCGGCTGACTCGTTGCCCAGCCCCGCGTCGGCGAGCGCCGTGAGGGCTTGTTGGGTGAGGTCACTCATCGTCGTCCTCCACGATGGTCGGCTCGCCACTGGTCTCGTACATGGTCTTGGCCACCGCCTTGAGGTTCCGGCTGGCCGTATCGGAGTATTGACCGAAGTGCAGGATGCTCACGCCTTCCAGCACGCAGGCGCTCGCCAATGCCTCGGTGAGCTGCTCCTGTGTCCAGATTCGTGCCGTGTGGCTCATGCGGGTCTCCTTCGTGGGGTGCAGTGCTCGTGTACCGGTTGGTCGTCCTCCATCCATTGGTCCTGGTTGTTGAGCCAGTGTTTGACGCATCGGGTGTGATTGTCGGGCACGGGCTTGCGGCACAGGATGCAACGTGGCTTCATGGCCGGTCCTCCTTTTCTGCGAGCGCCGGCCCCGTCATGAGGGTGAGGTAGTGGCGGTATTCCGCGATGTCCCTGTCGAGGCAGTCGTGGACTCGGTGCGTGGGCTTCGCCCGGTGCGTGTATGGGTCTTGGCCGCAGGCCGTGGCTGCGAGGCGCAGCGCGGTGACGTCCAGCATGCGGTAGTGCAGCAGTTCTCCGAATCCCGTCATGCAGAAGCGTTCGACCATGGGCAGGTCGAAACGGCTGATGTTCGTGCCGACCGGGTGCAGGGTGTACGTGGTGGCCATGCCTTGGATGAACCGCAGGGCCTGTTCGGCGATGACCCTGGGTGAGTTGGCCAACGGGTCGCAGGATTCGCATTGGGCGAGAAGCCCGTTGTTCAGGTGCAGTTCCAGGGCGGAGGGCTGCACGGTCAGCAGGGTTTCTCGGCCGATGTGCACCACGGCCTCGAACCGCCCGTATTCGTGTATGGCGTCCAGGCTGGTGCATCTCAACCCGATCTCCAGTATCGAACACATGTTCGTATCCAATCCGGTGGTTTCCACGTCCATCCACAGCAAAGCGTCTGGTTTTTCGGGGCTCATAGTTCCTCCCCGTGGTCGGCGAGCGCGTCGGCGATGGCTTCGCGGATGATCCGGTGTTCGGCGAGGGTGAAGCCTTGGGGGATGATGATGGTTCTGGTGCCTACGGGTGTGTCGGGTGGGATGAGCATGGTCACGCTGGTGGAGTCGTCGCGTAGCGTGAAGTCCACGTTGTCGATGACGCCGGTGACGCAGGCCGTGTTGTAGGTGTTGGGGTTGGTCATTGTTGGTTCCTTTCGTGTTCGATGAGGCGGTCGAGGCAGGTGAGAGCCGAATCGGGGAAGCCTTGCCGGAGTTTCGCCCATGTGTGCGCTTCGGCGTCGGGGATGATGGGATCGTTGGCGAGGGTGTCGAGGATGGCGTGTTGTTGGCGTGTCCATGCGATCTTCTCGTCGTGGTCGATGACGCGGCAGAGGTACCATCGGGCTTTTTCGAGGTCTTCGACGGGTCGGCCCTTGCCGTGGTAGCGCCAGAGGTATTTGATGGCGTTGCCGAGGCAGAAGCTGGTGTCGGCGGTGAGGTCGATGCACTCCATGCCCGGGTGCGAGCGTGTGTAGTGGTTTGGTGAGTTGACGGGGTCGTTGGCCCATGTGGTGGCGCGCATGCTTACCAGTCCTTTTCGAGTTCCTGGCAGTCGGGGCAGATGGATGACGTGGTGTCGGTGAGCGGTGCGCCGCAGATCGCGCAGATGGTCGGATCGTTGGCCGGTTCGGGTCGGTGGGCTGCTTCCAGGAGGCGGCGGATGAGTTCGATGGTCTGCGGGGCGGGGGTTGTGGTGTGGGTGCTCATTGCTTGTCCTTGAGTTCGATGTGTTCCCAGTCGCATGACGCTCCGCCGGAGGCGTAGAAGCATCGGACGGCCGCGCTGCCGTCGGGCAGTTCGTACCAGCGGACGTATCCGGGGTCGGGGTTGTTCACGGTGCCCTGGCCGCCGCCTTTGGGTGTTTCTCCGCATGCCGTGAGCGCGAGGATGGCGAGGATCGCCGTGAGGGTTGCGGGTATTCGTTTGCCGGTGTTCATGATTGGGTTCCTTGGTGTCCGGCTCGCATGATGTCGAGGTAGGCGGTGTAGTCGTTGATGTCCCTGTGGATGCAGTCTTGGACTCGGTGGGTGCCTGCGTGGTTCTGGTAGGGGTCGCGGCCGATGGCTTGGTCGGTGAGGCGCAGGGTGGTGAGGTCGAGTTTTCTGTGGTGGAGTCCTTCGGCGATGGGGTGGTTGAGGTGGCGGCTGAGGTGGACGTCGAGTTGGCGTAGGTCGAAGTCCACGTTGGTGCCGGCGGGGTGGAGTGTGTATTGGCTGAGTTGGTCGTTGAGGAATTCGTGGATGTTCCATGCGGTGTGCTGGTAGTCGTAGGTGTCCTTGGGTGCTTCGGCGGCGGCGAGCATGAGTCCGTTGGCGAGGTGCATTTCGTAGGCTTTCAGGAGTTCGGGGTAGTTGGCCCAGTTGCGTATGTTGTCGGGGTGGACGATCAGGTGGAGGCTGTCGTGGGGGTGTTTGCCGGTCATGTCGGTGACTTGCATGCCGACTTCCAGGAGTTCGCACTGGTAGGGGTCGACGCCGGTGGTTTCGGAGTCGATCCAGAGGAGCATGTCGGGTTTTCTTGGCGGGCGGGGCGGGTCGAGGGGGATGGTCCGGTGGCCGATGGCGAGGGTTGTCGTGGTGTCGTTCATTCGTTGCCTTTCTTGATGTTGATGTGGGTGGGGAGGTCTTCGGGTGGCGGGCATGAATGCCATTGGCCGTCGGTGTCGAGCAGTATCCAGCCGCGCCGGCAGCTGTACACGGGCACTTGGCTTGGCTCGGGGTCGTAGCTTTTGAGCAGGTAGCCCAATGCTCGGGCCTGTTCGGGGTGCTGGTGGACCCATCCGTGGCATCCGGTGCTGTTGTCCGTGCCGCACACGTCGATGACGTTCGAGGGGCTGTGCCGTTCGGGGTCGCCGTATGTCTGGCTGCGGCGTTTCCGGTGGTGGTGGCTGCTGCCGGGCCATTCGCCGCCGCGTAGGTATCGGTCGCAGACGATGCACCGGTTGTTTTCACGGCCTTCCACGAGGCGCAGGGTCGCGGCTGTGGGTTGGTCGCTCATGCTTGATGCCTTTCGTTGATTTCCGTCACGAGCCGTTGCGCCACGGTCTCCGGCTCTTCGCCGGTTTTGACGTGGGCCCAGAACGTCTGTTCGACGCTGTCCGTCCACGAGCCTTCGGGGACTTGGCTGATGGCGTGGGTTTGGAGCCATTGGCGGGTGACGCCGCCCCATTCGGTGCGTTTCGGCACGCTTTGGAGCCATTGCGTGTATTGCCGGTTTTCGAGCCATTTGCGCATCGACGGCACGAACCGGTCGCCGTCCTGGCGCACGGTCTGGGCGTAGCGGATGACGGCGCCGAGCAGCTGGCTCGGCTCGGCCTGGGGCATGGTCGGGTCGCTGCCGCTGGTGACGGCCTGCCACAGGTTTTGGGCTTGGTCGCGGCTGCCGGTATGGCTCGGGTACCGGTCCCAGGCGAACGCGAACGGGTCGGCCTCGGCCAAGGCCTCGGCTTCGGCGAGGCTCGGCACCGGCCTGGCGTGGCCGGATTCGGCCACGGCTTGGCTCGGCTCGGCGTTCGGTGCGGAGGGGGCTACAGGGGAGGTAAGGCTAGGTATGGTTAGGTTAGGACCGGTTGCTTCGTTTGCTTCGAAGCAATTGCTTCGTTTTGCTTCAGACGTTTGCTTCGGTTTTGCTTCACCGTTTGCTTCGTCTTTTGCTTCATGGTTTGCTTCGGTCTTGCTTCGCGGTTTGCTTGAAGCACTTGCTTCGTTTTGCTTCGAAGCATTTGCTTCGCGTTTGCTTCGCCGAGACTCGCCCGAAGCGACGCCGCCGGCATGCCCGGCCTTGGCTCTTTTCTCCTTGAGTTCGCTGCCGGAAGTGCCGCCGAATTTCATCAGGGTGTCGGCCTCGACCACCATCCACCGGCCGGCGGCGAGCGCCGGTTCGAGCATTCCCGCGGCCTCCAGTTCCGTCACCTGCCGTGCGTTGCCTTTCAGCGAGCGCACGACCGTGAGGTCGAATGCGCCGTCGAATGCTGGAAATCGCAGCTGGTACGCGGTGTGCACGCAGAGTCTGACCCACAGGCCCAACGCGGCGTTTGATACCGTGCCGGGCATGGTCTGCGGGCTGAAGTTCAACCCGTCGTCTATCTGGGTCCATGTCATGGTTCACTCCGCTTCGTCGTCTTCGGGCAGGAAACACCCGTTGAGTGCCTTGTTTTCCTCGTCGCTGGTGGGGTATCCGAGGTCTGCGAGCGCGTGGTAGTAGGCTTGGGCGATGGTGATGTCGTCCTTGTCGGCCCATGTGCCGGGTTTGATGAGTGCTTCGATCTGGGCGCACAGGATGAGCAGGAGTTCCCTGTTCGCGGCTCCTTCCACGTGCTGGCGGCGGTGGAGTTCCGCGAGGTTCGTTTCGCGCCACAGTCCCCTATCGCTCGTGTCGTCGCATGGCAGCGGCGTGGCGGCGAGCAGGTTGTATGCGTCGAGCACGTGGTCGAGGTTGTTCCATTCGGCCCCTGCGATCAGGCCGTCGCATAGGTTGGTGCCGGTCAGGGCGAGCAGGCTCAGACGGGTGTTGGCCTTGCGCAACTGGCCGCCGTTGAATCCGGTGGCGTGCTTCCTGATCCAGTCCGTGCGCAGCGTGTACGCCAGCCTGTCGAATTCCTTGCGGGCGGCCAGCGCCTCCTGGAATGCCGCCTGCTCCCGTTCCCTCCGCTCGCTCTTGGCGTCACGTTCGGCGATCTCCTCAGGCGACATCTGCGGGAAGCACAATACGGTGCGCTCGGAGAATCGGATCACCGGCTCACCGTACGGGTTCTTCTCGCGCCACTGCCCATACCATTGCTTGAACTCGTCGGGCTCGCCGCTCCACGTGTTGTAATACCGGTAGCCCTCCGGCGTCGTCCACGTCGAAGCCGAGACATCCACAGTCAGGCCCAGAGCTTCAAGCGCTGTTCTCATGCTCTGCTGCCACGCCTCGACGCGAACCCGCGACCGCAGCTGGCCACGCTTCCAATCCCAGTTCTTGGTGCCCGCCATCGAAGCCAACTCAGCCATCATGTCGGGATAAGCCTCGAACTCCGCAAGATCATCCAACTGGGAAAGCGACAACTGAGCGAACGCCTCCGACCCGGAACGCACATCAGCGGGAATGCGCGCGATCCTCAAACGGCCACGCACAAACGACTCGCTACGACCCGTCTTCGCCGCCAACTCACCCACACCGACACCCAAGTCCAACAGTCCCTGATACCCGTCAGCCTCCTCCAACGGCGTCAAATCGGAACGCTGGCAATTCTCCACCAGCATCAACTCACGCTCCGTGCGAGCGTCCATCTCGCGCACAACACACGGCACGGACTCCAAACCAGCCAACTTGCACGCCGCCAAACGACGATGACCAATCACCACACGAAACAGGCGCTCGCCGTGTTCCTCGTGGTCGGGGGTGACCACGAGCGCCTGCTGCAACCCCTGTTCCTTGATGCTGTCGGCCAACTCGGTGACGTCGCCCACGTCTTTGCGGGGGTTGTTCGGGTTCGGGATGAGGTTCTTTACGTTGATATCGATGATGTTGATAGCCACTGAATCGGGTCACTGCTCCTTGATCGATAGATTCTGGTGTACGGGCAGGTGCGGCATGCGCTTCCTGCGCCGGCGTTGGCGCTTGCGTTTGCTCATGATTCAGTCCTCCTTGATTTCGCCGGTATCCGGATCCACACCAGACGTGGGCAGATCACGCCACGGATCCAACAAACTGCGCTCGATATCCGCCTTCACCACGCGCTCGCGGGCCTCGACCGGATAGTTGATGAGGTCGTTGACCGCGTTGGCGGCGTCGAAGATGTGCTGCGAGAGATCGCAGGCGTCGTACAGGGCGTCGGTGATGGGGGCGATGTTCTTGTATTTTTCGATGTATTCGTCCTTGGTGGCCAGGTCGAGCATCTTGCTGGCCGCGATGCGGAACGCGGCCGCGGCGTCCTTCATGCGTGATGCCTTGGCGGTCAGGGCGAGCAGCATGAGCGGTGTTATTTCGTCGGGGATGAGTGCGTCCTGCACGCCATCGGTCTTTTTCCTTCGTGACATTGAATCTCCTTAGAATTCGTGGTCGGAATCGTTTGACGGGAAATCGTTGGAAACGCCGAACGCGGTGCCGGGCGTCGTGGCCGGCGCCTGCGCCCACGGGTCGCCTTCGGGAGCGCCGAGGTTCTGCGCGGGAGTCGGGGAGCCGTCCTGCCAGCCCTGTTGCTGGTTGGCGGGTTTGGCCGGGTCCCCATACGTGCTGCCGCCCGAGTAGCCGCGTCCGGACTGCACGCGCGTCACCTGCGCGGTCGCGTACCGCAGCGAGGGGCCTATCTCATCGATGGTCATGTCGATGACCGTGCGCTGGGAGCCGTCCTGCGCCTGGTACGAGTGCTGTCTCAGTCGGCCCTGGGCGATCACTCGCATGCCCTTCTTCAGGGACTGGACGCAATGGCCGGCCATGTCGCCCCCATGCGGAGCAGCGCATGAACAATGCCTGCCCGTCCTCGAACTGGTTGGCCTGCCGGTTCCAGTTGCGCGGCGTCGAAGCGATCGTGAAGCTCGCCACGGTCGCCCCGCCGCCCGTGGTACGCAGCTCGGGGTCGGCGGTCAGGTTGCCAACGATGGTAAGAACGGTCTCTCCCGCCATCACGCATCACCATCCAACGCGCGCAGCAGCGCAACGGCGGCGGAACGCGCCTCGTCGGCCAGGTCGAACAGCTCCCAGTCGCCGGCGCCGGCCGCGCCGTCGGCCAGCAGGCTCGTCATGTCATACGCCCTGCGCGAGAGGCGGCGGCTGGCTTTCGCCACATCGTCCTCATGGTCCGCCGGCGCGGCGGCGAGCTCCAGTCGCAGCCCGGTATGATCCATCGCCTGGTCAAGCATGGACAGCATCACGGGCAGCGTGGGCTTGTTCGGCGACTCGGCCACCAGCGACTGCAATATGGTGGCAAGGGCCACCCGCGGCGTCGCCTCGGGCTTGGTTTCCGTTTCGGTTTGCTCGCACATCTATCCCTCCTTATGGGTTTTGACTGGTTTTCGTTTCCACAGGCAGACCGCCGAGATCTGGCGGCGTTCCCGGTCGACCATCACGTCCGTCCAGCGTGGCGGCAGTATGGTCAGTGGCCATGCGTCCGTGCGGTTGAGATGCTGGATGGTGGCGAGCAGGCTGTCCAATAGTTCGCCCGCGCTCATGCGCATCCCCGCGGAATCCAACGGCCATTCGAACGTGGACTCGCCCTCGGCGCGATGCTCGTAGTCGTTCGGCTGGCCGGTCATGCGCTGGCCTCCTTGCATTCGCGCAGGTTGGCGCGCATGAAGCCGAGCACGGCCTCCTTCGGGTAGAGGACGCGGCGGCCGGATTTCACGTAGGCGGGTCCCGTGTGCGTTCCGCGCCATTCGGCCAGCGTGGATTCGCCGATGCCGCTGAGCTCGGCCAGCTGGCGTGCGCTGTTCAACGGCATCAGCGCCTTTTCCAACGCGTCGAACATCGCGGGTTCTGTTTCGTCGGCCATGGTTCTCCTTTCCGGCCCGTATGAGGGGCCTTCGATGTCGGTGGATATGGGGGGTGGACCGTGCCGAATCGAACGGCTTCCCGCTGTTTGCCACGTACATGACACCGTGATCTCCAGCGGGGGCGAACCTGCCGGCCCCATGCGCCACACCCGCTGCTCCGAGCGCGGCGCGATGGTGTTAACGACTGTCCTTGTCGATTGCCGGGGAAGGAAAGAACAGGAACCCCGGCAAGCCTGTTATTCGACTCCCGCCTCGCTCAGCACAAGGCACAGGAGCCGCAATGGCGCGCAACCGAATCCCACAAGGGAGGCCAAACCATTGCCGATGGGATGCGCGCAACCGGCGTGCGACATCACCCAGCCGATGCAGAAGGCGAAAACCACGGCCCAGAGAATCAACCGGACCATGAAGCCGCGAGGCAATTCGTCGAGCTCGGGCCTGCGGTAGCCGCTCGCGTGCTGTCCGTAATCCCGGGCGTTCATCGTCCGGCCTCCGCGTCGAGGATTCGACGGGCCAACGCCACGAGCTCGCTGTGCGGCCCGCGCCACACCGCGTCCGTGATGCCCATGTCACCCAAACGGATTTCGTCGATGCCGTGGCTGAGAGCCTGATAGGAGAGGGGACGGTTCCCGTCCTCGGGGTTCGCGATGGTGAGTTTCTCGCTCATTGGTTTTCTTCCTTTTTATGCGTTGGCCCACCTCCCCTAAGCTGGACATTGCCTAACTACCAGCAATGAGAGGAGGTGAAGAATAATGACGTATCGACTCGTGTTTGAGACGACCGCCGATAAGCGACGGTTTGTCGATTTAGCGGGAGAAGAGTATCCGTCGAAGATTCTCAATGAATTGGAGAGCGCCGCCGCGTCGGGTGGCGTGGTCTCGGTCCGGGGTCGGGCTCTCGGTGTCCCAGAGGGGTCTCTTATCTATCTCAATCCGCGTGCCGCCCTGTGGTGGTCGCTGGTTGAGATCGACGACTGACTCCGGCATGGCGGCGGCGCGGACGGAACGATGTCCGCCGTGCCGTCGCCCGTTCATGCTGATTTCGTAATCGAACTGTTTGGCGATGGCATCTCGCGCGTCGATCAGGTCGCTTTCCGACTGGGGATAACCGATGATGAGAACGATGCTCCCGAGCCCGTATCTCAGGACTTTGAAACCGTCCCCTTCTTCAATGCGGGTGCTGACGGTTCCCATCACTTCACCTCCTTGCCGGCGAGTTCGAGCGAGACAATGAGGGCACCCACGCAAAGAAGGGAGGTGATTACATGGCGCAATGGAATATCCGTTTTAACGACGAGCTGATTGGACCGTTCGACGACGCCGAAACGCAGGCGATATCCCAGAAGCTCACCACGTCGACCAGGACGCAAGGAGGGGTCGTCTTCAGCGGCAAGCTCGCGGATTCCGGGAACGACGTAACTGCGTACTGGACGCCCGGATGCCCCATCAGCTTCGAACAGATCTGAGAACGGGGCCGTGACCGCGGCCCCTGCGCTTGCACCGCAAGGGGCGTCTTCATGCAGTACCTCGCGTACAGCACTCTTAATCAGGATGAACAGCTGGGAATGGGAGCGCACGAAGTCGTCCACGCTCATCGGTTCGTCATGGTTGTCCATCGTCGCTTCGCGGACGGCTTTTTTCATAGCGTCGTACTGCCCCGGAGCCTGCTCGATGAACTCATCGGCGGATTGAGGGATGAGGAACTTAACATCTTTCAGGCCACTCATTACGCCACCTTTCCTTCGGCGAGCGCTGGAATAGCGATGCTGGGAGATATGAGGTCACTCGCAGCTACAGCAAAATGCTTAGCAATTTGTTCTATTTCCTCCAAGGTGAAGGGGGATTTGTTCAGTAGACGTCGCTTGAGTGTGGACAGTGGAATCTTCGTTGCGCCCGCGAGCGCTTCGATGCTTTCACGGCGAGCGCCGAGCAGCGCACGAATATTCGACACTGCAAGTTTGTTGAGACTTAAGTAGTTCATGTGAACTATTTATAGTTCAAGGAAACTACTCGTGTCAATTTCTGGACTATTTGGCGTGTCGGTGGAATAATCTAGTTCATGAAGAATATTTCGACTTTCGGTAAAGCAATGGCGCAGGTCATGAAAGGGCGTATGGCATTTCATGGTGTAACGCAAGCGGAAATGGCTGAGGCAATTCAGCTCAGTCAATCGCAGCTGTCGAAGATACTAAGGGCCGAGAGAACCATTGATCTCGAATCTTTCGAAGCATTCTGCGAAGCACTGGATGAAAATGCAGCAGATCTCGTTAAAGCCGGGGAGTCGATAGCCAAAAGAGTTCAGAACAACTCACCAGAGTCATTCGTGCCGGCAGCAACTCTTGTATTTGTCGAAGGCGACGAACGCCTAGCGAAGCCGAAGCCTGCGCTTGCCGGCGAGCGCTTTGTTGATGATGATGAGCGCGTGCGCATGACACTCGAAAAACTGCATCGCGGAGACGTGGACATCGTCGCACTTGAGGATGAGCATAAGTTCGACGGTGATGGAGACGATCCGGCGTGATGTTTCACGCCTCTAATGTTCCATTTCGGCGTTTTGGAACATTAGGAGTATGGTTTTCGTTTATATAAACGCTCTTATGAAGCGATTGGAACAATACGATGGACTACAAAAGCATCCGGCAAACCGTGCACATGAGCCGGTCCACGGAAACACCGGAGACCGTAGCCGAACGCGAATACCGGCAACGACTCAACGGATGGAGCACGTTCCGATCCGGCATCACGCTACGCGGCAGCGAACTCTTCGTCGTCAACTTCCGCGAACTCGCCACGATCACCGACAGCATACGCGACCAGGAAAACAAAGTCGCCGAACTATGGAACGCGCTGCCCCCAATCGCACGCCGCGCCTACCTGCACGACCTCATCGGCACGGAAATGCAAAGCACCAACGACATCGAAGGCGTCCGCTCCACACGCAGGGAAATCAGCGACGCCCTCGAAGCCGCGCTCAACGACGGGCCGCACAAGCGCTTCAGCGAATTCGCGAAACTCTTCCTCACACTCAGCGGCGAACAGCCCGAACCCATGCCCGAAACACTCAACGAGATCCGAGCCATCTACGACAAAGTCATGTCAGGCGAACTCGCCGAGAAGGACAAGCCGGACGGCGAACTGTTCCGCAACGGACCCGTCTACATCGACAACCCATCCACCGGCAAAAGGATCCACACCGGCATCACCCCTGAATCGGAAATCAAGGTCCTGCTCACGCAATGGATTGCTCTTTCCCGCAACCGGGACGTGCCCCCGCTGATCCGCGCGGCGATGTGCCATTTCGCGTTCGAATACATCCACCCGTTCTACGACGGCAACGGGCGCACGGGACGATTCCTGTTCGCGCTGCAGCTCAGACAGCATCTGAGCGCGCCGACCGCCATCAGCCTCAGCCCCGTGATCTACGACGGCAAAGACCGCTACTACAAGGCCTTCGAAGACGCGCAACATCCATTGAATCGGCGCGACGGAAGCATATTCGTATACCGGATGATGAAATTCGTCGCGGACGCACAGAAAAAACTCATCGATGACTTGTCTGAGAAAGGCTACATGCTTCTTCACGCCGTGAACCGGCTCGAAAGCCTGAAAGAGGAACGGCAGTGGGACGACGTCGAAGCCAACATAATCGCGGTGCTCGTGCAGGAGGAATTGTTCGGGGAATCCCCGCATAGGGTGACCCGCAGACAGCTGGGCGAAGGACTGGGACTGGGAAGAAAGAAAATCACGCAAGGCCTCGGCTCTCTGGAGGAGACTGAGGCGGTGTCGCACAAAGGCACCCGCCCGGCCTTCTACTCGCTCACTGATGAAATCCGTGCGAGACTGCTTGCCGGAATAACCGGAGGAGGGGACGAATGAACTACGGATGGCGGAAAGAACCCCTCCTTCCGGTGTCACCGCGTATGAACTACGGGCAGATGCGCATGGCGTTGTACAGGGTCGCACCCGATCTGCAAGTGTCCAGTGCCCTGTTGCCCGGCAAGCTCGATGGAATTTACTGCCTGGCCACGAACACGGTGCTCATCGACCGGCGCATGACCTACGTGAGAAAGCGCTGTGCCCTGGTGCACGAGCTCGTCCATTGGCGGCACGGCGATGACACTTCGGACGGGTGCGCGGGCAGCAAGATCGAACGCCGATGTCGCCGCGAGACCGCAATGCTGCTCATCAACACAGCCGCGTACGCCGTAGCCGAACGCATGTATGACGGCGAACCCCACCAAATGGCCAGCGAGCTCAACGTCACTGTCCAAGTCATCGAAGACTACAGACAAATCCTCAGCGAAATAATCCACTAAGAAAGAAGAAAACCATGAAAAAGACAATCACACTGCTGATAGCGGCATTGTTGCTCACCGGACTGACCGCCTGCGGAGGAAGCAACACCGCATCCGACGTGCCCGCCAAAACCGACAGCACGTCAAAGACGGAAACCAAGAAGGAGGAGCCCCAACCACAGCCGGCCGATCTGACCGGCACATGGAAGCAGACCAACTCCAACGACCCGAGCTCATACATGGAGGCCACCATCAGCGGCGACACCATCGAGGTCAACTGGATCGGCACCGACACCAAGAGCCTCTACTGGAAGGGCACCTATCAGGCCCCGACCAAGGCCGGCGACTGGAAGTGGACCAGCCAGGGCGACACCGAAACCATGGCTCAATCCCTGCTCGCCTCGCAGGACGCCACCAAGGACTTCACCTACAGCGAAGCCGACGGCGTGAGCTGGGAGACCACCGCGCTCGGCACCACCATCACCGTCAAAACCGCCAAGCAGTAAAGAAAAGCCCTGCTAACGCGCCAACGTCAACAGGGCCGGCCGGTTCTGGCCGGAATGGCCGGAGTAAAACGAAAGGCTCCGGAATCACTTCCGAAGCCTTCGCCGACCGGGTACTCCCAATCCACACAAACCATTGTACTCACCATAACCGTCCAAATCATCGGAGACTACAGGGCGCTGCTCTATGAGCACGTGAGATGAAGATGGAGCATACCTATGGCACGAGTGTTCATCGTTGACCGTTGGCTCAAAAACGACGAGAACGGCAATCCGCCGACTGCTGCGATGAAGCGCAGTCTCGCCAACGTCAAAGACCCCATGAAGGCCAAGGTGCCCGCCGAACACCGCAGCAGCACCTACGGAAAGTACGACCGCTGGCGATGCCGCTGGTACGCCGAGGCACAGGGCGTGAAGACCGAGAAGTCCAAAACGTTCCGGCTCCTGTCGGACGCGGAGGAGTTCAAAGCCGCCATGGAGGACGACATCAGGCGCGGCCGCTACCACGACCCCAAGCTCGCGCAGAAGCCATTCCGTCGGGTCGCCGAGGAGTGGACGGCAACGAAAGCCGACATCAAACCCGGCACCCTGCGCCGCTACAAGCGAGAACTTAGAATCTACATCAACCCCCAATGGGGCGACACCCCCATAGGGGACATCAAGACGGAAGCGATACAGAAATGGGTGAACCAACTGTCGGAGGGCGGCTATCCGGCCGACAGAAAACGCGGAACGGAAAACACTCGCGCGTTGAAGCCACGGTCGATCCGCAACATCGTGCGCGTGGTCATGGGCGGTGTGCTCGGCCATGCTCTGAAACAGGGATATATCACCGCGAATCCCATGCAGTCCGTTGCCACTCCGCGCGTCGTCGACGATGACGACGACATGGTATTTCTCTCGATTCCCGAGGTGGAGGATCTGGCCATCGAGGCCGGCAGAGTAAAGAACGACCCGCAGGACACGCTCATCGTTCGATGGCAGGCCTACGTCGGGCCGCGCATCGGCGAGACCTTCGCTCTGCAGGTCAAGGACATGGACTTTCCCCGTCGGCGAGCGCGCATCCGCCGCACCTGGGCGGAGGATAAGGACGGGAAGATGATTCTCGGTTCCCCGAAAAACGGGAAGGCGCGTTGGGTGGCGTTCCCTGAATTTCTTGTGGCTGGTTTGGAACGTCAGTGCGATGGGCGTGATCCTGATGATTATGTGTTCCGTGCGGCCCGTGGCGGCAATCTGTGGGTCAACACGTGGAGGTCGCGCATTTGGAGTCCGGCCGTCAGGCGTGCGGGTATGGAGGATTCCGGCGTGCGCATCCACGACCTGCGCCACACGTATGCGAGCATCGCGATTGCCAACGGCTGCGACGTGAAGACGTTGCAGTCCCAGTTGGGGCATTCGAGCGCTATGGTCACGCTTGACACGTATGCGCGGTTGTGGCCGGAGAAGCTGGATGAGGTGGCCGATGCTGTGGGCCGTGCCAGGGCGGAGGAACTGGACGAGGCGGCGTAGGTTCTGCGGTCATCGGATAAAATCGGATAAATCGCGTTGAGGCGGATAAAAAGAAAAACCCCGGAATCGTTGAGATTCCGGGGTTTCTGGTCGGGCTAGCCGGATTTGAACCGGCGACATCCTGCTCCCAAAGCAGGCGCGCTACCAAACTGCGCTATAGCCCGATGCGTCATTAAGGCACAATGAATCATTATAAACGACGCTGGATACATTGCGTGTCGAGCATATGAATTCAAAAAAGGTTCTGGATTCTCTTGATAGCTTATGAGTGACATCTTTATTCATTGATGCTCTACAACGACTAGGTTTGGATCTGCATCGATATCCGGCGCATCCGCTGGACTAACAAGGACCGTGCAAACGATGTGGCCCCCGACTTCCTGCGAGGAAGTCGGGGGCCACATCGTTTGCACGGTGGACTATCGGATCAATTCTGATCAGATCAGCTCGAGGTCGACATCGAGGCTGATCGGCTTGTCCGCCGGGATATGGTACTGGGGGTGCACCGGCGACATCCAGGAATCATCGCCGCCAACGCCCATCTGTGCGGCAAGGACGCGCAGGAACATGTGCTTCGGCTTCGGCAGCTCGTCCTGGTGCTGAGCCTCCTCAAGCATGAAGCTGGAGTACGGCAACAGGCTTACCGCGAACGGCGCGGCACCATCGGCGCGGCTGACGCGCATGCCGTGGCCGTGATCGTCGGTAATCTCGGCCCAACGCACATCCTCATGGTTGCCCGTCTCCTGCGGCATGAGGTACGGCGCATGATCCGCGAAAGCGTTGGTGCTCCACACGCCGAGCTTGGCGTGTTTGCGGTCCAGGTACGTCTCCGCCGGGCCGGTGCCGAAGAACCTCAGGTTCGTGTACTGCACAGGCAGCGTCCATTCGATGCCGAACGCCGGGATGGTGGGCAGGTCACCCTGCTCTCCAGGGTATTCGACGTGCAGGTTCACGCGGCCATCGGTGTGGGCCGTGTAGGAGACGGTCACCTTGGTGCGCTGCGCGGTGGCGAGCTCATACGTGTACGTGCCCTTGAGCGTGCTGTCGTCGATCTGCTCGAGCACGTTGTCCACGCAGCGGGCGTAGCGGCCGGCGCCCAGCCACTGGACGCGCTCGAAGCCATGACCGGCACCGCGATCGTTGTCGGTCAGCGGACGGAAGGTGGTGATTGCGGGACGGCGCAGCACGAACTCGTTGCCGGCGAAGGTGTAGGAGACCATGCCGCCCTGGGTGCGCGAAAGCAGGACCTCGCGTCCGGCGCCTCGCACGCCGGCGTTCCAACGGCCCACGGTGATGGTTCCATCGGCCGGCTTCGTGTCGGGCGTCGCGATCGCGTCCGCGGGCACCACGGCCTGTCCGAAGGCGAGCTCGTAGCCGCTTTCGGCCCAATCGGTCGCCTTGGCGAGACGCTGCGAAACCTGCAGCACCAGTTCGCGGGCGTCGGCGCGGTACGCCGCCACCGGCCATGCGACATCGAACGTGCGGGTCTCACCGGCGGGCACGTCGAAACGCCGGGTGGACTGCCAGACCGGCTTGCCGTCGGCGAGAACGCTCAGGACGAACACGTAGTCGCCGGTGGCGGTGAACAGGTTGTCGTTCTTGACGGACACCGAGTCCTTCGTCACGTCGATGTGGACGTTCGAGTACAGCTGCTTGACTTCCTGGGCCTTGGGGGAAGGCTTGCGGTCGGCGAACAGCAGGCCGTCGCCGGAGAACTCGTAGTCGGACGGACGGTCGCCGAAGTCTCCGCCGTAGCGCAGGCTCCTGGTGCCGTCGGGCTGGGTGGCGTAGATGGCCTGGTCGATGAAGTCCCAGATGAAGCCGCCCTGATACTTCGGGTAGCGTTCGAGCGCCGTGTATTCGTCCATGTTGCCCACGGAGTTGCCCATGGCGTGCATGTATTCGCAGGAGAGGTACGGCTTCTTCGGGTCGTCCTTCAGGTACTTCTCGATCTCGTCGGCATGCGAGTACATACGGGTCTCGATGTCGGTGACGTCATCGTAGTCACGGTTGTGGGTCACGCCCTCGTAGTGCACCGGACGGTTCGGGTCGATGTCGTGCACGTGCTTGTACATGGCGCGGAACACGTCGCCCACGTAGGATTCGTTGCCCAGCGACCAGATCAGCACGCTCGGGTGGTTGTAGTCGCGACGCATCATGCTGTTGACGCGGTCGACGCAGGCGCCTTCCCATTCGCGCTTGCTACCCGGCACGATGGTGTCCTCGGTGAGGACGTCTCCGGGCAGGGACCAGCTGCCGTGGGCTTCGAGGTTGGTCTCGTCGATCAGGTAGATGCCGTACTCGTCGCACAGTTCGTACCAGCGTTCCTGGTTCGGGTAGTGCGAGGTGCGGATGGAGTTGATGTTGTGGCGCTTGCAGAAGACCACGTCATCGATCATGTCCTGCTCGGTGATGGCGCGGCCGCGTTCGGCGTCGAACTCGTGGCGGTCGGCGCCCTTGAACACGATGCGCTTGCCGTTGATGGTCAGGATGCCGTCCTCGATGCGGAAGCGGCGGAAACCGACCTTCTGGGACGTGCATTCGATGACGTCTCCCGCCTGGTCGATGACGTCGACGTCAAGCTCGTACAGCGTCGGGCTTTCGGCGCTCCAAGGGGCGATGCCCTGCAGCGGTCCGCTGGAGATCGCGGTCTGCGCCTCCGCGTCGCCCGTCGTCTGCCACACCGTGTTGCCGTCGGCGTCCTTCAGGGTCGCGCGGACCGTGGCCGCGTCGGCCGCGTTGAGCACGGTCAGCGCGGCATCGAGGGAGGCGGTGCCGGCCTCGGGATCCCAATCGGCTTCGATCTGCGTGTTCTCGATGTGCACATGCGGGCGGGCGGCGAGTTCGACGGAGCGGAACAGGCCGTGCAGACGCCAGAAGTCCTGATCCTCAAGCCAGGAGGCGCTGGAGTATTCGTAGCAGGCGACGGCCACGACGTTCTCCCCGTCGTGCAGCAGTTCGGTGATGTCGAACTCATTGGGCGTGAAGCCGTCCTCGCCATAGCCGACGAACGCGCCGTTGACCCACACGTAGATCGCCGTGGCCATGCCGTGGAACACGATCGACACCGATCCGCCGGCCTGCTTGGCGTTTGCCACGGGGGCGGAGACGGTGAACTTCCTGCGGTAGAGCGCGACGTGATTGTTTTCCGGGATGTTCGGTTCCAACGGGTTCTCGTGGCCGTCCCACGGATACTGGACGTTCACGTACTTGTGGTTCATCAGACCGGCCGTCTGCAGGTGGCCCGGAACCTGGATACGCTCGAACGAGGAGTCGTCGAACGACTCGGCCGTCGCGGGTTCCTCTTCGAGGTTGATGTCGGCGGCCTGAACGACCTCGACCCGCCACTCGCCGTCAAGGCTCTGCTTGAGATCGGACCATTGTCCGCTCTGGGGGTCGCGGGCGTACCACTTGTGGCTGGAATGGGCCGGAGTCCGGTTCACCTCGAACACCGTCGGGTCGGTCAGCCAAGCCTGCGATGCGCGATCGACATGTGTGACGTCTGTCATGTTCTCCTGCTTTCTGTCATTACCTCGTTGTGAATGATATTATGGAAGAGGCCGGGGCCTCCTTTACCGAAAAGGATAAACAGTTTTTATATAAAACGCAAATCCTGTTTACCGCTTCCAAATCACTGGCACTGCTTGCCGTCGACGCTACGCCGCGTCCATGCAATGTCTCGGTTCAGCTCATGTTATCCCATCCTTGCGACACGCTGTTTATCTCCTTGTTTACTAATGCTTTTTACTTTCGGTGATAAAACTTGTATGCTTACGGTGATAAAACTTGTATGCTTACGGTGATAAAACTTGTATGCTATACTTTACAAAATCAATGAGTGATTCCATGCTCTGGGTTCTTAAGGAGAAGATTAATGAGCAACGAAAATGTCGCGGACGGTGACGTCCGCAGGAAGGGCGGGTTAGGCCAGCGCATCGCCTACGCGTGCGGCAACTTGGGGCAGGCCGCCTTCTACAACGCGATGAGCACGTACTTCGTCACGTACGTCACCAGCTGCCTGTTCGTCAGCTACAGCAAGGCTCTAGCCGCCCAAATGATCGCCGTCATCACCGGCCTGATCGTCGTTATCCGCATCGCCGAGATCTTCATCGATCCGCTGCTGGGCAACCTCGTGGATAACACCACCACCAAGTGGGGCCGTTTCCGCCCGTGGCAGTTCATCGGCGGACTGGTCTCCTCCGTGTTGATCATGCTCATCTTCTCCGGCATGTTCGGACTGGTCAACGTGAACACCACGCTGTTCATCGTGCTGTTCATCATCACGTTCATCGTGCTTGACGTGTTCTACTCCCTGCGTGACATCTCCTACTGGGGCATGATCCCGGCGTTGTCCTCCGACTCCCACGAACGTTCCACCTACACCGCCCTTGGCACCTTCACCGGCTCTATCGGCTACAACGGCATCACCGTCATCGTCATCCCGATCGTCAGCTACTTCACCTGGACGTTCACCGGCGCCAAGGGCCAGGGCCAGGCCGGATGGACCTCCTTCGGCTTCATCGTCGCGCTCCTCGGCCTGATTACCGCCTGGACCGTCGCCTTTGGCACCAAGGAAAGCACCAGCGCGCTGCGTGCCAAGGCCCAGAAGAACGGCAACCCGTTCGAGGCGTTCAAGGCGCTGTTCCAGAACGACCAGCTGCTGTGGGTCGCCCTGTCCTACCTGCTGTACGCCATCGCAAACGTCATCACGACCGGTGTGATGTACTACCTCTTCGTGTTCGTGCTTGACGAGCCTGCCGCCTTCTCCATCACCGGCATCATTCCGCTGATCGCCGGATTCATCATGGCGCCGCTGTACCCGATTCTCAACCGCTGGATTCCCCGTCGCTACCTGTTCACCGGCGGCATGGTCTCCATGATCATCGGCTACACGATGCTCGCCCTGTTCTCCAGCAACCTGCCGGTCGTCATCGTCGCCCTGATCTTCTTCTATGTGCCTGCGCAGTTCATCCAGATGACCGCGATTCTGTCGCTGACCGACTCCATCGAGTACGGCCAGCTGAAGAATGGCAAGCGCAACGAGGCGGTCACCTTGTCGGTGCGTCCCATGCTCGACAAGATCGGCGGCGCGATGTCCAACGGTGCGGTCGGTGTCGTTGCCCTCGCGGCTGGCATGACCGGTCATGCCACGGCAGCCGACATGACCGCGTCCAACATCGCCACGTTCAAGACCTTCGCCTTCTACGTCCCGCTTGTTCTCATCATCCTCAGCCTCGTCGTGTTCTGGTTCAAGGTCAAGATCGATGAGAAGATGCATGCGCAGATCGTTGAGGAGCTCGAAGCCAAGCTCGCTTCCGGCGAGATCGTCGACGATGAGGCGCAGGCAGTTATTAAGAACTGATCTCCCGTTCCCATCCCTCCCATAAGGCCCGTCCGCCTGAACCGCAAGATGCGGTCCGTGGCGGACGGGCCTGTTCGTTCCTGCGGTCGGCGGTCATGAACATACCCATGTCGGTTCCGGCAGTGGGGCCGGAACCGGCGGCGTGTCGACTATCGGCCAGGAGTGTCTATCAGCTGGTATCCGATATGGGCCGTGGCCCTGCGCCGCCTGCCAAAGGAGATAACCGTGCGTGCATGACGTGACTTCGCATGGCCAAAACTGCTGACCGCGGACGGACGCGGCATCGCTTTCGGTGGCGACTATAGTCCCGACCAATGGCCGGAGGAAATCTGGGATGACGACATCCGCCTGATGGGCCAGGCCGGCGTCAACACCGTGGCCCTTGCCATCTTCAGCTGAGATCGCCTCCAGCCCATCGAAGACCATTGGGATTTCGACTGGCTCGATCGCGTCATCGACAAGCTCGGTGACGTGACCGTCGCCGGACCGCATGTGCAGGTGCTTGCCTCGTATGCCGGCGAAGAAGCGGATGAGTGGGAGCTTGACGGCATGGCCGCGATCACCCGCAACACGTACGGCGAAGGGGAGGCGTATTTCCTCGGCTGCGATCTGGGCGTGAGCGATCTGACGCGATTCGTGGGAGGCTGGCTTGCCGCGCAGCCGCAGGATGGCCGGCAGCCGGAAGCCAACCTGCGGTCGCCCGCCAGCGGCGTGACCTCTGACGTTCTGCACACCGTGCGTCAATCCGACGACGCCATATTCGACTTCTATCTGACACGTGGCAGATCGGATGTCGAACTGCGCGACATCGCAGGGGAGCCGATCGTCCTGTTCCGGGCGGAACGGGGCAGTGACGGCGGCGCGTATACGGTGCATCGCAATGGCGTTTTCGTGACGAAGCGCCCGAACCCGTCGGTGTAGTCAGTTGCGACGAAACAGGAGGGCGGAGCCGCGGACGGTTTTGTGAGACGGTCCGCGGCCTCACCGTTGGAAGCCGCGGACTCGGATCATCAGCAACGGACGCGCCGTTGATTTCCACTTCCGGAGCAACGATGGTGAGCTTTGCCGCGACGAGATGCTGCAGGACGGTGCCGACGTACATGGTGCCCGGATTCTCCCTTCGCCGCTGCGCTGCCTGCCGCAGCAGATGTTCCACGGCCGCATCAACGGAAAGCGAGTTGTCGGACTCCAGCTTGAATGGTTTGCTGGTGAAGAACGCCTGAATTCGTTTGACCCAGTATTGCTCGATCTCGGTGAATTGCTCTGCTGTCGGACGTAATTCATTGATGAGCTCGGCATAGTCATGCATCAGCGCCATGGTGCCGCGGCTGGTTCGTCCCTTAAAGGTTGAACCGATAGAACCGTCATTCATTACTTTTTCAACGATACCGACACGCTCATTCGATTGTGTCCAATACTGCTTTCTTTCTGCATGAACAACGGTACTCGGCAAGGCGGTAACGATAGTCGCAAAGGCTAAGAAGCCCGTACATAATCGTTTTTTGTAGTGTTTCAGATTTTCAGTAGAATGGCGACAGCCAAATCCCGCTGGCTTGCTAGTAAAGCGTTGTCCTCGGGGGGAGTTTTGTTTGTTGTTGAAAGATAACGCGGCATCGAATAGATAGGGGAGGCCCGGCATGGGACGTCATCAGCGTGCAGAAACCTCCGGACTCATCTCCTTCTTGATTTGCGCCGTCGTTGGCGCGGTATCGATGAACCTGTACATGGAATACGCGCCGGCCATCTGGCAGCTGACGCAACGCCGATTCATGGTATGTTCGGGCATCGTGGCGGCATGCGGCGTCATTTCCTTCATTATTGGCTATGCGCGCAAATCACGTTCATTGAACCTCAAACATGGTTGGTTTGCACCGATTCGTCGCATTTTCGAAATCGTCGCCCTTTCGGTGGTGTATGCCTCGACCATTTTCCTGTCGTCTTTTGCACTCATCGGTGCGGCCAACGACATGATGGGCAATGCCATCTTCTCCGGCTATATCTCCAGCGTCTGCGCCGCCTTCGCCGGCGTGGTGGGGTACATGACCTTTGTACAGGCGGAGATGATGAACGCCAAAACTATTGCCAGTCTGTTGCCGTTCTTCGTCATCTCCGGCGTGGTCACCGCCGGCATGACCACCGACGACCCATACTGGTATCACAACAACTTTTCGCAGCTTGGTGACAGAACCACGTTCGCGGCCCGTATGTTCAACTCCACGCTGATTCTTGCCGGCACATGCATCATCATCGTCAGCTACTTCGCCATCTCCGAATTGGTGACCACCGAACGGCTACAGCGCCTCTGGCACGACCGCACCAACAGAGATCCGAATCGCGGCTACGAAATCCCACATTTCATGCTGCGCATCTCCATTCTGTCCTTCCTGCTGATGGTGGCCGGCCTGGCATTCATCGGCATCGGCGTGTTCCGGTACACGCCACACAATCTCTTGCACAATATATGCGCCAAAGGCCTGCCGTTCGTCATGCTGCTGCTGTTCGTGCTCCTGCCGTGGCTTGCGCCACGCCTGTCCAAAGCAGTGATGGTGGCCTCCGACCTGACCGCGCTCGTATGCGCTGCATTCTGGGTCAATATGATGATGGGTCACAACACCCTCACCAATGTGGAGGCGTTGGCTGGTCTGGCGTTCCTCGGCTGGTTCATCGTGTTCTCGCGCCAGATCGCCGCCATCGAGGCCGATCGCGCGGCCGCTCAGTTGTTGCACGCGCAGGCCATCGAAGGCGGTTTTGAGCAGCCGTCTTCCGCACCTGATCAGCAGATCGAATCCCGCATCGCTGCCGACCGGTGAATAATTTGTTTGATAGATTTGGCCTTATGACTGAACGACTCACGAATCTCTGGCCTGCCCCGCTCGCCGCACAGCCGTTGAACGCTACGGTAACGGTGCCGGGCAGCAAGTCCCTATCCAACCGCTACCTGATTCTCGCCGCCCTCGGCAGCAAGCCCGTTACTCTGATTGGCCTGCTGCGTTCGCGCGACACGGACCTTATGATGGGCGCACTCGAAGCCCTCGGTGTCCGCTGCGACGTGGATTCCGCAACCGACACCACCGTAACGGTTACTCCTCCTGTATCCGGCCGATTCCATGGCAACGTCAATGTGTTCTGCGGACTGGCCGGCACGGTGATGCGTTTCGTGCCCGGCCTTGCCCTGTTTGCAGATGGCCCAGTGAATTTTGATGGCGACGAACAGGCTTATGCACGTCCGATGAAGCCGGTGCTTGACGGTTTGGAACAGCTGGGTGCAACGGTTGATTACCACGGCGAGGTTGGCCGTCTGCCGTTCACTATTACGCCGCCTGCAACCTTGCCGGCTGCCCAGGCGCAGGTCAGCATCGATTCGTCCGGTTCTTCCCAGTTCATCTCCGGCCTGTTGCTGATTAGTTCCAAACTGTCTGGCGGTCTGCACCTCGCGCACACGGGGGAGAAGACCCCGAGCCTGCCGCACATTCGCATGACTGTGGCTGATGTGACCGGTGCCGGCGGTGCGGTTGAGGCCGACGAATCCGCCCGCACATGGACGGTTGAACCGCGCGCAATGCAACTGTCGAGCAAGGTGACCGTTGAGCCCGATCTGTCGAACGCGGCGCCATTCCTCGGCGCGGCATTGATCGCCGGCGGCACGGTCCGGGTGCCTCATTGGCCTGAGACCACCACCCAGCCGGGTGGTTTGTTGCCGGGCTATCTGGAACAGATGGGTGCCAAAGTATCGTTCCCGACAATCGATGGCGTGCGCTATTGCGAGGTGACCGGTGACGGCACCGTGCATGGGCTGGGTACGTTCGATTTGACGGCGGCCGGGGAGATTGCGCCCTCGTTGGCGGCGATTCTGGTGTTTGCTGATAAGTCGACAGACATGGTTGGTATTGGTCACTTGCGCGGCCACGAAACGAATCGTCTGGAGGCATTGGTCAACGAGATTCGTCGTGTTGGGGGAGCGGCTGAGGAATTGCCTGATGGATTGCGTATCGAACCGGTGCCGGCGGAGACGTTGCACGGTGCCGTGATGGAAACCTATGCTGATCACCGTATGGCCACGTTCGCCGCGATGCTGGGGCTGCGTATTCCCGATATCGAGGTCATCAACGTGGCCACCACGCGCAAGACCTTGCCTGATTTCGTCGGTATGTGGAGCGGCATGCTGAGGCAGTAAGGGGTCCTGTGTTCTGGTGGACCCCCCTCAGTCCGCCGGAGGCGACTGAGGGGGAGTATGACGCAGGGGTAGGGGTCTCATGACCATATACGAATGGGGGCTGATTCCAATCGGAATCAGCCCCCATAGTGTTGCAACTAGAGATTGGTGAGATGCCTAACGGCGGTTACTTACTTGGCGAAGGTGTTGCCGTAGGTGTCGGTGCCGGCTTCGGCGATTGCGGCGGACTTGCGGGCGATGGCCAGCTCTTCGTTCGTCGGAATCACGGCGATGATCACGGAGGAGTCCGGAGTGGAGATGATGCGCGGTTCCTTGGAGCGGGTGGCGTTCTTCTCCTCGTCCAGCTTGACGCCGAACGGAGCGAGCTTGTCGCACACCATCTTGCGGACCACGTCGTCGTTCTCGCCCACGCCAGCGGTGAAGGTGATCACGTCGCAGCCACCCATCTGGTAGGTGTAGTTGCCGATGTAGCTGACGATGCGGTGCACGTAGACATCCAGAGCCAGCTTGGCGTCCTCATTGCCCTCGGACACCAGACGGTGAACCTCACGCAAATCGCCATAGCCGGTCATGCCCATCATGCCGGAACGCTTGTTGAACAGGGCGTCAAGCTCGTCCACGTTCATGTGGGCGTTGCGGATCAGGTGGAAGACCACAGCCGGGTCGATGTCACCGGTACGGCCGCCCATCATCAGGCCCTCAAGCGGGGTCAGACCCATGGAGGTCTCAACCGGCTTGCCGGAGACCTCAGCGGAAGCGGAAGCGCCGTTGCCGATGTGCAAAACGATCTGCTTCAGGCCTTCAGCCGGCTTGCCGACGACGTCCGGCACCACGGAGGAGATGTACTCGTGGGAGGTGCCGTGGGCGCCGTAGCGGCGGATGTGGTACTGATCGGCGATTTCCTTGTTCAGCGCGTAGGTGCTGGCGGCCTTCGGCAGCTGGAAGAAGAAGGAGGAATCGAAGACGAAGATCTGCGGAACGTCCGGCAGCAGGGAGCGCATGACTTCGGCGCCCTTGGCCTCCGGGCCGTTGTGCAGCGGGGCGAGCACAGCCAGATCCTTGACCTGGTTGATGGTCTTGTTGGTCACGAGGGCCGGCTTCGGGAAGATGGAGCCACCCTGCACCACACGGTGGCCGACGGCGACAATGCCAGCCTCAGACAGGTTCGGGCCGTACTCCTCGAAGAAGCCGAGCACGCGCTTCAGACCCTGCTCGTGGTCGTGAATCGGCTCTTCAAGCTCGTGCTTTTCGCCGTTGTACTCGTGCTTGTAGTGGCCGTCGACCGGCTCACCGATCTTCTCGACGAGGCCGGAAGCGAGGCCTTCGCCGGATTCGAGATCAACCAGCTGGTACTTGATCGAGCTGGAGCCGGAATTGATGACAAGGACGGTTTTCGCCATTGTGGGCATCCTCCATTGTGATTGAATGTTCCCGTGAGACACGGGTTACCGTTGATTAGATTACTCGTTGCTTGCTACAAAATAAGCATTACGGTGGCTCCCGCTGGCGGGAGCCACCGGGAGCTAAGCCGGGCTCACTGCGCTTCGATGGCGGTGAGGGCGATGGTGTTGATGATGTCCTGCACCAGAGCACCACGGGACAGGTCGTTTACCGGCTTGTTGAGACCCTGCAGCACCGGGCCGATGGCCAAGGCGCCGGAGGAGCGCTGCACGGCTTTGTAGCCGATGTTGCCGGCGCACAGGTCCGGGAAGACGAACACGTTGACGTGTCCGGCCACATCGTTGCCCTTGGCCTTGGTGGCGGCTACGGTGGGGGACCAGGCGGCGTCGAACTGGATGGAACCGACCACCGGCAGATCCGGAGCCTTCTCCTTGAGCAGCTTGGTGGCTTCCTCGACCATGTCCACGTCCGGTCCCTTGCCGGAGCCGAGGGTGGAGTAGGAGAGCATACCGACCTTCGGGTCGATGCCGAAGGCACGTGCGGTCTCGGCGGACTGCAACGCGATTTCGGAAAGCTGCTCGGCATCCGGGTTGAGGTTGATGGCGCAGTCGGAGAACACGGCCACATGGTCCTTGAAGCACATGAGAAATGCGCCGGAGACCAGCTTCTGGCCGGGCTTGGTCTTGATGACCTGCAGGGCCGGGCGCACGGTGTTGGCGGTGGAGTTCACGGAGCCGGAGACCAGGCCGTCGGCGTAGCCGAGCACCACGAGCATGGTGCCGAAGTAGCTGGCGTCGGCCAGCTGCTTGCGGGCCTGCTCCTCGGTCATGCCCTTCTTGGCACGCAACTCGCACAGCTTGGCGACCATGGGCTTCAACACGTTCTCGTCGTCCATAGCCTGGAAGCGGGCGCGCTCCAAGTAGTTCAGGCCCAGTTCCTTGCCGCGAGCCAGAATGGCGTCCTTGTTGCCCACGATGATGAGGTTCACGATCTCGCGCTCAAGCAGGTAGTCGGCCGCCTTGATGATGCGGTCCTCCTCGCCTTCGGGCAGCACGATGGTCTTCTTGTTGCTCTTGGCCTTGCCGAGCAGGCCGAACTGGAAGGCGTACGGGGTGATGGGCGCGGTGACGTCCACATCGAGCGCGGCGAGCACTTCATCGGTGGGAGCGTTCTTACGGAAGGTCTCCAGCGCCAGATCCTTGGTGGATTCATCGGTGAACGGCACCTGCGGCAGAGTCCAGACCGGCAGGCCGTACTTGGCGAGGGTCTCCTTAACGGAGAAAGCGTGGCGCGGCTCGCATCCGGTCACGAAGATGCCGAGCACCTTGTTGCCAGCGGCCTCCATGCCCTCGATGGACAGCTTGACGGTCTCGTCGAGCTCGTGCGGCCAACGGTCGATGGTGCACACGGCTAGGAACACGCCGGCCTTCAGATCAGCGGCGACATTCGCGTCGAATTCATAGCTGGTCGGATCGTTGACGTGGGACTTGTCGGTGCCCACGATCAGGGCGGCGTCCGCGCGGGAAACGTCCATGGCATCGTTGAACGCGCCGACGATATCGCCACGGGCGGTGTCCTTATCCTCGCGCACCTTGTGCACATCGAGGCCGGTGGACAGGGCCACGCCGAGTCCGGCATTGGAGGCGGCGAGCAGGATCGGGGTGAATTCGTCATGGTTGGACACAGCAGGGCGGAACACCATGGTCTTGTACTTGGAAGTCAATGCGTTGAGCATGCCGTAAGCGACGACGTTGCGGCCATTGGCGCCTTCAGGGCTGGCGATATATACACGGGTGACGGTCACGATGTTTTTGTCTCCTTTGATAATCAACACGATAGGGACCACACCTCATTGTAGTGGCGATTACTGTTATCGCTCACGCCGGTGTCGCGCCAATCGGAAGAGCGTCCCCTTGGCGACGCTTTCCGGGGAATGTTGCGCAAAAGTCGGCCGATAGGCCAGAAAACGAGAAAGGCCGGTGCATGAAGCACCGGCCTTGATTGTGGAGCTAGGGGGATTCGAACCCCCGACCCTCTCCATGCCATGGAGATGCGCTACCAGCTGCGCTATAGCCCCGAGTGAAGCTATCCGATTCATGGGAGTCGCAAGACCCGCCATGAACCAGCGGAGAAACCACCATATCGCCTGATTTGATGGCTTCGTCGTGGAGCTAGGGGGATTCGAACCCCCGACCCTCTCCATGCCATGGAGATGCGCTACCAGCTGCGCTATAGCCCCGTTTTCAATTGTTGGCCCGTTGTTTGGACCTCGTATACATTACGACGAGATGTCGATTCTGGCAAAAGCCGGCGTGTCGCCAAATGGCAAAAGTGGGATTTGGCGACACTTTTTGGCTTGTTTCCGCCATTATTCAGGCATTGGGTTATTCAATTACTGCTTGAACGGTTTTTCGAATACACTGAACCTGTTGGCTCAGCAGGGGAGCCGTGACACGATCAGCGTTCGCGTTCCCACTCGTCGGTGTCGGCGATGGCCGGACCGTGATTGTAGTCCAGCAGACGCCAGCGCACAGTGCCATCGGGATTGTCCATCGGCACCAAGCGCACCCAGTGCGCATTACGCAATGAAACCACCGTGGAAAAGGTCGGATCGATTGCAGAAATGCCCAACAGGGTCTGCAATGTCTGCGCAATCCATGCGCCGTGCGAGAACACGAACAGGTCCGTGTCGTCTCCGGCACGCGTGGACCAGTCCTCAAGAGCCTCTACGCCGCGCTTGCCCACAGCTTCCTTGGGCTCGGCTCCATACTTCAGCTCGCCGCCCCGAGACTCCATCCAGGAACGGAAGTCCTCGGGGTAGCGTTCGGCCAGTTCGGCCACGGCATGGCCATCCCAATCACCGAAGCTGCGTTCACGGACGCGACGATCATCGACGGGCTCGATTCCACCCAATACGTCGGCGAAAGCTTGCGCGGTGGCGTGCGCACGCTTCAAATCGGAGCAGACAATGAACCGGTGGTTGATTTCCTGCCGACGATCGACGTACAGCCTTTTCAAGGCCGCGGCGGTCTGCTTGACCTGCCATTCACCCACGGCGTCCAGCGGAATGTCGACCTGGCCTTGGAGCTTGTGAGCGGCGTTGTAGGAGGTGCGTCCATGACGGATAAGGAAAACGGAACGAACATGATTGGTCATAGTGACGATCCTTTCGGTTCCAGTGAGGAAACAGGAAAAAGGGGAGGGCTGCCTGATGCCGTCAATGATGTTTGGCAACAGGCAGCCCGACACGCGAATATCAGCGAATATCAGCGTTATGTGATTCGCACGTTACGCGGTGGTGACGGCAGCATCTTCCGCATGCTCCGCCGTTTCCGGGTGTGCGAGTTCAAGATCGATGGCCGGGCAGTCGCGCCAGAGTCGTTCGAGCCCGTAGAATTCGCGCGATTCCTCGTGCATGACATGAATCACGAAATCACCGTAGTCAAGCAGCACCCACTGGCCCTCGGTCAGGCCCTCGCGAGAGCGCGGCTGACGGCCGGAGCACTTAAGGAACAGGTCCTTTTCGATTTCCTCGGCCACGGCCAGTACCTGACGCTCGTTGGAGGCGCCGGCGATCATCATGATGTCGGTGATGCCGAGCAGGTCGGCTACGTCGAAGGCCACGATGTCGGTGGCTTTGATACGGTCCGCGGCCTCGGCGGCCACGCGGACGGCGTTGATGGAATCCTGAAGTGCGGGCATGGTTCAGCGCTCCCAGGCGGGCTTCCAGCCCTCGACGTTGTGTTGCGTATTCTCGGAGTAGACCATCGTGTCGCTCGGCACGGCGTGGCGCACCACGGAACCGGCGCCGGTGGTCACGTTGTCGCCCACTTCAACCGGGGCCACGAACAGGTTGCCGGCACCCACGTGGCAGCCGGAGCCGATGGTGGTGCGGTTCTTGTGCACGCCGTCATAGTTGGCGGTAATGGTGCCGCCGCCGATGTTGGTGTGGTCGCCAAGCTGGGCGTCGCCCACGTAGCTCAGGTGCGGCACCTTGGTGCCGTTGCCGATGTGCGCCTTCTTCATTTCGACGAACGCGCCGGCCTTGGCATCCTCGCCGAACTCGTTGCCCGGGCGCAGGTAGGTCCACGGGCCGATGTTCGTGCGTGCGCCGATGTGCGATTCCTGTACGCGGGAACGCTCGACCACGGCACCTTCGTCCACGGTTGCGTCGATCAGGGTGGTGTACGGGCCGACGATGGCGTCCTCGCCGACCACCGTGTGGCCTTGCAGGAAGGAGCCGGGCAGGATGGTGGCGTCGCGGCCGATTTGGACATCGTCCTCGATCCAGGTGGTTTCCGGGTCAAGAATGGTCACGCCGTCGCGCATCCAGCGCTCGCAGACGCGGCGGTTGTAGGTCTTGGACAGCGCGGCCAGCTGCACGCGGTCGTTCACGCCTTCGACGGTGAGCGGATCCGGAGCGGCGAACGCGCCGACCTTGCCAGCGGCCTTGGCGGTTTCCAGCGCGTCGGTCAGATAGAACTCACCCTGCGCGTTGTTCGACTTCAGTCCGGCGATTGCCTCGGTAAGCACGGAAGCCTCGAACACGTAGACTGAGGTGTTCACTTCCTGCACGGCGAGTTCGCTGCGGTTGGCGTCTTTCTGTTCAACGATGCGCAGCACGTTGCCTTCGCGATCGCGGATGATGCGGCCGTAGCCGGTCGGGTCATCGAGGATGGTGGTGAGCACAGTGGCGCCGTTGCCGGAGGCGGTGTGGAATTCGACCAGACGGTGCAGCGTCTCGCTGTCGAGCAGCGGCATGTCGGAGGCGGCGATCAGCACCGGGCCATCGACCTTGCCAGCCTCGGTGAGCTGCGCCATTGCGCACTGCACGGCGCGGCCGGTACCGGGAATGTCGTCCTGGTTCACAATGGTGACCTGCTCGTCATAGGAGCGGGCGGCTTCGGCGACGCGCTCGGCCTGGAAGTGCACGACCACGGCCAACGTGTCGGGATTCAGGGCGGCCACCGAATCCATGACCCTGTTCAGGAAGGTCTTGCCTGCAAAAGCATGCAGCACCTTCGGCTTGTTGGAACGCATGCGGGTACCCTCGCCGGCGGCGAGGACGATGGCTGCGGATAATGCCATAACTGACGTATTCCCTTCGATCGGAATGTCTATTGAGGGTGGAAACACCTCAAAACAATAGACGGCCGCCCGGATGTCGAGCGGCCGTCAGCCGTTCCCCCACCTGGACTCGAACCAAGACAAAGGGTTCCAAAGACCCGTGTGCTGCCATTACACCATGGGGGAGTCGTGGGCTTTCGGCCCACAAGTGTTCATTTATACCATACTGTCGGTATTTACCGAAAGGCTACGCCATGTCGCGTCTCGCATCGTGTGCTTTCCACGAACAAACACGCACGTGATCAGGCGAACAGGAAGCCTTGACCGTGGTGCTCGGGGTAGGTGTCGAACAGTTCGGCGACCGAGCCGTCCTCGAATACGGCGCGGATGGCGCTGGCCAGCAGCGGGGCGATCGACAGGACGGTCAAGCCATCCCAGCGCTTTTCCTCGGGAATCGGCACGGTGTCGGTCAGCACGACCTCGCGCGCACCGCAGTTCTTGAGTCGCTCGATGGCCGGGCCGGAGAGCACGCCATGCGTGGCGACCACGGTCACCGACTTGGCTCCCGCGTCCTGCAGCACGTGGCATGCGCCCGCGATGGTACCGGCGGTGTCGATCAGGTCATCGACAAGCACGCAGTCCTTGCCGGCGACGTCGCCGACCACACGGTTGGCGACCGCCTGGTTCGGGCGGGTGATGTCGCGCGTCTTGTGCACGAAAGCGAGCGGACCGCCGCCGAGACGCTGCGCCCACTGCTCGGCCACGCGAATGCGGCCGGCGTCGGGGGAGACGACGGCGACGTTGTCGAGATGGCCCTGGAAACGATCACGGATGTAGTCGACCAGCACTGGCATGGCCACCAGATGATCGACCGGGCCGTCGAAGAAGCCTTGGGACTGCGCGGCATGCAGATCGACCGACATGATGCGGTCGGCACCGGCGGTCTTCAGCAGGTCGAACACCAGACGGCAGGAGATGGGCTCGCGGCCGCGGTGCTTCTTGTCCTGACGGGAGTAGCCGAGCAACGGGCAGACCGCAGTAATGGAACGGGCCGAGGCGCGCTTCAATGCGTCGATCATGATGAGCTGCTCCATGATCGCCTTGTTGATGGGCTTGTAGTGGCTTTGCAGCACGAACACATCGGCGCCACGCACCGATTCAGTGTAGCGCACGTACATCTCGCCGTTGGCGAAATCGTATGCGGTGGTTTCAAGGACGTCGATGCCGAGCTGCTCGGCGACATCCTCAGCCAACTTCGGATGAATCCTTCCCGTAACGAGAATAAGATTCTTATCGGGCTTTCCTTCAAGGATTGCGCTCACCATGTCTCCCAACGTGTGGTCTCGTTGATGCAGTCTTCAGCATAGCCGTTCTTCACGACCGGTTGGACAACTCAGCGTTGCCTGCCGTTCACCTGCCGCTTGCGATCCATTGTTCGATGGTCTGTCTGACCGCCTTTGCATAGATATCGCTATCCATGCTCGGGTGGATGCCGTCGGAGCCGAGCACCTGCGCGTTCGCGTTGGCTGTGGCATCCCAATCCACCAGCACCACATTGTCCGGATGTGCGGCCGCATAGTCGGCAAGCACCTGGTTGGTAGGTGGAATCCACGTACGGTCTCCGTGGGCATTGACCAGTGCCAGCACGCGGTCGGGGCCGATCATATTACGAATCTGGTCCAACTGATCGGGGGTGATTGCCGAATTGGTGCCAAGGCCGATCAACACCCACTGCCGCAGACTGCCGGCGGACAGAGCGTTGCCGATGAGTTCGGGGGCGACCATGATGGAGCGGGAAACGCTCGCGTCGGTCTGAATGCCGGGGAAGACTTCCGAAAGGCCCTGTGATGAGGCCAGCATCACCGAATCGCCTATGGCGGTAATCTGATCGCCGGTGGGCATCTCATGCTTGGGCTTGGGCGGTGCCGGCACGGCATGGCGCAGCAGCACGTGTTCGGTTTTCTGCATACGTTCCAGTTGTGCGGCCTGTTGCTCCAGCTGGATCTGCATGGCGGTTTTCGCAGGTGCATGAGCAATGCCCTGCACGCAGCCGGCCAACGACAGCACCAGGATAACGTCAACGGCAATAACCCGGGCCACATGATTCTTCTTGTTCGTGCGAAGGGGCACCACGACGGATACCGCCGAGTGCGTTGCCGCCGGTTTCTCCACCATCAGCCAGGAAATCATCACCGCAATGGCGGTGAGCAACGCGGTCATGATGAGAGGCCAAGGCCCTACTGCCTTGAAGATCTTCGGGGCAAGGGCGCTGGAAAGAATCCACAACGGCCAGTGCCACAGGTAGATGCCGTACGAATACTTGCCGAGGGAGGCCAATGGCTTGAACACCATGAGGCTTTGCATCCAGGAATCGTCGGAGATGGTACCGGCAATCAGCAGCACGGACAACAAGCTGGACAATATGATGCCACCGCGGAAGGCGAATGCATCCTGTTTGCCGATAACCGCCATGGTGACCAAGGCAATCAGGCTGAGGAACGCCAATACCGGTGCCGCCGCATTCCAGATGCGATGCTCCACGGGAATCTGAGGTAACGGAGCCCGATGTGCGGCTGCCGAAGCGCTCGAGCTAATGGTGCGGGGCATCGGCACAGCCCCCTGGCGAGCGTGGCCCAACTGAGGAGCGGTGACCCACCAGGCGAGAGCCACACCCAGCATCAGGCCCATGCTGTGGGTATCGGTGCCGAAGTAGACGCGGGTGGGGTCGCCTTTGGGCACATACATCACCCACATGGCGATACTGCTGAACGCCGCGAGTCCCAGTGGGATGAGTGAAGACAGTTTCGTCTGGCGGAGCTTCCACATCAGCCAGACGATGAACGGCACGATGACGTAGAACTGCATGAGCACGCCAATGAACCACAGATGGCGAAACACCTGCGGGTTCATTTGGTCGAAATAGCTTTGGCCTCCGGCAATGGCGTACCAGTTGTAGCAGCCCAGCAGCACGGTGATGACTTGGTCGCGGATGGAAACTAGAATGTCGTGATCGAACAGCCAGCCGACGGAGACGATGACCGGAATCAGCAGAAACAGCGCCGGATAGAGACGTACTGCACGCTTGGGAATATATCGCACGAGATTCAGCGATCCGGTTTTCGCCAGAGAACGAATCAAACTGACGGCAATCAGGAATCCAGAGACGGTGAAGAACACGTCGACTCCGTAGAATCCGCCTGGCAGCCGTTGCTGCATGCAGTGGTACAGCACAATGGCTATCAGCGCTAGTCCTTTAATACCGTCTAAACCCACGAACCGCTTCACGGATAATCCTTCTCTTTCCGTAGTGCCGATGGCATTCCCCGTTCTCTCCAACAAACGGAAAACAAGCCCAGCATGGCCGAGGGGAGAGACAATGCGACAGCAGCGAATCGTCAGGCCGCATGCTGCATGATTACCGGCTTGACGATTCGCGGCATACCGCGCTTATCGGTGGCGCTTACCGGTGATACAGACTCACCCGTTCGTACTTCGGTTCGCAGCACACGTTGATGCCGAGTTTGCGATACAGCGCCTCGTCCGTGGATGAGATGATAACGGAGAAGAAGGCGTCGCAGCCCCGCAACTGTTTGAGCCCGTCGATGACGCGAGCGGCCACAGGACTGGTGGCGCTGGTGATTGACAATGCAATCAGCGTCTCATCCGAGTGCAAGCGTCGGTTCACGCTGTTGAGATGCTCGGTTTTCAGCCGACAGATGGGTTCGATGGCGGCATCGTCGATTACCGGAATGGTTTCGTCAACACCGGTGACGGCCTTGAGCGCGTGCATCAGCAGCGCGCTGGCCGCGCCCAACAGGTCGCCGGTTTTGCCGGTGACCACATGGCCATCGGGCAGCACCATGGCACCAGCCGGGGCACCGGTGGCGGCTTCCTTCTCAAGGGCCACGGCGCGGGCGGGAGAAAGATCGGGGGTCACGCCGGCCCGGTTCATGATGGAGCGCAGCCGCTCCACCTGTTCCTCGCCAGTGCCGGTGCGCTTCAAGTGCACGGCGGCGGCGAAGTAGCGGCGCACGATTTCCAGACGCGCGGCATCGCGGCAGGCATCGTCGTCCACAATGGCGTATCCGGCCATGTTGACGCCCATATCGGTGGGGCTCTGATAGGGGCTTTCGCCCATGATGCGCTCCATCATGGCTTTGAGCACGGGGAATGCTTCGACGTCGCGGTTGTAGTTGACGGTGGTCTCGCCGTACGCCTCCAGATGGAACGGGTCGATGATATTGGCATCGTCGAGGTCGACGGTGGCAGCCTCGTACGCGATGTTGACCGGATGGTTGAGCGGAAGATTCCAGATGGGGAACGTCTCGTATTTGGCATAGCCGGCGTCGATGCCGCGCTGGTGCTCGTGGTAGAGCTGGCTCAGGCATGTGGCGAGTTTGCCGGAGCCAGGGCCGGGCGCGGTGACCACGACGAGCGGCCGGGTGGTCTCGATGTACTCGTTCTTGCCGTATCCGTCGTCTGAAACGATGCGTTCGATGTCGTGCGGGTATCCGGCGATCGGGTAGTGCAGGCGGCAGGTGACGCCGAGTTGCTCGAGGCGGTGGCGGTAGGCGTCGGCGGCGGGCTGATTGGCGTATTGGGTGAGCACTACGGAGCCGACGAGGAAGCCGCGGGAACGGAACACGTCGATGAGTCGCAGCACGTCCTCGTCGTAGGGGATACCGAGGTCGCCGCGGGTCTTGCCTTTTTCGATATGGTTGGCGTTGATGGCGATGACGATTTCCACATCGTCCACCAGACTTTCCAACATGCGGAACTTGGTGTCCGGCTCAAAGCCGGGCAGCACGCGCGAGGCGTGGTAGTCGTCGAAGAGCTTGCCTCCGAATTCCAGATAGAGTTTGCCGCCGAATTGCGCGATGCGCTTTCTGATGTTGACGGCTTGCAGCTCGATGTATTTTTCGTTGTCGAATCCCTGGCGCATAGAGGTCGGCATCCCTTTCCGAACGACGTCGTAAACGGAAAAATTATACCGGACGTCGTCGGCAACAAAAAATGGGATTCCCCGATGGGGAATCCCATTCGTCATAGAGAGCAATCACTCCCGAGGAATGTTGAACAGGGGTTTGCATGGCTCCCAAAAACGCGCTGGTCGAAACGTTGCCGACGACGCGTGCGCTCGAAGAGTATGCACGGGTGGCTTTGCGGTGATTTCCCAGACCGTTCGTTGCTAGGCGAGATATTTCTTTTTCCAGGCCTTCTTTCGGGCGTAAGCGTTTTCTGTCATGTCGGAGTAGTCGTAATCAACTTTGAACTTGCCGTTGGAATGGAGAATAAGCGTCATCGATCCCCATCTCTTTTCGGGCTTAAGCGCGGCCCTTTCAGGTTCAATGAACTTGTTGATAGCCATAAAGTTTTTCATCAAGGATGCCCTCGAAACGCCTTTTTGGTCAAAGCATTTAACGAAGTCGTCTTTTCCGCTGCCAGCAACGTAATACTCAATAGAGAACGCACCCTCGGCGTACTCGGCGTAAAACACGACCTTGCTCCAGTCTTCGGGGAGGGTTTCCTCAAGAATTGAAGCTATCCCTTGTAGCATCTTCTTTTCACTCATTACATTTCCTTTGCAGTGTTAAGAAGAAACGTAACCGTCTCTTCGCCGTCAATAATGTCCGTGATAGCAAACGAGCTAGGCCTGAATGACCCGCCCTCATAAAGTGGCTCAACCTTGAAAAACACTTCAGCGCCATCAGCCAAAGCATCGGCGCATTTTTGCTCGATTGCTGCATAGGCTTTTGGTTAACCTCGCCGCCCATGGCGACAATATTCTCAAGGCCATTTGATCCATTGAATCGGTCGGCAATCAGATGGCCTCTTTGATCAAAAAGCTCTTCAAACCCTTTTCCGATTGACTGGATAGTGTCCTTGATGGTCAAACGACCTTCGTGGGTCTTTAGTTGTAAGAAGCCTTCGGCCGATTCGACCCTACCCATTGCATCGGTAACGTATTTATACCCATTGATCTCATAGCTCATGTTCGGAACGAGGTCGTCGCCAACGCGGTAAAGCTGCCCGAGATCGTCGGTTGCACACTTCACGCCGTCGATCGCAAACTCGTTATTGGGAAGCAGTCGGTCGCCTTCGTAAATTGCCTTTCCGGCATCATCCAGAATTCGTGAGCTTGCGCCCGATTCTGCTGCCTTTGAGGCAAGAAAGTTATTTAGACCTCGTCCGGCAAGAAGCGTTGCTGCCGTAACAGTTCCCGCAACGACTTCTCCGACGATATCCTCCTGAGATATCTCACCGTCTTCAGCGCCGGCTTCCAAGCTCTTTCCCATTTCGTCAAGAACGAGTACAGCCCCAGCAGCGAGTGCTGCAGGGGCAGAAGCGGTGACGGCTACGGCACCAAGCGCAACTTCAGTGGCGATTTCGCCTCCAGTTTCGACATAGTCTCCGATTTCCCGTATCTGCTCATCGGCTTCCATGAAGTCGCCCCAGGCGTTGGCTGCATCGTCAACAGCGTGTGTTTGCGCGGTTTTCACCGCTGCTTCTTCGTCTTCGGCCAGTAGTTCAATATTCGATTGAACACCGACATATGCGTTTTCTCCAACGTCGGCAGCTCCAAGTACGAACCTGCCGCCAAGATAAGCTCCGTTCCTTGCGCCATCGCGGACAGTTTCGCCTGCAGCGTTGAGTGTTGGCTCGCATGCTTTCCAGGCGTCATCTGCGGCTTCTTGAACTGTTGAAATGCTCGCGGTTAGGACATCGCCGGAAGAAATATCCCGCCATGCGGCATCTGCACAATCAGCAACGGTGCGTTGCGCCTCCTCGAAGGCCAATCTCGTTTCGGTCGTATCCGGCATTAATTGCTCTATATTTTCAAACGCCATTTAGATCACCGGCCTTGTTTGAGATAAGACCGCTGATACTTCGGCGAGTGCTGAGGCCTTTTCCGTTGTCTCGATGCCGGTACCCCTCTTTCTCAGCTCGTTGAGATGAGCGTTAAACATCGACTGAATGAACAGGTATTGGATTGGTCCCCAGCTTTCGGGTGAGGAGTCATCTTCGAATTTCCAGCTTGAAAGCAGATGGGAGCAAAGCCTCTCTTTGAGGCTGTCGGCAGATAAATCCCTGGCGTCGTCGAGGATGCGTCCAATATTGAAATACCTATAAGCACACCATTCAAACAGTGGCTTCCTCGAGGACAGAGGAGTCCCTGCCATCTCAATCAAGCGTGCCTTCATGGAGTCAGGTATGTCCATCTTGTGCACACAGTCGCAGAAGTTGTATTCCCTTGGCTCATCGAGCTTGAACGGATTAAGCACACAAGAGTTGAGATAGCGAAGCTCTTCAGAAGAAACCTTGTCCTTCGCGCTGTGCTTGCTCTGTGTTGGCGAGTACTCTAGGCCGCGTTCATGCGGTTCGATGTGACAGAGGACAGGTTCGGTCCATTCGTTCTGATATATTGCTGCAACGCCTCGCTGAAGATTTGCAAGCTCTTGGATTTGGCTCTCGTTAAGATTTGCCGCCTTGCTGACAAGCATCCTGTCGCCTTCGTCAGGCAGTTTCCAGGATAAGTCGATGCGATGATTCTGCCTCAAGCCCAGCGGGTTGTTAAGACGCGGTCATTTTGGCGCTTACATCTCACTTTTTGCAGACGTAGAATACGGGTATTGGAATCATAGGAGGGTTCTCATGCCAAATATCGGTAAGGACGACCATCCGAAGCTGTGGTCGCTTATTTTCGTGCTTATCATCGCGTTGACCTTCTGTTGCTTCGTCATGGGCCAAGGACTCAACAGTGGAACCAGCGTCTTCCTGGCAGGCCAAGGTTACGGTGCGAGCCTTGCCGGCGTACTTGCACTCGTCTTCTCCATTGCCGCCGCGTTAGCACGACTGTTCGTCGGCCCTGTTATCGACAACGGCAAGTGCTCACTCGTTATCATCGCCGGCATCGCTATCCTCATAGCAGGAACAGCACTGTCCGCTGTCGTTCAGGGCATCCCCTCTTCACAATCAGCCGTTTGCTGCAAGGCGTGGGCTTTGGCGCAGCAACAACAGCAGCCTCGACCGCCGCAGCAAGCGTCTTACCGCAAGAACGGCTCGGCGAAGGCATTGGATACCACGGCCTCGGACAGGCTATCGCCATGAGCATCGGCCCAGCCTTCGCACTTTACCTAGTAGGAACCGATCCCTCAACGAACCTCTATGTCGGCCTTGCCCTGGTTGGGTTTGCAGGGCTTGTAATCGCCCTCAACGCACGCTATGAAAGTAAATGGCAAACTCTGCCAAGCTCCAGCGCATACCGAATCAAAATGGAAACCCGGCTCGAACTCGACTCAAAAGACGGGCAGGCACCCAGCTCCACCACAGTAACTACATCCGAAACAATTAACAGTGAAAAGTATCCTGAAGGCGACCAGGTGTCCAAGAGAACCCTGCGTGACTCATTCAACATCTTCGAGCCGCGCGCATTGCCTGGCGCCATCCCACAGATGATCATGTGCCCCACTTTTGGCTTTGGCGTCTTCTTTGCTGGTCTGTACGGTACTACTCTCGGCTATACCCACGCCGGTCTCTTCTACACCATCAGCGCGGTAAGCATGATTATCATTCGCATGATTTCAAAGCATTTCATGGACACCGTACCTGCAATCAAAACAATGACCGGAGCCGTCGCGTGCGGCATCCTCTGCTGCCTTATGCTACTTGCCGCACCGTACGGGGAACCTGTCTTCCTGGCGTCCGGAATCTTCTATGGTCTCGCCACTGGCATAAGCCTGCCACTTAATCAAAGCGTAGCGGTAAAGAACACCCCGCCAGAGCGCTGGGGCGCCGCAAACGCCCTGTTCCTGCTCGCCAATGACATCGGCATTGGCTTCGCAAGCGTAATCTGGGGCGTTATCAATGACTCATTCGGGTTCCAGACAAGCATCGTCTGCGTCATTGTCTGCCTTATCGCAAGCTACGCATCCGCCTGGATCGTCTACCCCGCCCGCGACAAGCGGTGGAGGCATTAGAGCGTAAGCGTCAAAATGACCGCGTAGCAGGAAACGTCCAGGGCCATTCCGGCATACGGATGGAAAAGTCCTGGACGTTTCCATCTTTGCGTTGCGGTATGCCTTAGGCCGCTATGTCGCTACAGGCCCTCCTCGGCGTTGTTCGCCATCTCGTCGTCGAACGCATCGGGGTCGATGTTAATTATGAAGTCGTCAGGCATCTCTTTGGCCTTCTCGGCAGCGGCTGGGTCGAGCTTGCAGGACTCAGGCACCCTATCCGACCACGGCAGGAACGAGTCCACAACCTCATCGGTGAGCTCGCCGGCGTTGGGCATCTCGGTCAGCAGCCACTCGACGTAAAGCCTGGGATTGAGCCCGTTGGCCTTGGCCGTGGTGGTGACGCTGTATATCGCCGCAGACGCCCGCGCGCCGCGCGGCGCATCGCTGAAGAGCCAGTTCTTGCGCCCTACGACGAAGATTCGCTGGGCCTGCTCGGCGACGTTGTTCGAGAGCTCCAGGTGCCCCGTTGTATTTCGTCAAGTCGGTGTTTCGTGTTTAGTCATGTTTTTTTTTGCGGGTTTAGGCAGTTGCATGCATTTTCCTTTATTTTTCCGGTTGCGCGGAGGTGTTCCTGCCGAACATGAGGGCCTCACTGACGCGGCGGCTCTGGCCGGTGAACTCGAGGAGCCGCCCGTGGTGCACGATGCGGTCGATGATCGCTGCGGCGAGT
>ENA-OQBL01000029-OQBL01000029.1-human-gut-metagenome-genome-assembly--contig:-NODE-29-length-98187-cov-39.300979_pt1 | contig 98187 bp, 71 predicted proteins | sample MGYA00242747_ERZ504553 | MGnify/ENA primary metagenome ERZ504553 (study PRJEB26092, sample SAMD00036240) | human gut metagenome | host: Homo sapiens | study: EMG produced TPA metagenomics assembly of...
TCAGCGCGCGACGCTTGGCGTCGGCGGTGATGCCCGAATCGGGGTCGTCGCTGATCAGCAGCGCGTATGCGTGTCCGGAATAGCAGAAGAAATTCGCGCCATCGAGGATGTTGACCTTGCCCTTGGGTCCGGCGACCGTCACCTTGTTCAGGGCGAAGGTCGGGTAGGTCTTGAGCAGAATGTCGTCGGAACCGCCGCCCACCAACACGCGATCGATACGTGAGGCCAGCGTCATGGTGGGTTCGGACGCTTTGCCCTGAGGCTCCGCATGCTCGGCCAATGCGTCTTTGTGATCGGTTTTGGCCAGTCGGAGTGTTTCGTTGACGCGGGCGGCATTGCGCTCGGTCACTTCGGCGGATGCGTTGGCCGAAGCGATGGCGTCTGCTTCGGCCTCGCTGGTCTCGTCGGTTTCTCCGGTTTCGGCAGATGCCAGTGCGCTGTAAATACCATCGTCAACAGTGCCTTCGTCATCAACGTCATCGAAGGTCACGCTGAACTGCATGGAGTCAGCTGGAACGGATTCAATGGCGTCGTTCGTCTCAGTCTCAGAAGTCGCTTCGTCAGCCGTTGCGTCAGTGGTCTTCTCGAGTTCCTGATCGTTGTTCCTGTCGCTCATGCCTGTGCCTCCGCATCGTCGGTTGTGGTGGTCGTCTTGTTGGTCTCGCTCACGGTGCCCCAGTCGCCATCGGCGGCAAACAGCTTGTTCGCGCTGAAGAACGCAAGGCGCAGGGCGGCAAGAATCGCCAGGATCAGGATTGAACCCAGTCCATACCAGACCATGGTCCAAATCAGGCCCGATGTCACCGGGGTGGCATGGCCGGATGCCAGGGCAGATCCGATCGGATTGGCGGCGAACGCGCCTCCGACCAGACCAATCACGTAGAAGGGCAGGGTGACGATGAACACTTCCAGCATGAACTGCCATCCCAAACGCCCGCGAGTGACGCCGGACACCAGTGCCATGCCGATCTCGTCGTCACGCTTGGGCGTCCACACGCCTGACAGCACGAGGATGAGCAACAGCACGCCGCCCACGGCAACCAACGCAATGGTGCCGGTCTTCGCGCGCGAGGATAGCGTATCCAGCGGCTCCAGAGAAGCGTTGTAGGATTCCAGCGAAGGGGAAGACACCTCGTATCCCTTGGCGGGCAGCTTGGACTTCTTGAGGGTGGATACCAAGGACTTGTATGTAGCGGGATCACCGGTGTCGAACACCACGTCCAGATCCGGCATCGCCCAGCCGGAGGCGGTCTTGTCGTTGGACTGTGGGTCGAGTCCGGCCTTGGCGAAGGTCTGATAGTTGGTGAAGATCGCGTTCTCGCGGTTGCGGGCGGCCGTCACCGGATTGGCGACGGCGGATTCGGATGTGTACTTGTAGATGCCGCGCACCTTGAGCTCGGCCGTGGTCTGGGCGTCCGAGGCGGCCGCCACCTTGAGCGTATCGCCCACCTTCAGGTTGTTGGCGGAGGCAAACGCTTCAGAGACCAGTGCGCCGGTGGTGTTCGGGTTGGAGGACTGGTTGTTGTAGCTCAGGTCCTTGCCGTCCACGATTTCGAAGGTACCGAGGTCGCTGGCCTTGGCGGCATCCTCGGTCCAGAAGGCTCGCCAAATGAGCTGGCCGCCGGTCTCATCATCGGAGGCCGAGCCCAGCGATCCGCCGTCCAGGGCCTTCAAATCACCGCTCACGCGGGCCGGCACGGTTTCGGTAACCGTGAAGTTCAACGAGTTGGTGGCCGACTGGACGAGCGTGGCGTATTCGGTGTATGAGGTCCACGTCATGTAATGCTTGGTGGAAGCCGAGTCCGTAGCGGAGACCTTCTTCCACGTAGCCGCAGTCGGGCGGATGGCCAACGTGGCCTTCTGCTGATCGTACGTGGTGGTGTGTGCGTTGGTATCTTCTTGAATGATGGCCAGTCCGGCGACTGTGCCGAAGGTGACCGCCAAGGTGATGAACGCGGTCAGGGCCGTACGTCCTTTAGAACGTGTCAGGGCCCGCCAGGCGTTGCTGAGGACGAACATGTAATTACCTCTCCCGTTCTCCTAAGCCGAACAGATCAATACGGCTTTAACTATTGTTGCGTTTAGTGACCGTTTTCTTGCGCAATACTGTTATACCCCTCAATGAAGTCTGAGAACATTCTGACAGCGATGTGGTGGTCATGAGGGGATTTGCACCCGGTATGGGATAAACCCTCGGTCTATTTCGGTGGCATCGGTACACTGGCATGAGATATGCGTGGCGTCACGTGTGCTCCGGCATGTCTGCGATTCCGGATTCGCCCGGAGTCCGGCATCCGGAAGCGTGGCCTTGCGCCGTTGGATAAGAGTATGAGCTGAGCAGATTTTCGGGTAGGATAAGTATGCGATTCACTTCAGGGCATTCGAGCCATAAGGCTGTGGGGCGTAGGAGAAGCCGCCATGCCGGTAACGGGAAATCCAATCGCTCCGCATCTACGAATAGCGCTGCAAATCAGCAGACGGGTCCCGTAAACCTGAAGACTCCCCAGCACGTGGGTGGCAACGGCCGTTCGCTGGTCAGCCGTACACCGATATGGGCGCGAGTGGTGGTTGTACTGCTGCTGACGTTGCTGGCCAGCGTCACCTGTGTGGGCACGCTCTACGCGGCATCCGTCTCGAGAATGGCCGCGGATGCGCAGCGTGTGCTGACATCCGCCGAAAGTCTGGCCAATTCGGCACTTGGCTGTGGCAGCGATAAGAGTCTGTCGGACATCTCCCAAGAGCTGGTCAATGCCACCAATGATCTCAATGCGGAGCTGAACGGCCCACAGTGGGACTTCTTCCGCGACCATTCGCGATTCGGAAGCGACATCACCGCCGCCCGCGAAATGCTGGCTTCCGCGGATACGCTGGTCAACGGTCCGTTCACTGATCTGCTGAACCTGTCCAAACGATTGCAGGGCTTCTCCCTGAAGAATGGCTCGGTGGACGTCAGCGCCCTGATGGATATGCCGGATATCGTCAAGCAGGCGCATAAGGATATCTCGCAGCAGCTCACCAAGCTCAACAAGGTGCCGACTCCGAGCGTCGCCAAGGTGGCCACCGTGCTCGAAACCGAAAAGGCTGCGCTCAAGACCGTGGATTCGATGCTCGGCGAATACGATGGCCTCATTAACTTGCTACCGCAACTGCTTGGCGAGGACGGCAAGCGCACGTATTTGGTGATGGTGCAGAACCCGGCCGAGCTACGTTCGGCGGGCGGCATGGTAGGCACCATCGCCGCAATCACGGCAGATAAGGGCACGATTACCATCGGTGATTTCGCCACCACTTCTGGTTGGGACATTCCTGAGGAGCCAATGGATGATACGGTGCTGAAGGAGCGCCAGGTATTTGGTGGCACTTTTGACCAGTACCCGGCCACCACGACCATCGACCCCGAATTCCAGCGTGTGGCACAGATGAACAAATACATGTGGCTGTATCAGAAAGGCAACGAAGACGAGAACGTAGCGGGTGTATTGTCACTCGATCCCGTATTTCTCCAGGCATTGCTGGGAGCCACAGGCGAGGTCAAGCTTTCGGACGGCCGAGTGCTGGATAGCACCACCACGGTGCCGTTCTTCGCTTCAGACCTGTACACGGATTACCCGGACTTCGAGCAGCAGAACAACTTCGTTTCCGAAGCGGCTCAAGCAATTATGAACCACGTACTTGGTAACGCGAATGCTTCCACCGCATCCCCGCTGTTGAAGGCAATCAGAGATACCAGCGCTAGCGGTCATTTCAAGCTATGGATGGCTGATCCGGATGAGCAGGAGGCGCTGATTGCCACCGGACTTATCGACGATAAGGCCAGTGGTGAGCTGTCTGCTGACAGTCAGGTGCCTGAAACCGGCATCTATCTTTCGGAGCTGCAGCAAGGCAAGCAGGATTGGTATCTGAAGACCTCCACCACGGTCACAAAGACTTGCGGTGACGTCTCGGCCAGCCAGAACGCCCTGTATTCTGGCGTGCTGGATAAGCGCATCATGACAGCCGTGCGTAACACGCAGCTGGGTCAGTTTACGGAAGATCAGCTCGGTGACGAATACACGGTCACCTTCACCATGAAGAACACGCTGACTAAGGCTAAGGCCGAATCGTTGCCTGATTTCGTTAATGGCGGCTCGGAGAATCCAGTGCTCGGCGGCATGTTGTACCGCGTGGTGCTTACCGCTCCGTACGGTGGCGAGATCACTGCTGTGCAGGCTGATATAGATTCATGGGGTACCAACACCGCGAGCCTGTATGACCGTCAGTACATTATGTTCAACCAGCAGTGGATCGAGCCCGGAAAAGAATTGACGATTGCTTATACCGTTCGGGTCAGCAGCGATGCCACACATCCACTGAACGTGGTAACCACGCCGGTGGTGAATGCGGATGGCGTCGAGACGGGCTCCAACGGTAATGTGACCGATGAGTGCACGGCGGATACGAACGGCGCCGATGGTGCGAACGGTGCCGATGGTGCGAACGGCGGCGCGGACGGCGGCAAGAACGACGCGCATAAGGACGCGTCCTCCGATCCCTCGGCCGGCCTGGACGCCTTGGACAAGTTGAAGAGCCAGATCAGCTGCCCGGTCGATCTGAAGTCCCTGGCGGGATCCATGTGATGACCATGCCCGATTCCGTTTCCGGCGTCGCCGGCAAGCCGCGCGACGTGAACTACGATCTGCTGCGCGTGGTGGCGATGTGTCTGGTCATCGGCGTCCACGTGATCAACAACTACATGCCCGTCAAGATGACCCTCGCCGGCAGCGCGGAAGTGACGCGATCCGTGCTGTTCTCGCTGTTCATGGTCTGCAATCCGCTGTTCATTATGGTATCGGGCCGGTTCAACCTGACATTCGATGCCGACCGGCCGGTGAGCACCCACTCAGCGGGCCGTCTGCCGGGCTCTGGCTCTGATGCCCGGGCAGGCGGCGGTGCGGGCCAAGCCGATCCCGGTAGCCTCGCGCCGTACGCGCGCTACTACTACAAACGCTTTGTCTCGCTGATTGTGCCGTATCTGCTGTATGCGGGTGGCATGGGATTCGTTGCCTACCTGGTGATTGATCATCGTTCGGTTGGCGGCGCTGTGTCTGGAACGTTGTTCGATCTGTTCTCCGGGTATGACGATTCCGTCTATTGGTTCGTGTTCATGCTTGCCGGGTTTGTGCTGGCAACGCCGTTCCTGGCCGCGATGATGCGTACGATAGGCCGATCGGGAGCCTGGTTGCTGGTCGGGCTGGCCGCCGCCGTGGCCGCTGCCGAGCATATATGCGATCTTGTCGGATATCCGTTGACGTTCCTGCAGTCATTCCCTTGGCGTGGACTGCTGATCTACTACCTGTTGGGATTCGTGTTGGAATACTATCCGCCGTCCGCGCGTATACGGCGCGGCGTGTATGCGTTGGCGCCGTTCGCCCTGGCCTGGACCGTTGCCACGCCATATCTGTTCGCCGGCCAGCAGATGCAGGTTGGCCGCACGGTCACGGTCTCCTTCGCGGTGGTGGTGGCCGCGGTGTTCCTGTTCTTCCGGTACGACGTGCACATCACGTCGGAGCGGCTGCGCAAGGCGATCACCTGGCTGGCGGGATACTCCTACACGATCTATCTGGTGCACTCGCCACTGTCCAAGGTGCTGATTGGCCCGAGGATTCCCGTGCCTACGGACGGATGGTCGTATGCGGGTATCAGCGTGCTGATGTTTGGCGCTACGTTGCTGGCGGCGCTGCTATTTGCGGTGATTGCCGATACCGTGGTGCTTAAGCCCGTGCAGCGTCTGCTGCGGAAGGTACGGCTGTAGATTCGGATACGGCGCTATGCCACGGTATCAAAGCCAGGAATCCCAGCAGCAGAAGCGGGGTGAACGTGAATTTCGACATGCCAAGGCCGGCATCAAACGGTTCAGCCGCTTCCACGCAGCGCTCGCCGCCACTCGTGAGAACACGGTCGAAGGAGTAGAAACAGCATCAGAGGCATCGGAAGCATCAGACATATGTCCCACTATATATATGAGGTGTTGGTGGTGATTGAGCGATATTTGAAGGCAGTTCTGGAAGGGTCCTAGACGTATGATTTGGAGAACGGTTCCACCATTAATGGTGCCAACGTTCAGCTCTATTCCAGCAACGGTACTAATGCCCGGCGTTGGATGTTGCGTAAGTAGGTTTGATGAGCATGACTTCATCTGATGAGAAGCCTTGAACCCGTGTCCACATTTATGATGGAGGGCGAATAACATCAACGATTTTTAGCACGGCTTTGTCTCCGTCATTTAATTTCTTGGCGCTGTCGATGCCGCTCGCACGTCCACACATGAAAAGAGCCATGTCAATCATCTGTAGCCCGTACAGCATGCGCGAATCCTCCCACTGGAAAGGCATTTTGATGCGTGCCAAATCAGAGGGGAAATATCCTTGCTTATCCAAGGTATGAGAGATTTGTGGTACCTGTGGCTGGAAAAGGATAATGAGGGACTCCGAAAGGATGCTTAATGGTAGGGGAGGGAGAACGGTATATTGATTCAATCGGCTTGTCGTATGTGGACGGATACCGATTATGCGCTTGAGGTTGGTGCGCGTATTGAGTGTGTGGTCGAACCAGCTGAAGATGAGTGGGGGTGTCATTGTTGACGTTCAAGAAAGCATGGCAGATACCAGGTAAATGATTTGCCTACCTTCATATTTTGCGGTTTGGGCTGACACTAAAAGATGGGGTGCGACTCACGGTTGCGCCCCATCTTTTAGTACGTCGCTGTCAGTGCCTCTTGTTGTATGCGATTTTGTTGGTGTCAATGACGAAGGTCTTGCGGTCATTCTTGGCCATGACATCCAGGATAATACCGGCGATGATGAACAGAAGCCCCGTGATGACCAGCATCACCGCGCCGATCAGCGTGGGGAAGTGCGTGACCACGCCGGTTTTGGCGAATTCGAAGGTAACTGTGCCGCACAGCACGATGCCGACGATGCCAATGATCAGGCCCAACCCTCCGAAGAAGGGAAGGGGCTTGTATTCGCGGATCATGCGGAAGATGGTGCTCATGACCTTGATGCCGTCACCTACGGTGTCCAGCTTGGACACTGAGCCTTCGGGGCGGTCACGGTACTGGATTGGCATCTCGTAGAGTCGCAGGTTGTTGTTCAGCGAGTGGATGGTCATCTCGGTCTCGACCTCGAAGCCGCGCGAGAGCACGGGGTAGGTTTTGACGAAGGTGAAGCTGAACGCGCGGTATCCGGTCATGATGTCGGTGACGTGCGCGCGGAACAGGTGGTTGATGGAGCCGCGCACAAGTCGGTTGCCGAAGTTGTGGAACGGGCGCTTGTTCTCTTGGAAATAAGTGGATGAGAGGCGGTCGCCGATCACCATGTCATAGCCTTCGAGCACCTTGGCGACTATGTCGGGCGCGGCGGCGATTTCGGCCGTGCGGTCGGTGGAGTTGTTGTCGTACACGTAGATGGCCGCGTCGGGCAGCGCCGCACGGAAGTCGCGCACCACCTTGCCGATGGTCACCTCTTCGTTATAACAAGGCAGGAGAACGGCGACGGTCTCATTTTCGCCTCAAGCAGGGGGCATTGCTATACGCGTTGACTCGTATGATGAGGACAAAATAGATACAATCCAAGCACTGTAGGAGGGGCCGTCACGCTGGCCGCCGGTCCCTCCTACAGCGTGGTTTCGATGCGGTAACGGGGGCGATGTTTGGATTCCATATAAATCTTGCCGACGTATTCGCCGACGATGCCGAGGGAGAGCATGATGAGTCCGCCGATGAGCCAGATGGAGATCATCATGGACCCCCAGCCGGCGATGGCGTGGCCGAACCCGAGCGAGACGAGCACGTACACGAACATGCCAATCGCTACCAGGATAGACAGCAGTCCGGCGCCGGTGACGAAGCTCAGCGGCTTCGTGGAGAACGAGGTGATGCCCTGAATCGCGAAGGCGATCATCTTCTTCAACGGGTATTTGGATTCGCCCGCTTCGCGTTCGCCGCGCTCGTAGTAGACTTTGCTGGTCTGGTAGCCGAGTGTGGGCACGATGCCACGCAGGAACAGGTTGACTTCGTGGTATTCGCTGAGCGCGTCGAGCGTCTCGCGGCTCATGAGACGGTAATCGGCGTGATCGGGTACCGTCTCGGCACCCATCCACTCGAACACCTTGTAGAAGGCTTCGGCGGTGGTGCGCTTGAACCATGTGTCCTTCTTGCGTGCGGAACGCACTCCGTAGACAATCTCGTTGCCGTTGCAGAATCCGTCGATGAACTCGTCGACCGCGTTCACATCGTCCTGCAGGTCGGCGTCCATGGAGATGGCGGCGTCACAGCCGTAGGCGCGCGCGGTCATGAGCCCGGCGAGGAGCGCGTTCTGATGGCCACGGTTGTGGGAGAGCTTTACGCCGCCGAACAAGTGTGCGTCGCGTTCGTGCAGATTGCGGATGATGCTCCAGGTGTCGTCTTTGGAACCGTCGTCGACGAACAGGATGCGGCTTTGTTTGCTGATCCGTCCGGTTTCGGTAAGATGTGCGACTTTGGTGGCCAGCACGTCGGCCGTGTGCACGAGCCCTTCCGCCTCGTTGTAGCAGGGAAGCACAAAATACACGACCGGCTGGTCGCGGCGGTCGGCGCGCTCGCCGGAACCATCGCCACCGGCGCTCGTGATGCCCGCTTTCTGCGTGTTTGTCTCGAAGATCATCTTCCCATCCTCATACTCAGTTCGAAGCCGTCTCATCCCGGTTCCGGCCCATACTCATGTGCTATAGATAGTTTACCCGCGTAATGTCGTGCGTGATTTCCCGTGATTTTCTCGGTTCGGTCAATTTCGATATTTACATGTTGATGCTTGCGTTCAGGTTCCTGTTGCTGTTCGGCATGCGTATTCGTGTCGCTTGTCATAAACCGGTTCTTGATGTCATGAGCTTATCATGATGCAATCATGATAAGCTCATGACAGAGTATTTATCTTCACGTTATCATGAGATTTCAGACGTGGGTTTGGGGTCGATTGGAGGCGACTGCTTGGATCCATGTGGTCGCAACAAGTAAGACAAATAAGCTGATCAAGGGGGATGATGATGTGGACGAATGACGATATCGCCGAGGTGCTGGAACATCTACGTGTCCAAGGCAACGATGACGCCCGTTTCGAGGCGAAATCCTGTGCGCGGACCATCGGCACCAGCGTGTGGGAGAGTGTGAGCGCGTTCGCCAACACCAAGGGCGGCGTGCTGTTGTTGGGAATCAGCGAGGACGGGGATTTCTCGCCTGTTCCGGGATTCGACGCCAACCATATTGCATCGCAGTTCATGGATGGTATGGGAGATGGCAATCCGCAAGGAGCACGGTTGACGAATCCTCCGGAGTATGACGTTTCCCGATGCGAGCAGAACGGCTTGTCGTTCCTGGTCATCGACATCCATGAAAACGGCATTCAGCACAAACCCTGCTATCTTACGGCGAGAGGGCCGCAAACCGGTGGGTACCGCCGTATGGACGACAAGGATTTGAGATTGTCGCCAACCGAAGTGTTCGAAATGACCCATGCCCTGACGCCCAGTTCCGCGGATCGTATGGTTGTCCCTGAAGCCGACGTCTCCGATCTGAATGCCGAGGCGGTGGACAGGGTGCTTGCCGAGCATCGTAATTCCAAGGCGTTGCGCGGGACTGATACTCGTCTTGAGCGCATGACCAGATTGAATATGGTGAACAAGGTTGGAGAGGTGCGTCTTGCGGGACTGTTGGCCGCCGGACAGTACCCGCAGCAGTACTATCCCAAGCTGATCATTGACGTCGTCGCACATCCGGGTGTCGAGAAATCGGCGGTTGAGGGTCCGCGTTTCGTGGATCGTGTGCAATGCGACGGCAATATGCCGGAGGCAATCGAACAGGCGGTGGAGGCCATCGCCAAAAACCTGCGGGCTCCCACGTTCGTCGTGGGGGTCGGAGCCCGTACCGATAGCGAGATTCCAAAGGAGGTGCTGCGCGAGGTCGTCGCCAATGCCGTGGTTCACAGGGAATATGATGCGCAATTCCTCGGAGAATCCGTGACCGTGGACATCTACCCCGATCGGGTGGAGGTGTCGAATCCTGGCGGATTATGGGGTGGGGTCACGCTGGCCACGATCGGCAGCGGCGTGTCATGCTGCCGCAATGCGACGTTGATGCAGCTGCTTCATCAGATACCGTATGACGATGCGAATGATGTGACCGTGGAAGGCGGTGGCTCCGGCATCCCTCTGGTGATTCGCGAGATGAAATCCCGTGCACTGGGGGAACCTGTGTTCCGCGCAACTCCCGATCGGTTCACGGTCGTTCTTGGACGCTACGGCGTGGAGCAGCAGGAGAACCGTGACTGGCTTGATCATGTGGGCGTCCCCTTGACTCGTCATGAACGTATGGCGTTGCTCTTGTTGAAGAGGCATGGCGATATGACGGTTCCGCAGTTGCATGTCGCGCTGTATCTGGATTCCGACGACATCAGGGTGATTTTGCATAGATTGGTCCAAGCGAGGCTGGCCGATGAAATCGGCCCTGATCGGTACGCACTAGCGGAGAAGGTCGATGGTGAGGAGCCGAGTGGGGGCCGTAAGGGTCTTACGGCATCGGAATCCGCGATACTGTCCGTATTGTCGGCGGATAAGCCACTTGATGTCCACGAAATCGGCCGTCGCTCGGGGAAGGGCCTTCCTACGACGCGCAAGGCGTTGAGCCGGCTCGTTAAACGTGGACTCGTTCTCGCCACTGCGCCGCCGCGCAGTAGAAACAGGAAGTATCTTCTCAAAAGATAGGATGATGCCGTCGCTGGAATGTATGGCGGAGCTCCGCCGATTTTGCCCGCTTCGCTCCGTCTGTCTTATCCGCCTTGCTCATTAGACTGGAGCACGGTTGAAAACGTTGTGATTACGCCTGTTTGCGCCTGCCTGTTCCCGCGTGTGAGAGTCCGGTCGACCATCGGAACGCGTGGCGGTGTGCGGGTGCGCGGGATGGGTGTGTCAAGGAGTTACGCATGGTGGAAAAGAAGCGGTTCGACGGCTCGGATGCGATGGATACGACGGGCATGCTGCGTGCGTTGCGTGCGCGTGCAACGGCATCCGGCGCGGTGCGCGGTGTGACTGCGGCGATGGCGTCCGTCGCGGCGATGGCGATGTTGGGCGCGGTGTGCGTCACTCCGGCCAGCGCACTCGCGGATGTGAACGCCGACGCGGACGCGTCCGGCGTCCGGTCCGCGACTTCCGCGACGCGTCCGGTCGCGAACGGTGTGACGGTCGCCGATGAGACGGCTGCCGACGCGATGCCGGACAATCCGGATGCCGAGCTGCCGGACAAGGTGTCCGCCGAGATCTCCGATGACGCGACGGTGGTGTCCGAGCAATATGCGGCTACGCCGGAAGGCGAGTTGAAGGACATCGAGACGGGCGAGACGGTCACCGATCCGAAGATCGTGGGCACGGAGAGCAAGCAGCCCGATCCGTTGGCGAAGACGGATGGTGAGTCGTTCATTCCGGTGAGTGCCGCGGATGTGAAGGAGAAGGTCGCTGCGAACGGCGGTGACGTGAACGCGGTCTCCTCGAAGACGCGCGCGGCCAACGCGTCGGTGAAGCTCGCCGCGTTGCAGAACAACGAGTACGGTGCGCACTGGGGCACATACAACGGTACGCAGGCGTTCTTCGACGCGCGCAACAACCTGTTCGCCCAGCAGGCGAAGGGCGTGATCGACGTGTCCGTGTGGCAGAACACGATTGACTGGCAGGCGGTGAAGAACGCGGGCGTCGAGGGCGCGATCATCCGTCTGAGCTACGGCTGGGGCAATGGTTTCGACGCGCAGGCGAAGCGCAACATCAGCGAATGCAAGCGTCTCGGCATCCCGTTCGGCGTGTACGTCTTCTCGTATGCGGAAAGTGCGGCCGACGGTGCGTCCGAGGGCGCGGACGTGGTGAACCTGCTGCGCCAGGCGGGCGTGAACCCGGGCGACCTGAGCTACCCGGTGTTCTACGATCTGGAGAACTGGACGTACACGGGGCACAGGAGCCCGACGAGTCCGAGCGTGTACGACGGCATCGTCAACTCCTGGTACGGCAAACTGCAGGCGGCCGGTTACAACAATCTGAGCGTCTACTCGTACACGAGCTACCTGAACAGCGCGCTCAACAGCTCCAACATCCACGGCAAGACCCGTTGGGTCGCCCAGTATGGCTCCACCATGCAGTACACCGCGTTCCCCACGAACGACCGCGGCTGGCAGTACACGAGCAGTGGACAGATTAGCGGAATCACGGGGAACGTGGATTTAAACGCGTTCGGGTACCGGACTCCGACCACACGATATCGGGAAGTGCTCATTGACGGAAAGTGGTATTACATCGACGCGACGACGGGCAAGAAGGTCACCGGTTGGCAGTGGTTGTCGTCGAGCGGCGGCAAATGGGTGTACTACGATCCGACCGATGGACACATGCTGTATGGCGAGCAGAAGATTGCCGGCAAATGGTATTACCTGGACCCGGGCACGGGGGCGCGCGTGACGGGGTGGACGTACCTCAAGGGTGACGTGAACAAGTGGACCTACTATGGTCAAGATGGTGCCATGCTGTATGGCGAGCAGAAGATTGCCGGCAAATGGTATTACCTAAACCCGGTTAGCGGTGCGAGGATGACCGGTTGGGTTGTATTGCCGGACGGCAGGAATGTATACTACTCCCCCTACATGGTTTATGGGGAGCAGAAGATTAATGGTGCTTGGTATTACCTGGATCCGGTGACCGGCGCTCGCAAGCAGGGCTGGCAGCGGCTGAAATCCAACGGCGGTAAGACCGTGTATTACGGTTCCGACGGAAAGATGGCATACGGAGAACAGACGATTGACGGGAAACAGTATTATCTGAAACTTGGTACCGGTGCACGTTTCGCCGGATGGCGACGAGTCGTGACTACGCGTGACCATCGTGGCGATAAGTGGGTGTACTACGGTTCAGATGGCGCGATGCTGCACGGAGAAGGAAAGGTGTCGGGTTACTGGTACTTCTTCGATGATGGCACTTCCAAGTCGAACGGACGTGTGACGTACGGGTGGAAAAACCTCGGCTCCAAAATCGTGTATTACAGCTGGCCTGAAGGCAAGATGCAGTATGGGGAGCAGAAGATTGGCGGTGCTTGGTATTACCTGAATCCGATGACCGGCGCTCGTAAGACAGGCTGGCAGTATCTGAATTCCAATGGGGGCAAGACCGTATACTATGGCTCCGATGGAAAGATGGTGTATGGCACGCAGTATATCGACGGGCAAAAGTACTACTTCGACCCGGTGACCGGAGCGAAGCGGTAGGAGTGTGCAAGGGGTTCTGGGCCGTTATCTCGGTTTCAAACCCCTTGCAATAAGTGGAATTATTTAGATTGTACTTTAAGTTGGCTGTAAATCATTTTGCGATTAGTGAAGATGGTATCATGCCATCCTGCAGCTGCGTAAGGTATCAGCAGCAAGAAATAGGGGAGCACATAATCCGATTTAGTTTCCCAGAATAGGTGGAAAGTGAATCCACCAAGAAATATCACAATCAGAGTAATTTGTTTAGTGGTCAAGCCCCTCCATCTAAAGATAAGACAATAGGATGCGCCAATATAGATAATATTCTGTATAATGTCGCAATATACTATATATATGGCGTGCAACCCGCCACGCATTATCTCATGCTCTAGCTTTGATTGTGTTAGGTCCGCACGCTCTCCGCCGGTGCCGCCATATGAAATCCATAGGGACTGAAATGTTGGCTCAGCCCATGTAGTGGCTACCTTTCGAGTGAAAAAATGCGCAGCATATAGGGGGTCCTGTGTGAATGCCTGGATGCGTTGGGCTATAGCCTCCTTTGCCATTGCATCTACCTGATTATTGTCGTGAGGAGCTTCCTTGTAAATGTTTACAACATAATTGTTGTACCATCCTGGCGCACGGTCGCGAGACTCTTGTAGGCCCATGGCAATCCAAGCCGTTTTGGGGGTCGGGTTGTCCAAAGGAACGTTGATTCGACTTTCCATAAGGAAGATCGGTATCGCCGAAGCCGCTATATATGCGACTGCCCCCAATATGATGAATGTGATGACTAGAACGCGTTTATGCGCAAACAAGATGACAAGCCATATAAGTTCGATCCCGATAAGGAAGATGAGACTGTTGGGCTTAAACCAGAGTGCAACGAAGAGACAAGCCGCTGACAATGTGCCGTACGCAAGACGTTTTCTTATGTCGTCGCTTGCTTGAATGGCAGCCATCTGGAGCAGGCAGGCAAGGAGACAAAACGCGAGCGACGGTATGTTGCCATAAATAAATGTCGCGAATAAAATGAGGGGGAGGAATGCCGTGGACAATACAATGGTCGTTTTGGTGACGGCATCATTCTTGAACATTCTCTCCGTGATTTTACATAGAGTTTTCAATGAAACTATAATCATCAGGAGATTAAAAAGGCGAATCGGCAACATGTTGTTCATGCCGAAAAGTTGCCCCATTAGAGTGCAGAATAATATATACCCGGACTGGAATGGATATTGTTGTAGGTAGTCATTTGCATGCAGATTTCCCAAATCGTTGTTTTGTAGCCATATTGATAACGTGATTGAGGTGCCTTGATCTGCGACTGGAGATGTGGTTGCAATTGATAGCCAAGTCAATCCGATGAAAAGAGCTGTATAGGTCTGTATCCTATAGAACGTTTTCAACGAGGGAAGTCTCTTGAATTTTAAATGTTTGCCCGTATAGTAGGCTGCCCCCGCGAGAATGAAGAAGCCTACGGTTCCCGCGATGCTGTATTTGAGAGAATTTGTAGGCTTTTCAGAGTAATCCAAGGGGAAAATTATCGTATGAAATAGAGCGGCAATTCCTAGACAGGTGACAATCAGTGCGGCAAGGAGTGTGATAAATCGATTGAAAATGTCTTCTATTTTAAGATGCGTGTTTTCTTGCGTCGTTTTATTCATTAATGTTGCTCTTCACATCTGTATAATTATCATGTTGTCTTATAGGGGAACGTGTTGTGTAAGGGCTGATTGGGATTGCTGCCAAATCCTCGATTGCCGTTAACCTGAACCGTGTTAAGCCAACTCATGGCATCGCGTTTATTGGTTGTTGCGATATGGTGCAGCATCGCGAGGCGGAAGAGGATGGGGCCAATGCCTTTTTGCATAGGCGAACCTGTTGGCATCCACTATAAAGGTTTTGCGGTCGTTCTTGGTGATCACGTCGAGGATGATGCCGGTGACGATGAGCAGGAGGCCTACGATGACGAGCATGATGGCACCGATCAGCGTGGGGAAGTGGACGACCATGCCGGTGCCTACGAATTCGGCGGTGACCCATCCACACAACATGATGCCGATGATGCCGATGATCAGGCCGAGGGTGCCGAAGAACGGCAGCGGCTTGTATTCGCGGATCATGCGGAAGATGGTGCTCATCACCTTGATGCCGTCGCCTACCGTGTCCAGCTTGGATACGGAACCTTCCGGCCTGTCGCGGTACTGGATGGGCATTTCGAACAGACGCAGGTTGTTGTTCAGCGAGTGGATGGTCATCTCCGTCTCGACCTCGAAGCCGCGCGAGAGCACGGGGTAGGTTTTGACGAACGTGAAGCTGAACGCGCGGTATCCGGTCATGATGTCGGTGACGTGCGCGCGGAACAGGTGGTTGATGGAGCCGCGCACGAGACGGTTGCCGAAATTGTGGAACGGGCGCTTATTCTCCTGGAAGTATGTGGAGGAGAGGCGGTCGCCGATCACCATGTCGTAGCCTTCGAGCACCTTGGCGACCATGTCGGGCGCGGCGTCGGCGGGATAGGTGTCGTCGCCGTCGGCCATCACGTACACGTCCGCGTCGATGTTTTCGAACATGGAGCGGATGACGTTGCCCTTGCCTTGACGCGGCTCTTTGCGTACGATGGCGCCTTCCGCTGTGGCGATCTCGGCGGTGCGGTCGGTGGAGTTGTTGTCGTACACGTAGATGGCCGCGTCGGGCAGCGCCACACGAAAGTCGCGCACCACCTTGCCGATAGTTACCTCTTCGTTATAGCAGGGCAGGAGAACGGCGATGGATGGATTCTTCTCTTCAAGCATGGGTACCACTATATCCTTCTTGCTGGAGTATCTTGCAGATTGCTACGCCGAGAAAAGGGGTGCGCTACAACGTTATCAGTGGCCCGCATCGCATATGTGGAGAGTGGAATTCTCCGTATCCATTGGAGATTGTGGGTAGAGAATGGATACGAAGAACCCCCGACGTCGTGAACTAAAGCTCGGGTATCGTCTAGTCACAATTCCTTAAGCGTAAGTAAGGGAATGGTGGCAATCAGCGGTAGCGTGAAGAAAAGCGGCACTACATAGCGCACGCACATCACTGGCGCCAAAGCCAATGTCGCCCAATACAGGAGCGGGAAAGCCCAAGCGATGAGCAGGACCTTATTCCCTTTGCGCTTGATCAGAAGAATCACGGAAAGCAGTAATGCCAAAAACGGCAGAGCCGGGGATACCCAAACCGTCAACAACGGGTGTCCGCGGAACATGTTCCAGGTTCCGGCATAGAGCCATGCAAGATATCCCGGCAATTTGGTGGTCTCATTGTAGTCGGACACCTGATTCGTTGATCCGCCGGCATCAATGGTTTTGCCGAATTCATTCCACGGAGACAATCCGGTCCAACGGTTCACTGCCGAGCTCGTAGGGTATAGGTACCCGATTTCACCCCAAAGGAAAGCACGGACGTAATCGGACATGTGACCTTTCATCACAGAGAAGTACATCCTGACGTATCCCAAGGGATCCGAGTTGAAAGCCTCATCCAACAATGCCGCTTTAGCGGGGTCGGAAATCGGAGCCAAATAGCCGGACCCCGTTTCCGTATCGTAGAACATGCCAATAGGGGTAGGATCCCAAGGCTTGTCTGTGGTGCGTCCAGCCTCGAGGGCATCCAAGTCATAATAGGCGCCGATGCCCTGTATCTGCTCGTTCGTCAACGTGTCATAGTCGTACATATAGGTACGTGCAATTTGCTGAGAAGGCACGGACAGCATCTCTCGTGCGGAATCCGCGCGCGTGGTTGCGGTATTCGCGACCACACCGGAGAAGGCGGCCGATAAGATGAAAACCATTGCGATAGAGATCAACGCGGTCAGTCGTCGGCGCCACTGCCTCAAGAATGGCAGAGCAATGAGCATCACGATGATGGCCACATATACACCCTGCTTACGCATAAGGCACATGCCGAGTACGGAGAGTACCCACTTCGTGGCAAATGGCACTGAAGCTAGTGCTTCCGGAGTGCGGAGCATCTCAATCAGTAACGTCACCGTAAAGATGAAGAAGACAGCGAATAGGGAATCCTTGGCAGTGGTCACCGCATATGTCTGAATCACGGGATTGAACACCGTGATTCCATTCGCGAGCAGGACCAGCCATATAGGAGCGCCCCATTCGATAATCTTATTGGCCGCATACGCCATCGCGAAAGCAAGGGCCAACGCCTGCAACAGGCAGAATAGTGATACTCCCGCGTTGTATGAGCCGAACAACAGATTGCCAAGCTGCATAAGACCGACAAGCAACAATGTATGCGCTGCCGGCCAATGCAGATCGACAACGCCATCATTCAGAAGATACGTTGCCTGAATCGGGCCGTCGCTCGAATAGTTGCCGGGATAGAATGCAAGAAATGCGGGTATCCACAAGACGAAGATAGTGATGCCGAACAGCGCAACGCGTTTGTATGCGGTGAGATTCGTCAACCACAATGAGAATCTTGACGGAGATACCTCGATGCCTTTATGGCCGTCTTGATACCAATTCCACAGAACCAGTATCGCGGCAATTGCTATGGCTGCGGCGCAGCCATAGCAAAAGCCGCGAATCCAAAGCCAACTGTCTTTGAAGGACATCAGTCCTAAAGACCCATAAAAGGACCTGCCTACGGAAAACACCATACCGAGGGCAAAACCAATAATGGCTGACGCTACGACATCGATGCTCGTGAGTGAAGCCTTGGCCTGAGAAAGAATCTGATTGCTTGTTTTCAGAATCAACGGTTCTCCCTCTTATACTCACGGTTAAGCGTCTGATAGATAATGCCGAATTGCAGATTCGGATTCTCAAACGGCGCTTTCACAGTGAAGGCTTCCGGCCAACGGCTCATGAACTTGCCGCGCTCCTTCTTGAAGCGGATGGCCTTCTCGCCGGAGGCATCCGATCCGCGGGACACGGACTCGTAATGGTGGAGTTCGGCCGTGGGCACGAACACCACGCGCAACTGTTCACGAATCACCTTCAGGCAGAAGTCGACATCGTTGTAGTTCACCGCAAGCTCCTCGGTCATGCCATGAACCTTGTCGAAGGCCTCCTTGCTGACCATAAGGCATGCGCCAGTGACCGCTCCCAGATCACGAGCCAGCATGGTGGCTTCGAAATTGCCGGGATAGTTGCGGGACATCTGGTAGTACAGGTGGCCGGGGCCGTCCGGGCCGAAGCTGATGCCGGCATGCTGGATGGTGTTGTCCGGGAACAACAGCTTGGCGCCGGTGATTCCCACATCCTCACGCATGCAAGGTCCAAGCAGCTCCTCAATCCAGTTCGGAGTGATGACCTCGGTATCGTTGTTGAGCAGCAGGTAGTAGTCGCCTTGTGCCTGCTCGGCTCCGAAGTTGATGATGCGGGAGAAGTTGAAGGACGTCATACCTTCCAACTTCACAACCCTCACATGCGGGTCATCCTGTTGTGCCATCTCATAGTATTCGAAGGTGAACGGGTCCACGCTGTTGTTCTCCACGATTACGATCTCGTAGTTGTCGTAGGTCGTGAATTTACGAATCGAGGACAGGCAGTTGTGCAGAACCGGCACAGCATCCTTGTTCGGGATGATGATGGACACCAACGGGTGATCGCCGAGGCTGTAATCGACCTTGAAACGACGCGGCATAAGTGGTGAATCAACGACCTTGCCCTTGATGCCGCATCGCTCCAAATGCGTTTCGACGGAAAGACGGCTGCTGTCGAGCGTATAGTCCTTCTGGTCGGCACGAGCGGCGGTCGACTGGCTGTGGACGCGCCAATGATAAAGCACGCGAGGCTCATGATGCACGTACCGCGACTGCTCGCCGATGCGGAACGTCATATGCCAATCCTGCGAGCCGTCATACTCCTTGCCCGGCAATTCGAGCTTGTCCATGATGGACTTGCGTACGGTAAGGAAATGGCACACGTAGTTCATGCCCAACAGCAGATCTGGATTCCACTCGGTCTTGAAGAACGGCTCTCGATACTTGCCGTTGTCCAGCTTGTCCTCATCGCAATACAGCATGTCCGTGTCGGGATGCTCGTTGATGGCTCGCGTGTAGCAGAACAGCGCATCCGGCTCCAGTACGTCATCATGATCTAGGAAGCACAGGAAATCACCCGAAGCGATCTTGATTCCCTCATTGGTGTTCAGTGTGATGCCCTGGTTCTTCTCCAAGGTCACATGCTGAATACGATGGTCTTTCGCGCACAGTTCGTCCACGGCCTGATTGAGGTCGGCGACTTCCGGAGAAGCGTTCACCAGAAGCAGCTCCCAATTCCGGTAGGTCTGCTTCATGACGGAGTCGGCCATAGCATGCAGGAACTGAATCGGCGTCTTATACAACGGCACGATAATGGAATACTTCGGCTGGACATCGAAAACCGTGCGCTGCTGAATCTCCAGCTCGTTAGCCGAAGCGCGCTGGCGGGTACGGAACCACTTATCGTAATCGCCAGCGGCACAGGCCGGCTCCGTCTGTGTGGCCCACTGGTGGCGCATCAAGTGCGTTTGCGGCGGCAAAGAGCACAGGAACGAATCCTGACGGTCGCTGTCCGGGAACTTCACCCAGACGATGAACGTATCGACTTGGGGGATATGCAGCGAATAGGAGATCTTACGCACGCGCAATCCGGGAAGAGCCGGATCGGTGTCGAGCTCTTCGCCCATGCAAATCCAATCGCCCATGGAAATCTGGTTGCCTTGGCCGTCGAGCGCGATGATATCCACATAATCCTTCGCGCTTTCATCGCCTACCAGCGGAACGGAGACATGGCCGTGGATGATGTCTGTGGCATCGAGGTTATTGATAAGCGCATCCACAACAACATGTGAATCACCCAATAGCATCGCTTTATCGCAATTGCGAATCGTCGAAGCCTCCGCGTTATGCGACAGCCTATTGACATAGGACATCAGCTGCGCGGCTCGCCTGTTGAACGTTTTGGAACCCTGCGCGCGCGTGCGTCCATCCGCGTCCACCGCGCTCACGGACACCGTCTGAGATTGCGCGACGATGGGAAACACCGCGACCGGGCCGCTGGCGGCCTGTACGACCTTCGCAGGAACCTGCTTGCCGTCGGACGTGGTCGAGCTGATGCGGAACTGCCAATCGTCGGAGAGATGTTCCACGTGAATCGCGGAATAGATTTTGCCCGGTCCGCGCACCGTCGCGTCGAAATTCAGCGTTTCGATTTCGCCGGTGGTGCCTGTTGCAGTGGCAGGCCGCTGTCCGTCATCGGTGTTGCGGAAGTAGACGCGCTGCAGATCGATGCCGTCATAGCCCTTGTCATACAGATACGTGAGGTACATGCCGCAAATGCGCTCTCCAAGGTAGCCGGAGACACGGCGAGCCACCGGAGAATAATGAGAGAAGTCGCGCATCTTCTCGTGCGTGGACAGCACGTCGAACAGGAACGCGGAGTATGCGCGGAACAGTTCGCGACGCATCACGAACATATTGCAGACATATACCTTCGTCTGGTTGAGATACTTCTGCGCGCTCGGCCAGATATCCGGGTACTTCAGACGGATGTTATCCATCACGGTATCAAGGTCTTCGATATGGTGGCCGAAGGAATCCCGGTACTGTTCGTAGACGGTGGTTTTCTCCAACGCTTCGATCGGTTCGGGGGCGATGAAATCATGGGCGGTGATGACCTTGCGCATGGCTTCCTCATTGAAGTCGATTCGCTGCAACGTCTCATCGTCATTGCGGTCGAACGTCACATCACCGAAAATGAACGGCTCGTGATGAATCGGATATTCGGTTTTGGAGAAGTTGAAGTACCTGCGGTAGTGCAGGAAGCCGTAATAATCCGCGTCGGTGTTCTGCCAAGCCCAATACTGGCCGGTCAGCTCGCAGTAGGAGCGGTTCTTCTCGGAGATGGAATCGCCCTCATCATCATGCAGCAGATTGGGCATCCGGGAAGCGGCGAGAGCCGCTCCCACCTGAATGGGCTGCAGCAGGGCATTGTCGGGAATATGCGTGTCCAGTTTATGACAGGAGACGAACAGCTTGATGTCTTCAGACATGGATGAGCTACTTTCTTTCGCTGACAGATGCTGTGTCTAGGATACGTCGTTCCCTCTATGTGAGGAATCGACCGGAGCAACGGCCACAGAGGCTACACGTCACCGATGTCGTCCGTACGGGCGCAACGGTACCATAGTGCCCATGGCTGATGAAGTGTTTACTCCTCATAACATCATTGTGACCGGTGGCTGTGGGTTCATCGGGTCGAATTTCGTTCATTACGTGTACAACAACCATCCGGACGTGCATGTCACGGTGCTGGACGCGCTGACGTATGCGGGCAACCTGGAGAACATCAAGGGCATCTTGGGTGACCGCGTGGAGTTCGTGCATGGGAACATCTGCGACGCCGAGCTGCTCGACAAGATCGTGCCGGGTCATGACGCGATCGTGCACTACGCGGCGGAATCCCACAACGACAACTCGATCGCGAACCCGGAGCCGTTCCTGAAGACGAATGTGGAGGGCACGTTCCGCCTGTTGGAGGCGGCCCGCAAGTACGATGTGCGCTACCACCACGTGAGCACGGACGAGGTGTACGGCGACCTGGCCCTGGATGATCCGAACAAGTTCACGGAGGAGACCCCGTACCATCCCTCGAGCCCGTATTCGTCGACGAAGGCGAGCTCGGACCTGCTGGTGCGCGCCTGGCACCGCACGTTCGGCATCCGCGCCACGATCAGCAACTGCAGCAACAACTACGGCCCATACCAGCATGTGGAGAAGTTCATCCCCCGCCAGATCACGAACATCCTCGAGGGATTGCGCCCGAAGCTGTACGGCAACGGGGAGAACGTGCGCGACTGGATCCACACGGACGACCACTCCACCGGCGTGTGGACCATCCTGACCAAGGGACGCTTGGGTGAGACGTATCTGATCGGCGCGAACGGGGAGCGCAACAACATCACGGTGCTGCGCGACATCCTGACCGTGATGGGCCAGGATCCTGACGCATTCGACTGGGTCAAGGACCGTCCCGGCCACGACCGCCGCTACGCGATCGACAGCACGAAGCTGCGGACCGAGCTCGGCTGGAAGCCGACGCACACGGACTTCCAGAAGGGCCTGGAACAGACCATCAAGTGGTACACGGACAACCGCGACTGGTGGGAGCCCGCGAAGGCCGCTACCGAAGCCAAGTACAAGCAGCAGGGACAGTGATCGGGTATGGTGTTTGATTTCGAGAAGGAGCTGAAGGTCACGGAGACGAACATCCCGGGGCTTTTGGTGTTCGATCTGCCGGTGCATGGCGATAACCGCGGCTGGTTCAAGGAGAACTGGCAGCGTGCGAAGATGACCGCGTTGGGCCTGCCGGATTTCGGTCCGGTGCAGAACAACATCTCGTTCAACGCGACGAAGGGCGTGACGCGCGGCATCCATGCGGAGCCGTGGGATAAGTACATCTCGATCGCGGCGGGTGAGATCTTCGGCGCGTGGGTGGACCTGCGCCCGGGCGAGTCGTTCGGTCAGGTGTTCACGACGCGTCTGGACCCGTCCAAGGCAATCTACGTGCCTCGCGGCGTGGGCAACAGCTTCCAGGCCTTGCAGGACGGGACCGTGTACACGTATCTGGTGAACGCGCACTGGAGTCTGGAACAGAAGAAGACGTACACGTTCGTGAACCTCGCGGACCCGGAGCTGGGCATCGAGTGGCCGATCCCGTTGGAGGAGTCCGAACGCTCCGAGGCGGACCTGCATCACCCGATGCTCAAGGACGCCAAGCCGATGGAGCCGAAGCGCACGCTGGTGACGGGCTGCAACGGCCAGTTGGGCCGTGCGGTCCGCGCGTACGCGGAGGCGCATGGTCTGCGTGGTTTCGAATACACGGACATCAACGAGTTCGACTTCTCCGATCCGGCCGCGTACGACAAGTACGATTGGAGCCTGTACGGCACGATCATCAACGCGGGCGCGTACACGGCCGTGGATAAGGCGGAGACCGCGGAGGGCCGTCCGGCGGCGTGGAAGGCGAACGCGCAGGGCCCGGCCCTGCTCGCGAGGGTCGCGAAGGACCATCACATCACGCTGGTGCATGTGAGCTCCGACTACGTGTTCGACGGCACCGCGGACCTGCATTCGGAGGATGAGGCGTTCGCGCCGTTGGGCGTGTACGGGCAGACGAAGGCTGCGGGCGACATCGCGGTGGCGAACGCGCCGGAGCACTACATCCTGCGTTCCAGCTGGGTGATCGGCGAGGGCCGCAACTTCGTGAAGACGATGATGATGCTGTCGGACCGTGTCGCGAACCCGGACGACCAGCTGGAGCAGGTGACGGTGGTGGACGACCAGTACGGGCGCCTCACGTTCACGAAGGACATGGCCGAGGCGATCTTCCACCTGCTGGACTCGCATGCCCCGTACGGTACGTACAACTTGACCGGTTCCGGCGCGGTGAGGAACTGGGCGCAGATCGCGTCCCGCGTGTTCGAACTGACGAACGGCAACGGGGAGAAGGTCAAGCCGATCAGCACGGCCGAGTACTTCGCGAACGCGAAGGCGCCGGTCAGCCCGCGTCCCGAGCATTCCGCGCTCGACCTGTCCAAGATCAAGGCCGCCGGCTACACGCCCGCCGACTGGGAGGAAACCCTCGAAGCATACGTGAACAAGGAACTCGGCAAGTAGGACAGATAGGACAAACCGGAAAGGTCTGTCAGCCCATTCCGACGGCCTGATGTCAGTGTGAAAACCGCGCAGAATGACCTGCGCGGTTTTCTGTTTCGCCACTGTCTTGGCTAAGCTGGTGTGAGCTGATTACGACTGTGAAGAAAGCAGGTCCTTATGAAAGGTATCATTCTCGCCGGTGGCTCGGGTACGAGGCTGTATCCGTTGACGACGGTGACATCGAAGCAGCTGCTTCCGGTGTACGACAAGCCGATGATCTACTATCCGCTGAGCGTGCTCATGATGGCCGGCATCCGTGACATCCTTATCATCTCCACGCCGAAGGACCTGCCGAACTTCGAGCGACTGCTTGGCGACGGCAGCCAGTATGGCGTGAAATTCTCCTATGTGGTGCAGCCGTCCCCGGATGGTCTGGCGCAGGCGTTCCTGTTGGGCGAGGAGTTCATCGCGGGTGAGCCGTGTGCGCTCGTGCTGGGCGACAACATCTTCTACGGCAACGGTCTGGGCGCCACGTTGCGCAAGGCGAAGGCGAAGGCGGAGAACGGTGAGGGCGCGTCCGTGTTCGGCTACTACGTGGACGATCCGGAGCGTTACGGCGTGGTCGAGTTCGACGCGGACAAGAAGGCCGTGTCCATCGAGGAGAAACCCAAGCATCCGAAGTCGAACTACGCGGTGACGGGCCTGTACTTTTATGACGAGCGCGTGGTGGAGTTCGCCAAGCAGGTGAAACCGTCCGCGCGAGGCGAGTTGGAGATCACCGACCTGAACAAGATGTACCTGGAGGCGGGCGCGTTGAACGTGCGCACGTTGGGCCGCGGCTACGCGTGGCTGGACACGGGCACGATGGACTCCCTGTACGAGGCGGGCGAGTTCGTGCGCACCGTGCAGCGCGCGCAGGGCCTGCCCATCGCCGTGGCCGAGGAAATCGCCTATGAGAACGGCTGGATTACCCGCGAGCAGCTGCTTGAGGCCGCCGAGAAGTACGGCAAGAGCCCGTACGGCAAGCATCTCAAGGATGTGGCCGACGACAAGATCATCGTTAAGCCGAAAGCTGCCTGAAGCCGTTTGAAGTTTTCGCACGGAGGAAGAAGTATGCCCACCGTTTCATTTGTCGTCATTGCGTATAACGTCGAGCGATATATTGCCGATTGCCTGCAGAGTCTGCAAAACCAGACCAATCCGGATTTCGAGGTCGTTGTTGTGGACGATGCGAGCACCGATTCCACGAAATCGGTCATCGAATCCGCGATACAGAATGATTCACGCTTCTCGTTGATCGCTAAAGACAAAAATGAGGGTGCGCATCTTGCCCGGCGTACGGGCGTCTCCCATGCCACCGGTAAGTACGTGGTGTTCGTGGATGGTGACGACCGTCTGCAGGATACCGCATGCGAAGTGCTTTCCTCATATGCGTCCGGTCGGAATTTCGATATTCTGCGATTCGGTCGTACCGTGGTCCCCCACGGTTCGGCCAATCAGGATACGGCGCTCCAGGAGGAGCGGTCGTTCAATCTACATACCGAAGACATGCATGGTGAGGATGTGCTGAGGTCGGTGTTCTCCGAAGATTTCGGAACCCGCAACACGTGGAGTCTTATCGACTGCATGTTCGACGGCGAATTCGTTCGTAGTGGATTCGCCGCAACGTATGATGAACCGCTTGGACGCATGCAGGATTCATACGAGTTCTTCGTATTGGCTTCACGGGCGAAAACAATGCGGTTCTTCATGGAATACCGTGGTCTTCGCTACAATCTGGGTGCCGGGGTGTCCGGTTCCGGTCTTGAGACGTTGCAGAAATTCGAGCATGGCCATACGGGAATCCATTCCTCCATGAATGCTGTGCTGCGGTATGCGGCCGACTCCGGTGACGACAACATGACTCGTTGCGCGCAATGGTACAGGCATGTGGTGCTTGGAATCGTGGGACGTGAATGGGTGATGAGGTTGACGGAGACCGATCAGATTGCCGGTATGCGTTCGCTGCGCCGTGTTTGGGGTGATGAGAATACCGCTTACATGTTGTTGGATCCTCTTACGGCACGTGCGCAGTGGTTCGTCGACCATGATGCGGTCCCGTCGGATGCGGATCCGTATCGTCGCTGGTTGACGTTGCTGAACAGTCTGGATTTGAACGGCATTTCCGATACGGTTATTCAGCAACGCGTGAACGGTTTCCTCGCGTTGAAAGGGAAACTGGACAAGCACGAGTTCGAAATCAAACAGGCGAAAATAGCCGAGCAACAAGAGCGATATCGGCAGCAACTCCAGCTGGAAGAGCAACGCCGCGTGTTGAAAACAGGAACGCCCATTCGCCGTGTGGTTGATGCGGTGTTCCCGGAAGGTAGCGAACGACGTAACCTACTGCGCCGTGCCGCGCATCGGATTCTTCACCGTTAAAAGGAACGGAGATATGACTGTGCCATCCAAAGGACGTCAATGGAAACGATGCGGTATTTACTGCATCTACGCCAAATACGGTCATGTAGCGCGCTACGTGGATTATTTCCTGAGCAAGCTCGTGAAATCACTGGACCAGCTGGTCATCGTCGCCAACGGCGAACTGGACGCGGACTCTCGTAAGAGGCTTGAACGATTCGCTGATAGGATCATCGTTCGTGAGAACAAGGGCCTTGATATCGCCGCATACCGCCAAGCGCTGCTTTCAATCGGGTGGAGCAAGCTTGCCGCCTACGATGAGGTCATCTGCCTGAACGATACGATTCTGGGACCGGTTTTTCCGTTCTCGGAGATGTTCGAAACAATGGACGGCAAGAACGTTGATTTCTGGGGCATCACCGCATATCCGCACGACGTCGCCTTCGGCGAGGAGATTCCGACGCATCTGCAATCATATTGGCATGCGTATCGGAAATCCCTGATCACTTCCAAAGCGTTCCAGCGTTATTGGGAAACCATGCCCGTGTATGAAGACTACGCGGAGGCGACACGTAAGCATGAGATGACGTTCACCAAACGGTTCGCCGATCTTGGATTTACCTGGGCCTCATATATCGACTATGACAAGTACCGGTCGCGTTCGACGTATCCGATGCTGTACGACCCGGTTTCCCTGATTCGCGACGACCGATGCCCGGTGTTCAAGAAGCGTTCCTTCTTCGTTGAATACCAGTACTATTTCAACCAGACCGCCGGTCAGCCCGGTATGGAACTGTTGGAGTATCTGCGCCGGCATACCGATTACGACACCGATCTGATATGGGACGCGGTACTGCCGGCATACAATATTGCGGATATCGCAAAAGCCGTGCATCTCAACTACGTGTTGCCGACCCGTACCGTCAATCCTCGTGAGGACGGGGATGCTCCGGTGCGTTCGGCGTTCATCTACCACGTCTATTTCCTCGACTTGCTGGACCAGACGCTGGGATATCTTGCCAATCTGCCTGAGGACACCGACCTGTACATCACGACGAATGAGTCGAAAATCGACGACATCCGCAAGGCAATGGATAAGCGTGGCTTCACTCATACGGTCGATTTCATCCCGGTGCAAAACCGCGGTCGTGACGTGTCGGCGCTGCTCGTCGGAGCGAAAGACGTCGTTCTCGGTGGAAAATATGATGTCGTCGGTTTCGCGCACGACAAGAAGTCCGGGCAGAACCAGCAGAACGGGCATCAGGGGACCGAGACCGAAGGATTCGCCTACAAGCTGCTGGAGAACACGCTCGGCTCCAAGGATTATGTGCGGAATATATTGACGTTGTTCGCGAATAATCCGCGCTTGGGTATGGCGACTCCGCCGCCGCCTATCCACGCCCTTTATTTCGCGCATACGGTGCCGCACGATTGGGGCATCAACTTCGACATCACCAAGGATCTGCTGGAAAACAAGCTTCACATCCACGTTCCTCTGGATGAACGCAAGCCCAGCGTATCCGCCATCGGATCGTGCTATTGGTTCCGTGTGGAAGCGTTGAAGCCCCTCTACGAATATGGGTGGCGGTACGAGGACTTCCTGCCGGAAGGCAAGATGGGTGTCGATGGCACCATCTCGCACGCCATCGAACGGGCCAATGGCTATATCGCCCAATCGCAGGGGTATTACCCTGCATGGGTGATGTCCGACAAGTACGCACGCATCGAAGTGGACTCCCTGTACTACACCGCGCAGGGCTTCATGGACACCACCAGTGGCGTGCGACGCGGCGAAAGCGTGATGGAGAGCCTCGGCAGCCTGAGGTCGTCGTTGACGTTCGTTGGCCGGCTGCGCCGTACGACGCATCTTGCGTTCGGTAAAGTGTTCCGTGCGGTGACTTACCCGCTACCCAAACCTATGCAGAGCCGGTTGAGGAAAGCCGCTTGGGTGCCGATTCGCACGGCATATGCGGTGCTGAAGAAAGTACGCTCCGGTTTGCATCGATAGAGACGAGTGGCAGGTGGATTCGGCGGAGAAAGTCGGGAAATCCCCTGTCTGAGTAGAATAAGGTGATTATGAAGAAAGCATGGGACAGACTCCGCGACCGTTACCATTACTCACTGGTGGTGTTCAAGGAGCTTGTGAAAACCGATTTCCAGTTGCGCTACCAAGGTTCCTTCCTTGGAGTACTGTGGTCGGTGCTGAAGCCGCTGATGTTGTTCGCGGTGATGTACATGGTGTTCGTCCGATTCCTGAAGTTCTCCGACGGTACACCGAGCTTCGCCATCTCGCTGTTATGCGGTACCTGCCTGTGGAGCTTCTTCAATGAATCCACATCCATGGGCATGTCCGCGATTGTGAACCGCGGTGATCTGCTTCGCAAGATTCATTTCCCCAACTACATCATCGTCGCCTCCACCACGATGGGCGCCATGATTTCCCTGGCCATCAACCTGCTGGTCGTCATCGTGTTCGGCTTCTTCGCCAATGCGCATTACACGTGGCATGTGCTTCTGGTCCCATTGAATATCCTGCAGCTATATGCGATCGCACTCGGCGTGGCTCTGGTGTTGGCCACGCTGTACGTGTATTTCCGTGATGTCGCGCATATTTGGGAAGTCGTTTTGCAGGCGATGTTCTACGCCACGCCTATCATCTACCCGATTACGATGATCACCCAGCGTGCGCCTGAACTGGCTTGGGTGACCAAGCTGCTCATGTTGGTTCCAACCACGCAGACGATCATGGATATCCGACATAATCTCATCTCACCGGAGGACGTGCCGACGATTTGGACGCTGGTGGACAACCGTTTGCTGTGCTTGTTGCCGTACATGCTGTCTGTAGTGATTCTGTGGTTCGGTATCCACGTGTTCCGCAAGCATAGTGCCAAGTTCGCGGAGGTGCTCTGATGACTGTCGTTGAGAATAACGTCAATACTGGCAACGCCGCCACGGCTGCAGATGTGGCGGATGAACGTCCGGTCGTGCTGAAGGTCGACCATGTCGCCAAATCCTTCCGTCTGCCGACGGAACAGGCCAGCGGCCTGAAGATGGCCTTCCTGAACTGGACCAAGGGCATTAAGGGCTATACCGAACAGAAGGTGCTCCGCGATATCAGCTTCGAAGTGCATCAGGGCGACTTCTTCGGCATCGTCGGACGTAATGGTTCCGGAAAATCCACCCTGCTGAAAATCATCTCCCAAATTTATGTGCCGGAACAGGGCACGGTGGATGTCCGAGGCAAGCTGGTGCCGTTCATCGAGCTTGGCGTGGGGTTCAACCCCGAACTGACCGGACGTGAGAACGTGTATCTCAACGGTGCGCTGCTCGGCTTCACCCGTGACGAAATCGCCGCCATGTATGACGATATCGTCGAGTTCGCCGAACTGGGCGAGTTCATGGACCAGAAGCTGAAGAATTACTCCAGCGGTATGCAGGTGCGACTGGCGTTCTCCGTGGCCATCAAAGCCCAGGGCGACATTCTTGTGCTCGACGAGGTGCTTGCCGTCGGTGATGAGGCGTTCCAACGCAAGTGCGACAACTTCTTCTCTGAGGTCAAGAAGGATCCGACCAAGACGGTCATTCTGGTGACGCACAGCATGGACTCGGTGAAGAAGTACTGCAATAAGGCCATTCTGATTAAGAACGGCGAAATCATCGAGCGTGGTGATAAGGACGTGGTGGCGGACCGTTACACGTTGGAGAATTTCGCAACGAAGAAAACCGAAAAGGAAGACGATGCGGATAATGCGTATCCGACCGGTCTGAATGCACGTGTTCCGTTCCTGAAGATCTGGCCGGTTTCCAACCAGCTGTCGGATGGTGTTGAACCGTTCCGCTTCGATGTCGAATACGAGTTCGCGGAGGATGTTTCCTTCTATCTGGCCATTTCTTTGATTGACACGAAACGAGGTGGCGTCGTCTGCGATTCGGGTTCGGTGCCGATGAAGCAGCGTGGACGGCAACGTGTTGGTTTTGAGATTCCGGTCAGCGACTTCAACAACAGTGATTTCAAACTGCTTGTCTCGTTGCGTCTGGACAATCCCGAAGACCCCAACAGGACGGATATGATCGCCTTCACCAATGACGACAATTCCTGCTTCTTCGCTGTCCGAAACAACAGGAACAAGACCTACGCGTTGTTGAGCGACCGCGCTCTGCAATTCAAGATGATTCAGTGACGAGGCGTCTTTTCGTTCGAATTGGATGGTGTCTGCAGCTCGATTGAGGTCGGCAATATAGCTAAGTGACTATTGCCGGTCTCAATTCGTATGTGCTTTTGTTTCGTGGATTGGAGCCAATGATGGCAATTAAACATAAACATATGAGTGAAACCGTCGATGATATGACCACCGGATGGCGACGGATACTGATTGGTTCCGGCTTCTTTTGCCTCAGCGTTATGATGCTGTGGTGGTGGTACTGCGCGATCAGGGCGACGTCGCCACAAATGATTGACATTGATGTGAGTGGGAATAATCGTTATTCAACGATTTTGCTGGTTGTTCTGCTTGTATTCATTGTGGCGGTATCGGTGTTTGCAAAAGTGAGACAGGCCGTTCGTGGCATCTGGCATATGATGGTGAGGTATAAGTGGATTCTTTTCGTCATCGTGATTTGCTGGCAAATCGTGATGTTCTTCGCATTAGGGCCGGCAACGGGCTTTGATGCCGAATGGGTTATTGACTATGTCGTCAATCCGCAAGTCATTACGGACAAAGGGTTGGACGGAGCTTCCTATCTTTCCAATTCCCCTAACAACTACCTCCTGTTCTTCGTTGAACTCGGGATTTACAAGGCTCTTCCCTTTGTGACAAGCCTTGAAGCGCTGTTGCTTGTAATGCGAGTGATTTCCGTTCTGGTAGTTGACGTTTGTGCTATCGGAATGTATGCAGTGGCCAAGCGGTATCTTAATGATTCGGTAGCCAATATCGTTCTCCTGCTTTGGTGTATCCTCCTCGGCCTGTCGGGATGGTGCCTGCATCCGTACAGCGATACCTTTTGCATGCCGTTCACGGTGATCAACTGCGCTTTCTGCTTCTGGCTGCTGTCGCAGAAAACCATTGATAAGGCTTTTCTGTCCAGTTGGAAGAATCCGGTTCTTATCTTCCTGTTTGGCCTGAATCTGGCGGTCACCTATAACTTGAAGCCATCAGCTGTGATTCCTGTAATCGCATTGTTGGTTGCATTGCTTCTGAAAATGAATCGCCGACACTGCGTCGCATTGCTGGCGTCACTCATTCTCATGGCCGGTGGCTTCCTGTGTGCGAATGTTCCCTACAACCATGCTGTCCGCACTCAGCAGCTCGTCCCCTACAACCATGAGCTGTCGCTGTCCCCACAGCATTATGTCATGATGGGAATGACCGGCACCGGCGGATATTTGGAATCCGAGTACCAATTCACTATGTCGCATCTCACGTATCAGGAGAAGGTGGATGCGAACAATGCCGTCATCAAGCAGAGGCTGCGCCAATATGGCGTTGTAGGATACTCCACTTTTCTGCTGACGAAGTTCAGAAACTTCACCTCGGATGGCTCGTTCGGCGTTCAGCGATATGCCGGCAATGTTTTCCTGCCTAGACCATTTGCGAATGAGCCACTGAACGCCGTCCATGAAAATCTTTTTATCCAAAAAGTATCCCATCTTTACACTGGCGGTTCCAACTCCAACAGAACGCTGATTCAGATAGAGCAGATTTTCTATATTTTGTTGGTGAGTGGAATCCTGATGAATTGTTTGAGAATGTCTAGGACTTTCTTTAAGGAGGAAGAGGTACTTTCGATAGAGAAGTCCGGAGAACATGTTTCTTACGATGTATGGCTCGCCATTGCCATGGTCGGTGCAATCATTTTTTTACTGATTTTTGAATCCGGGCATTCCAGGTATCTGATACAGTTCCTTCCGATTATGTTGTTCATGTCGGGGATTGGGCTTTCCTCAATTTCGTATGTGCGGAAATAAACGCAGGAATAAGCGTTGTCCCGCCTCTTCGGAGGAAGAGACGGGACAACGCTTATTCGTCTGACGCGAATCACGCGATTCTAGGTATCTCCACTTCCGGACTACTCAGAACGATTCGATCAGTCCCTGCGGAACAGGTCCCTTGTGTAGACCTTGCCTGCCACGTCCTTGAGGTCGTCGTTCCAACGGTTGGAGATGATCACGTCCGCTTCGCGTTTGAACGAGTCCAAGTCGTGCGTGACCTTGCTGCCGAAGAAATCGGGGGCGTCGAGCGTCGGCTCATAGACGACGACCTCGATGCCGCGCGACTTGATGCGCTTCATCACGCCTTGGATGGCGGACTGACGGAAATTATCGGAACCGCTCTTCATCGTCAGACGATATACTCCCACCACAGGTTTGGCGATGCCGTTCGCCTTGGCCCGGTCGACGAGCTCCTCGATTTCGTAGGCGATGAAGTCCTTACGTGTGCGGTTCGACTCCACAATCGCCTCGATGAGGTTCTGCGGCACCTTATCGTAATTGGCGAGCAGCTGCTTCGTGTCCTTCGGGAGGCAGTAGCCGCCATAGCCGAAGCTTGGGTTGTTGTAATCGTCGCGGATACGCGGATCCATGCACACGCCCTTGATGATTTCGTGCGTGTTGAGACCGCGGCTTTCCGCATACGTGTCCAACTCGTTGAAATAGGCGACGCGCAACGCGAGATAGGTATTGGCGAACAGCTTGATCGCCTCCGCCTCAGTGGTACCGACCACCAGCTGGGGGATGCCCCTCGACCCATCCGGGTTGACGCGGTCCTTCTCCTCCGGGGCGGCACCGTGGGCGAGCAGGTCCACGAACGTGTGCGCCGCCTGCACGGCCTCCGCATCATCCTGCGGCGCGCCGACCACGATGCGGCTCGGATGCAGATTGTCGTACAGGGCGTGGCCCTCACGCAGGAATTCCGGAGAGAACAGGATACGGTCATCGTGGAACCGTTCGCGAATCTGCTGGGTGTAACCAACCGGAATCGTCGACTTGATGACGATCCATGCGGTTTGGTCGTACTTGCGGATTGCCTCGATCGCCGCCTCCACGCTGGACGTGTCGAAGTAGTTCTTCTGGGCGTCGTAATTCGTCGGCGTGGCTATCACTGCGTAATCCGCTCCCGTATACGCCTGTTCCGGGTCGAGCGTCGCCTGGAAGTCCAACGGCCGCTCGCCGGACCGGTCCGCATCGAGGAATGCGGTGATCTTGCTATCCACGATGGGGCTCTTGCCGTTGTTGAGCAGCTCGACCTTCTCAGGCACGATGTCCAACGCGTGCACCTCATTATGTTGCGACAGCAGCAACGCCACCGACAATCCGACGTAACCAGTACCGGCAACCGCAATCTTCACGGGACACTCCTTCTACGATGCGCTACACGTAATTCTAGCCGTGGTCGGAGCGCAACAGTAAAGATGCTACGTGATTCTATCGTGAACTGAACTACGTGACGATGCCTTCTTACCTATGCTGTGTGTTCGGTACATTGAAGAAATCGGTATTGGCGAGATAACCTTTGCCGGCAGTCATGTCGTATTGGATGAGCCGATACTCTTTGAGCAGGGTTTTCTGCTGTTTGGAGAGGTCCTTGCGTTTCACAACATCGCCGTTCTTGTCCAGATATGTGGTGGATGTATCGTTCGTGAAACCGCCCTCGCCGAGCACGAGTCGTTCCACGGCAGGCAGCTTGGTGCGTACGGTGGACAGGAACGCGAGATAAGGAGACACTTTCGCGTTCATGTGCTCACTGGCCATTTCCATGAAATAGTTCGGTGATGTGTAGTTCGTGCCGGCTTTCGATGGGCTGAGCTTCATACCGGAGCCGGCCCCATTGGATAGAGAATGGTCATTGCCGGTGTTAGGTGTCAGTTTTGGTATGTTCATCGCCTTCTCCCGTATGCGGTTCCGCTCGAGACTGGTCAATTCCGTGGCATCTTGGACTCTGGGGGTGTATCTTATTACGGATCATCCGTTCGTCCGCGAATTGCTTTGGACTCAGTGGTTTGCCTTCGATAAGTACTACCAGACGAGATTGCCGATTGTATGGATGCTGGCGATTTCCGCCTTCGTTTTCGTCGTCGCGCTCATGCTCGAGGCGATTCGCAAATCGTTGTTTGCGATTATCTTCAATCGGGAAGGTGTTTTTGAACGTATGTGGGGCATCGCGGTACATTCGATTGGTTCCGTTTCCAATATCAGATAGGAACAGTGTCAATCACAACAACGGAGGTAGCGTGCCTAGCTCATGCTGAGATGGATCGAATGATGGAGTGAATCCCTACTGCTTACTTCATGTTCTTGACCTTGCGGTCGTAGACGTATTTCTCCAGCAGACGGATGCGGCGGGTAATAGTGCAGTAGAAACGATGCTGGCGGGAAAGGTTGGCGAGCAGCTGGTCGAGTTCCGTCTTATCGGTCTCATGCTGGGCCTGATTCTCGGGCAGGTTGAAGTCGGGGGACGTGGTCTCTTCCGTGCAGGCTCCCACCATCGTGTAGTAGCTTCGCATCGGCAGCACGCCGTGTTCCAGACAGAAGCGGAAGTTGTGCGCGCCAGCGGCGAAATTGTCATGGTAGAAACCGAAACTGCGCTCCTGATGCGTGACGGAACCAGCGGACTGCAGCCAGTTATACAGGTTCACGTTGAGATCGGCGACTTTATCCATGCGGGCGTACAGTTCGCCGGCGACCATCACATCCTGCGCGTACATGCCTTCCGGGAATCGCACGCCGTCCCATAGTTCGCGCTTGTACAGGCGGCACCAGTTCGCCTCGTTGAAATAGCGGGCCTCCGTGTTGTGGCCAAGCTTGTCGCCGATCAGGCGCAGGCTCTTGCAGAATACGGTCTGGTAGGCGTTCAGCGGATTCGTGAACACGCTCACATGTTCAGGTTCGGCGGCGCCTTCACGGGCTTCCATCGCGACTTCCTCGATCTGGGAGACGCCGAACTGCCTCCAGCGGGCCTTGCTCATGTCCGCGCCGGTCGAAATCAGCGCGTGCAGCAGCAGTTCGATGTTGCGGCGGTCGAGGATGTCGTCGTTGTCGGCGAACGCGATGTAATCGCCGTGCGCCGCATCCAATCCGGCGTTCTGCGCCTTCGCGATGCCACCATTCGTCTGGTGGATAACGCGCACGCGATTGTCTCGCCGCTGGTATTCGTCCAGAATCATCGGGCTGGAATCGGTGGCGCCGTCGTCCACGAGGATGATTTCCAGATGCTCGTACGACTGCCGAAGAATCGAATCCACGCAGTAACGCAGGTATTTCTCGGCGTTGTACACCGGCACGATGATCGAGACAAGCGGCGAAACCTGCGTCATGGCGAATCCTTCTAACGTGTCTGCGCCCTGCGGCCGTAACCGGCAGGCCGCCCTGTTTATGCGGACATGAACAGTATGTCACAGGGTAGGCGCACGTCGCGCGTGCACCAAGTAAAGCCGAAACCCAGCCTGCGCAAGCCGGAAGCCCGAAGCCTATAGGAGCCGCTGAATTCGGAATCGCATGTGTACATAGGTGCTTCTCGCTACACTGGTGGACAATGAAACGCGTGTGGAATCGCACATGAAATCATGAAAGGTTTTGAGTCATGGCAAATGCGGCAGAGAATACGCAGCACGGCCCGTCGGAGGGCGCGCAGTACCCGGATTTGGTAATTGTCGGCGCGGGCCTGTTTGGCCTGACGGTGGCGCAGCAGGCGGTGGAGCACACCGGCGCCCGCGTGCACATCATCGATATCCGCGATCACATCGGCGGCAACGCCTACTCGTATATGGACGAGGAGACCGGCGCGGAGATCCACAAGTACGGCGCCCACCTGTTCCACACCTCCAACAAGCGCGTCTGGGATTACGTGAACCGCTTCACGAGCTTCACGAACTACGTGCACCGCGTGTATGCCACGCATGACGGCGAGGTCTACCCGCTGCCCATCAACCTGGGCACCATCAACCAGTTCTTCCATGCGCATTACACGCCGGCCGAAGCCAAGGCCCTGATTGAACAGCAGGCGGGCGAGCTGGCCGGCACCGATCCGGCCAACCTGAACGACAAGGGCATCCAGCTCATCGGCCGCCCCCTGTATGAGGCGTTCATCAAGAACTACACCGGCAAGCAGTGGCAGACCGACCCGTCCGAGCTGCCGGCCGCCATCATCAAGCGCCTGCCCGTGCGCTTTAACTACGACAACCGCTACTTCAAGGACACGTGGGAGGGCCTGCCCGCGGACGGCTACACCAAGTGGATGGAGCGCATGATCGATGACCCGCGCATCACGGTTTCGCTGGGCGTGGACTTCTTCGACGAGTCCCAGCCGTACAACAAGGAGGCGCTGAAGGCCGCGGGCGTGCCGGTGGTGTACACGGGTCCGGTGGACCGTTACTTCGGTTACGAGCTTGGCGACCTGAAGTGGCGCACGGTGGACTTCAAGGAGGTGCGTTACGACGAGGGCGACCACTTCGGTTGCCCGGTGATGAACTTCTCCGACGCGGACGTACCCTACACCCGCGCCATCGAATTCAAGAACTTCAACCCGGAGCGCCACGATGCCCAGAACCCGAACAAGACCGTGGTGTGGGAGGAATACAGCCGTTTCGCCGAGCGTGGCGACGAGCCGTACTACCCGGTCAACACGGATGCGGACAAGGCACTGTACGCCCAGTACGAGGCCAAGGCCAAGGCCGAGCCGAACACCGTGTTCGGCGGTCGCCTGGGCACGTACAAGTACTACGACATGCACAACGTGATCGACACCGCCCTGACCGCTTACGAGGAGCAAGTCGCACCGCTGCTGAAGAAGTAGACCGTCGTTTCGCCAGAGGATTAACGATTGAGCCTGAAACCGACTGAATATTGCTGAGGCAATAGCCGGTTTCAGGCTTTTGTGTTTTTTGGAAGCCAAATTTCCTGGGGTGCTTAAGGCTCGCCACGAGGAGTACAGTTGTCTGTAACGCACAATGTGGCGCGTAAGACGAGGGGCGCATCTCGCAAGTGGGGTGCGATGCAGTTGAAGGAGTGCATGTCATGACTGATCCGAATGTCAATCCGAACGGCCAGGTGCCGTGGCAGCAAGCTGACGCCAATCCGACTGAGCCGTTAAATGCGATGACGGCGGAAACGGGAACCGCCGCCAACAATGCTCCGACCCAAGCAATCGCAGCGGGCGAGCAGCCCACTCAAGCGTTCACTCCTGTTGAACAGCCTACGCAGGCGTTTACACCTGCCGAGCAGCCCACCCAGCCTTTTGCGCCGGCCAATCAGCCGGTACCGCCTACGCAGGCTTTGCCACCAGTGACTCCTGCCGCTGCGCCCGCGCCCGCACCGGCAGCACCCAATTCGCCCTATCCGGGGGCGGCTCCGGCAGGCGGATCGGTTCCTCCGGTCTACGGCAGCGTCAGTGCTCCGGTATATCCGGGCGGCGGGGCCGTGCCTCCGCAAACGCCCTATAACCCGTATATGCAAGGCGGCCAACCGAACGGCCAGCCGGGATGGTCTGGTTCTTACGGCAGTGTGCCGCCTGAAGCGAACCAGAAGTACAACGGCCTGGCTATTGCCGGTTTTATCTGCTCGTTCCTTGTCTCACTCCTCGGTCTGATCCTGAGCATCGTGGGCCTCAACCAGATTAAGAAACAGGGCGGCAAGGGCAAGGGCTTGGCCATCGCCGGCATCATCATCAGTGCGGCGGGCATGGTGATACAGGTAATACTGGTCATCGCGCTGATCGTCGGCGGTGCCTCGTATGCCAGCAAGGCTATAGATGAGGCGAAAACCGATTCCTTCTATAGTCAGTCCTCTTCGGGCAACGGTGATAGCAGCGATAAGAGCAAAGCTCAAGATAATCTTGACGATGCGCTGGACGACACGTTGGGCGAAACCCATGACGATCTAACCGACGGCGATTATGGGCTGTGCGATTCGATTCAGGATTTCGTCGACTCTTTGGAATTCAAGGACTCCATTGAATCCGAAGCGGATACGTTTGCAGACACCGGCATCACCTTCAACTACCGTGTCGACGGTGACACCTTGGTGTACGAGTACGTGCTCGACGACAGCTATGCCTCGCTAGGCGATACCGCCGCTTCCTCACTGGATGCTATGGACAGCACCTATCAATCCACCGCGAATCTGCTGGGCTCGATGTGCAAGACCTCCAGCGGCAAGGCATCATTGCGCGTCATCATGCACACGCAAAGCGGCCAGTCGCTGTATGACAAAACCTGGACCGAAAAGTAGCAATCCCAGCGAACGTGCGTTTTGGTCGATTGAAGGCCGGTCTGCTTGCTCCTTGGACGGATGCTTCTGCGGAAGGAACCGCCAAGGAGTAGGCTTACAGGCATGAGACTCGCACGTTTTTCTTTGAATGATTCGCCGCGCTACGCCTTCGTGCAGAAGGACGAAACGGACGGCAAGGACTACCTCATCGAACTGGACGGCCATCCGCTGGCCGGCGACCAGGTCAAGCCCACCGGCACTCGTTACCCGGTCGACGGCGATGGCATCCGTCTGCTCTCCCCGGTCATCCCCTCCAAGGTTTACGGTCTGGCCAAGAACTATGAGGCCCACGCCCAGTTCATGCACGAGGCCGGCCACTCCGAAATCGCCCACGCGCCGGAAGACATGGTGATCTTCACCAAGCCGTCCACCTCGGTAATCGGCCCCGACGACCCGATCGTGTACCCGGCCTGCTCCAAGGACATGAACTTCGAGCCGGAAGTGGCCGTGGTGATGGGCCGTATCGCCAAGAACGTGACCGTCGAGAACGCGATGGATTACGTGCTCGGCTTCACCTGCGTCAATGATGTGACGTTGCGCGATCTGCAGGGCATCGACCCCACGTGGACGCGCGCCAAGGGCTTCGATACCTCCTGTCCGCTTGGCCCGTGGATCGTGATGCGTGACGACCTCGACTGGAAGGACGCCAAGATTTCCTTCACACTGAACGGCGAGGATGTGCCGATGGCGTCTGGCACCACCGCGAACCTGATTCACGGCATCCCCGAGCAGATTGCCGCCATTTCGTCGTTCTCCACGCTGCTGCCTGGCGACGTCATCATGACCGGCACCCCGAACGCCTCCGGCCACCTCGACCCAGGCGACGAGACCATCGTGCACGTCGAAGGCATCGGTGATCTGCGCAACGTAATCGTTCGGGCGTGACTCGTTCTGGCTCCCCTCTCTGAGGGGAACCGTCCAGGCGGAGAAGCTGACTGAGGGAACCAAGAACGCGCCTTACGCTCCCGGCAGAAGTGCGTGCAGGGCGGTCATCACCACCAGGCTGATGATGGCCGTCACTGTCAGCGAGAAGCCGGCGAGCTTGGCGTTGCCGGTCAGCGAATCGGTGAACTTAGTTGAGAAAATCGTGATCGGGGCGAAGGAGCCCAGCACGATGATCTCGCGAATCCTCATGTCAAACTGCCGACCGCGCCGAGACGCCGGGACAGTTCCGTGCCGGCAAGCCGCAGCTTGGTCTTAAGCGACCGCTCCTGTTCGGGGCGCAGCGATCCGCTCACGAAAGTGAGAGCCAGCCCGGCGATGGGAAAGTCGTTGTAGTCGCGCACAGCGACGGCGTATGAATCAAAGCCGGGCGTCACGTCTCCGTGTTCCTCGGCAAAACCGGTGCGTTGGGTTTCGGCGAGCGTTGCCTCCAGCTCCTTGGGCGATTTGGGGCCGATGCCGGTGCGGTCGGTGAACGCCTGACGATTGGGATATAGCGCGCGGACCTGATTGCGGGGGAGTGCGGACAGAATGGCCCGCCCGGTGGCGGTCAGGTGACTGGGTAGGCGCACGCCCACGCCTGACACTAGCGGCGGGCGATGCGCGGCGCGCTCCTCAATCACATAAATGATTTCGTTGCCGTGCAGCACGGCCAGATGTCCGTTTTCGCCGGTCTCGTCAACAAGACGCGCCAACACCGGATGCGCGACCTGCGATACACGATGTTGGCGAGAATAGGCCGATCCCAGCTCGAAAGTCTTGAGTCCGATGCCGTACGCGCGCTGCTCGGCAAGGCGGGTGACCAGTCCGTGACGCTCCAAAATCTCCAACAATTGGTACACCGTGGAGCGCGGAATGCCGAGTTCGCGAGCGAGCGTGGCGGCTTGCGTCTGACCATTGCTCGCGATGAACTCGAGGATGTCGAGCGTACGGTCGGCCGCCGGAGCCAGCGAGACACGTGGCGCGGATGATGATGTCTGATGTTCCCGTTCTGATGGCTTCACCTGCGCCCGCTTGACGGTACGTGGCTCGGTGAAGGCGTATTGCTGCGAGGCATGGCTCATATTTCCATCACCTTACATGTCTGAGATTTCAGACACAAGATGGACGAAGTGGCTTATGGCGGGCATCCGACTGAGGTGAAATGGCCAAGGTTTGATTACTCGGGGAGCGATTGGTCGCGTTTGCGTCGCCTGCTGTTGATGGGCAGGTGCGGTGAGCGAATGCGGGCAGTCGCGGATCCCCGGCGAAGCATGTGCCGCATATGTCGTATATGCGGAATGCGGCACATATATAGAAAGGTATGAGCATGGCAGAGCAGACGGTCACCGTAGGTGTTGGAGCGCTGAGCATCGAGGACGTTATCGCCGTAGCGCGCGGCGGTGCCAAAGTGGCGATTTCGGACGAATCGAAGCATGAGATGGCGCTGAGTCGCGCGGTTATCGATCATTTGGCCGACGACACCGTGCCGCATTACGGTATCTCCACCGGATTCGGCGCGCTCGCCTCCACCTCCATCCCCAAGGAACAGCGTGCGCAGCTGCAGAAAAGTCTGATTCGCTCGCATGCCGCCGGTGCCGGACCGGAAGTGGAGCGTGAGGTGGTGCGCGGCCTGCTGGTGCTGCGCCTGAGCACCCTGTGCACCGGACGCACCGGTGTGCGCCCGGAAACCGCGCAGGTCTACGCCGATATGCTGAACGCCGGCATCACCCCGGTGGTCTACGAATACGGTTCACTCGGATGCTCCGGTGATTTGGCGCCGCTCGCAGCCTGTGCTTTGGTGGCGATGGGTGAAGGCGAGGCCCGCAACGCTGACGGCCTCAAGATCGGCGGCGGCGAAGCGCTGCGTGCGGCCGGCATCACGCCCGTCGATTTGAAAGAGAAGGAAGGACTGGCGCTGGTCAACGGCACCGACGGCATGCTCGGCATGTTGTGTATGGCCATCACCGATCTGCGCCTGCTGCTCAAGACCGCGGATGTCGCCGCCGCGATGAGCGTGGAAGGCATGCTCGGCAACGACCGCGTATTCGCCGCCGACTTGCAGGCGCTGCGCCCGCATCGCGGCCAAGGCGATTCCGCTGCGAACATCGCCCGCATGCTCAAGGACTCTGGTCTGATTGAGGCCGGCCGCCCGGGCTCCACCGTGCGTGTGCAGGACGCCTACTCGCTGCGCTGCACCCCGCAGGTGCACGGCGCCGCCCGCGACACCGTGGAATACGCGGCCTCCGTGGCGGGCGTGGAACTCGCCTCCGCCATCGATAACCCGTGCGTCACGCTGGACGGCCGTGTGGAGTCCAACGGCAACTTCCATGGCGCGCCGCTGGCCTATGTGCTCGATTTCCTAGCGATTCCGACCGCCGACGTAGCCTCTATCTCCGAGCGTCGTACCGACCGCTTCCTTGACGTGGCGCGCAACCGCGGCCTGCCGGCGTTCCTGGCTGGTGACCCGGGCGTGGACTCCGGTTTCATGATCGCCCAATACACCGCTGCCGGCATCGTCTCCGAAATGAAGCGTAACGCCGTGCCTGCCTCGGTCGATTCGATTCCAAGCTCCGCCATGCAGGAAGATCACGTGTCGATGGGTTGGGCCGCCGCCCGCAAGCTGCGCCGGTCGATTCCGGCCTTTGCGCGCGTGCTGGCCGTGGAACTGCTGTGCTCCTGCCGCTCCTTCGACTTCCGCAAGCCGTACCGTCCGGGTGCGGCGGGCGCCGCCGTATACCGCGTGGTGCGCCAGTACGCCAACGAAATCGGCCCCGACGTACGCGATACCTGGACCACCCCGCAGATTGAGGGCGTGGCCGAGGCGATTCTCTCCGGCGAAGTCCTCGCCGCCGCCGAATCCGCCGTCGGCGCACTGAAGTAGCGGCTGCCCAAGCTCCCTCATCAGAGGGGGCTACTGTTCACCCTCCCCACCAAAATCCAAAACTTGAGTCACCTGCACTCAAGTTTTGGGAATAGAATGGGTTCCAGGTCGGTTGACCATATCAGACAACGACAAGTTGCGGTCTGCGGTGGCGCTTGCGGGGCTTTCGAAGCCCGCGAGCCGCTCCGCGCGGGCCGCATGATATGGAGGAATACGATATGGAACAGAAGTTCACCACCATGGCCCAGGAGGCCGTCGGCGACGCGATTCAGAGTGCGTCCGCCGCAGGAAACGCGCAGGTCGAAACCCTGCACGTCATGGACGCGCTGCTGCGCCAGGAGAACGGCGTGGTGCGTTCGCTGATCGAAGCCGCGGGCGGAGACCCGCAGACCATCGGCGCGGCGGTGCGCAACGCTTTGGTCGCGCTGCCGAGCGCATCCGGATCCAGCACCTCGCAGCCACAGGCCAGCCGCCAGCTGACCGCCGCCATCGCCCAGGCTGAGAAGGAAATGCAGCAGATGGGCGACGAATACGTCTCCACCGAGCACCTGCTTATCGGCATCGCGGCCAGCAAGCCGAACCAGTCGGCCGAAATCCTGGAGAAGAACGGCGTCACCGCAGCCTCCCTGCGCAAGGCCGTACCCGGCGTGCGTGGCGGCGCGAAGGTCACCAGCCCGGACGCGGAAGGCTCGTACAAGGCCCTGGAGAAGTACTCCACCGACCTGACGGCCGCCGCCAAGGAAGGCAAGCTCGATCCGGTGATCGGCCGTGATCAGGAAATCCGCCGCGTGATTCAGATCCTCTCCCGTCGTACCAAGAACAACCCGGTGCTGATCGGCGAGCCCGGCGTCGGCAAGACCGCCGTCGTGGAAGGCCTAGCCCAGCGTATCGTGGCGGGCGACGTGCCCACCACCCTGCAAGGCAAGAAGCTCATCTCCCTTGACCTAGGCTCCATGGTGGCCGGCTCGAAGTACCGTGGCGAGTTCGAGGAGCGCCTGAAGAGCGTCCTCAACGAAATCAAGAACGCGGACGGCCAGATCATCACCTTCATCGACGAGATTCACACCATCGTCGGCGCGGGTGCGGCCGAAGGCTCGATGGACGCCGGCAATATGCTGAAGCCTATGCTGGCCCGTGGCGAGCTGCGCCTGATCGGCGCGACCACGCTGGACGAGTACCGCGAGAACATCGAGAAGGATCCGGCGCTGGAGCGTCGTTTCCAGCAGGTGTTCGTGGGTGAGCCGAGCGTGGAAGACACCATCGCCATTCTGCGTGGTCTGAAGCAGCGTTACGAGGCGCACCATAAGGTAACGATCGGCGACGACGCGCTGGTTGCCGCCGCGACCCTCTCGAACCGTTACATTTCGGGTCGTCAGCTGCCGGACAAGGCCATCGATCTGGTCGATGAGGCGGCCGCTCACCTGCGTATGGAGCTCGACTCCTCGCCTGAGGAGATCGATGAGCTGCAGCGCAAGGTGACCCGTCTTGAAATGGAGGAAATGCAGCTCAAGAAGGCCGAGGATCCTGCGTCCAAGGAGCGTCTGGGCAAGCTGCAAGCCGAACTTGCGGACACCCGTGAGAAGCTCAGCGGTCTCAAGGCGCGTTGGGATGCGGAACAGGCTGGCCACAACAAGGTCGGCGACCTGCGTGCCAAGCTCGACGACCTGCGCGTGCAGGCGGATAAGTATACCCGTGAAGGCAACTTGGCGGAGGCCTCGAAGATTCTGTACGGCGAGATTCCGTCCATTCAGAAGGAGCTTGCCGCCGCGGAGAGCGCGGATGCTGAATCTGCTGATGCCAGCGCGGCCAACCCGGCCGATGAGCCGATGGTCCCGGACCGTGTGGACGCCGACTCGGTGGCTGAGATCGTCTCCGACTGGACCGGCATTCCCGTCGGCCGCCTGATGCAGGGCGAAAACGAGAAGCTGCTGCACATGGAGGACTACCTCGGCAAGCGTGTGATCGGCCAGAAGGAAGCCATCGCCGCCGTGTCCGACGCGGTGCGCCGTTCGCGTGCCGGCATCTCCGACCCGAACCGTCCGACCGGATCGTTCCTGTTCCTCGGCCCCACCGGTGTGGGCAAGACCGAACTGGCCAAGGCGCTCGCCGACTTCCTGTTCGACGACGAGAAGGCCATGGTCCGCATCGACATGTCCGAATACATGGAGAAGGCTTCGGTCTCGCGCCTGATTGGCGCGGCGCCGGGCTACGTGGGCTACGAGCAGGGCGGCCAGCTGACCGAGGCCGTGCGCCGTCGCCCGTATTCCGTGGTGCTGTTCGACGAGGTCGAGAAGGCCAACCCGGAGATCTTCGACGTGCTGCTGCAGGTACTTGACGATGGTCGCCTGACCGATGGCCAGGGAAGGACCGTGGACTTCAAGAACACGATCCTGATTATGACCTCTAACCTCGGCTCGCAGTTCCTCGTGAACGAGGACATGGACGCCGACGCCAAGAAAAAGGCCGTGATGGACGCTGTCCACATGAACTTCAAGCCGGAGTTCCTGAACCGTCTGGACGACATCGTCATGTTCCACCCGCTTACGCGCGAGGAGCTTGGCGGCATCGTGGATATCCAGGTGGCTGGCGTGTCCCAGCGTCTGACCGATCGCCGCATCACGCTGGACGTCACCGACTCGGCTCGCGAATGGCTGGCCAACACCGGTTACGACCCGGCTTATGGCGCTCGTCCGCTGCGCCGCCTGGTACAGACCGAAGTGGGCGACCAGCTGGCCCGTATGCTGCTGGCCGGCAAGGTCCACGATGGCGACACCGTGCTGGTCGACCAGACCGGCGGCGAACATCTGGAGCTCTCCGCTTGGGCGAGCGACCAGATTGTCTCCGACAATCCGGACGTGAGCGTGGACAACGTCACCGAAGACAAGTGACAATCACTGGCTCCCCTCTCTGAGCAAAGCTGTCAGCGAAGCTGACTGAGGGGAGTTCGGGCTGGCGAGCTTCACTATATTGGCTCTCCTCTGAGGAGGAGAGCCTTTTCGCTACCATGGTGCTGAACTTCATACGAGGAGGGCCAGTGACTGGACGATTCGCGCCGACGCCGTCGGGGCGCATGCATATCGGCAACGTGTACGCCATGTTGGGTGCATGGCTTTCGGCCCGCTCGCGTGGCGACCGCATGCTGATGCGTATCGAGGACGTGGACAAGCCGCGTGTGGTCGCCGGTGCGGACCAGCTCATGATGGATGACCTGCATTGGCTCGGCCTCGACTGGGATGGCGAACCGATGTTCCAATCCCAGCGCACTGAACGATACGAATACGCTCTCGAATGCCTGCGCTCGCAAGGTGTGCTGTACCCCTGTTTCTGCTCGCGTGCCGACATTCGCGCCGCCTCGGCCCCCAACGAGGGCGACGGCTTCATGGTGTACCCCGGCACGTGCCGCCGCCTGCTGCACGACCATCCCGACGAGGTCCGTGCCCGTTTGGTTCGCGGCGACCAGCATTCCATCCGTATCGCCATGCCGGAATCGGCAGCGGGAGAAAAGCAACGTACAGTGCCTGACGATTCCGCTGCGCTGTCGGGAGCCGTGCCGCCGGAACAGCAGGGCGATGCCGGAATCGTTGATGGTGTCGCATGCTTTAACGACCGTGTCTATAGTCCACAGCACTACGATTTGGCCCGCGAGGTAGGCGATTCCGTGATTCGCCGAGCCGATGGACTGTTCGGCTATCAACTGGTCGTGGTCGTGGATGACCTCGATATGGGTGTTGATGATATCGTGCGCGGCCGTGATCTGCTGCGCTCCACCGCGCTGCAAATGTGGATTCGCCAGTGTCTGTTGGCTGGCGGCTTTGAGCCGGAATGCGGCAACACGGAAAAGCCTCTCGCCGAGCACCCCGAGTATGCGCACCTGCCGCTTATCGACAATGCGGCCGGCCGGCGTTTAGCCAAGCGCGAACGTTCGCTGGATATGGGAGCCTTGCGCGCCCGCAACGTAACCCCCGAGCAAATCATCGGATACTGCGCCTGGCTGCTGCGTCTGCAACCCACTCCAATTCCTTGCAAACCCGCCGATCTGCTGGCAGATTTCAGCTGGGAGCCACTGCGCGCCAACCACCTGGACCGCGCGCTGAAACCGGATGATCCAACCACTCCACAATGGCTGGCAGAAGCGTTAGGCTAGAGGCAGCCCAACAGGAAGGATTCCAATGTCGTCGAAGCTCTGGAGAAACGTGGCGCTGGCAGGCGTGGCCGCCGCCGGTGCTGCCGTGTGGGCCGTGGCCCCGCGCACGTTCAATGACAAGCGTCGTAATTTCGTGCCCTCCATTCCGGAGGTATGGTATGCCCATCGTGGCTTGCATGATGCGGGTTCTGGTTTGGTCGGCTATACCGATATCGCTGATTATGGTGGGGATAATCCGGTTAGCGCCCAAGCCGATACCACTGAGCGATCCATCGCCGAAAACGATGATTATGTGTCGCTTGCCCGTCGCATGGCTGTCAAGGCCGGCTACGGCAGTGCGGATATGACCGGTCCGATTGCTCCCGAAAACTCGCTGGCCGCGTTCGCCGCCGCCTGCGAGGCTGGCTATGGCATCGAACTCGACGTGCAGCTTACGCTCGACGGCCAAGTGGTCGTGGTCCATGACGCCGATTTGTTGCGCGTGGCCGGCGATCCGCGCCGCATCGAAGACCTGACTTACGACGAACTCGCCCGTATTCCGCTCTTCCCGAACGGCGAGTCAGGCGATTTGAAGGCCGAACCGTTGCCGGGTGCCGACGCGAACCCGCCGCTGGTGGTCACGCCGTCCGCCGCGCCGAAGGGGTACTACCAGCATGTGCCGCTGTTCTCCGATGTGCTGGACGTGGTGGCCGGCCGGGCTCCGCTGATTGTGGAATACAAGTTCAGCAACAACAGGGCTTGGGATGAGCGTAGCGAAGAGCTCATGGAAAAGGGCCACGCCTTGCTTGAGGCGTATGACGGCCCGTACGTGATCGAATCCTTCCACCCGGGCGCGGTGAATTGGTACAAGGAGCATCACCCTGAGGTGTGCCGCGGTCAGCTGAGCTGGCCGGCGAAGCTGAGCAAGAATGGTGCGGCTGAATGGGCCGCCGGCTTACTGGCGTTCGACTGGCTGTCTCGTCCTGATTTCGTGGCTTATGACTGGACTGGTGGCGCTTCGCCGCAAGTCAAGCTCGCTCGTTCGATGGGTGCGATGCCGGTTTCATGGACCGTGCGCAGCAGCGATGAACTCGCCCAGTGCGCCCCCTACTTCGACCGCCACATCTTCGAAGCGTTCGTCCCCGACGCAGTGTGAGGTTGAGGGCGTTATTGATGCGCCCATGGGGTGGTTACAGGCTCATCGGGCGGTAACTTGCCCATGGGGCGGTTTGAAGAATATGTGAAACCGCGGAATTAAGCCATTTTGGCATACCGCCCCATGAGGATTTTGCCGCCTCATGGGGCAATTACCGCCCCATGGGGGATTTCCCGCCCCATGAGGTATGGCGTTTTACTTGTGATACGGCTCGCCAGCGTTGATTTTATAAGCGCGATAGATCTGCTCCAGCAGAATCACGCGCATAAGCTGATGCGGGAACGTCATCTTCGAGAAACTCAGCAGAAAATCAGCACGACGCAGAATCGCGTCGTCAAGGCCGATTGAACCGCCGATGACCAGCTGAATATGGCTGGTGCCACGCAATCCAAGGTCGTTGATTTTGGCGGCCAATTCTTCACTGGACAGCTGCTTGCCATTGATGGCAAGGGCAATAACAAACGCGCCGTCCTTCAGATGCTTGGCGATGCGTTCGCCTTCTCTGGCCTTGATCTGTCGGTCAACGCCTTCGGAGGCATGGTCAGGCGTTTTCTCATCTGCCACTTCAATGATGTTGAGCTTGCAGTAGCGCGAAAGTCGCTTGGAATACTCGTCAATGGCGTCGCGAAGGTAACGCTCCTTCACGCGCCCCGGCGCAATAATGTCGATTTGCATAGATGTTCCGTTATGTTGGCTCCCCTCGGGGAGGGGAGCCAGGGAAATCAGTCAATTACGCCATAGAGACGGTCACCGGCGTCGCCCAACCCCGGCACGATGTAGCACTTGTCGTTGAGCTTCTCGTCGACCGCGCACACTACGACCTTGAAGTCGATGGACGGATCGATGTGCTCTTCCACGAACTTGATGCCTTCAGGCGCCGCGATGATGTTGATCGCGGTCACGTCCTTGGCACCGCGCTCGGCCAGATAGTGCGTGGCGGCGACCAGCGTTCCGCCGGTGGCGAGCATCGGGTCGATGAGGAAGCACTGGCGGCCGGACAGGTCCTCGGGCAGACGGTTCGCGTACGTCACCTGCTGGGTGGGGTGCTCCTCGTCGCGCTTCATGCCCAGGAAGCCGACTTCGGCGGTCGGCATAAGACGGGTCATGCCGTCGAGCATGCCCAAGCCAGCGCGCAGCACCGGCACGATGATCGGGCGCGGGGAGGCGAGCTTCTTGCCGGTCATCGGGGCGACCGGCGTCTCGATCGGCGCGGCCACCACGGACAGGTTGCGGGTGGCCTCGTAGGCCTCAAGCATCACGAGTTCGGAGACGAGCTCGCGGAAGGTGGAGGAGGGGGTGTTCTTGTCGCGCAGCACGGTGAGCTTGTGCTCGACCAGCGGATGATTCAAAACATGGAGTTCCATGATTCCCAGCCTAGTCCAAGTTTGCCGACCTGCCGAATTGGTAATGGCGCGGCTTGCTTATCGGATTGGATTTGTGGGTGATTCGACTTTTTGCTGCGATAGGCCAGTTGCAGCAGGACAATGCCCTGTCCGTGCCGAGATCTGCCTCTGATACCTCTGAGAGGGTAAAGCGTAAAAAACAACACGGTGTAAAACAGGGAATGAAACTGGTGTAAAACCGGGAATGAGATAGGTGTAAAATCGGGAATGAAACTGGTGTAAAATCTATATTGTTAGAACGATAGAACTGGGAAAGGCTGCAATATGAACGATTTGAGTGGTCGCGATGGTACCTTGACCAGGCCTGATTATCGTTCACGCGTGGTAGATAGCAGATTAAGTAAACTGCTCAAGGCGTTCGGTGCAGTGGAAATCGTTGGGCCGAAATGGTGCGGCAAGACATGGACCGCGCTCTCCCGGTCTCGAAGCGTTGATCGTCTGGATGATGTGGCAGTTTTCGCGGCCGCCCAAACCGATCCTGTATTGGTGCTGATGGGGGAGGAGCCCCATCTGGTGGACGAATGGCAAGATGTACCGCAAATTTGGGATGCCGCTCGTCGCCATATAGATGACAATGCGAACCGCAAGGGGCAGCTGATTCTTACAGGTTCGGCTATTCCAAAGGATCGTGACGCCATTCATCACAGCGGCACTGGTCGCATTGCTCGTCTGCGCATGTGGCCCATGAGCTTGGCTGAATCCGGAGAATCCACGGGCGCGGTCAGCCTATCCGATTTGTTCGAGGGGAAATTCGAGCCTGCCGAATGCAATACGAGTATCGAAGACATCGCCAGATGGTGTTGCCGTGGCGGATGGCCCGCGAATCTTGAGCTAGACGATGAATTCGCCTTGGAAATCCCGGGCGAATATATCGCAAGTGTGCTGGATATCAGCGTGCCGAAGATGAAGAAGAATCCTGAAACTGCACGAGCTTTGATGCGAGCTCTTGCCGTGAACATCTCGCAGGCACCAAAATATGCGACGCTGGCTGCGGATATGGCATATGGCGATGAGCGGCGTGAGCCGGATACGCAGACGGTGAAGAGCTATTTGGAAATGTTCAAGGACTTGTACCTTCTGACGGATTTGGAGGGTTGGGAACCGCCACTCCGCGCAAAGAGTCGTGTGCGAACCAAGCCCAAGCGATATTTCGTGGATCCTTCGTTGCCTGCTGCGGTTTTAGGTGCCGCGCCGAATACTCTGATGCGCGATACACAGACGCTCGGCGATCTGTTTGAAACGCTGTGCATTCGTGATTTGAATGTATATCTGTCGGCTATGCCGGGTGCCGGGAATCGCATTGCGTATTACCGCGATGACAAGGGGCTTGAAGTTGATGTCATTATCGAGTTGTCTGACGGCAGGTGGGGTGCCATCGAAATAAAACTCAGTGACCTTAAGGTGAACGATGACAATGCGGATAAGCTCAAATCCTTCCGCAACAAAATCTGCGGCAATCCCATGGCTCAGGTCCGAGACCCCGAATTCATGATGTTCCTTACCGGCCGAGGTGGGAAGGCCTATCGCCGCAATGACGGCATACTGGTCGTGCCCATCGCAACGCTCGGGGCGTGAATCTGGTAAAAGAAAAGAAGCGCCGAACCGCGAAAGCGCCTGTCGGCGCAAGGGCCGCTCGCGGCGGCAAAAAATGGAGCCCGGGGCTTAAGCACGGTCCGACGCGGATACTTAGTATAGCTTGCGATGGGTCTCGCCGCGCCGGGGAAGGGGTGGCGTTGGCCGGTAGCTGATTGTTGGGGTGCGGTCGGTGGGTTTCTCCCTCAGTCATGGGCATCGCCCGTGACAGCTCCCTCATCAGAGGGAGCCTGGAGCGGGGTTACTCCAACCGTCCGCGACGCCAGAGGTTGGCACCGTGTTGGAAATCCTTGGCGGTGGCCATGAGGCTGCCGGCGGTGTGCATAAGGCGGGCGGCTTTGGTGCGCACGGCCTTCTCATCGGCATCCGAGGAGAAGCCGCCGTTGGCCTCGGCCCGGGTCACCATGCGCCGCGCCTCCACGCGCAAGCCCAACGCCACCACATCGGTAAACGCCGCCGCACGCTCAAGCGCCACGGCAAAATCGCCCACAAAAGCACCGGAGAGAATCGAATCGGCCAATCGCACGATGTCATCTTCACTGGGAGCCTGATCCACGCCGGCGATGGCGGAGGCGGTAGTGGCCACCGGCTCACCCAAGCGCCACAGATGCGCGATCGAGTCGCGATTCGATCGCATCCACGTACGCAACATATACAGTCGCCACAGCACACCAGGCAGCGAATCCGGTTCGGCGTCACTCCACAATTCGGCGATTTCATCCACGCCGACCGTCTCCACCAACGTGAGCACGCGCTCGACAACCGTCGGGTCTTCGCTATGGCGCACACGATCCAGCAATGCGGCAGCGGACAGATGGCTCATCTCGCTCAACGCTTGCGGGTCCATGCCGCCGGCCAATCCATCGGCCACAGCCGGGTCGAGCTGAGCCGGGCGCGAGGGGCGTGAAGAACCCATGCGAGCAGGTCCGAATGCCGCTCCGGCCGCACGCAACGAGCCGAAGCCCGGGCCCAGACTGCCGGCGGCACCATTGTGCGCGGCATGAGCTGCAGCGGCAGCGGCCGAGGAGTTGGATGAATCAGGAAATGCGGGTCTAGTAGACAAGCGGTTGAACCTTCTGAATATCGATGATTTTGGGACCATGAGGCGTCGGAGTGACGAACAGCGCCACCGCCGTGCCGGTCGGCATGAACGGCGTCTTGGCGATCAGGCGTTTGCTCAGAGACGGCGCAACGCACATGCTGCGCAGGTGTCCGAACATACCACCAATCACCGGCCGGTGCATGCATATCGCTATGGGCTGACGGCGCTCAAGTGCGAACTCGATTTCGCTGAGTAGACACTCCCATGCGGTGTCCGGCGCAGCGGCGTATGCATCTTCGGTGAGCGGATCGAGATGAACCATGTCTCGTCCGGTCTGCCACGCGAACATCTCCAACGTCTCCTGGCAGCGCACCCAAGGCGACGTGGCCAGTCGGGTCGGATTGAAACACGCCAGCTCGCGGTTCAGCGCGTATGCCGCAGCCGCGCCGCGCGGCGTGATCGGACGGTTCGCGTCCGAACCCTTCCACAGCTTGCGCGCTTCCGCTTTGCCGTGGCGCACGATAATCACCGGCACGGCGTCAAGCGCGCCCTCCTGCACCCGATCAACGAATAGCGCGAGGATGTCCTTATCGGTGGAATGGCTGAGCTTCTTGCGGGCCTCGGCCGGCGTCAGCCACAAAACTTCGTCGATTTCGCCGATGTCCGCCCGATGCACCGGGCCAAACGCATGGGTACGCCGCAGGTTGTCGATGGCGCTGATCGGCGTGGCCATCCAGAACTGGATATGCTTGGTATCCGCCGACCGATCCTTGGTATGGCGCTGTTTGCTGCCTTCTTCGGACAGCGGGTACTCGATGTCGCCCAGATAGGGGCCAAGTTCCACGGACAGGCCCGATTCCTCGCCGATCTCGCGCACGGCGGCATGCCGGTGTGATTCGTTTGGGTCGACCTTGCCTTTCGGCCAGCTCCAGTCGTCGTATTTCGGGCGATGCACGATGCACAGTTCGATGCGGTTGAGTACGTTGTCCGCTGTGGCTGGGCTGTCGGCCTGCGCCGGGTCCGGGGTGGAAGCCGCGTCCGATGCGCCGGGTGCTGCCGTGGTCTCGCCGTCAGAATCCGTGGTGTTCGCGATGATGGTGCCATCGGTGGCAATATTGGATTTCACTGATGGAGATGATGCCCGCGTCGGCTCGGCATCATCCTTCCACCGGTACAGAATACCGCCGGCGGCTTCCACGATTCGTCTCATACTGTTCGTACCCATCTCTTGTATTGTAGGTCACGTTGGACCGCTGCTACGTAGTTTTTGCGCGCTGAACAACGATGCCCGGCATCCTCTCGAAAGAGGAGCCGGGCATCGTAACCACCCTCAGTCAGCTCGTGCTGACAGGGAGCATCGAATGAAATCAGTTGTGCGAATTGGGGCGGCGCTGGTGCTTGCGAATCAGATATTCCTGACTGTCGACCAGCGGGCGGCCCTCGTCGTCCTTGGTGTGCAGCACATACGTGCCGTCGGGCTGCATGTGCCAGCTCATGGTGGAGTCGGCCATCTGCAGGTCCACGTACTTGATGAGCCCGTCGACCTGCTCCGGGGCGGTGACGCGCACCAGAGCCTCGACGCGGCGATCAAGGTTACGGTGCATGAGGTCAGCCGAACCGATGTAGACCTCCGGGCCGGAAGCCGGACCCTCGCCGATCTGCGGGCCGTCCGCGTTGCAGAAGGCGTAGATGCGGGAGTGCTCCAGGAAGCGGCCGAGAATCGAACGTACGCGGATGTTCTCGGACAGGCCGGGAACGCCGGGCTTCAGAGCGCAGATGCCGCGTTCGACGATGTCGATCTTCACGCCGGCCTGAGAGGCACGGTACAGGGCGTCGATGGTCTTCTCGTCCACGATGGAGTTGACCTTGATCTTGATCCAGGCCTCCTTGCCGGCGCGGGCGGCGTCCTCCTCGCGGCGGATGCGCTGAATCAGGCCGGTGCGCACGGTACGCGGGGCCACCAGCAGACGGTGGAAGCTGGACTTCGGCGCGTAACCAGAGAGCTGGTTGAACAGACGAGTCAGATCCTGGCCGACCACCGGGTCGCAGGTCAGCAGACCCAGATCGGTGTACAGTCGCGCGGTCTTCGGGTTGTAGTTGCCGGTGCCTACGTGGCAGTAGCGGCGCAGACCGTCCGCTTCCTGACGCACGACCTCGATGAGCTTGCAGTGGGTCTTCAAGCCCACGATGCCGTACACCACGTGCACGCCGGCGCGTTCGAGCTTGCGGGCCCACGCGATGTTGGCGTCCTCGTCGAAACGAGCCTTGATTTCCACCAAAGCCAGCACCTGCTTGCCGGCATGAGCGGCGTCGATCAGGGCGTCGATGATCGGCGAGTTGGAGCTGGTGCGGTACAGGGTCTGCTTGATGGCCAGCACCTTCGGGTCCGCGGCGGCCTGCGCAAGGAAGGCCTGCACGGAAGTGGAGAAGGAGTCATAGGGGTGATGCAGCAGGATGTCGCGCTCGCGGATGGCAGCGAAAATATCCTGTGCGCGGGAGGACTCGACCTCGGCGATCTGACGGTTCGTGGTCGGCACGAACGGACGGTTCTTCAGGTCCGGGCGGTCCACGCTGCCGAGCTCAAAGAGCACGGTCAGGTCCAGCGGGCTGGGCAGACGGTATACCTCGTCCTGGCTCACGCCGAGCTGGTCGGCGAGCAGCTGGGAGAGGAAGGGGCTCGTGGTGTCCGTGATCTCCAGGCGGATCGGCGGTCCGAAGCGGCGGCGCAGCAGCTCCTTCTCCATGGCGTTGAGCAGGTTCTCGGCGTCATCCTCTTCCACGTCGATGTCCTCGTTACGAGTCACGCGGAAGGAGCGGGCCTCCTTGATGATCATGCCCGGGAACAGGGATTCCAGATGCGCGGCGATGAGCTTTTCCATGGCGATGAAGCCGTAACGCTCGTCCTTGGACTCCTCATCGGTCATGTCGTCCACCGGCACCAGGCGCGGCAGGTTGCCCGGGATCTTGACGCGGGCGAAGTGCGACTTGCCGGAGGCCGGGTTCTCCACAATCACGGCCAGGTTGATGGAACCGCCGGAAATGTAGGGGAACGGGTGGGCCGGATCCACGGCGAGCGGCGTCAGGACCGGGAACACCTGCTGGCGGTAGTAGCGCGAGAGGCGCTCCTGCTCGGAGGATGTGAGCTTGTCCCACGTCAGCAGGACGATGCGCTCCTTCTCCAATTCCGGCAGAATGGTGTCGATCGTGTAATGTGCGTGCTCGTCTTGCAGACGGTGTGCGGTCTCGCTGATCGCGCGCAGCTGCTGACGCGGGCTCAGGCCGGCGGCAGACGGCACGGCGATGCCCGAGTCGATACGGCGCTTCAGGCCGGCGACGCGGACCATGAAGAACTCGTCAAGGTTCGAGGCGAAGATCGCGGCGAAGTTGGCGCGCTCGAGCAGGGGCATGTCTTCGTTCTCCGCACATTCGAGCACGCGCTGGTTGAACTTGAGCCAGCTGAGCTCGCGGTCGAAGAAACGGTCCTTGGGCAGCGGTGCCTCGCCTTCCTGATCGACGCGGCGGTCGTTGTTGTCGTTTTCGGCAATATGCTCTGCGATTTGGCTGCGCAGAATTGCCTTCGAGGGTGCGTCAAATATCTGTGCCATAGCTTATATCGTAAGCTTTGGCGTGGCCGGAAAACGACTGAACGCGCCAGAATTCAACGGGTGTTCATGTTAGTTCGGTGTTGGTTGGTTTTGAGTGTGCTAGCGTCGCTCGCGACACGCCGTGAGCGGCGGTGAAACGAACGAAATCGAACATCGGACGGGTTCGATGTGAACGGTTCAGCTCGTTTTCCGATAGCCAGAAAGTGCGATTGAACAGTTGTGATAAAAAACGCACAACGACTCTCTGCAGGTTGCGAGAAACGGGAGTGATGAATAGATTATGAGGTACAAGAACAACTGAACAGAGCAGAGCCCACAAATAGTGTATGGTCACGAGGACTGTTACGTTGGACGGGCATTGGAAAGACTTACCGTTACAACGATGATGTTGTGCAGAGATTCTGCTCCAGTAGTTGAACTTGTAGAAAAGGCCCGCTCCGGCGGGCCTTTTCGTTTGTGTGTACAGTGGAGGGCATGACGGAAACACAGCGTACGCCAGAGGGGATGTCGTCGAAACCTCGTATCAAGCCGGCCGATGCCGAAGACGGCCGTCCGGTCTCTATCTCTGCGCGTCTCGGACGACTGCAATTCCACTATTCCGGCAAGTTCCGCGTGCTGCAGATTGCCGACATTCAGGATGGGCCGAAAGTCTCCAAAGACACCATCACCCTGATTGAGGCCAGCCTTGATGCCACACGGCCTGATCTGGTGATTTTCTCCGGCAACCAGATCGCCGGCTACGATCCGGCGTTCGCCGATTCATTCCGTAAACGTCGCTGGTGTGACGAACCTATTGCCGAATCCGCGCTGAACCATACCCGAGCGCTGGTGCGCAAGGCCATTGGCCAGTTCACTGAGCCGTTGGCGGCGCGCGGCATTCCGTGGGCTGTGACGTATGGCAACCATGATTTCCAATGCGGGCTAAGCAATGCGGAACTGGACGGTATCTATCGTGAGTTCCCCGGTTGTGTCAATCCGCCGAGTGAGACCTTGCCGAACCAGATTGCATATACCTGTGGAGCGGGTGGCGCTGTGCAGACGCCGTCTGGTGCCACTGGCTCCGGTGCGGGGATTACCGCGAAGGCTGATACGTTGGGCGTCGTTGACGATGCTGGTGCCGATGCTGTTGTGCCTTCTGCTGTGTCTTCCCCCACATCCGCAGTGGGTTCCGGTGAACCAGGCACCTTCGCGCTGCCGGTTATGGACGTTGACCATACGCGCAATGTGCTGGGTCTGGTCATTCTTGACTCCGGCGATTACGTGCATGGCGGCGGCTTCGGCACACCATCGCCCGCAGCGCTCGCCTTCCTGAACGCCGTGCCCGACCGTATCGGTGCGAAATCAATGGTGTTCCAGCACATGCCGATGCCCGAGTATTACAACGTGCTGAAGCCGGTGGCGGCCAACGCGGCGTTTGCCATGCAGGGCTATCGTTCGCACGCCGATACCTACTACGTGCTGGACGAATTGCAAACCCAGCCCGGCGGATATTTGGGAGAAGGCATATCCTGCCCTGATACGTCAGACGAATTCGAATTGCTGCGCGAGGGGTATTTCGGCGTCGTAGCTGGTCATGATCATCGCAACGGTTTCGTCGGCGAACATGAGGGTCTGTTGCTTATCGCTACGCCAACCTGCGGATTCAATACGTACGGACCGGCTCCGGCCAAACGCGCCACGCGATTGATCGAATTTGATATCCGTCACCCTTACGAGCCGCGTACGCAATTGCTGGAGTTTGGCGAACTGGTGGGCAAGCCCAGTTCCAAACGCGCCTATACCTATGCGGTGAACCAGACCGCGCCTGGCGAGGGCGAGGGCGATGATTTGCTGCGCAAGCCGTCGCTATGGAGTCAACTGTCCGGTTTATTCAGGTAACCCGGTTTATTCAGGTAACTGTTCCTGATAGAGGCGGAAAGCGGCGCGAAGTATTCGAGGTTTCGGTGGCCTTCCGCTGTGTTGGACGATTAGTGGCAGAAATCCCGCGTCTCTTTCGTTGTGACGCGGGATTTCTGCCGGTTGGGCTATCGGTTGGATTGACTGGTATGTTTCAGCGAACGGCTTTGACCAGTGCCTCGGTGAGGTACTTGCCGGCGGCCATCACCAGCGGCGCATAGCGGCGTCCGGGGGCGGCACCCATGCGGCCGGTCGGGCCGGAAATCGAGATGGCGGCGATGACCTGGCCGGAGGCGTTGCGGATCGGGGCGGAAATCGAGCACACGCCCTCTTCGCGTTCGTTCACGGACTCGGACCAGCCGCGCTTGCGTACGGCGGCCAGCTTGGTGGCGGTGAACTTGGCGTGGCGCAATCCCTGGTGCAGACGGTCGGAATCCTCCCAAGCCAGAAGAATCTGGGCGGCGGAACCGGCTTCCATCGACAGCATGGCACCCACCGGAATGGAATCACGTAGGCCGGAGGTGCGTTCCACAGCGGCGATGCACACGCGCTGATCGCCTTGGCGGCGGTAAATCTGCGCAGACTCGCCAGTGCGATCGAGCAGGGTCTGCAGGATCGGGCCGGCGGCGGTCAGCAGACGATCCTCGCCTGCTGCGGCGGCAAGTTCGGCGAAACGGGAGCCGAGTACGAATCGGCCATGCTGGTCGCGCAGTACGAAACGGTGGCGTTCCAGTGCAATAGCCAAACGATGTGCGGTCGGTCGAGCGAGACCGGTGGCGGCCACAAGCTGGCCCAGCGTAGACGGGCCGGATTCCAGTGCGTCAAGAATCTTTACAGTTTTATCAAGGACGCCAACGCCGGAATGGATTTCCCCATCGTCCTTGGCGGTGGTGTCTTCAACCGGCTCGGACTTGGTCAAGCTGTTGTTCAATGGTTCTTCCCGGGAATCAGTCATAATAAGGGCGATTATGCCATCTCACATAGTGAAATGGCAAATCGGGGAAGTGTCTCACAGGGTGGCCATGAAGTTGAAAGGGCGTTCGTGGATGCCGAAGAGACATGTCTGGAGCGGAACCGAGTCATGACTAGGTCATGTTCGAGTCGGGTCCAAGTCATATTGAGGCCATCATTTGACCGTATCTCAATATCCGGCATGCTCATGGCCGGGCCCATCGCAAGCACATAGGCTAATACCACGAACAAGGCGCGAACACAATACCTCGCGCGGAATTTTTTGGAGGAATCACTATGGGAACGACACTGGCCGAGAAGGTCTGGGCCGATCATCTGGTGCGCAAGGGCAGCGACGGAGCCCCTGATTTGCTGTACATCGATCTGATGCTCATGCATGAGGTCACCAGCCCGCAGGCGTTTGAGGGCCTGCGCTTGGCCGGCCGCAAGCCGCGTCACGTGGATCAGCTCATTGCCACCGAGGATCACAACACGCCGACCGTTGATATCGATCGCCCGAACCCGGATGAGACGAGCGCGTTGCAGTTGACGACTTTGGAGAAGAACTGCAAGGAGTTCGGCGTGCGCCTGCACCCGCTGGGCGACGCCGATCAGGGCATCGTCCACGCGTTCGCCCCGATTCTGGGCCTGACCCAGCCGGGCATGACCATCGTGTGCGGTGATTCGCATACGTCGACGCACGGCGCGTTCGGCGCGCTGGCGTTCGGCATCGGCACTTCCGAAGTCGAACACGTGATGGCCACACAGACGCTGTCTCTGAAGCCGTTCAAGACCATGGCCGTCAACGTCAACGGCAAGCTGCCCGCGGACGCGACGGCCAAGGACATCATTCTGGCGATCATCGCCAAGATCGGCACCGGCGGCGGCCAGGGTTACGTGATCGAATACCGTGGTGAGGCGATTCGCAACCTCACCATGGACGAACGTATGACCGTGTGCAACATGTCCATCGAGGCCGGTGCGCGTGCCGGCATGATCGCGCCGGACGAGACCACGTTCGAGTACCTGAAGGGCCGTCCGCACGCGCCGGAAGGCGAGCTGTGGGATCAGGCCGTGGCGTACTGGAAGACGCTGAAGACCGATGACGATGCCGTATTCGACAAGGTGGTGGATATTGACGCCACCAAGCTTGGTCCATATGTGACGTGGGGCACCAACCCCGGCCAAGGTCTGCCGATCACCGCCTCCGTGCCGGAGCCGGACAAGATCGCCGACGCCACCAAGCGTGCCGCCGCCGAACGTGCGATTACATACATGGGTTTGAAGCCGGGCATGCCGATCAAGGACATCGCCGTGGACACCGTGTTCATTGGTTCGTGCACCAACGGTCGTATCGACGATTTGCGCCAGGCCGCCGCGATCATGAAGGGTCACCACAAGGCCGAGAACATCCACCGCGTGCTGGTGGTGCCGGCCTCCTCCCGTGTGCGTCTGCAGGCGGAGAAGGAAGGCCTCGATAAGGTGTTCAAGGACTTTGGCGCCGAATGGCGTAATGCCGGCTGCTCGATGTGCCTGGGCATGAACCCCGACAAGCTGGTACCGAACGAGCGCTCGATTTCCACTTCGAACCGTAACTTCGAGGGCCGCCAGGGCAAGGGCTCGCGCACGCATTTGGCGTCGCCGGCCGTAGCCGCCGCCACCGCCATCCGCGGCACAATCTCGTCTCCCGCCGATCTCTGAGTCAATACACGTGAGCCCCCTCTGACGAGGGGCTGTCAGTCGAAGACTGACTGGGGGAGAGATCCCCGAAAGGAAAATTGTTATGGAAAAACTCACCACACTGACCGGCGTGGGCGTGCCGCTGCGCCGCTCCAACGTCGATACCGACCAGATCATTCCCGCTGTGTTCTTGAAGCGCGTGACCAAGTCCGGCTTCGATGACGCCCTGTTCTACGCATGGCGCCGAGACCCGAACTTCGTGCTCAACAAGCCGGAATACGCCGGTAAGGGCCAGATTCTGGTCGCCGGCCCCGAATTCGGCATCGGCTCCTCCCGCGAGCACGCCGTGTGGGCGCTGCACGATTACGGTTTCCGCGTGGTCATCGCGCCGAGCTTCGCCGACATCTTCTACGGCAACACCGCCAAGAACGGCGTGCTGGCCGCGATTATGCCGCAGGAGTCCGTCGAACTCCTGTGGAAGCTACTGGAGGAAGAGCCTGGTCGTGAGATGACTGTCTCGCTGGAGACCCGCACTGTCACTTGCGGCGACGTGACCCTGCCGTTCGAGGTCAACGATTACGTGCGTTGGCGTCTGATGAACGGCTACGACGATATCGATCTGACGCTGCAGCACGAGGACGACATCGCCGCCTACGAAAAGATGCGCGCCGAAAAGTTCCCCTTCAAGCCCAAGACCATCCCCGCCAAACACTGGGCCGAAGAAAGAATCGAGTCCGCCCGCGAGCCTGAGGACGCAGACTGGACAGGGCCGTTGGCCGATCGCGGCATTATTTAGCCGCGATCGGCCTGCTGAAAGCCCGGTGGGCTTTCAGCAGGCCCTGTGCCGAGCTGCGACAGCAGCGAGGCCAGCATTGAGCCTCGCCGAAAGGCGAGTCCATGATTGCAGGCTCAGGGCCGTTGGCTCTTATTTCGTTTGTCGGCGCGATGATGGGTTGAGTGTGCGTGTGCGCATGCAGGTTGGCTTATCGTTGAAGCATGAGTGATTTTGAGCCGTTTTACGATGTCAGCCGCAGCTACGAAGACAACTATGAGCAAGGGCCGTTCGGCGCGTTTGCCGAGGCGCTGAAGGATGGCAACGGTGCCGATGCCGCCGGAACCACCAGCGAGGGTGCCTCCGAGGGTGCCTTGGCCACCTTTTTGGGCCAGCCGGTCAACCTGCCTTTCGGCATTCCCGCAGGCCCGCTGCTCAACAGCCGTTTCACCACGGCCGCCTTCCGCATGGGCTTCGATCTGGCGACCTACAAAACCGTGCGTTCGCGCGCCTGGGGCTGCAACCCGTTCCCGAACGTGCTCGCCGTACACCCCAAGGCGGCGGACGGTTCACTGACGCCGGGCAGCGCCGAACTGGACGAGGGCGTGCTCGCCGACACCAATTACGAGACTCCGATCTCCATCTCCAATAGCTTCGGCGTGCCCTCGCAAAGCCCGGATGCCTGGCAGCCGGACATGCGCGCCGCCATCGAGGCCGCCGGTCCCGGTCAAGTGCTGGTCCCGAGCTTCCAAGGCTCGCGTGTGGAGGGCATGAGCGAGGAGGAATACATCGCCGACCATGCCACTACCGCCCGCCTGGTCAAGGAGACCGGTGCCAAGCTCATGGTGATGAACACCAGCTGCCCCAACGAGGGCCACAACCGCCTGCTATGCCACAATCCGCTGCTCGTGGGCCGCATCACCGAGGCCGTGAAGCAGGAGATCGGCGACATCCCGCTGATGGTCAAGCTCGCCTACATCCCCAGCGACGACGCTCTGGAGCTTATGGTGCGTTCCACCGTGGGCCACGGCACCGTGCAGGGCTTCAGCACCATCAATACGATTTCCGCCAAACTGGTCGATGCCAATGGCAATCAGGCCCTGCCCGGCGCGGGCCGCGATCGCTCAGGCGTGTGCGGCAATGCGATTCGTGGCGCCGGCCTCGACATGGTCGCCCGTCTGGCCGTGATTCGTGAAAAGCTCGGGCTTGATTTCGCGATCAACGGCGTCGGCGGCGTGGTCTCGCCCGCCGACTACCAGGCGTACCGTGACGCCGGCGCGGACTCGGTGATGTCCGCCACCGGCGCGATGTGGGACGCCGAACTGGCCCACAAGATCAAGGCCAGCCGGTAAATCGGCTCCAAAAACAAGAAACAGCCTGTACGGGCCGTGATTCCCAGACGATTCCCAGCCAGTGCCCATGTTGCATTGAAACTGTTGCTGTTATATGTAATCACGGCCGAACAAGCTGCATAACTTAACCTCTTTCTTCTTCTCTCCTTTCTCTCCCCGGCGCCCATCACGCCGGGGTTTCTTTTTTGCGGTGGGTACAGCCGTCTTATTCGGCGGCCGCCTTCATGGCCACGGCGCCGACGTAGTAGACCGGCTTGTCGAAGTTCGGCTGGAACAGGAAGTCCACGTTGGCGAGCTGGTCGATGGTGAAGCCGGCCTGAATCGCCATGGAAATCACGTTTGCCGCGCCGGAGATATCGGCCTTGGAGCAGAACTGGCCGCCCTTGACCTTGCGGGTTTCCGGGTCCCAGGTCAGAATCGACGTGACTGGGGTGGTGGTGAGCATGAAGTCCGGGCGATAATCCTCGGTGAGCGAGGTATCGCGGACCGTGAGCCCGCGGCGTTCGGCACCCGCGCGGGTCAGGCCGGAGGCGGCGAGTGAGAGGTCGTACAGCTGCACGGCGGACGTGGCCTGTGTGCCCATGTACTTCACGGTCGGCGTCTCGATGTTGCGGCCCACCAGCAGGCCCTGGCGCACCGCGTTGGTGGCCAGCGGAATGTAATCGTGCTGGCCGGTGGGGTTGTAGAACACGGTGGCGGAGTCGCCGGCGGCGTACACGCCCGGCGCGGACGCCTGCATGTAGTCGTCGACCACGATCGCGCCGTTCGGCAGCATGTCCACCTTGCCCTTGAGCAGGTCGGTGTTCGGCAGGAAGCCGACGGCCAGAATCGCCATTTCGGCCGTGTACTCGCCCTTTTCGGTGACCACAGTGACGGTGTCGTCGTCATTGTCGCGGAACTCGACCACCTTCTGGCCGAGCGCGAGCGTGACGCCGTGCTCCTCGAACGCGGCCGCCACCTGATCGGTGATGGTCTTATCGAAATTATTGGCCAGCGGGCGATCAAGGCCGTCGACCAGCGTGGTCTTGACGCCGGTGACGCTGAACTGCTCGGCGATTTCCGCGCCGATATAGCCCGACCCGATCACCACTGCCGACTTGGCGGTTTTCGCCTTTTCCTTGATGGCGATGGCGTGATCCCAGTTCTTGCACAGCAGCACATGCGGGCTGTCGATGCCGGGGATCGGCGGGATGACCGGGCGCGAGCCGGTGGTCACGACCAGTTTGTCGAAAGCGAGGGTCTGTTCGGCGGGGTCTCCGGCCTCGTCCAGCGCGCGGTAGGTGAGGGTTCTGGCGTCGAGGTCCACGGACGTCACGTCGGTGCGCATATGCATGGTCGCGCCGGCTTCGGCCAGAGCGGCAGGGGAGGAGTAGAACATTTTCTTCGGGTCGGATACGTGGTCGCCCACCCACAGGGCGATGCCGCAGGAGAGGAAGGACAGCGTACCGTTGCGCTCGAAAACATGGACGGTCCAATCGGGGTGCTCGGCGAGAATCGAGGTGGTGGCGAACGTGCCGGCGTGCGTGCAGCCGATGACGGCGACTGTGGTCATGAATGCTCCTTTGCTTGTGGACATGGCGTCTGATGCCATTGCCCTGAATCGTAGCGTAGAAGTATGGAGAACGCCGTGGCGGCAAATGTGAGGAAGATCACGTTATCGGTTTGATTCGACGGGGGGTATGGGATCCGTTGTGCACGGTGATCAAAGTTCGGCTGGGGTGCATTTCACGGAGTCGGCACATGGCTTATGGCAAACTGGACGGTAGCATTTTTTGAATCTTGATTGATTGAGGAGAGTGGCGTGGCTGAGAATCCGGATGACGTGTTGCATGTCGAGGGCGGCAAGCCTTTGAATGGCACGATCAAGGTGCGTGGCGCGAAGAACTTCGTGAGCAAGGCGATGGTCGCCGCGTTGCTGGCACCGGGCAAGTCGGTGCTGAAGAACGTGCCGGAGATTCGTGACGTGCATGTGGTGTCCGATTTGCTACGTCTGCACGGCGTGGACGTGGATGTGGACGGTGCGAACGGCATTGTGACCATCGACGCCTCGCGTGTGCAGCTGGCCGATGTGGCCGACGTGGATACACTGTCCGGTTCGTCGCGCATCCCGATCCTGTTTTCCGGCCCGCTCGTGCACCGTTTGGGTGAAGCGTTCATTCCCGCGTTGGGCGGCTGCGCGATTGGCGGACGTCCGATTGACTTCCATCTGGAGACGCTGCGCAAGCTGGGCGCCACGGTGGACAAGGAACACAAGGACGGCATCCACATCACCGCGCCCAACGGCCTGCACGGCGCGAAGATCCACCTGCCCTACCCGTCGGTGGGCGCCACCGAGCAGACTTTACTGGCGGCCGTGCTGGCCGAGGGCAAGACCGAACTGTCGGGCGCGGCCACTGAGCCGGAGATCATGGATCTGGTGTGCGTGCTGCAGAAGATGGGTGCAATCATTTCTGTGGACGTTGATCGCACCTTCCGCATCGAGGGTGTCAAGGAACTGCAGGGGTACACGCACACGTCGCTGACGGATCGCATCGAGGCGGCGTCCTGGGCGTCCGCCGCGCTCGCCACGCACGGTGACATTTTCGTCAAGGGTGCCACCCAGCCGGAGATGATTACGTTCCTCAACGTGTTCCGCAAGGTGGGCGGCAAGTTCGAAGTGACCGATAAGGGCATTCGTTTCTGGCATCCGGGCGGCGACCTAAAGCCCGTGGCTATCGAGACCGACGTGCATCCCGGGTTCATGACGGACTGGCAGCAGCCGCTCGTGGTGGCTCTGACGCAAGCCAATGGCCTGTCGATTGTGCACGAGACCGTGTACGAGAACCGCTTTGGCTTTACCAAGCCGCTGGTCGAGATGGGTGCCACCATCCAGTTGTACCGCGAGTGCTTGGGCTCGCTGCCGTGCCGTTTCCGGCAGCGCAACTACAAGCATTCCGCCGTGATCTTCGGACCGACCCCGCTGACCGGACGCGACATCGACGTGCCGGACCTGCGTGGTGGGTTCAGCCATCTGATCGCGGCCTTGGCCGCGTCAGGCCCCTCGGACGTGCACGGCATCAGCCTGATCGACCGAGGCTATGCCGACTTCCGCGGCAAACTCGAAGCCCTCGGTGCCGACTTCGACTAATTCGGCCGTTCCTCGGCTCCCCTCTTTGAGGGGAGCCGCAATTCTGTTCTACAACAGCCCGTCCGCCTCGAGCGCGACGGCCATGCGGTCGAAGCATTCCTCCAGTAGCGGGTAGGGCATGGCGAAGTTCATACGCACGCAACCGCGCCCGACCTCGCCGCATTCACGGCCGTCTGTCAACGCCACGTTGGCCTTCTTAAAGAAATAGTTGGCCGGGTCGCCGATGCCCAGTGGCGAGAAATCCAGCCACGCGATATACGTGCCCTGCGGCTCCACATAGCGCACCTTGGCGAATCTCGTGCGCATCTGCTCGTTGACCAGCGCGATATTGCGCTCGATATATGCCATCACGCCCTCGAACCATGCCGCGCCGCCGTCATAGGCCGCAGTGGTGGCTATGGCACCGATGGTGGCCGTCTGGTGCTCGGACCATTCCGCGTTCCTCATCCATAGTTCCAGATCGTCCGGATTGGTGAGAATCACCTGCGCGCACTTGGTGCCGGGAATGTTGAACGACTTCGAGGCTGAAGTGGAGGTGAAAGCCTGCATGGCCGTCTGCCGGTTGATTGAGGCGAATGGCACATGCGTGTGGCCTTGGTAGACGAACGGCGCGTGAATCTCATCGGAGAATATACGCACGTCGTACTTGGCGGCCAGATCGGACAATCGCAGCATTTCTTCGCGCGTCAATACCTTGCCGATCGGGTTGTGCGGGTTGCACAGCACGAAGGCATGGCAGCCGTTCGCGAACGCCTGCTCAATGGCGTCGAAATCGAACAGCCATTCATCATTGCGCCCGCTGCTCTCGCCGGCGCCCGCGCACAGCATCGGAATCTCAAGGACCTCCACGCCATACAGACGCGGCACACTTAGGAACGGCATATAGGCCGGAGTCGGTACCACGATGGAGTTACCGGCGCGCACGATCTCGCGCAGGAACACTTCGAACGCCTCCAGCACGTCCGGCACCGGGCGGATGCACGTTGGATCCACCTCCCAGCCGTAGCGGCGCTGCCATGCGGCGCACGAGCGGGCGACCTCCTTCTTCCACGGGTCGGGAATGTAGCCGAGCGCGCCACGTTCGGTGGCCTCTTCGATGGCTTCGGCCACGCACGGTGCCAGACCGTAATCCATCTCGGCGATGAATGCGCCGATGCAGCCGGGGTAACGGGTCCATTTATCCGAACCGACCTGCTTCAGATCCTCGATGGTCGTCACGTCGATGTGATTGGCATCAAAGCAAGAGGTGCCGGCGGTTGTGTTGCTCAAAGTCGTTGACTGGGGAATGTTGTTCATGCTCATAACATGTCATTGTTCCTGGTACAGAAGGGCTGCTCAACGGTCTGGCTCCCCGAAATCGTGATGGCGTTCGCAAGCTTGCTTATCGCTGTGCGACTACTTGGCACTCAAATATTTGAGTGACGTGCGCTCGAGCTCCTCGAGCAATGAACCAAGCGCGGGGCGATGGTCGCCGGCACGAGTCACGATGCCGACCTCGCGCGCCGCAAAATCGTCGGCAATGGGACAGGCCACCAGATCGCCCTGCAAGTTGATATGCGTATCGAGCGCCGGCACCAGCGAGACGCCCATACCAACCTCGACCAGGTTCTGCGTGGCCCAGTAATCATCCGTGCAGTGGCGGATATCCGGCTTGAATCCGGCACGGGTGGCCAGTTTCACCAAATTTGCGCGGCAGGTGGGGCAGCCGGCGATCCAATGCTCGTCTTTGGCGGCGGACAGCGGCACGGGTTCGCCGGTCTCCTCGAATCGTTTGGCGATGCCGCTGGAGCGGCGCACCAGCAGTCGCATCGGATCGTAACCCAGCGAATGGAAGGTCAGGTCGTCGCCGATGTGCAGGAAGTTCGGGATGCTGCTGTAGCGGAACACGGCGGCGGTATCGGCCTTGCCTTGGGAAATCAGACCGATCGCCTCCGGCGGCTCCATCTGAATCAGGCTCAGCTCGATGTCCGTGAACATACTGAGCTTGACCACGGTACGGGCCGCGATAGTAGAGCAGATTGACGGTGGGGCCACCAAATGCAGGTGATCAAACCGATGATGCCGATAATCCTCGACTTCACGGGCCGCCCGCTCCAGCCGATCGGCGATGGCCTCGCCGTGGCGGGCGAGCATCGAACCGGTGGCGGTGAGTTCCACGCCATGCGAGGTGCGTTGCACCAGAGTCGAACCGCACTGTGCCTCCAGCTTTTTGATCTGCTGGCTGATGGCCGGCTGCGACCAACCCGTGGCCTTGGCCGTGGCGGAGAACGAACCATACTGTTCGATTTGCCACAACGTGACCAATGATTGGGGGTTGAGCGTGGCCATAGGTACCTCTTTCGTGCCTTTTCGTGCCTTTTCGTGCGGTGATTCAATTATGGCCGGGCGGCAGGATGTGGCGTGCGCGCCGATCGTCAGTCCTCGAACTGCTTGGCGAGCGGAACCATCAGCACGGTGAGCACGGCGAACAGGGCGGTGGTGATGAACAGCACGATGGCGACCGGCATTTGGTCGTAGGCCCAGCCGTACACCATCTGGCCGAGCGGCTGGGCGCACATGCTCACGGCCGCGGCCATGGACATCACTTTGCCGGCCATTGCCTCGGGCGTACTGAGCTGGATGGCGGGCACGGCGATGAGATTCGTGAAGCAACTGGCGACCATCGTGCCGCAGGTGAATACGATCAGCACCACGAGTTTGGTCCATGCGTCGACCGGCAGCAGGAACACAATACCCTGTGGGACCATGGCCAGCGTAAGCGTCGCCATCAGCCCCGGCAGCCAGCGCATCGTGAGCTTGGCGGCGAACAGGCCGGCGATGAATGCGCCCGCCACGCCGGAAACACCGATCAGGCCGTCGGCGATGCCGTAGACAGTGGCGTCGAAGCCGAGCACTGTACGAATCGTGTACGGGAAGCCGACGCCGGAATAGCCGATAAGCACAAAGTTGAGCGCCGCCGCGAACAACAGCAGTCTGAACACGTTCGGCCGGTCCTTGATGAGGAATCGCACGCCTGCCTTGAGGTCTTCAAGTGGGGTGGGCAGCTCCTCGTCGCCGCGATCCGGGGCACTGAGGCGGATGAAGCATTCGAGCGCGGCTGCGCCGGCGAAGCTTGCGATGGCGATGATCATCATGAGACGGATGCCGAACATCGCATACAGCACGCCGCCGAGGAAGCTCGGCAGCAGACTGCTTAGTTGTTGGACCTGATTGATCACGGCCATGCCTTGGCGCATGGTGGCCGGGCCGTACTGCCGGAACATCTGGGGGAGTGCGGCCTGCACGGTCGGGGTTTCGAAGGCGCCGAGCACGGCGAGCAGCACCTGCATGGTGGCGATGGCTACGATATGGAAGCCCGTGGTGGCGAAGACGATGGCGCTCGCCAGCACGAGCACGGCGGAGATGGCGTCGAGCGCCACCATGATGGTGCGGCGGTTGACGCGATCGGCCAGCACGCCTCCGAACGGGGAGAGCAGGATGGTCGGCACGATGGAGATGGCCAGCACCGAGGCGAAGATGGTGGCTGAGCCGGTTTCGTCCAGCACCCACATCGACATCGCGAATCGCAGCATCACATTGCCGAACAGCGAGATGCCTTGTCCGGCGACCAGCAGCACGAAGTCGCGGGACAGCAGCGGGCGTTGGGTGGCGGTGCCGGCGATGTCATTCTCGGGTTTCACTGTGCTATTCATTCTGAGCCTTTCTCCGGCTCCCCTGCGAACGTCATCATGCCCTTCGTGGCGACCGTGATGAGCTCGTCATCGAAAATCGGCACGCCGATCGCGTCGAGCATGGTGGCCAAGCAGCGGATGCGATGCTCCATTTCGGGCAGGGTCACCGGGTAGAAATACGGCATCAGCCAATAATTCGGCAGCAACGAAAGCAGCTCTGCGGCCTCGCGCGGATACTCGGTGGGGATGGAGCCATCCTTGACGCCCGCCTCGATCAGCGGCAGGAAGCGTTCGGGCAGATGCTTGCTCCATACCTGCATATTCGCGGCGAACGAAACCGGATCGCTCAGCATCGGCATGGCGGCTCGCATGATCTGCACGTGGTCTTGCTTGGTCATCGAATGCCGCCATAGCACGCGGAACTTTTCGAGGGCGGTAAGGTCAGTGCGATTCATGACGGATTCGTTGAAGTCGTCCTGCATATTGTTGTCTCGGTTGATGAGCTCTTCGAGGATGGCTTCCTTGGATTTGAAGTGATGGTAGATCGCGCCTTTGGAGAGGTCGCCGAGCTCGTCCACGATGTTCTGGATGGAGATGTGCTCATAGCCCTGGGCCATGAACAGCCGTTGTGCGGCGTCGAGGATGCGGGTGCGCGTCACCTCGGGGTGAGCGTTACGTGCCATGGTGGCCTCCCTACTGTGCTTGATGTTGCAGATCACTATAGATACCGACCGACGGTATGTATAGCGGTTTCGGCGAGCCTCCAACGATTCCGGCGATTGTCGCCTACCCTTTTTCGCTTGGTATCTTTCGGCTGTGTGCTTGCCCCCGCCAGCAGGGGCAGCATATAGGCATACCAGGGCGCAAGTGTCGCCGTTCTCAGTATCCTTAGAAGAATGAGTCCTGAAGCCTTAAGTGAACTGATTTCCAGCATTGCCCACAACCTCGTCGCCGCCGGCCAGGCCGGCGCGTTGACCGACGAGCTGATTCCGCCCGTCGACAAGCTCGCCGTGATGCGCCCGAAGGACCGTGCGCATGGCGACTGGGCCTCCAACATCGCCATGCAGCTGGCCAAGAAGGCCGGCATGAAGCCGCGCGATCTGGCCGAGCCGTTCGCCGCCGCGCTCGCTGAAGCCGACGGCATTGCCAAGGTCGAGGTGGCAGGCCCCGGCTTCATCAACATCACGCTTGACTCCGCCTCGGCCGCCGCCGTGGTGGACACCGTACTCGCCGCCGGTGCCGTGACCGACGCCGACAAGCATCTCAACAAGGTCAACGAATACGGCCGCAACGACCATCTGGGCGGCCAGACCCTGAATCTCGAGTTCGTCTCCGCCAACCCCACCGGTCCGATTCACATCGGCGGCACCCGTTGGGCTGCCGTCGGCGATGCCATGGCCCGCGTGCTCGAGGCCAACGGCGCCAAGGTGGTGCGCGAATACTACTTCAACGACCACGGCGAGCAGATCAACCGCTTCGCCAAGTCGCTGGTCGCCGCTTGGGCCGAGGCCAATAACTTGGGTGAGGCCGGCTACCAGACCGAAACCCCGTGCGACGGCTACAAGGGTGCCTACATCAACGAGATCGCCGCCCGTGTTCAGGCCGAAGCCGAGTCCGACGGCGTGGACCTGACCGCACTGGCCCACCAGGATCAGGGCCTGAACGATGACGGTGAACCGCTCGGCGAGGCCGATACCGAAGTGCGCGAGGAATTCCGCAAGCGCGCCGTACCGATGATGTTCGACGAGATTCAGAAGTCCATGAAGGACTTCCGCGTGAACTTCGACGTCTGGTTCCATGAAAACAGCCTGTACGCCGACGGCAAGGTCGACGCCGCCATCGAAGAGCTCAAGTCCCGCGGCGACATCTTCGACAAGGACGGCGCCACTTGGTTTGAATCCACCAAGCACGGCGACGACAAGGACCGTGTGATCATCAAGTCCAATGGTGAGTTCGCCTACTTCGCCGCCGACATCGCCTACTACTGGGACAAGCGCCATCGCGCCGAAAACTCGGCCGACGTGGCCATCTACATGCTTGGCGCGGACCACCACGGCTACATCGGCCGCATGATGGCCATGTGCGCGGCCTTCGGCGATGAGCCCGGCAAGAACATGCAGATTCTCATCGGCCAGCTGGTCAACGTGATGAAGGACGGCAAGCCCGTGCGCATGTCCAAGCGCGCCGGCAACGTCGTGACCATCGACGACCTGGTCTCCGTGGTCGGCGTGGACGCCGCCCGCTACTCGCTGGCCCGCTCCGATTACAACCAGAACTTCGACATCGACTTGGCCCTGCTCGCCTCGCACACCAACGACAACCCGGTGTACTACGTGCAGTACGCGCACGCCCGCTCCAAGAACGTGGACCGCAACGCAGCCGCTGCCGGCATCAGCTACGAGGGTGCCGACCTGGCCCTGCTCGACACCGAGGCCGACGGCGAAGTGCTCGCCGCCCTCGCCCAATTCCCGAGCGTGCTCGCCACTGCGGCCGACGACCGCCAGCCGCACAAGGTGGCCCGTTACCTCGAAGAACTGGCCGCCACCTATCACAAGTGGTACAACGTAGAGCGCGTGGTGCCGATGGCCCTGACCGATCCGGAAACCCGTGGCGACGACGAGGCTCGCAAGGCCTTGGAGATTGCCAAGAACCCGGAGCCGGCCCGTGCCGCCGCCCGCCTGAAGCTCAATGACGCCGTCCAGCAGGTCATCGCCAACGGCCTCGACCTCCTCGGCGTCACCGCCCCCGAAAAGATGTGATTATGCCTATTTCTCCAATTTGGCCGGCCGCTACGGCTGTGAATGCCGAAGGCTCCATCGAATTTCATGGTCGTACCGCCGAATCGCTGCTTGACGAGTTCGGCTCGCCGCTCTATCTCATCGACACTGATGAAGTAGTCGCACGTGCTAGGCACTTCGTGCGCGCTGCCGCCGAAGCATTCAACACCTCCACTACGCACGTGAGCTTTGCCGGCAAGGCGTTCTTGTCCAAAGAAGTCGTGCGATTGGTCACCGAGACCGGCATGTTTGTGGACACTTGCACGATGGGCGAGATGAAAATCGCCCTCGCCGCTGGCGTTCCCGGACGTCGTCTGGTGCTGCACGGCAACAACAAGTCCGATGAGGAAATCGCGCTGGCCATCGAACAGGGCTTCGCCAAAATCGTGATCGACGAGCCCGACGAGCCGGAGCGCGTTGCTGCCATCGCCCGCAAGCTCGGCAAACGCGCCCGTGTGATGCTGCGCGTCACCGTCGGTGTCCACGCCGGCGGCCACGAGTACATCTCCACTGCTCACGAGGACCAGAAGTTCGGCGTGCCGCTGCTGGCCGCCGGGGCCGACGCCGCCGTGCTCGACGTGCTGAACGACCTCAAAGACGTGACGCCTGCCGCTACCAACGCGCGTATCTCTGCGACGCATTCCCCGGAAAATGGCGCGGAAAAGACCGAGAAATCAGAGCGCGAGCTGCACTACGACGTCAAGTACCCGTACGACCTGAGCCACGAGGAAGTCTCCGACACAGACAAGGCGCTGGCCGCCGCGATGGAAGCCATTGCGGACGGTCCGTCCATCGCCGTGCTCAAGACCATCCTCGCCAACCAGGACGTACTCGAACTGGTCGGAGCCCACTCGCACATCGGCTCCAACATCCACGATGCGGACGCCTTCATTCACGCGGCCAAGCGCATGATGCTGCTGCGCAAGACCCTGTGGGCCACCGACGCCTACATCCTGCCCGAAATCGACCTCGGCGGCGGCTACTCCGTGGCCTACACCGATGGCGAAGATTCAATGGACATTGACGTGGAACTCACTCGCTTGGCGGATGCGGTCAACAGCACCAACCGTGCGCTCGGCATGCCCGCCCCGGCCATCAGCTTCGAGCCCGGCCGCTACATCGTGGCGCCCGCCGGCGTAACCCTGTACCGCGTGGGCACCATCAAGCACGTGCACTTGTCCGATGCCAAAGACAGTGACGGCAACCCGATTGCCGAGCGCGTGTATGTGTCTGTGGATGGCGGCATGTCCGACAACATTCGCCCGGCACTCTACGGTGCCGACTACACCGCGCGTCTGGCGAATCGCACCGGTTCCGCTGAAACGATGCTTGCCCGTGTGTGCGGTATGCACTGCGAATCCGGCGACATCGTGGTTCACGAGGTGCAGTTGCCCGCCGATTTGAAGCGCGGTGACATTCTCGCCGTGCCGGTTACCGGCGCATACGGCCGCACCATGGCCAGCAACTACAACCAGGCGCTGATTCCGGCGGTGGTTGCTGTCAGCGAGTCCGGTGCGCACGTCATGCTCCGCCGCCAGACCGTAGACGACCTACTCAACCTCGACGTCAGCGAGTGATCCACGTGCAGAGGCGAGCGCCTGACAGTCTGTAATGTGCGGCCAAATCCGTCATAATACGAAAAGGACCGTCAGCTTTGATGAGTACTTTCGGTCTGCTGTCGGAAATAATCCGTAAAATAGCGGTGGGATATAGAAAACTTTTTGGAAGGACCCTGAATTGGCTCGCAACAACGAAACCCCGATTCGCGTAGGCCTGCTTGGTGCCGGCACCGTCGGCTCCCAGACCGCCCGCCTGATTGTCGAGCAGAAGGACGAACTGTCCGCTCGTATCGGCCGCCCGATCGAACTGGCCGGCGTCGCCTGCCTCGACCCGAAGGAAACCGAGAAGTTCCCGTGGATCGACCAGTCCATCGTCACCACCGATACTTTGAGCGTGGCCACCAACTCGGACATCGTCATCGAGCTCATCGGCGGCACCACCGTGGCCCGCAAGTTCGTGCTTGCCGCCATCGAATCCGGTGCTTCCGTGGTCACCGCCAACAAGGCGCTGCTGGCCAAGTACGGCCCGGAGATCTACTCCGCCGCCGAGGCCAAGGGCGTCGACATCTACTTCGAGGCCGCTGTGGGTGGCGCGATTCCGTTCCTGCGCCCGCTGCGCGAGTCCTTGGTCGGCGACAAGGTGACCAGCATGCTCGGCATCGTCAACGGCACCACCAACTACATCCTCGACGAGATGACCACCAAGGGTCTCCAGTTTGACGACGTGCTCAAGGACGCCCAGGCCAAGGGCTACGCCGAAGCCGACCCGACCGGCGACATCGAAGGCTACGATGCTGCCAACAAGGCCGCCATCATGGCCACCCTCGGCTTCCACACCTCCGTGACCATCGACGATGTGTCCGTTGAGGGCATCACCAAGATCACCGCCGACGACATCGCCGCAGCCACCGCCGAACACAAGGTCATCAAGCTGCTCGCCGTGGTCGAGAACGGCGAGGCCGGCGTCTCCGCCCGCGTCTACCCGGCCCTGATCGACGAGAACCACCCGCTGGCCTCCGTGCACGGCTCCTTCAACGCCGTGTTCGTCAAGGCCGAGGCCGCCGACGACCTCATGTTCTACGGCCGTGGCGCCGGCGGCGCTCCGACCGCCTCCGCCGTCGTGGGCGACGTGGTGACCGAAGCCCGCCACATTGCTGCTGGCTGCACCGGCCCGTCCATCCCGCTGTACAAGAATCTGCCGAAGGCTCCGATTACCGCCTCCAAGGCTGCATTCGCCGTGCGCTTCCTGATCCACGACAAGCCGGGCGTGCTGGCCGCCATCGCCGCCGAGTTCGCCAAGAACGGTGTCTCCATCAACGGTGTGAACCAGGATCTGAAGCCCACCATGACCGACCCCGGCTACGACGGCGAGATTCAGCAGTTGCGCGTCGTGACCCACCTGACCGACGAGGAAACCCTGCGCAACACCGTCAAGGCCGTGCAGGCGCTCGACTTCGTCACCGGCGACCCGTCCATCCTGCGCGTGCTGGACTGACAAGACCTAAGCTCCCTCTGATGAGGCGGTCGAACGGTGAAAGCTGAATACCCAAGCTCCCTCTGATGAGGGAGCTCCTTTTTAAGGAACAACCATGAATCCAATCTGCAATAGCGTTCACGTGCGCGTGCCCGCCACGTCCGCCAACCTCGGCTCCGGCTTCGATACCGTGGGTCTGGCGCTCGACTACCATGACGAGCTCACTTTCACGCTCAACGACGACCCGAACGACGGCATTGCCCACGTGATCATCCACGGCGAGGGTGCCGACGCCCTCCCATGCGACGAAACCCACCTCGTGGTCTCCACCTTCCGCCGTGCCTGTGCCACGTTCGGCCTCGGCCGACTCGGCTTCACGCTGGAAGCGACCAACAACATCCCTCAGGCTCGTGGCATGGGCTCTTCCGCCGAGGCCATTGTGGCCGGCATCGCCGCCGCCGCGGCCTTCGCCCAGACCGGTGACCTCAACCGTCCGGCCGTCTTCGATATGGCCGCCCAGATTGAAGGACACCCGGACAATGTGGCCCCGGCTGTGTTCGGTGGCCTGACCGTCTCTTGGGACTTCGAAACCGCAGAAGGCGTCGGCTCGGTCGCCGTTCCTGGTGGTGAACCGCTGCACGGCGGATTCCACGCCGTCAACTACCCGGTGGACCCGTCCATCACCGCCGCCGTGTTCGTGCCCGACTATGAGCTGTCCACTGAGAAGGCCCGTCAGGCGCTGCCTAGGGAACTGCCATACAAGGACGCCGTCTACAACGTGTCTCGCGTGGGGCTGCTGCCCGCTGCGATGAATCCCGTGGTGCTGGCTCAGGCCGCCCAGCAGGGCAAGTCCGGCGTCGCCGCTGCCCCGGCTCAGGATGCCGATACGTGCGCTTGCTCTGGCGGAACCCGTGAATCGGCGTTCGCCGACGAGCTTGCGGCCGCTCAGGCCCAGTCCAACGCGCTGCTGTTCACCGCCACGCAGGACAAACTGCACCAGCCGTATCGCGGTGCCCTGATGCCGCCGTCCACCGAGCTCATTGCGCTCTTCCGCTCCAAGGGCTATGCCGCCGCAGTCTCCGGTGCCGGCCCCTGCGTGCTCGTGCTGCATTACGGCAACGCCCGCGAAGCCATCGACCAGATCGCATCGGAGCAGCTTGCTTCCGGCCATTGGCGTGTGCTTCACCTGCCCATCAACACCGCCGGCGTCGAAATCGAGCGTCGCTAAGTCGAGGAGAAGGCTCCCGCTGGCGGGAGCTGGCCGCCGCAGGCGGTCTGAGGGTGGTCCGCCATACCGGCAGAGACCACCCTCAGTCTCACTTCGTTCGACAGCTCCCGCCAGCGGGAGCATAAGGACTTAAGTCATGCCCATTCCACTAATTCTTGCTTCCAAGTCCAAGCCTCGCCGTGACGTGCTGTATTCGGCGGGTATCTGCCCCACAATTCGCGTCTCGCATGTGGATGAGCCTGCTGCGCTGGAAGCGGCCGCCCGTGAAGAAGGCGTCACCGTCGACGATTTGAGCATCAAGCAGCGCGTGATGATTCTGGCCGCGGCCAAGGCCGAGGCCGTTCATCGTGCGTATCGTGATGTGGCCGATACTGCCGCCGCTGCGACCGGTGACCGCGTGATCGCCTACCCGCTCAAGGCCAAGGAAATCAAGGATTCGGAACGCGAAGCTGCCGTCGAAGACTTGCGTGAAGCCGCCGCTGGCAAGCCCATTGACTATTCCAAGGCGGAAATCGCCACCACGCGCGACTTCTCCGGCATCGATATGCCGACCGTCACCGAACCCATCGCCACCGCTATTGCCGGACAGCCGGGACTGACCGAGGCGACAGTCGGCCCGCTGATTCTCGGATGTGATTCGATGTTCCTCTTGGGCGGCGAATGCTACGGCAAGCCGCACAGCGAAGCCGTGGCCCGCGAACGACTGAAGCGCATGAGCGGCGCGACCGGCGAACTGTGGACCGGCCACTGCCTGATCGATTTCGCGACCGGGCGTACCGTGCGCGGCGCAAGCCACGCCAAAGTCCATTTCGGCGAATTCACCGATGCCGACGTCGAACGGTACATTGCCACTGGCGAGCCGCTGGAAGTCGCCGGATCGTTCACGCTGGAAGGCTTCGGTGGTGCGTTCATCGACAGTATTGAGGGCGATCCGCACGGCATCATCGGCCTCAGCTTGCCGCTGGCCCGGCATCTGGCCGGCGAACTGGGCATCACGTGGACTGACCTGTGGAATGTCGGCCGTGGTGAACTGGAACCGGAAAGCAAGGCATCGGGCAACCAGCACGCTGGCATTCTGCCGCCGGTCGAAAACGTACACCAGCCCGGCGATGGCTGGGTGGACTGCGCCTGCGGCCGCAAGCATTGGGGCACCAACGGTGCTTCCGGTATTCTGCTGGCTCGTCGCGACCCGGTGAGTGGCAAGGTGACCCACGTGGTCATGCAACATCGCGCCGCGTGGAGCGCCGAAGGCGGCACGTGGGGTATTCCCGGCGGTGCCACCGCGGACGGCGAATCGCCCATCGAGGGCGCGCTGCGCGAAAGCTATGAGGAAGCCAACATCACTCCCGAAGACATCGAGGTAGTCGGCTCCTACCGCGAGGACCACGGCCCGTGGGCCTACACCACCGTGTTTGCCTTCGAAAAGCCCGGCCACACCGTCGAGCCCAAGGCAAACGACGACGAAAGCATGGAAATCTGCTGGGTCCCGATTGACGACGTGCCCAACCGCAAGCTCCTCACCGCTATGAAGACCGACTGGCCCCGCTTCGCCGCCCGCCTGGACGAGTTGGCTACCGCGCAATAATGCGCGTAGCGCCTGAATGCAATGCTCATAATGACCGGCACCGAATAGTGGTTGCCGGTCATTAATCATTTGCGTATCTCTAATCCTTGCGGATGAGGAGCGGGCCGGTGATCCAGAAAGGTTCATACCGCAGCCCGATGGTCGGCTGGGCGTTCGCTCCGTACGCTCGGGAGTATGAATACAGCAGCATCGCAATTGCAGCAGCCTCAGCCGGCGCCGGGACCGGCGGCTCAGCCTCAGCAGTCTCAGCAACCCCAACAGTTCCAGCAGCCGGCATCGCACACCCAGCAGTGGGCTCCGGTCATCGAGGCCCACGACCTGGTCATGGACTACACCGCCAGCATGGCCCGCGCACAGGCCGGGCACGGCGTCACCGGTGTGATACCAGCCGGCACGGGAGCCGGTTATGCGTCGGCGAATCCCGCTGCGGCCGGACCGGGTGCCATTCAGGCCGGCCAGCCATCCCAGCCAGCCCAGCCCGGCTTCGCCATGCCGACCATGCACACGCTCGCCCTGAACCACGTGAACTTCACGCTCCGGGAGGGCGAGACGGTAGCCGTGATGGGCCCGTCCGGCTCCGGCAAATCCACTTTGCTGCACGCGCTCGCCGGCATCATTAAGCCGACCGCCGGCACCGTCATCTTCCGTGGTGCCGACCTGAGCCGCATGAGCGACGCCGAGCGCACCAAACTGCGCCGCAACGACTTCGGCTTCGTCTTCCAGTCCGGCCAGCTGCTGCCCGAACTGCCGGCGGTCGAAAACATCGCCCTGCCGATGATGCTTGACGGCATGCCCTACCGCACCGCCACCGACACGGCGATCCTGTGGCTGGAACGCATGGGATTGCGCGCGCTCGCCACGCACCGGCCGGGGGAGATGAGCGGCGGACAGATGCAGCGCATCGCCATCGCCCGTGCACTCGCCGTCAAACCTGCCGTGGTCTTCGCCGACGAGCCGACCGGCGCGCTCGACCAAGCCACCGGCCGCGAGGTCATGGGCATTCTCATGGCCGCCGCGCGGGACAACGGTTCCGCCGTGGTCGTCGTCACCCACGACCCCAACGTCGCTTCGTTCTGCGGCCGTACCGTAATGATGCAGGACGGCCGTCTGCACCAGACAGACGCCAACCCCAACTCCGCCCCCGCTGGCGGGGGCTGTCAGCCGCAGGCTGACTGGGGGTGGCCCGAGGGCGCTGAACCACCCTCAGCCTCGCTACGCTCGGCAGCTCCAGCCGGCGGGAGCGAAACCACCGCAGGAGGCACGCGATGAGCACGTTCGCCCTCTGGCGGCTGTTTCACCGCCCCGGCTTGCGCGGCAGCGCCGGCCACACCTCGATGCTGGCAATCATCGCCTTCGCCGCAGCCACCACCATCTTCCTCACCGTGCTCGGCGGCGTACACGGTTTCATCTGGCGGGCTTCGGCCGATCATACCGTCGCCTGCGCGTTCGACTTCGGTGCCTGCCGGCCCGATACGGTGGCTGCGTGGAAACGGCAGATCAGCGACCCGACGAGCCTGGCCCAATTCTCCACCGCCTATGTGGCGTTGGCGGTATTCGCCTGCATGCTGCTCGTCGTGCCGTTCGTGGCGCTCGCCGGTTCCGCCGCACGACTGGCCGCATCCCGCCGCGACGCCCGTCTCGCCGCCCTGCGTCTGGCCGGCGCGACCACCGGTCAGGTGGTGCGTCTCACCGCGCTTGACGCCGCCGGACAGGCGCTGATCGGCGCGCTTATCGGCATTGCCGGCTATTGCGCCCTGATGCCGGCAGTCATGCTGATTCCCTTCCAGGAGCAGCGGTTCACCTTCGAACAGCTATGGGTCGGCCCGCTGGCGCTGGTAATCACCTTGGCGGGCGTGGCCATCTTGGCGCTGATATCGTCGCTGGTCACCTTGCGCCGCGTGGCAATCACCCCATTGGGTGTCACCTCGCGCACCGCCACCGCATTGCCCTCAGGCACCCGTATGGTGCTGTTCGTGGTAGTCGTGGTGGTGGCCATGATCGTCTTCAAGAACCCGGCCATGCTGGCTCAGGCCGGCCAGGCGGTGATGTACGGCGTGATCATCGGTTTCATGCTGCTGTGCTTCGCGCTGGTGAATCTTATCGGCACGTGGGTGATCACCGCTCGCGCCAAGGCCAAGGCCAAGCGCCCCAAGGATGCGGCCACGATGATTGCCATGCGCCGTATTCTCGACAACCCTAAGCGCGCCTGGCGCAATGTGTCCGGCATTGCGTTGGCCGTGTTTATCGCCGGCATCACGTCGATCTGCGGATTCTTCGGATCGGCCGCCGTGGTCGATGACGCCAACGACCCGTTCACCGTGTTCATTCGCGACATCGGCACCGGCGGCATTCTGACGCTCGTGTTCGCCGCTGTGCTTGCCGCGGTCAGCTCCGGTGTGATGCAGGCCGGCAGCGTGTACGATCAGGCCGGCGAATATCGCATGCTGGTGTTGGAGGGCACTGATGTCAAGACCTTGAACCGTGCGCGATTCATCGAGGTACTCACCCCGCTCAACATCGTGGTGATCGTGGCCGGCGGCTGTTCCATGCTGCTTATGGCCCCTCTGTTCGCCGCTTCGATGACCGAACCGGCCACGCTGGCCAGCTTCTTCGGCGGGCTTGTGTTGTGCTATGCGCTGGTTTCCATCGGCGCGTTCGCGTCCAATCATGTGGCGGCCAGCTTGAATCTGACCGATTATCGGGCTGATGACTGAGCCGAGCTGCGCAGCGAATCGTTCTCAATAACAACTGTGCGTACTTTCGTATACGCAAATCGAACGTAGAAACGCTGAAATCACCGCAAATATGCGGATGAGCAAATGTTCGTTTGTGCGATATCTGTGCATTTGCGCGCACGGATACTATTGAGAACGCTTCTCTGCGCACCCATCACGACAGCAGCGCCGCGATGATCGCGATAAACACCGGGCTGGTCATGGTGCTCATCAGAATGCCGTCGCGCGCGAAGGTGAGACCCACGTTGTAGCGGGCCGCGTAGTTGTATACGTTCTGGCCGGTGGGCAGAGCGGCGAGTACCACGCAGGCGTACAGCTCGGAGCCGCGGAAGCCCATCACGAAGTAGGCGAGCAGGAACGCGATAATTGGCATGATGATGTTCTTGAGGACCGCGACCGTGAAGATGGCCGGGCGATCGCCCTTCTGCTGTAGCGGCTTGGTGCCGTGCAGGGACATGCCGAACGCCATCAGGATCATTGGCACAGCCGAATCGCCGATCATGTCGATCGGGTCGAAAATGAATTTCGGCACTGGGAACCAGCCGCTTTTAGCGGAAATCGCAGAGACCACAATGCCCAGCAGCGAGCCGATAAGCAGCGGCTGATGCAGTGGCTGCTTGGCGATTTCCTTGATGGAGACCTTGCCCTTGGTGGTCACGTCCAGCACTGTCAGTCCCACCGGTGTGAAGATGGCCTGCTGCATGACCAGAATCGGTGCCACAAGAGCCGGATTGCCCAGAATGTAGGTGGCGATTGGCAGGCCGATGTTATTGGAATTGAGGTACAGCGAATTCAGGGCGCCGATGGTGGCGTCCGGGGCGTTCAGGTGGAAGAACATGCGGTTGAGCACCAAGAACACCACGCCCACCAGCACGGCGGAGAAGAATGCCACGATAATCGAGGGGTGGAAGATGTCGAAAATCGGCTCCTTGGAGAGAATCGCGAACATCAGGCACGGGCTCGATACGAAGAAGGAGAACCGGTTGAGCACCATCTGAGCGGACGGCCCGCCGATTCGCATTCGTGCGGCAACATATCCCACCGCGATTACGATGCCGATAACGCAGAAGCCTTGCATGGCGCTGATTAGACCTGGCATAATCCTCCCTTTCGCCACCCCAGTGTGGCACATAAAAATGTATTCGGCCGCAAAATCTCATGTAGTGAGTGTGCTGGGCCCGCCGCCCACGCGGTACGCTGTTCACATGACGCTTGAATTGAACCGCACCGCATCCACTGCCGAGCAGCTGAACAGCCTGCTCACCCAGATCATGGAGAACTTCTCCGTGTCCGACCACGAGGGCCCCCTCACCGACGAGGTCGAGGCCTTCCTTAACGAGCAAGAGCACCTGACCGTCCGCCGTCACGGCGACACAGTGGTGGCCAGCACCGACTTCGGCAAGCCGAGCCGTGTGATCTTGGCCGGGCACCTCGATACTGTGCCGGTCATCGACAATTTCCCACCAAAGTGGCTGGAGCCCGGCGATTCGCTGATTCGCGAAGAAATCGCCCACGCTCATCCCGAAGACCGCGTGCTGTGGGGCCGCGGTGCCACCGATATGAAGGCCTCCGACGCGGTGATGCTCTACCTCGCCGCCACGCTCGACGGCCGCACGCCGGAAACCACCCCGAAAGTCGACCTCACCTACGTCTTCTACGACCATGAGGAAGTCGTCGCCGAAAAGAATGGCCTACGCAAAGTCGTCGAGGCCCATCCCGATTGGATCACCGGCGATTTCGCCATCATCGGCGAGCCCACCAACAGCGGCATCGAGGGCGGCTGCAACGGCACGATTCGCTTCGACGTCGTGACCCACGGCGTGGCCGCGCACTCCGCCCGTGCATGGATGGGGGAGAACGCCATCCACAAGGCGGCCGACATCCTGAACCGACTCAACGCCTACGAGCCGGCCACCGTGAACGTGGACGGGCTCGACTATCGCGAGGGCCTCAACGCCACGCTGATCTCCGGCGGCAAAGGCACGAACGTCATTCCGGATGAATGCCGCGTGCACGTCAACTACCGCTTCGCACCGGACAAGTCGTTGGCCGAGGCCAAGGCTCTGATGATGGGCGCGGACGCCGGTGCCGAACTCGGCAATGGCGAGCATGTGGCTACCGGCGGCGTGTTCGAGGGCTACGGCATCGAAATGAAGGACGAAAGCCCCTCCGCGCGCCCGGGCCTGAACGCCCCGCTCGCCCAGGATCTGGTCCGACTGGTTAAGGAGCGCACTGGCCGCGACCCGCTGGCCAAGCTCGGCTGGACCGACGTGGCACGCTTCTCTCAGCTCGGTATCCCGGCCGTCAACCTCGGTGCCGGCGATCCGCTGCTGGCTCACAAGCACGACGAGCAGGTGCCTGAATCCGACCTGACCGCCATGGCCGCAATCCTTACCGACTGGCTGGTCTGACACCTCTCTAGCTCCCCTCCCTGAGGGGAGCTGTCACCGCGGGGGAGGGGAGCCGAGAGAACGTCAGCCTCGCCGGGCCACGCCCGCACAAAATATGTGGCATACTAAAGGATGGTGGTTCTGCATAACCATCAGCGTGCGAGATGGCGTCGATCCCCTTGCGGCTCTTGAGAATGAGACAACGCAAGCGCCGGTGTCCGCCACCCGCAGGACAGACTTGAGACGAAGTTGCCTTTACGCGGCGCGTTTTCGTGCGGCCACGGTGAGAGCGTGGTGTGAGACAAGCGTATAGGCCTGGAAATAGGCGTCGTGATGCAGCGCGCCGCGAGGAGCATTGTGCCCACTGACAACCGTGAAGGTTTCGTCAACGACGGAACCGATAATTCAACCGTATCCAATGCCGATTCGGCTGCAGCCGTGAACGCTGCGCCTGCCGCCGCCTCCCAGCCCGCCGAACCTGTTCGCCGTCGTCGTGGCGGCCGCCGCGTGGTCCGCGGCACCGGTGCTGCCGGCGCTTCTCTGGAACTGCAAGTGCAGGAACGCGCCCCGCTGTTCGAAGCCCCCGCGCTTCCCGATGCCGGCACTGCGGCCGATTCCAAGTCAGCCGATTCCAGCGATTCCGATGAATCCAGCGATTCCCAGGATTCCGCCGAACGTCCAACCCGCCGCCGTTCGCGCCGCGCCGCTTCCGCAGTGGCCGACTCGGATAGCGAGGATGATCGTCCTCGTCGTTCGCGCCGCACTGTCAGTGCCGATGATTTCGATGACGATGACGCCCCACGTTCCCGCCGCCGTTCGGTTGTGGACGATGACGATTACGACGAGGACCGCCCGGTTCGCTCCCGCTCTCGCCGTGCGTCTATGGATATGGATGATGATGACGAGGACCGTCCGGTTCGCCGTCGTTCTCGCCGTGCAGTTGCGGATACGCACGAGGACACTCCGGATGAGCGCCTGTTCGACGCGGTCGAATCCCTGCCCTCTGGCCACGAGGCCGTGCGTCGCGGCAAGCCGATGACGTCCCTGCTCTTCCAGGAACCGGTACTGCCCGCCGCTGTGGATGCGCACGATACCGCTGACACTCGTGATGACGATGTTGACGACGACGAACGTCCGTCGCGTCGCTCCCGCCGCTCGCGCAGCCACGATGATGACGACGCGCAGCCGCGCAGCCGCCGCCGTGACGACCGTGACGATCGTGGCCGCAATGCCGCCGACCGTGATGCGTCTCGTGACGCTTCCCGCAACGCTGCCGCCGGTGACGCCAATGCCAGCGCCAACACGGACCATGATGATTTCGATTCCGATGACGCTTCCGACTCTCGCCGTTCCCGTCGCTCCCGCCGCCTGAACGCCCAGGAGCGCCGTGCAGCCGCCGAAGTCGAGCAGATTGAGGAAGACCTCGAGCTGGACGATATCGCCTACTCGCCGATTGCCGAAGAGGAGGGCGACGAAGAATCCGACGCCACCCGCACCCGTTCGCGCCGTCGCCGCCGTCGCGGCTCACGCGGCGAAACCGGTGCCAACGGCGAGCACGATACCGCCGAGAACGATGCCGAAGATACGCGTTCCCGCCGTCGTGACGATCGCGATGATCATGACCGTGATCGCGATGAGGACGATGAGGAGCAGACCGTTACTCGCCGTCGCCGTCGCCGTCGTGGCGGCAAGAACGGCGAGGGCACCGACGACCAGAGTCAGAACAGCGAACAGCCGCTGGTCCGACGCTCCCGCAAGCAGCAGTACATCGACGAGATCACTGATGTGGAGGGCTCCACTCGTCTCGAGGCCAAGAAGCAGCGCCGCCGTGACAACCGCCGTGAGCGCAGCCGCCAGAGCCAGCTCATGGAACAGGACTTCCTCGCACGCCGCGAGAACGTGGACCGCCTGATGGTGGTGCGTGAGAAGGAACATCACACCCAGATTTCCGTGGTGGAAGACAATGTTCTGGTCGAGCATTACGTCTCCGACATTCAGGAAGTACAGACCGTCGGCAACATCTACCTTGGCCGCGTGCAGAACGTGCTGCCCAGCATGGAGGCCGCATTTGTGGACATCGGCCAGGCCCGCAACGGCGTGCTCTACGCCGGCGAGGTCAACTGGGATGCCGCTCGTCTCGAAGGCCAGCCGCGCCGCATCGAGCTGGCGTTCAAGTCCGGCGACCCGGTGCTCGTGCAGGTCACTAAGGACCCGATCGGCCACAAGGGTGCCCGCCTGACCTCTCAGGTCACGCTCGCCGGCCGCTTCCTGGTGCTCGTGCCATCCGGCGGCATGACCGGCGTGAGCCGCAAGCTTTCGGAGCGCGAACGCAGCCGTCTGAAGAACATCGTCTCCAAGATCGCCCCGAAAGACATGGGCGTGATCATCCGTACCGCAGCCGAGGGCGCATCCGAAGACGCCATCGTCAAGGATCTCGAATCACTGGTCCGCCAGTGGGAGCGCATCAACGCCAAGCGCGAGGAATTCTGGCACGGCAAGCGCCCGAAGCTCCTGCAGGGCGAGCCCGACGTGGCCATCCGCGTGGTGCGCGACATCTTCAACGACGACTTCAGCAAGCTCATCGTGGAAGGTGACAAGGTCTACGACCGTATCGAGGAATACCTTGACACCATGGCCCCCGACTTGAAGGACAAGCTGGAGAAGTGGGACCCGGCCGAGCATGAAGGCAAGGACGTGTTCGACAAGTGGTCCATCGACTCCCAGCTGCGTAAGGGCATGGAGCGTCAGGTCTACCTGCCGTCCGGCGGCTCGATTGTCATCGATCGCACCGAAGCCATGACCACCATTGACGTGAACACCGGCCGCTTTATCGGCAAGGGCAAGTCCTTGGAAGAAACGGTGACGCGTTGCAACCTGGAGGCGTCTGAAGAGATCGCCCGCCAGCTGCGCCTGCGCGATATCGGTGGCATGGTGATGATCGACTATGTGGATATGGTCATGCCCGCCAACCGCGATCTGGTGCTGCGCCGCTTGGTCGAATGCTTGGCACGCGACCGCACCAAGCATCAGGTGGCCGAAGTCACCTCGCTCGGTTTGGTGCAGATGACCCGCAAGCGCATCGGCCAGGGTCTGGTCGAGGCGTTCTCCGAGGAATGCCCGACCTGCAAGGGCCGTGGTTTCATCCTGCATGATCAGCCGACCGTTTCGGCCGACTACGACGATCCCTACGCGCTTCGCGGTGGCGACCCGTTCGTCAAAACCAACAAGCACGGTCGCGGCACCGCTCCCGCTCCCGAACCGGCTGGTTCCAGCGCCGACGTCAAAGCCAAACTGGCTCAGATTGCCGCCGCTGCCGTCGCTGCCAACAACACGGCGGAAGAGTAAGCGGAAGAGTAACAGGTGTGTCGTGCTTGACACGCGGGCAAAAATCATTTGATTTAGTCCGCATGGTGGTGTAGATTCGAAACTCGGTGTCTGACCGCAAGCTCGGTGCGTGTTAGGCAAGGTAGCTTTCCAAAACATAAAAGGAACGATAATGTACGCGATTGTGAAGGCCGGTGGCCATCAGGAAAAGGTCGAGGTTGGCGACGTCATCCTCGTGAACCGTCTCGACGCTAAGAAGGGCGATACCGTGGAATTCCCGGTCTCCCTCGTTGTCGATGGTGACAAGGTCACCCTTGCCGCCGCCGATCTGGCCAAGGTGTCCGTCAAGGCTGAGGTTGTGAACGACGAAGCCAAGGGCCCGAAGATTAGCATCCAGAAGTACAAGAACAAGACTGGTGTTGCTCGCCGTAAGGGTCATCGCCAGAAGCTGACTATCGTCAAGATCACGGCGATTGCCTGAGTTATAGAAAGGACCATGAATCATGGCACATAAGAAGGGTGCGTCCAGCTCTCGCAACGGTCGCGATTCTAACCCGCAATACCTCGGCGTGAAGAAGTTCGGCGGCGAAGCCGTCGTGGCCGGCAACATCATCGTTCGCCAGCGTGGCACCAACTTCCACCCGGGCCACAACGTCGGCATGGGCAAGGATCACACGCTGTTCGCCCTCACCGATGGCTCCGTGAAGTTCGGTGTGCGTCGCGACCGCAAGGTTGTCGACGTCATCGCCTGAGCGATATAGCGTCAAGCTTTTTTCAAGCCGCGCCCGTAAGGACGCGGCTTTTTTGTAAGGTAATCAATATGAGTGATTTTGTGGATCGAGTAACCGTCCATGTCAAGGGCGGCGATGGGGGCAACGGTTCGGCCGGCATCCGTCGTGAGAAATACAAGCCGTTGGCCGGCCCGAACGGTGGCAATGGCGGCGACGGTGGTTCCGTGGTGTTCGTGGCCGACCGTAACGCCACCAGCCTGCTCGACTATCGTTTCATGCCGCATCGTGTCGCCGGCAGCGGCACCATGGGTTTGGGCGACAATAAGGACGGCTCCAAGGGCGAGGACCTGATTCTGCCCGTGCCCTGCGGCACCGTCGTCTTTGAGGCGCGCGGCGAACAGGGCAAAGCCAAGCATCCCGGCGCGCAGCTCGCCGACCTGCGCCACGAGGGCGACCGCTGCGTCGTCGCCCAAGGCGGTGCCGGCGGCCTCGGCAACATCGCCCTGGCTAACAAGACCCGCCGCGCCCCCGGCTTCGCCCTGCTCGGCGAACTCGGTGAAGAGCGCGACGTGATTTTGGAATTGAAGTCCATCGCCGACGTGGCGTTGGTCGGTTTCCCCTCGGCCGGAAAGTCGTCCCTGATTGCGGCGATGAGTTCCGCCAAGCCGAAGATCGCCGACTACCCGTTCACCACGCTGGTGCCGAATCTCGGCGTCGTTATCGCCGGCGACTCTCGATACACCATCGCCGACGTGCCGGGCCTGATTCCGGGCGCCTCCGAAGGCAAGGGCCTGGGACTGGAGTTCCTGCGCCACATCGAACGTACCGAAATCATCGCCCATGTGATCGATTGCGCCACGCTTGAACCGGACCGCGACCCGATGTCCGACTACCACGCGCTGGAAAACGAGTTGGCGCTCTACGCCGACAAGCTCGAGCTGCCGTTGGGTGCCATCCCGATTCCCGAACGCCCGCGCATCGTGATTCTGAACAAGATCGATGTGCCCGAGGCCAAGGAATTGGCTGAGTTCGTGCGTCCGGAGTTCGAGAAACTCGGGCTGAAGGTCTTTGAGATCTCCACTGCCTCGCACGAGGGTCTAAAGGAGCTCAACTTCGCGTTGTCTGCGCTGGTGCACGAGATGCGTGAGGAAGTGGCCAACCGCGAGCAGGCCGAAGAGGAGGCTCGCGTGGTCATCAAGCCATTGGAGACCAAGGGCCGCCGTCCGCGTCGTGCTGACGAGGGCGGCAGTGCGCTTGAGTTCACGGTCGAGCGCCGCGAACTCGGCAATGGCGAAGTGTTCTTCGAGGTGCGTGGCGTCAAGCCGGAGCGCTGGGTCATGCAGACCAACTTCGACAACGACGAGGCCGTGGGCTACCTGGCTGACCGCTTGGCCAAGCTGGGCGTGGAGGACGAGCTGCGCCGCAAGGGTGCTCACCCCGGCGACGAAGTGCGCATCGGTCGTGGTGCCCGTATGGTCGAATTCGATTGGGATCCGACCATCTCCGCTGGTGCCGAAATGCTCGACGGCTCCAACCTCGGTGCCCGAGGCAAGGATCTGCGTCTCGAAGAGCTGGACCCGCGCACGCACCGCCGCTCCAACGCCGAACGTCGTGCCCAATACCACGAGATGATGGACGCCCGTGCCGCCGTGCGCGACGCGATGATGGCCGAACGCAAGGCCGGCCACTGGGCCGACCCGACCGTTGACGACGATCGCCATGACGAAACCAGCCTGTTCGGCCACGGTGAGTCCAGCGAAGATGGTGAAACCGAGGAATAAATGAGCACTCCGAGTCAGGCCGAGGTGCGGCGCATGATCGCCGCAGCCGGAACCATTGTCGTGAAAGTCGGCTCCAGCTCGCTGACCCAGCCGAGCGGTCACCTCGACCCGGACAAGCTCGACGCGTTGGCCGCGGCCTTGGCTCAGGTCCGATTGATGGGCGGACGTGTGGTGCTGGTCTCGTCCGGTGCTATCGCCGCCGGTTTCGGGCCTCTGGGCTTTGACTCGCGGCCGGTGGACGTGGCCACTCAGCAGGCCACCGCAGCCGTCGGCCAAGGGCTACTGATGGCCCGCTACGAGACTGCGTTCGGTCGATTCGGTATTCGCGTCGGCCAGATTCTGATCACTGCCGAAGATACGATTCGTGCCACCCAGTACCGCAATGTGGAACGCACGCTGGACCGTCTGCTTGACCTCGGCGTGGTGCCGATCATCAACGAAAACGATTCGTTGGCCTCGAACGAGATTCGCTTCGGCGACAACGATCGACTCTCCGCGTTGGTGGCCAACCTGGTGCGGGCCGAAGCCTTGGTGCTACTGACCGACGTGGACGCGCTGTACACTGCGCCGCCCTCGCAGCCCGGCTCCCGCCGTGTGGAATATGTGCCCAACGTGATTGATGCGCTGGGCGACATCCAAGTCTCCGGCTCCGGCTCCAAGGTCGGCACCGGCGGCATGGTCACCAAACTCGAGGCCGCGCGCGTGGCGGCCGTCTCGGGCATCCCCACGGTACTCACCTGCGCCTCGAACGCGGGCCCTGCGATGATGGGCGATCCGGTGGGCACCGTGTTCGCACCGGTTAAGGCCCGCGGCTCCTCACGCCGTCTGTGGATCGGCTTCGCCGCCGACCCGCGCGGCACGATTGTGGTCGATGCGGGTGCCGGCCAGGCGATTCGCGGCGGGCGTGCCTCGCTGCTGGCGGCCGGCGCGCTCGAAGTACATGGCGATTTTTCCGCCGGCGATCCGGTCTGGATCGATGCCGAAAGCGGTGAACACCTGGCCCGAGGCCTCGCCGGCTTCGATTCCGAAGAAATTCCGCAGATGCTCGGGCGTAACACCGCCCAACTCAAGCGTTTCCTCGGCCCCCAGTACGCCCACCCACTGGTTCATCGCGACAATCTCGTGCTCGTGTGACTGATGGAATCTGTCACACGACAGATTCCATCACCATAGTGCGGCTCTGGCGATTTTTCGTGCTGTAGGTTTAGCATGGGAGCCATGACTATGGCGCAATGGCAGACTCTTTCCGACCGTATCAACACTGTGGCACCGAGCGCTACGCTCGCCGTCGATTCCAAGGCCAAGGCCATGAAGGCCGCCGGACTTGACGTTGTCGGCTTCGGCGCAGGTGAACCGAATTTCCCGACCCCCGCAAACGTGGTCAAGGCTGCGGCAGATGCCTGCCTTGACCCGAAGAATTACAAGTACACGCCTACGCCGGGCCTGCCCGAGCTGCGCGAAGCGATTGCGGCTAAGATGCTGCGCGATTCCGGCTATGAGGTCAATGCCGATCAGGTCGTGGTGACCAACGGCGGCAAGCAGGCCGTGTATGAATCCTTCCAGATCTTGCTCAACGATGGCGATGAGGTCATCATTCCCGCTCCGTACTGGACCAGCTACCCCGAGGCTGTGAAGCTTGCCGGTGGTGTGCCGGTCGAAGTATTCGCCGGTGCCGACGTGAACTTCGAGCCCTCGCTTGAGGCGCTGGAAGCGGCCCGTACCGAGCATACGAAGGCAATCATCGTCAACTCCCCGAACAACCCGACCGGAGCCGTCTGGAAGCCGGAAACCGTGGAAGCGATCGGTCGTTGGGCCGTCGAGCACCACATTTGGGTTATCTCCGACGAGATCTACGAGCACCTGAACTATGACGATGCGCACACCACCTACATCGGTGCCGCCGTGCCGGAATGCCGCGGGCAGTTGCTGGTGCTGAACGGCGTGGCCAAGACCTATGCGATGCCGGGCTGGCGTGTCGGCTGGATGGTCGCTCCGCTTGAGGTGGCCAAGGCCGCCACCAAGCTGCAGGGGCATATGACCTCCAATGTGGCCAACATCTCCCAGCGTGCTGCTTTGGCTGCTGTGGCCGGCCCGCTGGATGAGGTGCACGAGATGCGTAAGGCCTTCGACGCGCGCCGCCGTGCGATTGTGACCGCCTTGAACGATATCGAGGGCGTCAACTGCCCGACTCCGACCGGCGCGTTCTACGCTTTTGCGGACATCGCCGCTTTGCTTGGCAAGCCGCTGGGTCCCAAGGGCACAGTGTCCGATACGTCCGCTGACTTTGCCGCTGCACTGTTGGATGAGGCCCACGTGGCCGCCGTCCCCGGCGAGGCCTTTGGTGCTCCCGGTTACCTGCGTTTCTCCTACGCACTGGCCGACGAAGACCTAGCCGAAGGCATGCGTCGATTCAAGGAATGGGCTAACTGAGAAGAGTCGCGTGCTACGCGCGCGACACGCGATTTGCGATAATCCACCGGAGCCGTTACTATAACGACTTGGCGGTTTCGCCGTGGCGAAGCGTTCTCTACGGAACGCACGCCGAGGTGGATTTTCACCTAGGGAAGTGGCGCAATTGGTAGCGCAACGGTCTCCAAAACCGTAGGTTGTGGGTTCGAGTCCCGCCTTCCCTGCCAAGTTTCTAATAATCAAGCAGCTGACGCGAGGTACGGAATGGCTAAGACGAGCAAGAGTGAAAAGGCAGTCAAGCCGAATGTCTTCATGCGTATCGGTCTGTTCATCAAGCAGATCATCGACGAGCTTCGCAAGGTCGTGACCCCTACCGCCAAGGAACTGTTCTTCTGGTCTCTGGCCGTATTCATCTTCGTGCTGCTGCTGATGGCCCTCGTGACTGGCATGGACTTCGGTCTAAGCAAGGCCACGCTGTGGGTGTTCGGCTGATCCGCACAACCTAAGGTGAATAACAACGCATGAGTGATGAACTGAATCTCGAGAACCTCGACGCCGTCCCGGCTGAGGAGCCTGTTGTCGAGGCTTCCGAAGCTGCTGCCGATGAGGCAGCTGCCCCGGTCGAACCGGTCGCTGACCTTTCCGCAGAATCTGACGCATCCGTCGACAATGCAGATGTTGAGTCCGACGCTCCGGCGGCGACTGAATCCGCTCCCGTTGCTTCCACTCAGACCGAGACCGTTTCTCTGGATGAGGACGAGGAAGAAGTCAACGAATCCGAGCAGGCCGAGGAGACCGATGCCGGTCAGCAGGCCGTTGACGAATTCTCCAAGTCCCTGCGTTCCCTTGATGGCAAGTGGTACGTGCTGCACACCTACTCCGGCTACGAGAAGCGCGTGAAGACCAACATCGAGTCCCGCGTCGCCTCCTTCGGCATGGAAGACCAGATCTTCCAGGTCGAGGTGCCGATGGAAGAAGTCGAGAAGCACACCGAGAAGGGCAAGAAGGTCATCACCCGCGTGCGTGTTCCTGGCTACGTGCTGATTCGTATGTGGCCGGATGAGAACGCCCGCCGTATCGTTCGTGAGACCGAAGGCGTGACCGGCTTCGTTGGCCCGACCAAGGATCCGGCGCCGCTCTCCCGCAAGGAAGTCGTGGCGATGATGGCTCCGATGATTGCTTCCGAGGCACTCAAGGCCGCCGGCGACAAGCCCGCCGCCGCCAAGAAGCGCAAGGTCGAAGTCTCCTACGCCGTTGGCGATCAGGTCACCGTCACCGATGGGCCTTTCGCCACCATGGCCGCCGTTGTTTCCGACGTGGAGCCCACCACTCAGAAGCTCACCGTGCTCGTGTCCATCTTCGGCCGTGATACGCCGGTGGAGCTTGGCTTCCACCAGGTTCAGAAGCTAGATTAACTCCCAAACTTTGCAGAGCCCGACCATCGTGGTCGGGCTTTTTGTGTTGTCCGGGTGGATTTGCATAATAGGAAAGCTTGTGTCTGGAGAGGAGACTCGCTAGCACAGCACAGCAATATAAGTTGCGGGAGGAGACCGACCACAGGCCGATTGCCTGCAGCATGCACGGATAAATAATGAGTCAAGACCGAGCATGATGGCAGACAGCCGAACCTGAGGACGGCGACCATTCGAACCGCGTTATAGAAAGAAGAACCATAATATGGCTCCCAAGAAGAAAGTCTCGGCGCTGATCAAGCTCCAGATCCAGGCTGGCAAGGCCAACCCGGCCCCGCCGCTGGGCCCGGCTCTGGGTTCGCATGGCGTGAACATCATGGACTTCTGCAAGGCATACAATGCCCAGACGCAGGACAAGATGGGTCAGGTCATCCCTGTCGAGATCACCGTTTACGAAGATCGTTCCTTCACCTTCGTGCTCAAGACCCCGCCGGCTGCAGCTCTGCTGAAGAAGGCCGCTGGCGTTGAGAAGGGCACCGAGAACCCGCTGACCCACAAGGTCGGCTCTGTCACCAAGGCGCAGGTTCGCGAAATCGCCGAGATCAAGATGGAAGATCTGTCTGCTCGCGATATCGAGGCCGGCATGAAGATCATCGAGGGCACCGCTCGCTCGATGGGCATCACGGTTACGGACTGATAAGGAGAAGGACAGATGGTAAAGCGTTCCAAGAAGTACCGCGAAGCCGCTGAGCGCGTCGATCGCAACAACCTCTACACCGCCAACGAGGCCATCGCTCTGCTCAAGAGCATGCCCTCCTACAACTTCGACCAGACCGTCGAGGCTGTGTTCCGTCTGAGCGTTGACCCGCGTAAGGCCGACCAGCTCGTGCGTGGTACCGTCAACCTGCCTCACGGCACTGGTAAGACCGCCAAGGTCCTCGTGTTCGCCCGTGGCCCGAAGGCCACCGAGGCTACCGAGGCTGGCGCCGACATCGTCGGTGATGACGACCTGATCGCAAAGGTTCAGGGCGGCTTCCTCGACTTCGACGCCGTGGTTGCTACTCCGGACATGATGGGCAAGGTCGGCCGTCTGGGCCGTGTGCTCGGTCCGCGTGGCCTGATGCCGAACCCCAAGACCGGCACCGTGACCATGGATGTCACCAAGGCTGTCAAGGACATCAAGGGCGGCAAGATCGAGTTCCGTGTCGACAAGAACGGCAACCTGAGCTTCCTCATCGGCAAGATGAGCTTCGATGAGTCCGCTCTGGACGAGAACTTCAAGGCTGTGGCCGACGAAGTCAAGCGTCTGAAGCCGTCCACCGTGAAGGGCCGTTACCTGACCAAGGCAACCATCACCTCCACGATGAACCCGGGCGTTCCGGTTGACCCGAACACCCTGGCCTGAGGCTAGCGAGCTTCAATAGCTACTGAAAGGGACTTCCCGTAAAGGGAAGTCCCTTTTTGCATATGCGATGACCGGTTGCGAGAAGGTGAACCTGGATGGTCACGCAATCGAATTCTTGCAACACGCCGGTGAACACATGAATTTGTTACGCATCGGCAATGCAAAACGGATTATTCTGATATCAGAACAGCGCAAATAGGCTGTTTGCGACACGCCGAGGGAACCGTGTGATTGCAACGATTCCTTGGGTTTTTGCGTGCCTTGATTTGCGTGAATCCGGACATGCGTGTAAGTTATTCACCTGTTGCCGCTCAGCGCGGCGGGTTCCTTCCTCTGGTTGGTTTCCCGTCTGGCTGGTGTGGTGGTGGTTTGAGAACTCAAGAGCGTGTTTGTACTACTTCTTTCACGCAATCTTCGTGGAAAGCTCCGTGATTGCGGAAGCTGAACAGATAGAGCTTCAGGCTCTTGCTCTCCACCATCTTGACATCGGGGATATAGCAAATACGGATTTCCGCAAAGTCCGGTTGTCCCGTGATGGGACAAAGACTGGTGAATTCGGGGCAGTTGAAACGCACCCAGTAGTCATTGCCGGGATGCTTGTTATCAAATGCCTCTAATACTTCGGGAGCATAGTCCTGACGGTATGCTGTCTTTCTCCCCAAAAGGGGAAAGTTGGTCTTTCAATTCTGTCATAGCCATATATTTTTAGTGATACAAGTGTGCCTCATTTAGTAGAAGCCAAAAATCTTTTCCAATCCTTCTCTGCGCAACGTGCATGCCGGGCAGTGTCCACAACCATCTCCCGGGATACCGTTATAACAAGTCAGCGTTTCGTGGCGTATAAGTTCGAGCACTCCAAGCTCGTCTGCCAGTGCCCAGGTCTCCGCTTTGTCAATCCACATCAGTGGTGTGTGCAGTACGAATTGCTCGTCCATAGCCAGGTTCAGCGTCACGTTAAGCGACTTGATGAAAGCATCCCGGCAATCGGGATAACCGCTGAAATCGGTCTGCGACACCCCCGTCACAATATGATTAATTCCCCGCTCGCGGGCGTAGACGGCGGCTATACTCAGGCAAAAACAGATTGCGTCCCGGCACAAAAGTATTCGGAAAGCTGTCTGCCGGCTTCTCCTGGTCCATCTCCATGCCGGCATCTGTCAATGAGTTATGTCCCAGCCGGCCGATAAAGGAAACATCCATTACTTCGAACTCCACACCTGCCTTACGGGCAATGGCCCTCGCCAAGTCCACTTCCTTCTGATGCTTCTGTCCATACAGAAAACTCAGCGCATACACTTTCTTAAATTCACGTTTTGCCCAAAAGAGGCAAGTGGTCGAGTCCTGCCCGCCACTGAATACCACCAAAGCAGTGTTCCTATTCATCTTGTTAAAAGCCTCTCTGTTTCCCTCCCCCGTAGGGAGGGAAACAGAGAGGGCATTGCTTATTATTTGTTTGACATAATAACTGATTTCCCCTCACTACGGGTAAGGGGCTTTAAATATCGCCTATTTTCCATACTTTATAGGAGATGCCTTCATCATAGACATCACTACCGTCTATCCGCTTAATAGCTTTTACCACACGGATAGTCACAGGCAGTATCAATACCTCGTACATGGACTTCAGCAGAATCTGGATACACATCATCACCAGCAACTCCCGCCATGCAATGATTCCTCCGAACGCCACCGGAAAGAAAATCAACGAGTCTGCCGTCTCACCAACCACCGTCGACCAAATGGCACGTGCGGAGAAATTACGCCCGTTGCTTGCCAGTTTCATGCGGCTCATTACGTAGGCATTCAGAAAAGAGCCCACCAAGAATGCCGTCAGACTAGCTATGACAATACGGGGAGCCATTCCAAAGACAAAATTGAAATGCGCGGCACCATCCCAGAAAGGGGCGGCAGGCAATGCCACGGCTATCAGTCCCAGCATTACCACAAAAAAGTTCATGGCAAAACCGCTCCAGATTATCAGACGAGCTTTACGAAAGCCCCAAACCTCGGCAATGCAATCGTTGATAATATAAGAAACAGGAAAGACCAGCAATCCGGCTGTTACGGTAATACCCAAAAACTGGATAACTTTAGTCTCAAGAAGATTGGCTGCAATCAAGCATACATTGAACAGAATGCCCAGCAACATAAAAGGTACAGATACTTTTTGTTTCATACTCCTGTTTTTTACGTGGTGTTCTAGAATACACGACCGTTATTCACGGCATCATACATTTTAAATCCGGTTGCAAAGATACAACAAGTTTTGCAAATGAACAAACAACATATATTTTAACTAAAACTCAAGCAAAACGAAAGTCCTTTTTTTATTCGAAGTAATTGCAAACTGTGCATATTTAGTTAACGAGACTTAAATAGAACATCCCAAACAAAGAATATTATTTACAACAACTTTAAAATATAAAACTAAAAGCATATAAATCAACATATTAATAAATTATAGTACAAATTCAAAAGCATGCAACCGAATTCATCCTCAAACAAGATTTCATTCACGCAAATTCCTTAAGCATATAAAATAATAGACAACATATTTTAATACTTAAGATTCTATATTTTAAATAATTAAAATTAGGGTTATATTTGATAACAACAATCCGGAAGCTCTGGAAAACACATTGATATTAACCAAGAATATACCATATTATATATAGTAACCTTAGAAAAACAATGAATGCCTATGATTTACCCGAAAGCCCCAAAACACTATTAGTGTCATCTTCTATTCAACCTATTTATTTTGAGATCCATTAGCTTAAACAAAAAACATCTATTATGAATGAAAATCGTAAACGAGGAACATCGAACAACAAAATCCTCACAGTAATTGCCATCGCCTCCCTATTTATAGGAAGCAGCAAAATCATGGCAATAGAGACCTATTCGGAAAATTCATTCGGAGTGACAGAACAGATGCAGGCACAAACAGCCCGCGGTATTGTTGTCGACCAGAATGGAGAGCCTATCATCGGAGCAAGTATCTTGGAAAAAGGTACTACCAATTGAGTTACCACCGACTTATACGGTAAATTCTCGCTAAACGTAAAAAGAGGTGCCACCCTGGTCATTTCCTACATCGGCTATAAGACGCAGGAAGCCAAAGCAGATGCCAACATGAAAATCACCCTTGCAGAAGATTCCGAACTACTGGATGAAGTAGTTGTTGTCGGTTACGGTGTACAGAAAAAGAAACTTGTCACCGGCGCCACTGTACAAGTGAAAGGGGAAGACATAGCCAAGCTGAACACTGTGGATGCCCTGGGCGCTTTGCAGAGCCAGTCACCGGGTGTCAACATCACGCAAAACAACGGCTTCCTGGGTTCGGGCTTTAAGGTGAATATCCGCGGTATCGGTACTACCGGCACCTTCTCCCCGCTTTATGTGGTAGATGGAGTTGCCAACGGTAGCATCGACGGGCTGAACCCGAGTGACATTGAATCTTTGGACGTCTTGAAGGATGCCGCTTCCGCCGCCATCTATGGTGCGCGTGCTGCCAACGGCGTTATCCTGATTACCACCAAACGAGGTAAAACCGGTGTTGCCGAAGTCAGTTACGACGGCTATGTCGGCGTGCAGAACCTCTACAAAATCCCTACTATCCTCAATGCCCAAGAGTACATGATGATGCAGGATGAAGGCCGTGTAATGGACGGATTGAGTCCGTACAACTGGGCGACCTATATTCCGGAAAGGGATTTGCAGGCCATACAGAACGGAACATGGAAAGGGACAAACTGGCTGAAGGAAGTGCTGAATGAAGATGCATTGGTACAGAACCACGCAGTCAACATCACCGGAGGAACAGACCGTTCCAGATATGCCATAGGTATTTCATACACCAACCAAGAAGCCACCATGGGAGTTCCCGGCGAATTTCCTGAAATGAACCGCTACAACTTCCGCGTCAACTCGGACCACGTAGTCATGAAAAAAGGCAATCTTGACTTCCTGAAAGTGGGCGAAACCATCAACTACAAATATTCGCAAACGCAAGGTTCATTCGGAACCGGCGGCATTTATTGGAACGGAGTGCACAATATGCTCATCATGAGCCCGTTGATGCACCCTTACAATTCAGATGGAGACTACTACCTCTACGCAGACCAGGAAAAGGACAACTACAAATGGGATATCTCCAACGGAGCCAATAAAAACCCGATAGCTTATCTGGACTACTATATGAACCAGAACCTAAGCAAGTCCCATTACATGCAGAGCAGCTTCTATGCAGAACTGCAACCCATCAAGAACCTGCGTATCAAGAGCCAGTTCGGCTACATCATGGGAGCCTCCAGTTATCGTTCCTATTTGCCGAGATTCGATTATCTGAGTGCGTCACTCAACAACGCAGAAGACAAGGTAACCCAATCCATGTCCATGTATAACCGTTGGTCATGGGACAATACAGCCAACTACATCTTCAATATCGATGACCACAACATCGACATCCTGGTAGGTCAGAGTATGGAAAAATGGGGTATGGGAGAAGAAATGAGCGGTTCAGCCATAGGCTCAAACTTCTATGATTTCAAGCACGCTTATTTGTCCAATGTTCCATTGACCGCCAACAGTGTGTCCTCCTTGACTGGC
>ENA-OQBL01000031-OQBL01000031.1-human-gut-metagenome-genome-assembly--contig:-NODE-31-length-96623-cov-13.943148_pt1 | contig 96623 bp, 77 predicted proteins | sample MGYA00242747_ERZ504553 | MGnify/ENA primary metagenome ERZ504553 (study PRJEB26092, sample SAMD00036240) | human gut metagenome | host: Homo sapiens | study: EMG produced TPA metagenomics assembly of...
AGCTTAAGGCCGGCGCCGCCGAGTGTCTAGACGAGCTGCTGGCTGCGGGCTATCACGTGGGCCTTGCGACGTCGTCGCGCCACGTTACGGCGGAGCGCAACCTTAAGATGGTCGGCCTCTTTGACAAGTTTGAAACGGTGACCTGTGGCGAGGACGTCGTGCACGGCAAGCCCAACCCTGAGATGTACCTGCTTGCCTGCGAGCGCGCGGGCTTCGCTCCCGAGGAATGTGCCGTGGTCGAGGATTCGCGCAACGGCTGCGTCTCGGGCATCACGGCCGGCTGCCATGTCTTTGCCGTTCCCGATATCGTGCCGCTGCCGCAGGACGTGGTGGATGGCTGCGAGGCCGTGCTCGATACGTTGTTCGATCTGACGGCGGCGGTCAAGGCCGTGCGCTAGACAATTGCGGAGCTGAAACGAGCAATTGGCCGTCTTTGCGCTCAAGCAAAAGAGGTCCGGCAATGGTCGGGCCTCTTTTGCTTGAGCGGCGTTTTGGCATACTGGCCGACGTGCTATAGATACGCGCCGAGGTTGATGGCGGTGGCTTCGGCTTGGCTGCTCGCCTGGGTACTGGCGCGCTCCAAGAGGAACGGCCGCACGAGTTCCTGACGGTTGATGTCCTCGGCGGCTGTGACCGCAGTAACGGTTCTCGCTGCGGAACCAATGCGGATGTGCTTGGTTTTTGCCGGCGCCTTGTTCTCGATTTGCTCCATGAGCAGCTGGACACCCTTGCGGCCAATCTCGTAGCCCGGGGGTGCCACCGTGGTGAGGGGGACCGACCCGCTCCATGCAAGCGGGTTGCCGTCGCAGCCGGCCACACGAAGCTGCTCGGGGACGGAGATGCCTTTGTCGGTCAACGCCGAGATAACGCCCGAGGCCAATACATCGGTAAGGCCGATGACAAAATCGGGACGCTCGCCGGTAGAGCGCTCGGCAATCTGAGCGCCGATGCTGTAACCATCGGCAGCGGTATTCCATTCTCCGGCGTCAATGACCTCAATTTTGATATCGGGATGCAGGGCGAGGGCCTTGTGAATGCCAAGCACGCGCAGGGTGAGCTGCATAAATGCCGCTCTGCCCACAACGGTGATATGGTGTGCGCCGCGGGCGATGGCAAGCTCGGCGATAATGCGTCCCTGTGCCTCGTTGTCGGCGGCCACGTAGTAACCTGGCTCGGAACAGTGGATGTCCAGATGGACGATCGGCACGGGCATCTTGGTCATGGCGGGGTGCCAGTCGGGGGACGCCATGGGCTGGACCATGACGCCGGACATCTGCGTGCCCATAAAATAGCGCAGGTAGTGGTCCTCGAGGATGTCGTCGTTATCGGCGTTGGCGATGAGCAGGTCATAGCCGTGCTTGCGGGCCTCGTTATGGGCGCCGCTGGCAATTTGGAGCGAGAAGCCATGGTCGAGACGGGGGAGGACCAGGCCAAAGGACTTGGTGGCGCCGCCCGCGAGCTGACGAGCGCTTTGGTTGGGCAGGTAGCCAAGGCGATTGATGGTCTCGTTGATGAGCTTGAGGGTCTCGGGGCGCAGCTTTTCGGGGTGGTTGAGCGCGTTGGATACCGTGCCCAGCGAGACTCCTGCCTCGCGCGCGACGTCGCTGATTTTTACCTTTGCCATAGCGGCCCCTTTGATGCGTTTCAAGTACGAGTCAGATTGTAGCATCGCCCGTTCCCAGGGTGTCAAAACCCACCAATTAGGGGCAGGTTTATTTTGGCAGGTTTTATCTGGGCAAACACCGGAGTCCAGACCACACAAAGGTGCCTGTCCCCCTTTGTGGTGGTTTTGGCGCGGCTGGGCTGCGCGTTAAACAGTGGAGTGTCTACAATAGAAGCCGTTTTGATCGTAGATTGAAAGGCTTTGGTATGACTCGCGCTGTTTCTCGTCGTGATTTCCTGGGTTTGATCGCCGGTGCTGCAATGGTTGCGGCGAGCGGTTGCGCTGGCAGTGGCGCTGACAAGGGCTCTGCCGCCGGTTCTGCCGCGGTTGCGGGCGACGATATCAAGGGCGCCAAGCTCACCTTTGTGGGCGACGATGCCTTTGCGCCCTATCGCTATCTGGAGACGCAGTCGGACGGCAAGCAGAAGGTTGTCGGCCTGGATATCGCCATTGCCGACGAGATGGTCTCGCGCCTGGGCTTTTCTTACGACTTTGAGCCGCAGGACTTTGCCGCCACGCTTGCATCGGTGCAGAGCGATGACAAGGCCTTTACCATGGCGATGAGCTCCAATGAAGAGCGCGAGCAGACCTATGACTTCACGCGCGGCTACTATCAGCCGCTTGTGGGCGTTCTCACGCTCGGCGGCGATCCCGTCAAGCGCGTTGAGGACATCGCCGGCAAGTCTATCGCCTGCACCACCGGTACCGTGCAGAACAAGTTCATCGCCAAGGTCATGCCCGATGCTGATATTCACACGTACGACGGTGGCGACCAGTGCCTGCAAGAGGTGCTCGCCGGGCGCATCGATGCCTACCTGTGTGACGGCGCCGAGGGCCAGTCCATGCGCGATGCGAATGAGGGCCTGGTGCTGGGCCTGCTCGATCGCTCCGAGACGAGCGATCACGTGGGCGTGTACCGCCTGATGGCCAAGAAGGGTGCCGGATTTGTCGCGGCGCTTGACGAATGCATCGGCGAGATGCTCGAGGACGGCACCATCGATGACTGCATCAAGCAGTATGTGGGCGCCGACTTCATGTGGAACGGCGACTATTCCGCTTCCGGTACGTCGACGGTTGCCGGAAAATAGCGAGCCGGTGAGGCGCGCGCCAAGGGCATGCTGATGAAGTTTGAACTGCTAGAACCATATATACCGATGTTTATGAGCGGCCTGGTCGTGACCTGTCAGGTGACGGCCGCCGCGCTGGCCCTAGCACTCGTCCTGGGCTTTCTCATTGCCGTGCTCAAGGTTTTGCCCTGTCGCCCATTGCGTGCGGTGCTCAACTTCTACACCTCTATCTTTCGCGGCGTGCCGCTCATCGTGTTGCTTTTTTTGGCGTACTTTGCGACGCCGCAGCTCACGGGCTTCAAAATTTCGATGTTTGCCGCCGGTGCCATTACGCTGGGGCTCAACGGCTCAGCGACGGTGTCCGAGACGGTGCGCGGTGGTATCGAGGGCGTTGACCGGGGGCAGTACGATGCCGCTCGGGCCATCGGGCTTCGCTATGTTCCCATGATGCGCAAGATCATCGTTCCGCAGGCGATGCGCTCGATTGCCCCTGCTCTGGTCAACGAAGTGATCACGGTCCTCAAGAGCTCCTCGCTGGTGGCAACCATCGGCCTGATGGATATGATGCGCGCCGCCCAGAGCGTGCAGGCGCTCACCTATCGAGCCTTTGAACCGTTTTTAGTGGTGGCCGTGGTCTACTACGTCATTGTTATGGCACTCACGGCCCTGGGCAATCGGCTCGAACGCCGCCTGCGTCCCTAGGGGAGTGCCAACCACAGCAAAGGTGCCTGTTACCGTTGTGGTGGTAGGGTGTGTGCATCGAGTGGTATCCAGTTTAAGATACCACTTCTGGTATATCAGCTTGCGTTTGTGTGAGTACAATACTCGGACGTTATACGTCTCAGCGCCCGTCGTGCGTGGGCGTTTTGCAGTCACGCGAGCGAAGGGATTTATCCTATGTGCGGAATTGTCGGCTACACCGGCTCTGATATTGCAAAGAACATTCTGGTCACGGGCCTTAAGCGTATGGAATATCGCGGTTATGACTCCTCGGGCGTCGCGCTCGAGGTGGGCGAGGGCGCCGCGGCTCACCTCGACGTCATCCGCCGCGTGGGTAAGGTTGCGGGCCTGGAGAGCGAGCTTTCCAATATCGACAGCGACGCTACCTGCGGTATCGGCCATACCCGCTGGGCCACTCACGGCAAGCCTTCCGTTGTCAACGCCCATCCCCACACCAGCTGCGATGGTCGCATCGCCATCGTCCACAACGGCATCATCGAGAACTTCGCCGAGCTGCGCGAAGAGCTGGAGGGCCGCGGCCATCACTTTAAGAGCGAGACCGATACCGAAGTTTTCGCGCACTTGATCGAAGAGGCCTATGCCGAGACGCGCGACCTGATGGCTTCCGTGCGCGAGGCCTGCACCCACGTGGTGGGCGCCTATGGCCTGGCCGCCGTGTGCGCCGACGAACCTGGCGTGATCGCCGTTGCCCGCAAGGACTCCCCGATTGTGGTCGGCGTGGGCGAGACCGGCTCCTACGTTGCCTCCGATGTGATCGCGCTTATCGATGCCACCCGCGATGTCGTGGTGCTCGAAGATGGTCAGTTTGCCAAGCTCACGCCCGCAGGCGTCGAGTATACCGACGAGGCCGGCAATGTGATTGAGCCCAAGATCACCCATATCGACTGGGACCTGGACATGGCCGAAAAGGGCGGTTATCCCGACTTTATGCTCAAGGAGATTCACGAGCAGCCGCGCGTGGTGCGCGACACGCTGGTGGGCCGCATGACCCCTGCCGGTGAGCTCGATATCGACGAGTTGGGCCTTTCGCTCGAGGAACTCAACGATATCGACCGCGTATATGTGATTGCCTGCGGCACCAGCTACCACGCCGGACTCATCGCCAAGAACCTTATTGAGGGCTGGGCTCGTATTCCTACCGAGGTTGAGGCGGCTAGCGAGTTCCGCTACCGCAACCCCATCATCACGCCGACGACGCTCGTCGTGGCCGTGTCCCAATCGGGCGAGACGGCCGACACCCTTGCCGCCATTCGCGATGCGCGCATCAAGGGCGCCAAGGTCTTTGGCATCACCAACGTGGTGGGCAGCCCGGTGGCGCGCGAAAGCGACGGCGTCATCTACACCAAGGCCAACAAGGAGATTGCAGTCGCCTCGACTAAGAGCTTCATCGGTCAGGTCGTGAGCCTCACGCTTTTGGCCTTGCTGCTGGCGCAGGTCAAGTACCGCTTGACCACCAAGCAGACGCGCATGCTGTTCCGCGAGCTTTCCGATACGGCCGAGCAGATCCAGTGGATCCTGGATACGCAGACCGAGGCCGTGCACGAGGCCGCGCTTGTGTGCAAGGACGCGCAGTCCGCGCTGTTTGTGGGTCGCGGCATGGGCGCCGCCATTTCTTATGAGGGCGCGCTTAAGCTCAAGGAGGTCAGCTACCTGCATGCCGAGGCATATGCCGCCGGCGAGATGAAGCACGGCCCCATCGCGCTGATCGATCCGGGTTTCCCTGTCATCGCGGTGGCAACCAAGAGCGCAACATACGATAAGACGGTGTCGAACCTCATGGAGTGCAAGGCTCGCGGCGCCAAGGTCATCGTCGTTGCTACCGAGGGCGACGAGGAAATCAACAAGATTGCCGACTGCATCATTCGCGTGCCGTCCGTCCGTGACGTGTTCAGCCCCATCACGGCGAGCGTTCCGCTGCAGCTGCTCGCCCGCGAGGTGGCCATCCTGCGCGGTTGCGACGTTGACCAGCCTCGTAACCTGGCGAAAAGCGTTACTGTCGAGTAATTGTTGTTCCGCCGTTCTGCCGAACGGCGGACCGGTCGACGCTGCGCGAGCCGCATTCACGCCAATCTGACGTTCAATTTCGAGGGCGCGACCAGAAGGTCAGCGCCCTCTCATTTCACGTCACCTTGGCGCAAATGCGGCTCGCTCACTGTTGACGACTGACATCGAGTGCTCTGTTGTCGAAACGCGCCAACAACAAGGCCCGGCTCCGTTGTGGCGGAGTCGGGCCTTGTTGCATTTGCCCAGATAAAACCTGCCGAAATAAACCTGTCCCTTTTTGGCAGGTTAGCGGAGCTTGCTGGTCTCGAAATACTTGGGATATTGGTCCAGGACCTCGGTCTGGTTGCGGAACATCATATGCAGGTGCTTGCTGACCAAAAAGCTCGCCTCGATGGGGTCGCGGCCGGCGATGGCGCGGCGGATTTGCTTGTGCTCGTTAACAATCTCCTGATTGTCGAGCCTCTGCGTGGCGGCGCGCAGCCAGCGGAAGCGCTCCAGGTCGGCATTGGTCGCCTCGAGCCACGACCACACGGTGCTGCGGCACGCGATGCTAAAGATCATGCGGTGCATGAGGTTGTCGCTTAAAAAGAATCCGATGCGATCCTCTTCGGCCATGGCCTTTTCCTGCAGCGCGATGGCTCGGTCGAGCTGCTCGATGCCTGCCGAGGTGGCACGGGCGCAGCACTCCACAATCACCTGTTTTTCCAGGTGTTCGCGAATGTAGCAGGCGCTCTCGGCAAAGGTGAGGTTGATGGGCGAGACATAGGTGCCGCTTTGGGGCACGGTGCGCACCAGGCTCTCTTGCGCCAGACGCACCAGTGCCTCGCGCACAGGGGTGCGCCCCATATCCAGGTCGTCGCAAAGCTGCTTGACGCCTAGCTTTTCGCCCGGCTTGTAGTCCAGGTAGACGATTTTGCGTCGAATGGTGTGGTAGGACTGGTCCTGTAGGCTCGTTTCCTGCTCGCCGACGTGCATCGATTCTTCCATAGCGCCTCGCAACTGTTCTATCAAACTCATATGTCAGTTGTTTATTATGCCGCGAACCAGCTCTCCGCGGTGGGTAATTCGGCTGTTGCCCGAGAACTATTGCGGCATCTTAGTCTGTATTTGCGCAGGGCTGTGCTCAACATTGCCGTATCATAAGCCGTCGCAAACGTGAAATAGAAAGAAGGAATCTCATATGCAACTGGCGAATATCGTACGCGAGCGCTGGAAAGGCGTCTTGTTCTGCCTGATCATCGCCATTCCCGCGACGTTGCTCGGCAAACAAATTGAGGTGGTCGGCGGTCCGGTATTTGCCATTCTCTTTGGCATGGTCCTGGCGCTCGTCTTTCCCAAGAATCGTCGCGAACAGCTCGCCGCCGGTGTCACCTATACGTCTAAAAAAGTCTTGCAGTACGCGGTTATCCTGCTTGGCTTTGGCATGAACCTCTCCCAGATTCTGTCCAAGGGCGCCCAGTCGCTGCCGATTATCGTGGCGACGATCTCGACCTCGCTTGTCATCGCCGTCGTGCTCTGCCGCGTTATGAACGTGCCGGGCAAGATTGCGACGCTTGTGGGTGTGGGCTCGTCGATTTGCGGCGGTTCGGCCATCGCTGCGACCGCGCCCGTCATCGATGCCGACGATCGCGAGATTGCCCAAGCCATTTCGGTCATCTTCCTGTTTAACGTTATCGCGGCGCTCGTGTTTCCGACGCTCGGCGGCATGCTCGGGCTGACCAACGAGGGCTTTGGCCTGTTTGCCGGCACCGCCATCAACGACACCTCGTCGGTAACGGCTGCGGCGAGCGCCTGGGATAGCATGCATCCCGGCGCCAATGTGCTCGAAAGCGCCACAGTGGTTAAGCTCACCAGGACGCTGGCCATTATTCCCATTACATTGGCTCTCGCATGCTGGCAGATGCATCTGGCGCGCAAGGCCGGCGGCGACGCCAAAAGCACGTTCTCGCTTAAACGTGCGTTTCCCATGTTTGTGTTGTTCTTTGTGCTGGCGAGCGTGATCACCGCGGTGCTTCAGCTTCCTGCGTCCATTACGGCGCCCATCAAGGAGCTGTCGAAGTTCTTTATCGTGATGGCCATGGCGGCTATTGGCTTTAATACCGATATCGTCGAGCTGGTCAAAAAGGGCGGCAAACCCATCGCGTTGGGCTTTTGCTGCTGGATTGGCATTGCATGCATGAGTTTGGGAATGCAGCACGTGCTGGGAATCTGGTAGAGAAGTAGCTGATTTGCGTGTTGCGTGCTGGCGAGCGCATACCTGCGGTGGAGCGATAGGAGCTCTTGCGGGTATGGCTTGTCCGCAGGTTGATAGGTCCCGAAGAGCTCTTATCGCCCCGCCAGGATGGCGATGCGGGGCAATTCATATACTCGCAGGACGGCGACTTTTGCCCTATAGTGTTTGGTGAGTAATATCGTTCAATTTTGAAACATTCGGTCGTGCGACCGTCGGCGGTTGCACGTCGCCGCGGACAGGGGCAAATCATGGATAGCGATGCCAAGCTGCAGATTCTGATTGAGGCATTGTCCGCAGCCGGAGTATCGGCGCTGGCAGTCGACGAGCGCGGTGGCGTTGTGATCTCGACTATGAGTGACGCGGCACTCGAGCAGGATATCGCCGCTTTTGTTTCCGAGCGTCTCGCTCGCGTGGGCGATGGGGCGCGCCTGGTGATGGGCCACGAGGGCGTGCGGTTGAGCTTGACGGTGCGCCCGACGGCCAAGGAGCGCGGAGCGCTTTGGGTGGTCGTGGCGCATGAGGTGCGCGCCGCTGCGACGCATGCGGGCATCGAGTGGCTCAATGCCGACGAAGTCGAGGCTCGCTACGCGTCGAGCACGTACGGCATCGTCGAAGATGCGGCGGCGGTCGCTGCCCCCGTACGTGGGAGCTATGCGCGTGGGGTGCCCCTTATGCTCGAGGGCGAGCTGGGCGCGGGGCAGGATCAGATTGCAAAACGCCTGTACCTGGATGGACCCTATGCCGATCAGCCCTTTGTGTCCGTTGCGCTCGATGAGCTTACGGATCGCGGCTGGCGCCATCTGCTCAAAAGTTCCGAATCGCCGCTATTCCAAACGGGGCTGACACTTTGCATGGGCGGCTGGCATGCTGTTGGCCCCCAACGTCTGCGCGAGCTCGTGTCCGCAATGATCGACACGGTGCTCGCAACTCGTTGCCATGTGGTGTTGACGGCAAACGATATGCCGGGCGGCGGCGAAAGCGATCAGGCTGCTTTTGTAACCGAGCGTCTGGCCTGTGCAGTGAGTGTGGCGCCGGCGATTGCCGAGCAGGGCGGCGCGTCGGAAAAGGTTGCGCGCTATCTGGGGTATCTGGCAGATATGTTTAAGACGGGTGCCCACATGTTGTCCGCCGCCGCGGCAGAGACGCTCGATGCGTACCGTTGGCCCCGCAATTACCTGCAGCTGCGTGAAGTCTCTGAACGACTCTATATATTAGTGGGGGCGGGTACGGTGGAGCATGCCGTGGCGAAAGAGGTGCTTGCCCAGGAGGACGTTATCAAGACCGCGACCTTTGGCGCCCCGGCGCTCGAAAGCGATTTGTACATCTTGCGTCCCCTGGCCGATACCGAGCGCGATGTCGCACGGTTGGTCCTGCAGCACCTTCACGGCAACAGGACACGTGCGGCAGAGGTGCTCGGTATAAGCCGCACGACTTTATGGCGCCTGCTGAAGGACAACGACCGCTGAGCGAGGCGCCGTGACCGCGTGCGGCGCGTGTGATACAGTCCAAAGAAGCATTGTTTCGATTGTGTTACGGCGTGCGGGGGAGTATGGCGGAGACTTCAAAAACGAACCGAACAAAGCGAAGTGCGGCGCCGGTCGGCCGGCGTACGACTTCGCGGACGTGGGGCAAAAGCGCCTCGGGGTTCGACGGCTCGTTCAAGCGCACAAAATATGGCTATCCTTCGGCAAGCGCTCGCTTGGCCATGCAGGCCGAGTCCTCGTTGTGGGGACGAAGGCGCGTGGTGGGCTCAAAGCTCAAGCACGATGGAACGCTTGGCTACATCAGCCGCGGTGCTGCCCGCCGTAGCGGCCTCAATCCTGCAGGCTGGCATCGTTACGTGCCGATCGTGGTCGTTGCCGCGATAATCGTCATCGCGCTCGCGGCGCTCGGATATGCCGGCGACGGCGCGAGTCTGGGCGCGATTTTCAAATCGCCTGAACTTGCGCATGCTGGCACGGAGCTTGTTGAAGGCGCACAAGACCAGACGGGTGTGGCGCCCCAGCGCGGTATGGTCGCAGCTGCTGCCACCATTGCCGATGCTCAAAAGGACGAGGACGAACAAGGCGACGGCGCCAAAACGACTCACACGAACGAAACGACGACAACTCCATCGGCAAGATAAGTTGCGAGTGGGGCAGCAAATATGGGACGGGGCCTTTTAGCTGCCCAAGACAGTGGCTCACTCGATGTCAGGCACCAACAGCGAGCGGGCCGCATTTGCGCCAAGGTGACGTTCAATTTCGAGGGCGCTGACCTTTTGGTCGCGCCCTCGAAATTGAACGTCAGATTGGCGTTAATGCGGCTCGCGCAGCGTCAACGGGTCCGCCGTTCGTTAGAACGGCGGAACATACACCACGTTGTCGCGGCGAGGCTTGGCCTTGGGGAGTGCGTCCTCGGCGTAGCCCAGAATGCAGTTGCCAACACCGCGCAGGCTTCCGTCGGCGGGCAGGCCCCAGCTGGCCAGCAGCTCCAGGCCCTCGGGCGAATCGAAAACCTCGTGGGCGCGATGAATCCAGCACGAATCAACACCCAGCGCATAGGCAGCATTGAGCAGGTTGCCCATGGCAAGCGAACCGTCTTCCAGATGCGTGGGCACGCTGCGGTCGACCAGTACCACCACAACGGTTTTGGCACCGTAGAAGGGATCGCCGTTGCTGCCCATGACTTGCGCATTGAGTTGCGAGAGACGCTCGACGGTCGCGGGGTCGGTGACGGCGACGAACGTGACCGGCTGACGCCCCATGCCGCTCGGCGCGTACTGGCCTGCCTCGATAATGCGTGCGAGCTTTTCTGCCTCGACGGGGCGATCGCTGTAGTTGCGGCAGCTACGGCGATGGATGAGCGCTTCGATGGTCTCCATGGGTTCTCCTAGCGATGACGTTGCAGATGCTCCGTTCTTACCCGTCGTGCCGTAGCCGTAATCGCGCAGAGGGCCCAAACAGCAATAGCCACCAATCGGAAAAGTCGGCTTGCATAAAACTGCGGCAAGAATGTGAGAAACTGATGAGATGGTTAAACGTTTTATCCCGTCTACCCTGCGGTTTTTTACCACTTGCCTAAAACAGGGGCGCATATCAATTGATAAAGGTTTTACTAAAGGGGTACCAACGTTAATCAATGCGCTGTGGTGGCGCTGGGCCAGGAGGTAACTATCATGTTCCAGGCTGGAGATGTCGTCGAGACTGACTTCGAAGGATTTCTGAAGCTGCTGCGTTCCAAGACGCGCGCTTTCGTGTCGATCAACGATCACGAGTACTACATCACGCACACCGATGGCTATTGGCGTGTTCAGGATTGCGAGACCCTCAACGATAAGGGCCACTTTACTGATTGCTCCGAGCTGGTCAACACGGTCTGCGAGGTCGTCGAGCTACCTTGGATCTGCGGCAAGAGCCTGCACGACAGCTTTGCGGGCGCAACGGTCTACGAGGCCGTCGCTGCCTAACGGGCAAATACATCGCTATTCTCGCGTGACCGCCGGCGCCGCCCCCGCGCCGGCGGTCTTTTTTGTCGATATGCTTATGTAGAGCCGACCATAAACAACGAGCGTATTGACGATAGTCAAAACTCGGACTAATGTAGAGATATAAATTGGTCAAAACTCGGACTATCGAATGGTGGGAGAGATGAATAGTGCAGTTAGCCTGGTCGATTTCGACCGGATGCTTAACGGGCTTGACCGTATCTATTCGGAGTTCGCGCGTACCTGCGGTCTTTCGGACTGCGCCTACTGGATGCTCGTCGACACGAGTGCAGCGGGCGGAAGCGTTGCCGTGAGTCGGCTGACGAGTGAATGGTTCTACAGCAAACAGACCATCAATTCGGCGATCAAGACGCTTAGGGCGCGAGGGCTTGCGACGTTGGAGTTTGCCGAGGGCAGTCGTAAGAACAAGGTTGTGCGATTGACCGAAGAAGGCGTGCGGTTTGCCAAGCGCTACGCGTTACCGGCGCAAAAAGCCGAGCAACAGGCATTCGAAGCGCTCGAGCCGTGGGAACAGCGCGAGATCATGCGCCTGGTCGGTAAATTCTCCCATGTTCTGAACGAAGAGTGCGAGGCATTTAAACGGCAAGTGGCCGCCGAGAACGAGGCTGACGATAAGGGCGAGGGGGACACATGCGACTCTTAATGAGGTTTATGAGGCCGTACCGCGGTCTGATTGCGGTGACGCTGTTTGCGGTGCTGATAGATAACGTCGGTACGCTGTTGGTTCCCACGATGCTGGCGAACATGGTCAACACCGGTATTACCACGGGCGATGTCGACTATATTTTACGTAACGGCCTGTACATGCTTATCGCGACCGGCATGGCCAGCGGCGGCACGGTGCTGGGCTGCTATCTTTCGGCGCGCCTGGCCGCCAACGTGGCCTGCGATATCCGCAATGCCGTGTACGACAAGTCGCTCGAGCTGTCCGCCAGCGACTTTGAGCGCTTTGGCACGGGTTCGATGATCACACGCTCGCTCAACGACATCAACGTGATTCAGCAAGCTGTCCTTCAGACGATTCAGCTGGTGTTGCCGGTGCCATTCTTGGCCGTGGCAGGCATCATTTTTGCTTGGTTCATCGATCCCGCCATGGGCACGCTGCTGGGCGTGGTGGTTGCGATCGTGCTGGTGGCGGCGGTCTTTACGGTGGCTAACGCCGCGCCGATTTTTATGCGCCTGCAGAGCTTTATCGACCGCATGAACGTGGTGCTGCGCGAGAACATCGTGGGCGTGCGCGTCATCCGCGCATTTAACAAGGAGCGCCACGAGGAGCAGCGCCTGGACGAGGTGTTTAGCGATTACGCGGCCAACGCCATCAAGGTCAACCACCTGTTTGTGGGCCTCGACAGCTCCAGCTTCTTTTTGATGAACATCGCCGAGGTGGCGGTGCTGTGGGTGGGCGGCAACCGCGTGGGCGTCCACGCCATGCAAATCGGCAGCATTTCGGCCGTGTTGGAATACGCGATCCTGATTCTTTTCTTTGTGATGATGGCGCAGATGGTGATTCTGACGCTTCCGCGCGCCGCGGCGTGCCTCAACCGTGCGCAGCAGGTGCTCGAAATCGAGCCGAGCATCGTGGACGGCAAGGCTACGCTGGGCGACGGGGCGCCTGAGTCCGCAGACGGAGCCGACGCGGTCGCCGTGTTCGATCATATGTCGTTTCGTTTTGACGACGCCGACGAGGACACGCTGTGCAATCTGAGCTTTACCTGTCGCCGCGGTCAGACGACCGCGATCGTCGGCTCGACGGGCTCGGGCAAATCGACGGTGGCCAAGCTCCTGCTGCGCTTCCACGATGCCACCAAGGGCGCCATTCGCCTAGACGGCGTCGACCTGCGCGAGCTTTCGCAAGGCGAGATACGCGGGCGCATTGCCTATGTGCCGCAAAAGGCATGGCTGTTCTCGGGCACCGTGGCAAGCAATCTGCGCTTTGGCAATGAAGACGCAACTGAGGCCGACATGCTTCATGCGCTCCAGGTTGCCCAGAGCACCTTTGTGCTCGATCAGCCGCAGGGGCTCGATACGCCGGTATCCCAGGGCGGCACGAACTTTTCGGGCGGTCAGCGCCAGCGTTTGGCAATCGCCCGTGCGCTCATGAAGCATGCCGATCTGTATATCTTCGATGACAGTTTTTCGGCCCTGGACTTTAAGACCGATGCGGCACTGCGCCATGCGCTGCAGGACGAGACGCGCGATGCCGCGGTGCTCATCATCGCCCAGCGCATCTCGACGATCTTGCACGCCGACCAGATCGTCGTGCTCAAGGACGGCGAGGTTGTGGGCTTGGGCACGCATGGCGAGCTTATGGAAACCTGCGAGGTGTACCGCGCCATCGCGGAATCGCAGATGAAGGGAGGTGAGTAGCATGACCGAGGAGCTCAGGAAGCAGGCCAGCGTTGATGACGCCGTTGCCGCGGGACTGGTTGAGGAAACGGCTGCCGTAGCACCCGAGCTGGACGAGGCCGCCAAGGCTGCAGCCGAGCGCGAGGCTCGCCGCCAAGCGCTCTACGAGGAAAACGAACGCGCCGAGGACGAGCGCGCCCGCGCTGAGGCAGAGCGCATGCGCGATGTGGACGACGAGGACGAGGACGAGAAACCCCGCGACACCTGGGCGACGGTGCGCCGCCTGTGGAGCGAGGCTGCCGGTGACCATTGGCGCTTCTATATCGTGTTCGCGAGCATCGTGTTCTATGCCATCTTTAACACCGCTGCGCCGGCATATAGCGCCCGCGTGATCGATGAGCTGTGGGGCCACATTCAGGTGGCGTTTGCCAACGACACCACCTTCAACATCACCTGGGAGAACTGCGGCAGGACCATCTTCATCTACTTTATGATCTGGACGGCCGCTGCCTCGTTCTACGCGCTCCAGAGCTTTTTGATGTCGAGCGTGGCCGAACGCCTTAACCTGCACCTGCGTAACCGCATCGCTCAAAAGCTCAACCGTCTGCCGCTTGCCTTCTTTGATGCGCATCGTCCCGGCGAGGTCGTTAGCCGTGCGACCAACGACTTAGACAAGATGTCTGAGAGCATGCAGCGCGGCTTGCTGCAGCTTCTGGTGTCGATCGGTACCGTGGTGGGCGCCGTGAGCGTGATGTTCGTGTTTAGCGTGCCGCTCACGCTTGTCTTTTTGTTCTTTACGGCGCTTTCGCTGCTGGTGACGAAGGTCGTTTCGCGCCGCACGCACGATGTGACGGGCGAGCGCCAGGAGTGGGTGTCCAAGATTACGAGCGCGGTCGAGGAAGGCTACTCGGGCCGTCTGGTGATTCGTGCGTTCAACCGTGAGCGCCAGAGTTCTGCCGAGGTGCACGAGGCTTCGAAGGAGCTGGCGCGCGTGAGCACCAAGGCCGACTTCATGATTAACGCCGTCGGCCCCGCGGTGCGCTTTATCGGCCGCCTGGCGCAGATCGTGATTGCGCTGGTGGGCTGCAGCATGCTGGTTGCTGGCCACATGACCGTCGGCGTGTTCCAGGCGTTCTTCCAGTTTATCTACGAGGCATCCGAGCCCATGACGCAGCTGTCATTCACTTTCAACTCGCTGCAGAGCGCGCTGGCGAGTGCGGAGCGCGTGTTCGACCTGCTCGATGAGCCCGAGATGGAAGCCGATCCGTTGCCGGCGGCCGCCGCCAAGCTGCCGGGCAAGGTGGAGGGCCGTATTGCCTTTGAACACGTGCGTTTTGGCTATGCGCCCGACAAGCCGCTCATGCGCGACGTGTCGTTTACCGCCGAGCCGGGCCAAAAGATCGCGGTGGTGGGAACCACGGGTGCGGGTAAGACCACGCTCATCAATCTGCTCATGCGCTTCTACGAGATCGACGGTGGCCGCATTACCCTCGACGGTGTGGACACGAGCCGCATGGACCGCGGCGAGCTGCGCCAGCAGTTTGGCATGGTGTTGCAGGACGCCTGGCTGTTCGATGGCACCATTGCCGAGAACATCGCCTATGGCTGTCCCGAGGCGACGCGCGAGGAGATTGTCGCGGCCGCATGTGCCGCTCAGGTCGACTTCTTTGTGCGCACTATGCCGCAGGGTTACGACACGCGTGTGGCTAACGATGCCGAGAGCATCAGCCAGGGCCAACGTCAGCTGCTGACCATCGCGCGTGTGCTGCTCAACAACCCGGCGATCCTCATCCTGGACGAGGCGACGTCGAGTGTGGACACGCGCACCGAGCTCGCCATCGGCCGTGCTATGGACGCGCTCATGCGCGGGCGCACGAGCTTTGTGATCGCGCACCGTCTGTCGACGATCGTCGATGCCGACCTCATCCTGGTCATGGACCACGGCAATATCATCGAGCAGGGTACGCACAAGGAGCTGCTGGCTGCCGAGGGCGCTTACGCCGACCTCTACCTAAGCCAGTTCGCATAAGGTGACAAAGGGGCAGTCCCGCATGCCACATCGAAAAGAAGGCGCGCCGGGGGCGGATTCCCCAGCGCGCCTTTTGTGTTGGCGTTCATGCTGTGGCGGCTGCCCGCGGCCTTAGCGCTCGTCCACGAGCTTGGCGACGAGGGCTTTGAGCTCGGCCACCTCTTGCTCGAGTTCCTTGACGCGACGGGCGTTTTCGGTGATGCCCTGACGGTTGAGGGCGCTCTGCTCGGCGGCATCGTCGGGCATGTACTCGCGATGCTGCTTGGCGTCGAAGCTCTCCTCGAACACGCGGCAGCCGTTGCGCTTGATGATGCGCCCAGGCACACCCACGACGGTGCAGTTGTCGGGCACGTCCTTGACGACGACCGAGTTGCCGCCGATCTTGACGTTGTTGCCGATGCGAATGTTGCCGAGCACCTTGGCGCCCGTGCCCACGGTGACGTTGTTGCCCAGGGTGGGGTGGCGCTTGCCGGTCTCGTTGCCGGTGCCGCCGAGCGTAACGCCCTGGTAGAGCACGCAGTTGTCGCCCACGACGGTGGTTTCGCCGATGACGACGCCCATGGCGTGGTCGATAAAGAAATGCTTGCCGATTTGTGCGGCGGGATGAATCTCGACGCCGGTGATGTGGCGGGTGATTTGCGAGAGCACACGGGCGAGCGAGCGATGACCGTGCTCCCAGAGCCAGTGCTCGGGCACGTGGTTCCACTTGGCGTGCAGGCCAGGATAGGAAAGGAAGATGACCAGACCGCTTTGTGCGGCGGGGTCCTGCGCCTGGACAGTCTTGATGTCCTCGCGAATGGTATTGATAAAGCTCACCGGCCGCCCTCCCTTAGCGCCATGGCAATGCGATTCAATAAAGTATAGCGATTCGCTAGGGATTAGGAAGAACAATCTTGGCGGCTTTGCGCGACAGGTGTCAGTTATGCAAACTTGCTGGTAATGAAGTAAGACTTTTGAGGGGTTTGGCCCGTGCTCGCGCCGCAACCGTATACTGGTCAACTTGGACGTGTCCGCGCCCACAACTGAGAGGTTTTACTTCATGGGTTTCATCAATTTTATCGCCGAGCTGCTTAAGGATCCGCGCACCGCGATCGCCAGCTGGATCGCCGCCGGCCCGCTTATGGCCTACGGCTGCGTTTTCCTGATCATCTTTATCGAGACGGGTGTGGTGTTCTTCCCGTTCCTTCCCGGCGATTCGCTGCTGTTTGCCTCGGGCTTCTTTGCCCACAACGGCGGCTTTAACATCGTGGCGCTTCTGGCCACCGCATGGGCCGCAGCCATCCTGGGCGATCAGTGCAACTTTATGATCGGCCACTTCTTTGGCCGCAAGATCATCGCCTCGGGCAAGGTAAAGGCCATGACGCCCGAGCGCATCAAAAAGTCCGAGGACTTCTTGGATAAGTGGGGCCACCTGGCCATCTTCCTGGGCCGCTTCTTTCCGTTTATCCGCACCTTTGTGCCCTTTATCGCCGGCATGGGCGGCATGCACTGGCGCAACTTCGTTGTCTTTAACGTGCTGGGCGGCATTACCTGGTCGACGGTCTTTACGCTGCTGGGCTACTTCTTTGGCGGCATTCCCTTTGTGCAGGAGCACTTTGAGCTGCTGATTATCGGCATTGTCGCCGTGTCGATCATCCCGACCGTGGTCGGCTTGGTTAAGGCTAAGCTGGGCAAAAAGAACGCATAGCTCGAGCCGGCGCACAAATCGTGTCGTTGAGGCCCGTCACCGTTTACGGTGGCGGGCCTCTTTAGTTTCGGTCAAATGAAAATACTTTAGTTAGTTAAAGAAAAACGTTTTATCCGACGTGCGTGCGGAGTACAATCTCGTGCATGCGAATCGACGTGCCATTGGCTTTGATGCCGTTCGCGTGTCCCGTCCGGCTCTACGCTCCGGGCGTGCGACGTTGCGACGCGGTCGGCCTCGGTCCTTGCGTGCGAGTTCGCGAGTATGCAACTGTGTATGTAAGGAGCGACATATGACTGTCGAGAAGAAGGATATCGATTGGGGTAGCCTCGGCTTTGGCTACATGAAGACCGATTACAGCTACGAGGCTCATTGGAAGGACGGCGAGTGGGACGAGGGCGGCCTGACCACCGACCACACCTTGCATGTCTCCGAGTGCGGCGGCATCTTCCATTATTGCCAGGAGGTCTTTGAGGGCCTGAAGGCCTACACCGCCGAGGACGGCAGCATCGTCTGCTTCCGTCCCGACATGAACGCCGAGCGCATGTATAACTCTGCCCAGCGCCTCGAGATGCCCCCGTTCCCCAAGGATAAGTTTGTTGAGGCCGTCAAGCAGGTCGTTTCTGCCAACGCCGCTTGGGTTCCGCCCTTCGGTTCTGGTGCGACCCTGTACGTGCGTCCGTTTATGATCGGCTCCGGTGACGTGATCGGCGTGGCTCCCGCTCCTGAGTACACGTTCCGCATTCTCGTGACCCCGGTCGGTCCGTACTTTAAGGGCGGCCTCAAGCCCGTCAAGCTGCGCGTTTCCGAGTACGACCGCGCCGCACCGCACGGCACCGGCAATATCAAGGCCGGCCTGAACTACGCCATGTCCCTCAAGCCCACGATGGAGGCCCATCGCGAGGGTTATGCCGAGAACCTGTATCTCGACTCCGAGTCCCGCACCTATGTCGAGGAGACCGGTGGCGCGAACGTTCTGTTCGTGAAGGAGAACGGCACCCTCGTCGTTCCTCAGTCGCACACCGACTCCATCCTGCCCTCCATCACCCGTCGCTCGCTCGTTCAGGTTGCCGAGGATTTGGGCATGACCGTCGACCAGCGTCCCGTCGAGTGGGCCGAGGTCAAGGCCGGCACCTTTGTGGAATGCGGCCTGTGCGGCACCGCTGCCGTCATCTCCCCGGTGGGCGAGATCGACAACAAGGTCTACGGTGCCGATGAGACCGTGACCTTCCCGGCTGGCTGCACCGAGATCGGCCCCGTGATGAAGAAGCTTCGCGAGACCCTGACTGGTATTCAGTCCGGTGCTGTCGAGGATAAGCACAACTGGGTTTACACCGTCGCATAAGCTGCCTTGTATGTCCGGCCCGAGGGCAACCTACCTTTCCGGCGCGTCCTCGGACATGAAAGAACCTCCGCTGCGCACTTCGTGCGGCGGAGGTTCTTTCGTCCTGCGGAGTGCGCCGGAAAGGTAGGTTGCCCTCGGGACTGCGTTACCTCGGTACTGCCGTTACGGGCAATATAGATCTGAATTAAAGATGGTACGCGGCCTTTTGGCCGCGCTTTTGTTTTGCTTCGAGCCATGTGGGGGGTGGTGGCGACGTGCATTTTTGCGAGTATTCTGCAATCGAAGGCCCTTGCATACCGACCTCGGGCGAAAAATCGGGATTTATCGATGTTTTCTACGAATGATGGGCGGGGCTATGGGCTGATAACGTTTGATTTGCAGGAATATTCGCGGTCTTTGGCATTTATCGTGGCGCTCGAAGCTGTCGGGCATGCTGAATACTCACAAAAATGCACGGCGCCTTGAGGGGGACCTTCGCGACAAAGGAAACCGCCCCGTCGAAGTATGCATTCGACGGGGCGGTTTATGCAAAAACGGTTGTGGATGCGTCAACGGCTCACTAGAACTTGACGGTTGGTGCCTGGCGGGCGGCCTCGGCGGCCTCGAAGCCCTGGCGCTCCTTAAACTGGAAGATGCCGGCAAAGATAACAGCCGGGAACGTCTGGATGGCGTTGTTGTAGCTGAGCACGCAATCGTTGTAGCTCTGGCGCGCGTAGCTCACCTTGTTCTCGGTGTCCTCGAGCGTGGACTGGAGCTGCGTAAAGTTGGTATTTGCCTTAAGGTCGGGGTAGGCCTCGGCGACGGCAAAGAGCTGGCGCAGCGCACCGGTCAGCACGTTGTCCGCTTCCATCTTGGCCTCGGGGGTGGTGGCGCTCACGGCGGCGTTGCGCGCGTTGACTACGGCGGCGAGCGTGTCCTGCTCGTGCTTGGCGTAGCCCTTGACGGTCTCGACCAGGTTAGGGATCAGGTCGTTGCGGCGCTGCAGCTGCGTGTCGATGTTCTGCCAGGCATTATCGATGCGATTGCGCTTGGTGACCATGTTGTTGTAGATGCCGGCGATGGCGCTGGCGATCACAACGACAACAACGATACCGATGATGACGGGAAGCATGATGTCTCCGTTTCGAATGGCAGCGGCGTTTTGCGCCGGCTGCCGTTGGTGTAACGCTACTAGTATACCCGCAACCTTTGGCGATACCGAACTTTCCGGTAAGCGTTATGTTTCCGCCAAGGAGGGGCCGCCAATATGGAACGGGTGGTACAGGTGTAAGATATGCGACAAATTAAGGAATGCTGTCTACACCTTGAGGATGGCGATATGGATGGACCTTCGCATCAAGAAAACCTATCGTGCCCTGTTCGATGCTTTTACCGAGCTCTTGGAAGAGCATCGGTTTGAGGATTTGACGGTTGCCATGCTTTGCGACCGGGCCCTGATTCGCCGCACGACGTTCTATAAGCATTTTCGCGATAAAAACGATTACTTTGCCTTCTATATCGATGAGCTTATGACGGGCTTGCCGCAAAACCGGACCGATGCAGCGGACGCGGAGCCGCTTGATGACGTACGGGCGCTTCGCCATGAGGTCTTTGACGATGCCATGAATATGATTCTGGCGCATGAGCAGCTCATGGATAACCTTTTGGCCAGCAGCATGTCGGGCATGCTGACCGGCATGATTTGCGACCGCATTGCGCGTTCCATCCGCGAGCGTGTGATGAGCTCGCTTGCCGAAGATGCCCTGGCGCCCGTTTCGCTCGAGACGACATCGGAGTTTATCGCCGGTGGCATTATTCGACTGTTCACAAATTGGTGGGAGTCGGGTCACGATCTTGAGCGTCGACCCGAGATAGCCGACGTGGTCGATGCGCTGTTTGAGCGCACCATGACGCCGGTGAATCACTAAGGTGGCGGAGAGAGGGGGATTCGAACCCCCGGAACGCTCTCGCGCTCAACGGTTTTCAAGACCGCCGCATTCAACCGCTCTGCCATCTCTCCGTGAGTCGTAATGATAGCATCGTTTTGAATTTGCAACAGGGAAGGCGAACGATGACGATCACCGAAATCGACGAGAAGTTCATGCGCGAGGCGCTGGCGGAGGCGCGCGCCGCCGCTGCGGTGGGCGAGGTACCGATTGGTGCCGTGGTAGTGCGCGCGGGCGAGATTGTCGCGAGGGCGCATAATCGCCGCGAGCTCGACCAGGATCCTTCGGCGCATGCCGAATTTTTGGCCCTGTGTGCCGCCGCTCAGACGCTTGGACGCTGGCGCCTTTCCGATTGCACGGTCTACGTGACGCTCGAGCCCTGCTGTATGTGCGCGGGGCTTATGGTTAACGCGCGCGTGGGGCGTTGCGCGTATGGCGCGACCGATGCCAAGGCGGGCGCGCTGGGTTCGCTGTACGACCTCAATGCCGATTCGCGCCTGAACCATCGGTTTAATGTGACCGCCGGCGTGCTGGCAGGCGAGTGCCGTGAAGTGCTGAGCAGCTATTTTGCTGGCCTGCGCGGTGTCGACGGCGTCGGTTGCGGTTTGAATCTTGAGGCGCATGCGTCTCACGCCGAGGCGCTCGCGGGTGTTGGAGATCTCACCGACGAGACGGTCGACTTTGGCCCCGTGCAGCGGCGGCCCCGCCGTGTGCTGCTGGCGATCGACTCCTTCAAGGGCAGCGTGTCGAGTGCGCAGGCGGAGGAGGCCGTTGCCGAAGGCGTGCGCCGTGTGTGGCCCGATGCCGAGCTGGGCGCTTTGCCGCTGGCAGATGGTGGCGAGGGAACGCTCGACGCCATCGCCGCACGCGGTGGCGAGCTTTCAACCTGCGAGGTTGCAGGTCCCTTGGGCGACCGCGTGTCTGCCCGGATGCTGGTGGACGGCGAGCACGAGTCCGCGGTCATCGAGATGGCCGAGGCGGCGGGTATTGGGTATTCACCTTGCACGGAGTCGGCGGCGTTGGCGGCCACAACCTATGGCGTGGGCGAACTGATGCTTCGTGCGCTTCGCGCGGGTGCAAAGACTATCTATATTGGTCTGGGCGGCAGTGCCACCAACGACGGTGGCGCCGGCATGCTGCAGGCGCTGGGCGCCCACCTTGTCGATGAGTGTGGCTGCAATATCGCCCCCGGTCTCGCGGGCCTTGAACACGTGACGAGTATCGATTTGGCACCGGCGCTTCGGGCGCTGAATGGCGCGCGTATCATCGTGCTTTCCGATGTCGAGAATCCGCTCGTGGGGCGTCGAGGCGCACTGGCGGTGTTTGGCGGGCAGAAGGGTCTGCCGACGGGTGATGCCGAGGTGCTGAGCAGGTACGACAGCTGGATGGTCGGCTACGGCCGCCTGCTCGATGCAGCGATTACCGGGGCGCGGGCTCAGGGGTTGTTGCGCGTGCCCGAGGGTGCACGGACATTTGGCTCGGTGCTCGGCGTGCCCGGTGCCGGTGCTGCTGGCGGCCTGGGTGCCGCGCTGCTGGCGCTCGGGGCGGAGTTGCGTTCGGGCGTTGAGACGGTGCTCGATCTCGTGGGGTTTGATGAGCGCGTGCGTGATGTCGACCTGGTCATTACAGGCGAGGGCAATATGGACGAGCAATCCGCCGCCGGTAAGGCACCGGTGGGCGTGGCGCGTCGCGCCAAGCGATATGGCAAGTCGGTAGCCGCTGTCGTGGGCGGTCGTGCTGACAACCTGGATGCGGTGTATGGGCAGGGCATCGACCTGGTTTTGCCAGTCTGTCGCAGACCCATGGGCCTTGAGCTGGCGCTCGATTCCCAGGAAGCCATAACCAACCTCATCTGCGCCGGTGAATCCGCCGCCCGATCCTACGACCTCGGCCGACTCTAGTAAAATGATCGTTCGGTTTAGCTTGGATAGCCAAAAAGTAGTCAAAAAAGCCCTGTCCCAAACTAGCTATCTTGCCGTGGCGAGCGAGAGCGGGTAAGATATACCGAGCGCCTAGCGCGTTCGATGGGTTCGGATGACGACATGTTCCGAATCTGGTCAGGTCCGGAAGGAAGCAGCCATAAGGAGCCTCTGTCGGGCATCCGAATCCATCGAGTGCGCAGGCGCTTTTTGGTGCCGCGGCTACCCGCGAGTGCCGGCAGGGCGCTTGGTGTCTCGCTGGTCCTCGGCTTCGCCTGCGGGATCGCGCGACTACCAAGCGCCCTGCCGGCACTCGCGGGTAGCCGACCAAAACCGCCTGAAGGGTCACATTTATCTGATAATTGAATCCCTGGCGTTATGCCGCTCGCTGGCGTTGCCAAAACATCGGCTGCTACATGCCTTGGGAGCTAGCGAACGTCGCCCTTACATCTGTAACGAGTTGCTTACGCATCTCCAGGGCTCTCCGTACTATCATGAATCAGATTGAAGAGAGATGATGATAGGGAGCGCCTATACATGATTGAGCTGCTCAGGCGTTTTGGTGGCAAGTTTCGCCGCTATATGGTGATTGGCCCTGCGTGCAAGCTGATCGAAGTGATCTTTGACCTGCTTACGCCGCTCGTGATTGCCCAGATGATCGATAAGGGTATTGGCGTACACGATGTCAACGCCGTCGTCCACTACGGTATGCTGCTTGGCGCCATGGCTGTGATCGGCATTTCGTTTACGCTCGTCTGCCAAAAGATGGCGGCGCTGACCTCGCAGGGCATGGGCACCGACATTCGCGGCGCGCTCTACCAGCACATCAACAAACTGAGCTACGCCGAGCTCGATCGCTTTGGCACGCCCTCGCTCATCACGCGCATCACCAACGATGTCAACCAGGTGCAGCTTGCCGTGGCGCTGGGCGTGCGCATGCTCATCCGCTGGCCCTTCCTGGCGGTGGGCTCCATGTGCGCGGCCCTTGCCATCGACCTTAAGCTCGGCATCATTTTTTTGATCTGCACGCCCGCTATCGGCCTGGTGTTTTGGTTTGTCATGGCGCGCTGCATTCCGTATTACAGGCAGCTGCAGGCAAAGCTCGACCGCATCGCGCTTATCTGCCGCGAAGGCCTTTCGGGCGCTCGCGTGGTTCGCGCCTTTGTGCGCGAAGATCACGAGCGTGAGCGCTTTGCCCAAGCCGCCGATGATCAGGCCCATACCGCCATCGCGGTGGGCAAGCTCTCGTCGGTCCTCAACCCCGTAACGTTTTTGGTGATGAACCTGGGCGTGTGCGCCATCCTGTGGGTGGGCGGCATCCAGGTCAACGTGGGCGAACTCACACAGGGCCAGGTCATGGCGTTTGTGAACTATATGACGCAGACCCTCACCTCCATCGTGTACGTGGCCAACCTGGTCGTTGTCTTTACCAAGGCGAGTGCCAGCGCGTCGCGCATCAATGAGGTGCTCAATTGCGTGCCGAGCATCACCGACGAGGACAACGAGCTGGTCGCGCTGCCCGAGCCGAGCGAACTGGCGGGTGGTGCTGCTCCAGTCCCCGCACTGAGCTTTGACCATGCGAGCTTTTCGTTTGGCGCGGGCGCGGCAAATGCCGTGAGCGATGTGACCCTGAAGCTGCCGCTGGGCAAAACGCTCGGCATTATCGGCGGTACAGGCAGTGGTAAGTCCACGCTTGTCTCGCTTATCCCGCGCCTGTACGATGCGAGTGCCGGCAGCGTGTGCGTGATGGGCGCCGACGTGCGCGCTTGGCCACTCGAGCAGCTGCGCCATGTGGTCGCGACCGTTCCGCAGCGCGCGTCGCTCGTGAGCGGCACGATTCGCAGCAACCTAACCTGGCGCAACGAGGCGGCAACCGACGAGGAGCTCTGGGCGGCGCTCGATATGGCGCAGGCCAGCGAGTTCGTGCGCAACAAGCCGCAGGGGCTCGACGCCCCGGTCGAGGCGGGCGGCAAGAACTTCAGCGGTGGTCAGCGCCAGCGCCTGACCATTGCGCGTGCCCTGGTGGGCTCGCCGCAGGTTCTGATCATGGACGATTCCGCCTCGGCGCTCGACTTTAAGACAGACGCGGCGCTTCGCCATGCCATCCGCGAGCGCAGCGCACGCGGGGCCGCCGCGGGCGGACTCCCGCTGACCACGGTGATCGTGAGCCAGCGCGTCTCGACCGTGCGCGACGCCGACATGATCTGCGTGCTCGACCACGGCTCGGTCGCGGGCCTGGGTACGCACGACGATCTGTATACGACCTGCCAGCTCTATCGCGAGATTTGCCAGTCGCAGCTGCGCCGCGAGGAGCTCGAGGGCCAGCAGGGGAGCGCGACGCCCGCATCCGCCCCGGCTGCCCCGGCATCCACGTGCGCAAAGGAGGGCTGCTAAATGAATCCGTATACTTCTTCCGGTTCAGTCGCCACGATGACGGCCAACGTGTCCGGCAACGATAGGCTCAACGACCTGGGAGACGGCCCGCGTCAGCCCGGCGACCCCGAGCGCTATCCCGTGGGCGCGGTAACTCGCCGCCTGCTGGGCTACGTCCGTCCGCATCGCATTTCGTTTACGGCGTCGTTTGTGAGCGCCGCCATCTCGGTGATCTTGCAACTCTATACGCCCATCCTCATCGGCGAGGGCATCGACCTCATCGTTGCCGCCGGGCAGGTGGACTTTGACGCGCTGCTGCCGCTCGTTACCAAGCTCGCGATTGTCGTGGTGGGCGCGGCGGCCTTCCAGTGGCTGCAGGGCTACTGTGTCAACCGTCTGTCCTACGAGACGGTGCGCGACATGCGCGTGGAGGCGAGCGACAAGCTCAGCCGCATGCCGCTCGGCTTTATCGACGGCCATGCCCACGGCGACCTTATGAGTCGCGTGGTCAACGACGTCGACCAGGTGGGCGACGGCCTGCTGCAGGGCTTTACGCAGCTCTTTACCGGCGTCATCACCATCGTGGGCACGCTCGCGTTTATGCTCTCCATCAACCTGACTATGACGCTTGTGGTGGTGCTCGTCACGCCGCTTTCCATTTTTGCGGCCGGTGCCATCGCCAAGCTTTCCAATAAGAGCTTCACTGCTCAACAGCGCATCCAAGGCCAGCTCGGTGGTCATATCGAGGAGTACGTAGGCGAGCAAAAGCTCGTGGACGCCTTCGCCTACGGCCCACACGCTCAACAGCGCTTCGATGTCCTCAACGCCGAGCTCTATACGGCGGGCGAGCGCGCGCAGTTTATGGGTTCGCTCTCCAACCCCGGCACGCGTTTTATCAATAACATCATCTATGCCGTTGTCGCTGTGATCGGCTGCGTGGGCGTGATCACGGGCGTGCCCGCGGCGCTTACGGTGGGCGGCGTGCAGATCTTTCTGTCCTACGCCAACCAGTACACTAAGCCGTTCAACGAGGTTACCAACGTCATTACGCAGATCCAGACCGCGTACGCCTCGGCGCGTCGCATGTTCGCGCTGCTCGATGCACGCGAGCAGGAGCCCGATGCGGCGGATGCCGTGGAACTTGCCACCCCGCAGGGTGAGGTGACCCTTGAGCATGTGGACTTTAGCTACGTGCCCGACCGCAAACTGCTGCAGGACATCTGCATCGAGGCTAAGCCCGGCATGCGCTTTGCCCTGGTCGGTCCCACGGGCTGCGGAAAGACAACGCTCATCAATCTGCTGCTGCGTTTTTACGATATCGATACCGGCCGCATCATGGTCGATGGCCGGTCTTCGCGTGACTACACGCGTGCAAGCCTGCGCCGCGCCTTTGGCATGGTGCTGCAGGATACGTGGCTGTTCGAGGGCACGGTGGCGGACAACATCGCTTACGGTTGCCCAGGAGCTACGCGCGAGCAGGTCATCGAAGCCGCCAAGCGCGCGCACGCGCACAAGTTTATCGTGCAGCTGCCAGGCGGCTACGACACGGTGATTGGCGAGGACGGCGGCACGTTTAGTCAGGGCCAAAAGCAGCTGCTGTGCATCGCGCGCGTCATGCTCACCGACCCGGCGATTCTGCTACTGGACGAGGCGACCTCGAGCATCGATACCCGCACCGAGCTGCAGGTTCAGGCGGCATTCGACGAGCTCATGGCCGGCCGCACAAGCTTTGTCGTGGCGCACCGCCTGAGCACCATCCGCAACGCCGATTGCATTCTGGTCATGCGCGACGGCCAGATTATCGAGCGCGGCACGCACGACGAGCTGCTAGCGGCAGGCGGCTTCTACGCCGAACTCTACCGCAGCCAGTTTGCCCAGTGAGCAAGCCCGTGGTGCAAATTAATCAATCGACAGACGGTGGTTTACATCTGTCCCGTTAGTACTAAGATATTCATCTAATAAATTGCATTAGTGGCTTTAGTTTTGGGGGAAACGAGGCAACGTGACTATGACGTGCTCTTTGGTGGTTAACAGCAAGAGCGGTAATACCAGGATGGTTTCGGGTGCGATCAAGCGCGCTCTGCAGGCTGCGGGCGTTGAGTTTGTCCATGCCGCGGCGTTGAGCGACGATGCGGATGCAGATCAGGTTGCGCTCGAGGCGCAGGGCGCCTGCGCGGCCGACACTGTGCTCGTCGGTTTTTGGTGCGACAAGGGCGCGTGCACGCCTTCGGTTGCCGCGCTGCTCTCCGCTCTGCACGGCAAGCGCGTTTTCCTGTTTGGCACCTGCGGTTTTGGGGCCGACCAGAGCTATTATCAGCAGATTATCGATCGTGTGACCTCCAATTTGGCTGAGGATGCCGAGCTTGCGGGTTGGGCGATGTGCCAGGGCAAGATGGGCCCTGCCGTAAAGCAGCGCTACGAGGCCATGCTCGAGCAAGATCCCGACAATGTCCGCTTTAAGATGCTGCTCGATAACTGGGTCGCCGCAAAGGATCACCCCACCAAGGAAGATCTGGACAACATGGCTGCAGCCGCCAAAAAGGCCGTGCTGGGGGAGTAGCTCTCATCGCTGACGGCGGTCGGTCCATCTTTCTAAATGAAACGTCCTCCCGGGCGTCGGGGCACGAAGTTCCCTGCTCTACAGTCCTGCGCAAGACGAAGGCCACATTAAGTGGCCTTCTTTGCGTGCGGAACTCGCGATGAACTTCGTGCCCCGCCGTCCGGGAGGACGCCTCTTTATTGATGGGAGGCCTGATAGGTCGATGGTTCCGTGCCCGGATGCGTCCAAAGTGGGACGGGCTTTCCGGATGGGCAGGCTTTCGAAAAATGCGTCCCGGAATTTGCCTTTGGAATGGGACGTAGTTTCCCGTTGAGGTGCTTTGCGGAAAGTGCATCCCACTCTGGGCGGTCGAAGTGGGACACACTTTCCCAAAGGCGCTCCAACGGGAAATTGCGTCCCATTATTCGGTCAAGAAACGGGATGCATTTTCCCAATGAGAGCAAAACCGGAAAATGCATCCCACAATCAGCCCTCAAAGTGGGACGCCGTTTCCCAATGAGGCTCAAGCGGAAAATGCATCCCGGAATTTGCGCTCAAAGTGGGATGCGGTTTCCGGTTGAGGGTCTAAGGGGAAAATTCGTCCCAGAATCGACGCTTGAAATGGGATGCAGTTTCCCGATGAGGCACTCGACGGAAAATACATCCCAGAAATGGCCTTTGAGCTGGGATAAGATTTCCGCGGCATCTCGGATTCTCAAAAATGAGACACGCCGTTGGCGAAAATGAGACACGTGATATCGGGCATCGGATGTATCATTTGCAAAAATGAGTCCACTCCACTCGAGTAAAGCGAGGTCCCTCATGTACGTTCCACACCCCCGTATCCGTAGGCTGTCGAAAATCCCGCTTGTTGGGACGGCGGCGCTTGCTGCGTTGATCGCCACGAGCGTCGCCTGCTTCACGGCCACGCCCCAGGTTGCCCAGGCGGCAGACGCGCCCGCAATCACCGATATGACCGAGCAGGATTATCAAGCCCTGGGTCTGGGCACGAGCGAGGACATTCCGGCCGATACCGTTGGCCCCTATTCCACTGATACCCCCCACGACGTTTGCCACGCGCAGCGAGGTCTATATGGCAGCTAACGGTAGCCATGGCAATCGCTACACTCTGCGCGACAAGCTCGAGAACGTCGAGCGCGGTGACATTGGCGGCAGCAGCAAACTCACCGATGGCTATGGAAGTGTGTGGGGCGCCGCAAAGTTCTGGCAAAACGTCAACAACTTCGATACGAACAGCGATCTCTACAAGCATAGCGACTACGGTGGCGGCACCTGGTCGTACCTAAGCAACAATGAGTCCTCAACAGTACTCGCCAACGACAACAACGGTTTCTCGGGCATTCACGCCACGAGTGTTGAGTTCTGCAGCGACGCCAGCACGGGCAAAAAGAGCCGCGTTGCCGAGCTCCGTGCCTACGGCGACAGTTCCTCCACGACGATTGACGGCAAGTCATACGCCGGAAAGGTTGAGCTGGTCCTCTACTCGTTTAGCAACGGGCGCACGCGCACTCTCGACACACACCTGCCGGTGGCGGTCAACACTAATATGATGTACGAAGGCCGTTTTAAGTACCTGGATGCCGGTTACCTGCAAGAGCACGACGCCGTCTTTGATGTCGAGGCGGGCGATGTCGATGGCGACGGCGTCGACGAGCTTTTTGTCTACGCGGGCTGCTATGTCGACGAGAACGGCGTGCGCAAGGCTGTAGTCGACATGTATGACTTGGAGGGCGGCAACTGGAAGCAAAGCGTCGTCAAGATCGATGCCGGTAACGCCGCGGACTACACCACGCACAACAAGGGCGGGAACGACTCCTGGACGCAGCTTCAGTCAGCTCCTGTCGTTTCGCTAGCGGCCGGCGACCTCGATCGCGATTTTTGCGATGACCTCGCCATCGTGGTCTCGGCACCCTACGGCAAGAAGAATATTGATAAGTCGACGCATTGCGAGCTGTTTTCGTGGGATGCATCCAAGGGTGCGCTCGTCCATGTCGATGCTCTGGGCGACGCGGGCGCAATCTCCCTCTCCGCGAACGGCAAGACCATGGTCGCTGCGAATGTGACGTTCGGCACGTTTGCCGCCTACGATGAAGAAGGAAAGAAGACGGGTGAAACCGTCACGGGCCTTATTCTTGCGGGCTATGACTGGCAACGCAGCGCTTTTGATTACGGCGCTTCTGACGGCAGCAAGGGGCTGTACGGCGCGCTGTACCGCTACGCGTATTTTGACTCGGAGTCTGGCGAGTTCAAGCTTTCCGATTGCAAAGAATGCAGAGACGGGCTCCTCGCCTCCTATGGGCTGATGCATGTGCCCAACAGCGCATGGAAGGATAGCGCTCAGGATAAGCGCTATCCGTGCACCTTGGCGCCTATTGCCCTTGCCACTGCCAACCTTGACGGCCTGTCCGAGCAGCTGGCGGTCGACGAGGTGCTCGTGGGCGGCGATGTGTTCCGCGACTTTGCCTGCAACACGGCACAGAGCGGGGCTCAGGGCTTGGGGTCCATGGTCGGAACCATGAGCATGAGCGGTCAGCAATACAACAGCAGCAACAAGCATGACCACAAGGGTATAGAGCAGGTGTGGATCAGCGACGTCAAGGCGGGCAGCGTCTCGGGTTCGGACCGCTATAACGAGAGCTTTATCGCCGTGGTGGGCAAGCACCGCGACGAGGACCTGCGCAAGAACGATGACTACTATTGGATGACCGCCTCGCATTTTTCGCTCGACGAGAACGGAAAGGTGCGCCGCGGCGAGGAGCAGGTGATTAGCGAGAGCAACCGTCGCGGCACTACCTACGGCACATTTATCTCGCTCGCGCTGCCCGACGTCGACAACGACAGCGTCAAGATCACGTACAAGGACCGCTACAAGGTCTATACCAACCCGCGCGTGCTTGCCGTGCTGCAGGATGCGCCCTATGTTGAGGATCTGGAGCAGGCATACGGCTATCTGGTGTTGGGCGGCACGTCATACGGAGAGGAAAAGGGCACGGGGACATCCCAGGGCTATACCATTGGCGCCGAGTTGGGCGTTGCCGTCGAGGTGCAGACCGGTCCGCCCCTGGTCGCGATGAATGCTTCAGTCGATTTTGCCGCCGAGGGATGCTATGACTACCGGAGCGAGCGCACGGTCAGCGCAAGCGTAAGCTATGAGTCGCATGCCGGCGAGGGTGACAAGGCCGTGCTCTACACGATTCCGATGGTCTATTACGAGTATGAGATCGAAAATGAGGAAACTGGTGGCAAGGGCGTGATGGCGGCGCCCGTGTCGCTCGGCGCGCAGACCTCGGTCGTTAATGTCGAGGCCTATGACCGCATTGCCAAACAGCACAATATGACGCCGCTCAGCTACTTTTTGACCAACCGGTCGGGAGAACCCGGAACCTATCAAACGACGCTCAACGGCGAGACTCCCGTTGGGGATTCCTTTGGCCTGGGCAAGCCTGGCGTAACGCGCGCCTACACGCACGATGGGTTTAACGGCGCCGCCGCGCAGTCGGGGGCGAGCATTGAGCAGACCATCGAAGTCGAGGAGGGCAAGGAGCAGGAGCTCGAGCTCGGCTTGACGCTGAACGGCAGCGTTGTCATGGGCGCGAAGCTCGCAAAGCACGAGTTGTTTGGCGGCCTGTGCTTTGGTGCCAACGCCGGCTTTACTACGGGTAACTCCTCGAGTGAATCGACCGAATACGGCGGCACCGTCGACAACCTGCCCGAGGCCGCGCAGGGCAAGTACGGTTTTGTGTGGCGTCTGGGCGTCAACGCGGTGGATGTCGACAAGTTCGAGGCAGACTCGGGCGACAAGCTCGGCACCAAGGACACCGACCAGTTCTGGATCGTGGGCTATGACGTTAAGGACGTCGAGATGCCCGACGCGCCGGCCGTGACGGGCTTTACGGCAAACGCCGTCGATTCGACCAGCGTTACGTTTAGCTGGGACGATGTACTCGCAAACAAGAGTGGCTTTAGCTACGGCGTGGGCATGCTGCAGAGCAATGCGGCGGATGCGGTCGTCAATAGCTGGAAGATTGCCGACAACACGCAGACCTCGATCAAGTGGGATGGGCTGCAGCCCAATACGGAGTATCGATTCGCCATCGCCGCCGTTAAGAATGGATCCACGACCGAAACAGGTATTCGCTCGGCAATCATCACGGTCAAGACCATGCCCGATGGCATGACGATGACCGTGAGCGGACCTGCGGCGGATGCTGCGGAGTGGTCGGATCTTGGATACGACTCTTCGGTTGAGCGCACGGCGGGAAGCCACCTGACGCTCTCGGCGATTGGCCATGTGAAGCAACTCGGTGCCGACGATAGCGAAACAGGGCTGGCACCGACCTATATGTGGTACCGCAAGGGCCGCGGCGAGACAGAGTTTAAGCTCGTGGGTGCCGATGGCAACCTCGCGGCTGGAACGGCCTCAAAGCTCGAGATTGACCTGACCGCAGACGATGACGGTGCGCAGTAATACTGCCACGTGGGATACAACGACGTGGGCCTCGACACCGGCACGACGCTCGTGAATATCGAGGCCGAGGAGACGGCGCCCACAACGGTGAACGCCGCCCCGATCCGCACGCGCCGCCTGTTCTCACAGGCAAGTGCGGGCGCCAAGAAGTTCCTGGACCATACGCTGGTAAACACCGCCGGCCCAACCGATTCCGAAGGCTCAAAGGACCCCGAGACTCCTGAGACCCCGACGAACCCGGACAAGCCCAAGTCCGACAACGGAGCTAAGACCGACACCAAGGTCAAGACTACGACCACAGCGAAGAACCTCGCAAACACCGGCGACCAAACATTCGCCCTAGTCGCCACCGCAGCAGCAGCGGGAGCAACGCTCGTAGTGATAGCCCTCATCATGCTGATCAAGCGCCGCAAGACCCACTAGTAGCCAGTCGAACATATCGACAACCCAAAAACCCGGGTAGCCAAAAAACAGGCCACCCGGGTTTTCTGTTGAGTGGAGACTCCGCAAGCGGAAACTGCATCCCACGATTAGCGCCCGGAACGGGACACATTTTCCGTCAAGCCCTCATCCGGAAAATCCATCCCAGTTTGAGCGCCCAGACCGGGACGCACTTTCCCAAAGGGTCCTCAACGGGAAACTGCGTCCCATAATTAGGCCGAGAAATGGGATGAACTTTCCCAATGAGAGCCAACCGGAAACCACGTCCCAGAATCAGCCCCCAAAGTGGGACGCACTTTCCCAACGAGCCTCAACCGGAAAATACATCCCGGAATCCAGCTGAATAGTGGGACACACTTTCCCAATCGGGTCCCAAGCGGAAACTGCATCCCATTCCAGACAAGAATTCCGGGATACACTTTCCGCAAACAAAGAAGGCCACATAACGTGGCCTTCAACTTATATATGTTCGGCGATACACCCAAGACAAGCCACGCTCCAACAACAGGGCGTCTGTCCGGGCGGAGGTATGTAAGGTTCATCGCGAGTTCCGCACGCAAAGGAGGCCACTTAATGTGACCTCCGTCTTGCGCAGGACTGCCCGAGCAGGGAACCTTACGTTCCGCGTCGCCGGGCAGACGAACCAGTTAAGACGCGCTGCTACTTGATCTTGGTTGTACCCGGTGCCAGGTTGGGGTCGGTCTCGTTGGCCTCGGTCTGGAAGTGCTCGGTATACACGTTCTTGCCGTCGCGGAACATCTCGTAGTACTGCATCTTGGCGTAATCCTCGCGTGCCTTGGTGGCAGCCGCGGCGGCGTCGTCGTCACCGGTGACGTTGGAGGAGAGCGCCCAGCGCAGGCTGGCGTCCTCGTAGCCGACGGAGTTGATGGCGGGCAGCGACTCGCGCAGCGTCATGTGCGCTTTCTGGTAGTCGGAGAGAGGTGCGCCGATCAGCTGCATCAGCTGGGTGGACAGATAGTTGGTGGACAGGTCGTCGACCTCGCTTGTCTGGTCGCAGCCGGCAACGTCGTAGTTGGCCCAAATGATGTAGTCGGTCTGCCACAAGCGCTCCTGGTGGGTGGCGTCATCCTCGTCGGTAAACCACTTGTCGTTGAACTTGGACGGGAAGAACGGCTGATGGTCGCCCCAGAACACCACGACCACCTTGCGATCGAGTTTGTTCAGGGCGTTGAGGAAGTAGCGCAGCGCCTGGTCGGACTGCTCAATGCACGAGACGTACTCGTCGACATCGGACAACGTGCCGTCCTCGACAGTCTTGGCGTCCAGGTCGGTCGTGTCGATGTTCAGGTGCATCTGCTTATCTGCCGGCAGTAGACCCGTATCGTAGCCCGAGTGGTTCTGCATGGTCACGTCGAAGATAAACTGCGGATCGGCGTTCTGGTCGAGCAGCTCAAGAATCTTGTCGTAGGTAGCCTGGTCGGTCACCATACCGCGCAGGGTGTCGGCGCCCTGGAAATCGTTGATAGACAGGAACTGGTCAAAGCCAAAGTCCTTGTAGACGTTCTCGCGGTTCCAGTTGGTCGCGTGGTTGGGGTGCATGGCCGTGGTGGAATAGCCGAGCGATTTGAATTGCTCTGCCAGGTTCCCGGTCGTTTCCATGTTGTAGATGGTGTAGGGGTACACGCCCGAGCCCAGGTTGGCCATGGAGTTGCCGGTCATAAACTCAAACTCGGTATTGGCGGTGCCGCCGCCGTAGGCGCTCACGTAGAGCTTACCGCGGCTGAGGCAGTTGGGCAGGTTCTTAAAGTACTGCGGGCCCTCGTAGCCGGCGCGCATATTCTGGTAGATCGACAGATCCGAGAAGGTCTCGTTCATGATGGCGATGACCGTGGGCTTCTCGCTGTCGAACTGCTCCTTTGCGGCGGCGCGCTCGTCGCTCTTGGCCGCGTCGGACTTGTCGTAGGCCTTGGCGTACTTTTTGAGCGTGGCCTTGGCATCGTCGACGGAGTAGTCGGCGGGTTTGGGCGGCTTGATGGACTGCGCTGCGCTAATGAAAGCGGGCAGGTAGCCCTCGCGCCAGTAGCTCTCGAGCGGGCGCCAGGTGTAGACGGTGATGCCGAGGGTGTTGTAGTAGTCGATAAGCGTGACGTGCGCGGTCACGCCGCCCAGGCACAGCACGGCGACGAGCAGGTTGGTGAGCAGCATGCGCTTGGCGTTGGCGGCGCCCTTCTGACGGTGCGGTGCCACCAGGCCGGCGTACTCGCATAGCAGCATGGCGATGGCGGTAAAGCCCATGGACAGCACGCAGAACAGTGAGATCGAGAAGGTGTATCCGGTGCCGGCGACCGCGGCGGCGGTGGAGATGGCCGAAAGGTCGCCCGGCTGGATGGGCATGGATTTAAACGTGATGACGAAGAACTCGGCAATGCCCAGGACAAAGAGGGCAAAGGCCAGGACCGCGGGAGCTGCGCCGTGGCGCTGGAACAGGAAGAACAGGCCGACCATGAGCGTGGTGATGATGGCCCACTCGAGCAGGATGCACAGGGGGTAGACCCAGGTAAAGTCGTGGTTGGACGAGACCTCCATGCCCAGCAGCGCAAAGACGCCGGCGAGCAGCAGGCACAAGACGGCGGCGACGAGCGGTTTGCCCACAAAGGCGCCGCGCAGGCGGGCGAGCTTGCCGGTGGGGGCGGGGGCGTCGGGCCCGGCGAACGCAAAGACGCGCGGGGCGATGCGGTCGCGGGCGATGCTGGCCCAAGCGCAGCCGGTGAGGATGGCGTTGGTCAGGATGAGCATTACGAAGGCGAGCGGCTCGTTTTGCGCGACGAGGCCAATGGCGCTCCAAATGGTCAAAAAGAGCTGGAACAGGCCGAAGGCGACGCTCCACCCAAGAGCGCTTTTGGCAACGGTGCCCGACTGAGCGCGAATGGCCTTGGCCTCGCGCAAAACAAGGTAGACGGTCGCCGCAAGACCGACGAGCGAGATGGCGGCAGCGAACATGCTGAGACTCCTCACAAACTTAAAACCTACGAAAGCGGGGGTTTACCCGATTGTTACCTAAATATGCACTGCATTTGCGGGCTGCGCACGACAACCAGCCATATTAACGCGCATGTGCGGCGGTGTGGCGCAATGTAGTGGCGACCTGCGCGATAATGGACGGGAATTACACGGAAACGTAAAGGCTTCTTAAAGAATTGGCGAGGATAGAGCTATGGGCGAGCGGGTTTGTATGACGGGTGCCGGGCACTGCGGCGGAGCTGCGGGCGTGGATGCGAACGGTTATCCGGTCGAGACTACGGGTAACGCGGTGCTGGACATCTTGGAGCACCGCTCGTCCACGCGTGCCTTTGCGCGCGATGACGACGACCGTCCCGTGGCGGTGACCGACGAGCAGCGGGCAGCGATTCTGCACGCGGCGAGCCGTGCGCCGTCGGCGGGCGCCATGATGATGTATTCCATCGTGAGCATCCGCGAGCAGGCCACGCTCGATCGCCTGGCCGACCTGTGCGACCATCAGCCTATGATTGCCAAGGCGCCCTGGGCACTTATATTTGTGGTCGACTATGCCAAGTGGATCGATCTGTTTGAGCATGTGGGCTGCTTTGAGCCCGAGTTTGTAGAGCGCACGGGCAAGTCGCCCCGTCGCGCGCCGGGTCTGGGCGACTTTGCCATCGCGGCACAGGACGCCGTGATCGCCGCGCAAAATGCCGTGGTCGCCGCCGAGGCCCTGGGCCTGGGGAGCTGCTACATCGGCGATATCGTCGAGAATGCCGAGGAAGTGGCCGAGCTGCTGGATCTGCCTGCGTATACCGTGCCGCTGTCGATGCTCATCATCGGCACGCCCCGTAAGGAACGCCCGGCAATCGCGCACCCCGTGGTAAACCTGGTACACGAGGAACGCTATCGCCGCGCCGATGCCGCGACCATGGACGCGCAGGTGGCCGAGATGGATGCGATGTTTCGCCCGCATGCCCGCGAGGTGGGGGAGCGCGTCGTGGACATCTATACCCGCAAGCACACCAGTCCCTTTATGGCCGAGATGAGTCGCTCCATGGAGTGGTGGTTCAAAAACTGGCTCGGAAAATGACGAATGTGACAAGGGGACAGTCCCTTTGTCACATTCCATATCGCCGCGGTAGCCTAAAGACTGTATAAATCTTTATCTAGCTGGGAAAACAGTGCATTAAAACATGGGCCGATTACCTATAATCCCCTCGAACGTTAAAGTTGGGAGGAAACCGGCTTATGGAACAAAAGGCCAAGGAGGCAGCCTCGCACGCTGCGATTCCTGTGAGTATCTCGGCGATGCTCGTCACGCTGGGCGTGGTGTACGGCGATATCGGCACCAGCCCTATGTATGTAACCAAGGCGCTCGTTGCCGGCAACGGCGGCATCGGAAGCGTCACGGAGGAGTTCGTGCTTGGTGCGCTCTCCCTTGTCGTGTGGACGGTCACGCTGCTGACGACCGTCAAGTACGTGCTGATCTCGCTGCGCGCCGACAACCACGGCGAGGGCGGTATCTTTGCCCTGTACAGCCTGGTCAAGCGCTGCGGCAAGTGGCTCATCATCCCCGCCATGCTGGGCGGCGCCGCATTGCTCGCTGACGGCATCCTGACGCCCGCCGTTACCGTTACCACGGCCATCGAGGGCCTGCGCACCATCCCGGCGGTCCATGCTGTGTTGGGTGACGATCAGGGCCGTGTCGTGGCCATCACGCTTGCCATCATCATCGCGCTCTTCTTGGTACAACGTATCGGTACGGCCAAGATCGGTCACGCCTTTGGCCCCATCATGACGCTGTGGTTCCTGTTCTTGGGCGGCACGGGTCTGTTCTTTGTCTTCCAGCACCCCGCGGTGCTGCTGTGCCTCAACCCGCTGCGTGGCATCGGCTTTTTGTTGAGCCCCAACAACCACGCGGGCATCATGATTCTGGGCAGCTGCTTCCTTGCCACCACCGGTGCCGAGGCGCTCTATTCCGACATGGGCCACGTGGGCCGCGGCAACATCTACGCCACCTGGCCGTTCGTTAAGTGCTGTCTGCTGCTTTCCTATATGGGCCAGGGCGCGTGGCTTATCAACAACGCCGCCAACCCCGAGCTCATGGGTATCGCCGACCTCAACCCCTTCTACCAGATGCTCACCCCGGGCCTGCGTCCCTTTGCCGTCGGCCTTTCCACCGTTGCGGCCATCATCGCCTCGCAGGCGCTCATCACCGGCGCATTCTCGCTGGTGTCCGAGGCCAGCCGTCTGGACCTTATGCCGCACATGCAGGTCTTCTACCCTGCCGAGACCAAGGGCCAGCTCTACATCCCCATGGTCAACAACGTCATGCTTGTCGGCTGCGTCATCGTGGTGCTGCTGTTCCAGAACTCGGCGCATATGGAAGCCGCCTACGGCCTTGCCATTACGCTGACTATGATGTGCACCACGCTGCTGCTCTTCTTCTACCTGCACGAGGAGCGCAAGCTCAAGGTTGCTCCGTGGATCTTCGCGGCCTTCTTCCTTTTGCTCGAAGGCTTCTTCTTCGTGAGCTCGCTCACCAAGTTCTTCCACGGCGGCTACTTCACCATCCTCATGGCTGCACTCATCATGGGCATTATGGTGTGCTGGTACAACGGCACGGCGGTCGAGCAGCGCCAGTTTACGCTGCTGCCGCTGCGCAGCTACCTGCCGCAGCTCAAGCGCCTGCGTGACGACGACCGTTACGAGCGCATGAGCGACAACGTCGTGTACCTGACCAAGGACGCCCATACCGACTACATCGACCGCGATATCGTCTATTCGATCTTGGACAAGCATCCCAAGCGCGCCCGCGCCTGGTGGTTTGTGAATGTCGAGACCATGGACGAACCGCACACCTTTGCCTATTCGGTCGAGACGTTCGGCACCGACTACGTGTTCCGCGTGCATCTGTACCTGGGCTACAAGATCAACCAGCGCGTCAATGCCTACCTGCGTCAGGTTGTTCAGGACCTGGCTGCCACCGGCGAGCTGCCGCCGCAGACGCATGACTACTCGGTCTACAAGGATCCGGGTAACATCGGTACGTTCAAGTTCGTCCTGATCCGTAAGCTTCTGGCGCCCGAAAGCGATGTGGAGCCCAGCGAGCGTACGGCCATCACGCTCAAGTACATCATTCGCCGCGCCGCCGGCACGCCTGCACGCTGGTACGGCCTGGAGAACTCCAACGTGAGCTTTGAGTACGTGCCGCTGTTCACCAAGTTCAAGGCCGTGAACAAGATGCAGCGCCTGGCTCCCAACGAGCGGCCGTAGACGTCGGCGGCTACACGGAGTTGGTTTTTGATGGATAAGCATGAGGCCGGGGAGGTAAACATGGATACAAAGGCGCTCGATGGCCGTGAGGCGGTGGTCGAAATGATGCGTGAGGCGCGTGTCGACGCTGCCGAAGATCGGTTCTTTACGAATCGGGCCAACATGGACATGGCCGATCGCGTAATTTCGATCGTGGCACTGGTATTTGGAGCGGTGTGCGTGTGTGCCCTGCTCGCGCACGTGCTGTTTGTCTAGCGACTGCCGGTCGTAGAAGGCTTTACACTTAGAACCACCACGAGGGAAAACCACCACAAAGGTGCCTGTCCCCTTTGTGGTGGTTTTTGTTTTTGAGGGAGGGGTACGGTGTCTATGGACGTCCGTGCGGACGGCGATATTGCCGATAACTTTTGGTGGCGGCGCACAACGCTGACGCGCCGCACTCCTCTGTATGACGCCTGCGTATCGGCGGGGCTGCTGGTCGCAGCGACGATTGTGGGCGCGCTGCTCGACCATCCGGGTCTCGCGCCGAGCATCATGATCGTCTATGTGTTCGCCGTTCAGCTGTGCGCATTCTTTACCTGGAGTCGCCTGTATTGCTTGCTGAGCTCGGCTGCCGCCGTGGCGCTCTACAACTTCTTGTTTGTCGACCCGCGCTACTCGCTGTCGCTTATCGACCGCGTCTATCCCGGCATGTTCTTCATCATGTTCGTGGTCTCGCTTGTGTCGAGCTCGATTGCGTTGGCCCTGCGCCGCGCCTTGGCGCAGGCTGCCGCCAGCGACCGTCGCACGCATATGGTGCTCGAGACTAACCGCATGCTGCAGCGGTGCGCCGACCAGCAGCAAATTATCCATGCCATGGCAACGCAGCTGGCGCGTCTTTCGGGCTGTCCGGTCGTGTGGTACAGCGCCGACGCCGACGATGATGACCTGCTGCCGCGTGCGACATACACGGCCGTGGGCGATGCCGCGCCGGTGCACGAACTGGCGCCGCAGATGCCGCCGCGGCTCTCGGCGTCCGCCTATGTGGGAACGCCGCTCGATGCCACCTATGGCGGCTCGGCGTTTTATGGCATCTACCTGACGGTCCGCACAGGTGACGGCTTCGTGCGCTCGGGCGACCCCGCCTCGGTGGTGGGCGTGCTGGCTATCGTTGCCGAGCCCGACGTGCTGACGCACGAGGAGCGGACACTTGCCGATGCCATCGTGAGCGAAGGCGAGCTGGCACTCGATCGCGCCCGCGCCATGGAGGCCCGCGAGGAGGCGGCGGTGCTCGCCAAAAACGAGCAGCTGCGCGCCAACCTGCTGCGCTCCATCTCGCACGACCTGCGCACGCCGCTCACCAGTATTTCGGGCAATGCCGATGTGCTGCTCGACCAGGGCTCGACCGGCACCGCCGTGCTCGATAGCCAGACGTGCCGCGGCATGCTTCTGTCCATTCGCTCGGATGCGCAATGGCTCAACGCCACCGTCGAGAACCTGCTCGCCATCACCAAGCTCGAGGGCGGCGGTATGCGCCTGTCGACCACGCTCGAGCTCATGGACGATATCGTCGAGGAGGCGCTGCGCCACGTGAACCCTGCCGTGCGCGAGCACGACCTTAAGGTGGTGGCGTGCGATGAGCCGGCGCTCGTCAACGTCGATGCGCGCCTGATGGTGCAGCTGGTGGTCAATCTGGTGAACAACGCCATCACCTATACGCCCACAGGCTCGCATATCGTGATCTCGATTAGCGTCGACGATGGTCGCGTGGCGTGCTCGGTGGCCGATGATGGTCCGGGTATCGCACCCGAGGATCGCGAGCGGATCTTTGAGTCGTTCTATACCGCCAACCATGGTCTGGCCGACAGCCACCGCAGCGTGGGCCTGGGTCTTTCGCTCTGCCGTTCCATTGCGTTGGCGCATGGCGGTAGCATAGAGGTTGCCGCGGCGGACCCGCACGGTTCGGTCTTTACGATTGAGCTTCCCGCCGCCGACGTTTCGTTTGATAAGGAGTAGCGCTGTGTCGAACTCTGCCGTAAAACCGCTCATCTTGGTCGTTGAGGACGACCCAGCTGTTCGCAACCTTATCGTTGCCGCGCTCGAGGCGCACGGCTTGCGCCATATGGCCGTGGAGACCGCCCATGCCGCCATCGCCGCCGCCTCGTCGCAGGTGCCGAGCATTGTGCTGCTCGATCTGGGCCTGCCCGATATGGACGGCGTCAAGGTGGTGGAGTCGGTGCGCGCATGGTCGGGCATGCCGATCATTGTGGTCTCGGCACGCAGCGAGGATGCGGACAAGATTCGCGCACTCGATGCCGGCGCCGACGACTATCTGACCAAGCCGTTTTCGGTCGAGGAACTGCTCGCGCGCATTCGCACGACGCTTAGGCGTCTTTCGTATGCGCAAACGGGTGGCGTTGCCTCCGAGGGCTCGTTCGATACCGGTGAGCTGCATATCGATTTTGATGCCGGCATCGCCACGATGGATGGCGAGGAGCTGCATCTGACGCCGATCGAGTACAAGCTCCTGTGCCTGCTGGCGCATAACGCCGACAAGGTGCTGACGCACCAGTTTATCCTGCACGAGATTTGGGGCACGGCAACTAAGAGCGATCTGGCGAGCTTGCGTGTCTTTATGGGCACGCTGCGCAAGAAGATCGAGTCCGACCCCGCGCATCCGCGCTATATCCAAACGCATGTGGGTATCGGTTACCGATTGGTCACCCAGGGATAGGCTGGCATCCGCCATCCCACTATAAGTTGCGGTGAAATAGTTCCTGTTTGGGCTTTTACCAGGCTTTTTAGGAACTATTCCACCGCAACTTTGTTTACTTGCCCTTGGGCTTGCTGGCGTAGAACTTCTTCTTTTTGGGCTTACCTGCACAGACGGGCTTGCCGTCGCCGCGCGGCCCTCGGTCGCCGGCCTGCGCGTGCGCGGGCGCCGTTGCGCGAGGCTTGCGGGTTTCGGGGTTGCGCAGCTCCTCGGTTCGCTCGGCAATCTCCTCGGCGCTAAAGCCGACCTCGGCCATGGCGTCCTCGATGGGCAGGCAGCGCACGATATAGCAATGGTGCACCTTCTGGTTGCGTGCGAAATCCTCGGGGATGGTCTGCGCCGTAATGTCCTCCAGCACGACGCCCGCGCGTGCGAGCTTGCGCGTCTCGGGGCGGAAGCCGCGCAGGTTGCAGCTAAAGATGGCATGTCCGCCCTGTGCGAGCAGGCGAGATACGCCGGCTAAAAGCTCCACATGGTCGCGCTGGACATCCCAGGTGCGACGGCCCATCTTGGACGAGTTCGAAAACGTGGGCGGGTCGACAAAGATCAGGTCCCAGCGGTTGCGCGTCTGGCGCTGGTCGCGAATCCAGGCAAGCACGTCGTCGCGCACAAAGTGATGCTGCGGGCCCACAAAGCCGTTCTGTCGCATGTTGCGCTCGGCCCAGTCCAGGTAGGTGTTGGAAAGGTCGACCGTCACGGTCTCCTCGACGCCGCCGTCTGCCGCATAGCAGGTGGCGGTGCCGGTGTAGGCGAACAGATTGAGGAAGCGGCGCGCCTGTTTGGCGTGCTCGCGCACCAGGCTGCGGGTGACGCGGTGGTCCAGGAAGATGCCAACATCCAGGTAGTCGTCAAAGTTGACGGCAAAGGTGAGTCCGCCCTCTTCGATGAGCGGCAGGCGACGGCGCGCGATGTTGGCGCGCTCGCCCGATGCGCCCTTGCCGGCGCCCTGCTTGCCGTACTGCGAGCCGCCGCGCGAACGCATGCGGGCCTTGGCGTGCACATGCTCGGCGGGAACATCTAGGATGCGCGGTGCGATGGCCAGAATGTCGAGCATGCGGGCCTGGGCCAGTGCGGGGTCGATGGTCTTTGGCGCGGCGTATTCGGCGATGACGAGCCAGCGGCCCGGCGTCTGCGGGCAGCCCTCGTACAGGTCGATGGCGGCGGAGTAATCGGGCAGGTCGGCATCGTAGACGCGGTAGCAGCTCACGCCCTCGCGCTTGGCCCACTTGCGGCGCAGACGGGCATTCTTGCGCAGGCGGTTGGCGAACTGCTCGGACTCCGGGATGAGCACGGGCAGCGGCTTGCCGTCGCCCAGGTCGAGCGTGGCGGCAGGTTCGGGCATGGGGGTGTTGGCGGCTTCGTCCACGGCGTCCGTGGTCTGTTTCTCGGCGTTTGCGCTGGTCGCAGCTTCGAATGCCGCGGCGGCGTGGTCGAGCGAGGGCCAAACCTCAAGAGCCGCCTCCTCGTTATTGGGCATGACGGCGATGGAGCGCGCAGGCTCGGCATGGAGCGCGCGGGCCATAAGTCCATCGCGGGTGAGCGCGGCGACCGGCGCGGCGGTAAGCTCGGGCGCGCGGCGCAGCTCGCCGATCAGCGTCATGGCGTCGTGCATGAGCGAAAGCGGGGTCTCGGTGGTGTCTGCGACTACGGCGGCGCCGGTGACGGCACCCACATGGTCCAGCACGGTGGCTGGTTTGGCAGCGCAGAAGTCGACGAAACGCTTGTAGCCGGCGCACTTAACCATGCGCTCGGCAGTCTTGCGGGCGGCGGGGTCAACATCCACGGCAACGATGCGCGCCTGGCGCTCGCGTGCCGTCGTCTCGCGCTCGTGCGCTTCGGCACGCAGCTGCTCCCACAGGGCGGCGTCGTGCAGCTGCCAGCCCTCAAAGCCCCAGCGCTCGCGTGCGGCGCCCGGGGCGCGGTCGGTCAGAATATTCACGGCCTCCAGCAGCAGACCGCCGCCGGCGCACGAGGCATCGATCAGCGTGGGCAGGGCTTCATTCTCGTAATCATCGGCCGTCAGCTCGCGCTCGCACAGTGCGGTCCAGCCGACCTGCGCCAGCACCAGAGCGGCGTAGTCGGGGCGCAGCACGTGCGCGCCCTCGCCGGCACGGGTCGCCGCGGGCGGCAGGCGCTTGAACAGCGGGTCGCCCGAAAGGTCTAGGCTTATGCTCGCGCGGCGCTGGCGCAACGAAAGCAGTAGGTGAACATCGGGGTCGGCGGCATCGACGTCGGCGCGACGGCCCGTGGTCTCGGCCAGGCGGTCGCACAATGCGTCCTTGGCGCGCAGGGCCGAGAAGCGCGTGTTGCGCAGCTGCTCGGTCACGCCGCGGGCGGTAATGGCGATGGTGGCGCCGGGGCGGACGATGCTCTCCCAGGCGATGTCGTAAACGCCATCGTACAGCTCGTCGGCATCCTGCGCCTCAAAGCGCCCGAGTACCACGAACACGCGGCTCGCCAGGCGCGACCGCAGACAGGCGCGGTAGCCTTCTTCGAGCTCGCCCTCAAACGTGGCGCGGCCCCTCAGCCGGCGAACATGCGAAAGCCCGAGGCGTTTAAGCTCATCGGCGAGTGCGGACTCAAAGCCCTCTGGGCAGCTTGCGTAAAATTCCATGGGTGACCTCTCTGGTTGCGTCGCTCCATTATATGATGGATGCTTCGTTTGCCCTTATCCTCGAAAGGAACCCATATGATTGATGCGTGTCCCGAACCCGCTGTGCTCTTTTTTGACGTGGACGGCACGCTGACGTCGTTCGATCCAGACGATATGACCGATAAGGACTTCAATGCAGTCCATCCGTCGAAGTCCGTTATCGATGCATTTGGTCGCCTGCGCAATGCGGGTCACCGGGCATTTATCTGCACGGGTCGCCCCTTGTGGCTGATTGCCGATGGCCTGCGCGCGCTGAACCCGGCGGGTATCGTTGCCATGGCGGGGGCGACGCTCGAGGTCGAGGGCCGCGTGGTGCATGAGGACTGCTTTGACGAAGACATTGTTGAGGAGCTTGCGCATCGCGTTGTGGATGCCGGCATCGAGGTTTTTTTCGAGTCCAATGCTGCGACCTTTGCGCTGGAGCCTGTGGGCGTTGAGCGCTCGTCTTTAATCGGTACCTCTGTGGTGCACAGCGCCGAGGAGATGCGCATCGACGGCAGCTTGCGCGTGGGCAAGGTATGCCTCAATGTGCCCAGTTTGGCTCGTGTAGCCAACGATGACGGCTTTATCAATCGCAACTTTGAGCTGTGCAACACCGGTGGTCAGAACCGCGAGCTGAGTCCCAAGGGTATTGACAAGGGCGTGGGCGTGGCGCGAGCGCTGGCGTATCTGGGCCGCGAGGGAAATGCGCGCACTTTTGGCTTTGGCGATTCGGGCAACGACCTGGGCATGCTCGCTGCGGTCGAGACGGCTGTCGCCATGGGCAACGCCATGCCCGAGGTCAAGGCGGTCGCCGACTACGTGACCGACGATGTCGAACACGACGGCACCGTCACAGCGATGCAGCATTTCGGCCTCATCTAATGAATCCCGCGTTCTGACGTTTGCTCAAACTGCGACTCTTTGCTTTTGCATGCTCAATCGATTTATCAATCCAAACACTGAGGTGTTTATACCGTTCGCCGAGAAGATAAAAACCCGCAGCTCACGCCTTGATAAACGTAGGTAAAGTGTTTAGCAGTGCAACGCCCATGTGCAAGCGAAAGGAATCAGGCAGATGGCAATCAAGGTGTTCGCTGACGGTGCAAACCTCGAGGGCATGCTCGACATGTACGAGAACGGCAACGTTCAGGGTTTCACGACCAACCCGTCCCTTATGAAGAAGGGCGGCGTGACGGATTACCGCGCGTTTGCCAAGGAGGTCCTGGCCCACATCACCGATGTATCCGTGTCGTTTGAGGTCTTTGCCGACGACGTCGAGACCATGGAGGTCGAGGCGCGCGAGATCGCTACCTGGGCCGAGAACGTCTACGTTAAGATCCCGTGCGTGACCACCAAGGGCGAGTCCACCGCCGAGCTGGTCCGCAAGCTTTCGGCCGACGGCATCAAGGTCAACGTCACTACCATCTTTACGCCTAAGCAGGTCGACGAGATGGTTGAGGCCGTTGACGCCGAGACGCCGTCCATCATCTCGCTCTTTGCCGGCCGCATCGCCGACACCGGCGTCGACCCCATTCCGTTTATGACGGAGTCGGTCAAGAAGGTCGCCGCCAAGCCTAACTGTGAGGTCCTGTGGGCATCCACGCGCGAGCTCATCAATATTTACCAGGCCGAGGCCTGCGGTTGCCAGATTATTACGGTGCCCAACAACATCCTGGCCAAGCGTAAGAACATCGGCCGCGATCCGTACGAGGTCTCGCTCGACACCGTCCGCGGCTTTGCCAAGGATATCGCCTCGCTCGGCTTCCATATTCTGCCGTAAGCAAGGGTACCCCCTGCAGCGACGTGCAAAATCGCGAGTTTTCAGCATGGTAAAGACTTTTACCAGCTGGTTGAAGCACGGAACGGCCCCCGTTTTGGCTCTAGAACCGCCAAAACGGGGGCCGTTTTTGCTTTTATGGCCCTTTGAGGCGCTGCGGGGCTATCGGGAGATGCTGAAAACTCGCGATTTTGCACGCCGTGAAGAGGGGGACGTCCGCTTTGGCGGCTATTTGCCCTGCACCATGGTGAGCGAGATCTTTTTGCGGTCGCGATCGACCTTCTCGACCCACACCTTGACCGTGTCGCCGACGCGCACCACGTCGCTCGGGTGCTTGACGAAGCGGTTGGCCAGCTTGGAGATGTGTACGAGGCCGTCCTGGTGCACGCCCACGTCGACGAACGCGCCAAAGTCGACGACGTTGCGCACCGTGCCCTTGAGTTCCATGCCGGGTTCCAGGTCGTCGATGGAAAGCGCTGAGCGGCTAAAGACCACCTCGGGCGCGTCGTCGCGCGGGTCGCGACCGGGCTTCTTGAGCTCGTTGACAATGTCGATGAGCGTGAGGGTGCCGCAGTCCAGGTCGCTTGCCAGCGCCGAGATGCTGCCCAGACGGCGCTCGATGTCGGGCACGCCGCCGCGGCTGAGCTCGCTGGCTTTAACGCCTGCGCGCTCCAGGACGGCCGTGGCCACCTCGTAGCTCTCGGGGTGGACGCTTGTCGCGTCGAGCGGGTTCTTGCCGCCGCTGATGCGCAGGAAGCCCGCGGCGTTGAGATATGCCTTGGGTCCCAGCTTGGGGACCTTTTTAAGCTGGCGGCGATCGGTAAAGGCGCCATTTTCCTCGCGGTAGGCCACGATATTCTTGGCCACGCTCGGCGTGATGCCCGATACATATCTCAGCAGGCTTGCGCTCGCGGTGTTTACGTCGACGCCCACGCGGTTGACGACGTCCTCCACCACGTGGCCCAGGGTGCGCGAGAGTTCGGCCTGGTCAAGGTCGTGCTGGTACTGGCCAACGCCGATGGACTGGGGCGGAATCTTGACGAGTTCTGCCAGCGGGTCCTGCAGGCGGCGGCCCAGGCTCATGGCGCCGCGTACGGTGACGTCCAGGTCGGGATATTCCTGGCTGGCAAGCTCGGAAGCGGAGTACACCGATGCGCCGGCCTCGTTGACGATGGTGTATCGCAGTCCAGGTGCCTGCTCGGCGATAAACTCCGAGACGACTTCCTCGGTCTCGCGGCTGGCGGTGCCGTTGCCGATGACGATGGTGTTGACGCCGTCCTTCTTGACGAGGCGGGCGAGCTCGCACTTGGTGCCGGCGACGTCGTGGCGCGGCTTGGTGGGGTAGACCACGCCGTGGTCGAGCAGCTTGCCGGTCTCGTCCATGACGGCGACCTTGCAGCCGGTGCGGTAGCCCGGATCGAGTGCGAGCACGCGGGCGCCGCGCACGGGGCGTGCCGAGAGCAGGCCCTCGAGATTCTTGGCAAAGACGTTGATGGCCTCGGTCTGGGCGCGAACGGTGAGTTTGGCGCGGGCCTCGCGCTCTAGCGAGGGGGCCATGAGGCGCTTGTAGCCGTCGGCGATGGCGGCATCGAAAACGGGCGCGAAGACGCCCTGGCGTCGGGGCCAACGACTGCCGAGGCGCGCCGTGGCGGCGGCGCCGTCGACGTTCACGCGCACGCGGAGCTTGCCCTCGCGCTCACCGCGGTCGATAGCCAGCACGCGGTGATTGGGTATACGGCGCAGCGGTTCGTCATAGCTGTAGTACGGCTCGTAGGGGGTCTTCTCGGCGGGGTCGGTGGCCTCGACGACGATATCGGCAGTGTTTTGCGTAAAGGAGCGCAGGTCGGCGACGTTCTCCGGGTCCTCGGCTACCGTCTCGGCCACGATGTCGGCGGCGCCGGCGAGCGCCTTCTCGGGCGTGTTGAAGCCGGCCTCCTCGTTGACGTATGCCGCGGCGGCGTCGAGTGCGCTGTCCTTGGCCGAAGCCTGCATGATGATCATGTTGGCAAGCGGCTCCAGGCCTGCCTCGCGGGCCTTCTGCGCGCGGGTCATGCGCTTTTTGCGGTAGGGCTTGTAGAGGTCCTCGACACGCTGGAGCTGCGTGGCCTCGCAAATCTGCTGCTCGAGTTCGGGCGTGAGTTTGCCCTGGGCGTCGATAAGCAGAATGACGTCCTCTTTACGCTGCTCAAGATTGCGCAGGTAAGACAGGCGCTCGTCGAGGGCGCGCAGGGCGACGTCGTCCATGCCGCCAGTGGCTTCCTTGCGGTAGCGCGAGATAAAGGGAATGGTGTTGCCCTCGTCGATGAGCTTGACGGCCGCCTCGACGTTGGCGGCCTTAAGGTTGAGCTCGCGGGCGAGCTGGGCGATAAGATCCATGGGACTCCTTGCGTTTAAGGTGCGTTTGCAGCACAGGGCTACCAAGGATACCACCCGTCCCAAAAGACTGTTTTGGGGCCGCGCCACGAAAATGACCTATCTACTACGTTTGAACCGTATGGGTCGACCATGCCTGGTTTTACAGAAAATCGGCAAGCCGTTTACCTGCGGTTTTTATTTCGCGAAATTTGGCATGGTTGAGGGCGATCGGTTAAACGTAGTAGATAGGCGCATTTCGTGGCGAACGAATCAAGCCGAGGTGCAAAATAGCCCCCGTCCTAGAAAAATCATCTGGTAGAGTTGACCCCGCATGATTTACAAGACGCTATGCGCCACCTACTCTTTTGTCATTTAGGGGATTGAACTCGTGAATACTTCTGTCGCCAAGAAGGCCAGCCAGGCGGTGCGCCTGCTCATGATGGTGCTCACGGCAGTTCTCATCTTCTTCTTCATCAATGTCATGCTGCTCGTCTCCGATATCCAGGGCACGGCGCGCGTGGTCAACTACGCCGGTCTGGTGCGCGGTACCACGCAGCGAATCGTTAAGCTCGAGGATGCGGGCCAGCCTCAAGATGACCTGCTCAAAGCCGTGGATTCATACATCAACGGTTTGCGTTACGGAAGTGACGACCTCAACCTCGTCCGTCTCGACGACGATGAGTATCAGGCAAAGATGACCGAGCTTGCAAACTATTTTGATGAGCTTTGCGCCGAGATCGTCCGCGTGCGCGAAGTCGGCTACGAGAACACTGACATTATCGCCATGAGCGAGGAGTTCTTTGGCATTTGCGACGATGCTACGCGACTCGCAGAGGACTACTCTCAGGAGAAGGCGTCGGCGCTCAACTATCTCGAGGGCCTGGTGATCATCGACATCATGGGCTTGGTGACGACCTTTGCGGTCGAGCTTGTTCGCGCGGTGCGAACTGCCGCGCTCAATCGCGAACTGCAGAGCAAAGTCTATCTCGACGAAGCCACGGGACTGCCCAACAAGAACAAGTGCGAGGAGATCTTGGGGCAGGAGCAGCCCGTTTCCGCTGAAGCGCCCGTTGCGCTGTGCGTCTTCGATCTTAACAATCTGCATACGGTCAATAACACCTTTGGCCACGAGAAGGGTGACGAATACATCCGTTCTTTTGCCCGGCAGCTGGGGCGCGTGGCGTCCGAGACTTGCTTTGTGGGCCGCGACGGCGGCGATGAGTTTATCGCGGTGCTGTGGGATGCCGATCGGGCTGCCGTGGAGTCCTGTCTCGCTCAGGTTCGTGCGAACGTGAACGAGTATTCCGGGGCCCACCCCGACATGCCTATCAGCTATGCGGTGGGCTACGCGCTTTCCAGTGATTTTGACGAGCCGCCTACCATGCGTGAACTCTTTTCCCAGGCCGACAAAAACATGTACATCGACAAGAACCGCGTAAAGACAGCCGAGGCAGCCGGGCCGCAACGCGAGGAACGGTAAGCCCGTAATAGAAGGTATAGAAAAGCCTCCGCGGCTCGTGTGGCTGCGGAGGCTTTATTCGTTGCGGCGCATCGTGTTTGGGTCGTTGAGATGAGTCGATTTACCGCGAAAGAGGAGGGCATTGATTAGGGTCGTGCCCGACGAATGAGCGGCAAATCGGCCATCTCGGCGAGCCGAACTACTCCAGCTCAAACGCTCCGGTATAGAGCTGATAGTAGTATCCGCGCTTGGCGATCAGCTCGTCGTGGTTACCGCGCTCGATAATGCGGCCGTGGTCCAGACAGATGATCGCGTCGGAGTTGCGCACGGTGGACAGGCGGTGTGCGATGACAAACGTCGTGCGGCCCTCCATGAGCTTGTCCATACCCGCTTGCACGATAGCCTCGGTGCGGGTGTCGATGCTCGATGTGGCCTCGTCCAGAATCATTGCCGGCGGATCGGCGACGGCGGCGCGTGCGATCGAAATCAGCTGGCGCTGGCCCTGCGACAGCTGCGCGCCGTTGCCGGTGAGCATCGTGTCGTAGCCGTCGGGCAGGCGGGTGATAAAGTCGTCCGCGCCCGCGAGCTTTGCCGCCGCGATGCACTCCTCGTCGGTCGCATCCAGGTTGCCGTAGCGGATGTTATCCATCACGGTGCCGGTGAACAGGTTCACGTCCTGCAGCACGACGCCCAGCGAGCGGCGCAGATCGGCCTTGCGGATCTTGTTGACGTTGATGCCGTCGTAGCGAATCTTGCCGTCGGCGATGTCATAGAAGCGGTTGATGAGGTTGGTGATGGTCGTCTTACCGGCACCGGTGGCGCCGACAAACGCGACCTTCTGGCCCGGCTTGGCAAACACGGACACGCCGTGCAGCACCTCGTGGTCGGGCGTGTAGCCAAAGTCGACGTTGTCCATGACCAGGTCGCCGCGCAGCGGCACGTACTCAATCTCGCCGGTTGCGCGGTGCGGATGTTTCCACGCCCACATGCCGGTGTGGTGGTCGGCCTCCTCGAGCTGCCAGGTATCGGGGTTCACCTGAGCGTTGACGAGCGTCACATAGCCTTCGTCGGCTTCGGGCTCCTCGTCGATGAGCTCAAAGATACGGTCGGCGCCGGCGAGGCCCATGACCACGGCGTTGATCTGCTGCGAGATCTGGCCGATCTGTCCGCAGAACTGCTTGGTCATGTTGAGGAACGGCACCACGACGGCGATGGACAACGCCATGCCCGAGATGCTCAGGTTAGGCACGCCCAGCGCCAGGAAAATGCCGCCGGCCAGTGCGACCAGCACATAGAGCAGGTTGCCCAGGTTCATAAGGATGGGCATGAGGATGTTGGCGTACATGTTGGCCTTCTGGGAAACCTCGAAGAGCTTTTCGTTGCGCTCGTCAAAATCGGCCTCGGCGGCAGACTCGTGGCAGAATGCCTTGACGACCTTCTGGCCGTTCATGACTTCCTCGATATGGCCCTCGACCACGCCGAGCTCGGTCTGCTGCGCAATAAAGAAACGCGCGGAGTTGGAGCCGAGCAGCTTGGTCATAAAGGTCATAAAGGCGACGCCGGCCACAATGACCAGGCACATCCACACGCTGTAGTACAGCATGATAAAGAACACCGTGACGATGACGATGGTCGTCATGAGCAGGTTGGGCAGCGACTGACTGATCATCTGGCGCAGCGTGTCGATGTCGTTGGTGTAGTGGCTCATGATGTCGCCGCGCTGGTGCGTGTCGAAGTAGCGAATTGGCAGGTCCTGCATGCGGTTGAACATCTTCTCGCGCAGCTTCTCGAGCGAGCCCTGCGTGACGATGGCCATGGCGCGGTTCCAGAACAGCGAGGACAGGATGCCGACGCCGTAGATGCAGGCGAGGGTGGTCACGAGCTGTGCGATCTTGGGCTGTGCGGCTTCCCAATCGCCCGACTGCCACGATTCGCTAATAATCTGCAGAGCGCTCTGAAGGAAGGTCGCGCCGATGGAGTTGATGATGGCGCAGAGTACCACGCCGACGACGACGAGGGGCAAAAGCACGGGGTAGAAGCCAAAGAGCGTCTTGATGAGGCGCGACATGGTGCCACCCTTGCGGTTGAGCGCGCGCTCAGCGGTCGTTGCCTTACTCATGTGCCTCGCCTCCTTCCTGGGTCTGAGCTTGCGTTACGGATGCCTCGGTGTCGGCCTCGACGGCCCCTTCGCCCTCGGCAGACATCTTGTTTTGCGAGGTAAAAGTCTCGCGGTAGATCTCGCTCGTCTTAAGCAGCTCGTCGTGGTTACCGATCTGCGCGATGCGGCCGCCCTCCATGACGATGATGCGGTCTGCGTCCTGCACGGAGCTGATGCGCTGGGCGATGATGAGCTTGGTCGTGTTGGGCAGATAGCTTGCCAACCCTGCGCGAATCTTGGCGTCGGTCTTGGTGTCGACGGCGCTGGTGGAGTCGTCCAGGATCAAGATCTTGGGGCGACGCAGCAGGGCGCGCGCAATGCACAGGCGCTGCTTCTGACCGCCGGAAACATTGGAGCCGCCCTGTTCGATCCAGGTGTCATAGCCCTTGGGGAAGCCATCGACAAACTCATCGGCGCAGGCCAGATGTGCCGCCTCGCGGACTTCCTCGTCGGTGGCGTTCGGGTCGCCCCAGCGCAGGTTTTCGGCAATGGTGCCGCTAAACAGTACGTTTTTCTGCAGCACCATGGCCACCTGGTGGCGCAGGGCGTCCAAGTCGTAGTCGCGCACGTCCATGCCGCCCACGCGCACGGTGCCCTCGGTGGCGTCGTACAGGCGGGCGATGAGGTTAACGAGCGTGGACTTGGCCGAGCCGGTACCGCCGATGATGCCGATGGTTTCGCCGCTCTTAATGTGCAGGTCGATATCGTCGAGCGCCTGGCGCTTTGCATGCGCGGAATACTTAAAGCTCGCGTGGTCAAAGTCGATGGAACCGTCGGCAACCTCGAGCACGGGCTCGGCGGGATCGGCGATCGTGGGCTCGGCGGCCAGCACCTCGGTAATGCGGTGCGCCGATTCGTCGGCCATGGTCACCATGACAAAGATCATCGACAGCTGCATCAGGCTCATGAGGATCGCGAAGCCATAGGTAAAGATCGAGGAGAGCTGGCCCACGTCGAACAGCGTGCCCTGGCTCGTGATGATGAGCTTGGATCCCAGGTAGATGATGACGACAAACGCGCCGTTGACGCAGATGTTCATCATGGGGTTGTTAAAGGCGAGCAGCTTCTCGGCGCGGGTGAAGTCCATCTGGACGTCGCGTGCGGCGGTCGCGAATTTCTCCTTCTCAAAGTCTTCGCGCACGTAGCTCTTAACCACGCGCATGCCGGTGACGTTTTCCTCGACGGACTCGTTAAGGGCATCGTACTTGTGGAACACGCGCGAGAAGATGGGGCGCACCTTAAAGATGATAAAGAACAGCCCAAAGCCCAGCAGCGGAATGATGACCAGGTAGACCATGGCAACGCTGCCGCCCATGATAAACGCCATGGTAAAGGCGAAGATCAATACCAGCGGCGCGCGCACGGCGATACGGATGATCATCATAAAGGCCTGCTGCACGTTGTTGATATCGGTGGTCAGGCGCGTGACGAGCGAGGAGCTCGAGAACTCATCGATGTTGGCAAAGCTGAACGTCTGGATCTTGTAGAACAGGTCGTGACGCAGGTTCTTGGCGAAGCCGCAGCTCGCATGGCTGCAGGTGACGCCGGCGGCGGCACCAAAAGCAAGCGACGTCAGCGCGATGAGCACCAAAAAGCCCGCGGTGGGAAGCATCTCGGCTACGGTGGCGCCGTCTTTGATGGCGTCGATCAGGTTGGCGGTGATAAATGGAATCAGCATCTCGCAGAGCACCTCGCCAAGCACGAGCAATGGCGTGGCAACAGCGACTTTCATATAGTCGCGGATGCTGCCCATGAGGGTTTTAATCATCCAGTTCCTCCCAGGTTACACGGATTTTCTCGAGCATTTCGGCGAGCTGCTCGCGCTCGTCGTGAGTGAGGGCACTAAAGGCCCGTTCTCTAAAGCGGATGCGGGCCGCCTGGTCGATGCGGGCGTTTTCCCGGCCGGTTTCGGTCAGGCGAATGGTGAGCTGCCGTCGATCCTTGGGGTTACGGCTGCGCTCGATGAGACCGTTGACCTCGAGCTTGGACAGGATCTCGGAAAGCGACCCCGGCTTGAGGTCAAAGTGCATGCCGAGTTCCTGCTGCGACATCTCGCCGCCGGGCTGCTTGGCCAGCAGGCAGATGATGGGCGCCTTGCCGGACACGCCTCCGCCATGAAAATGCATGTAATGGCCGCAAAAACCCAGGCCGCTCAGGATGCGCTTGGCGAGTTTGTCTTCGGCACTGACCGCTTCGGGTACATCCGCCGGCTGTGACGGGTCGCCGCCGGGCTCGTGCGAACAAAGGTTAAGAGGTTCATCGCACATGAATTAGTGTTGCTCCTTTCTTTAGTTAGGTAGTGGAATTGTTTTGTGCCTAACCAATCTAGGAGCATGAGAAATGAATGTCAAGGTACCAAACTAGTGGTTACGCGGTTTTGCCAAACCGCGCAACGGCTCGACGCTGCAAACCCGCCAGAGCGGCAATCTGCCTTTCAACTTCGGCGGCATGACCAGAAGGTCAATGCCGCCTTGCTTCAAGGCACCTTGCTCGCTCTGACGGGTTTTCGCTGACTTCGCCAAAACATCGGCGTTGCCCTTGTTGGGATAGTCGTTGGGGACGCTCTTGTTGAGTGATCCGTGGGGGACGGAGGAAAACGAATCATTTTGGGCTGCGGTGACACCCTTTCGAAGTTGCTTTGTCCAAAACTATGCCGGATTACTACGATGAATTCGAAATATCAGACCTCGGCATTGTTTTTCGTAAAATCACAAGCTGTCTACCTGCGGTTTTGCCGGAGTGCAATTCGTTGTGGTTGGAGGCTAACGGTTTATCGTAGTAATCCGGCATAGTTTTGGAATGGTAGTAAATAGATGGCAGCTACTGTGCCGCTACCGCCGCGATTTTGCCTCCCATTTCCGTAACCTTTCCGCAACAATGTGCCCTCCTCGGCGCCTGCGCCCGCTTGCAACGCCCCCTGCGCTACACTTAGTCGCACTATGGCGCCGTCGCGTCGCACCCGACCCAAGGGGGACACTCATGAAGAACACTCAGCTGCTGCTGATCAACGATATGTGCGGCTACGGTAAGGTCGCGCTTTCTGCCATGCTGCCGGTGCTGTCGCACATGGGTTACCGTATCCACAACCTGCCGACGGCCCTCGTTTCCGATACGCTCAACTACCCCAAGTTTTACATCCACGATACCACGGAGTACGTGCGTCAGAGTCTTGCCATCTGGGAGGAGCTCGGCTTTGAATTCGACGCCATCTCGACCGGCTTTATCGTGACCGAGGAAGAGGCGCGCATCATCTCGGACTTTTGCCACCGCCGTTCGCAAAAAGGCACCAAGGTGTTCGTCGACCCCATCATGGCCGACAACGGCAGGCTCTACGCCGGCGTGCCCGAATCGACCATCGGCCTTATGCGCAGCCTGGTCGAGTGCGCCGACTACGCGGTGCCCAACTATACCGAGGCGTGTCTGCTCACCGATACGCCTATGGCCGAGCAGATTACGGCCGATGAGGCTCGTGCGCTCGTGGACGCCATGCTCGCGCTGGGCGCCAAGTCGGTGGTCATTACGAGCGCGAAGGTCGACGGGGCGAGTGCCGTCATCGGCTACGACCATGTGGCGGGAGAGTACTTCACGATTCCCTTTGAGCTGATCCCGGTGTATTTCCCGGGCACGGGCGATACGTTCTCGTCGGTGCTCGTGGGTCGCGTTATGGCCGGCTGGAGCTTACAGCGTGCGACGACCGACGCCATGCGTGTGGTGGCCGAGCTTATCGAGCGCAATGCCGACCAAGAAGACAAGTCGGCCGGCCTTCCCATCGAGGCCTGCCTGGATGTGATCGACCATGAGTAACGCCGGCGAGGGCGGCGTCAAGCCTGCGGGCGAGAACGGGCCGCTCGGTGCGCCGCGTGGCAAGCGTCCGCGTATCCGCGTGAGCTGCGTGGACCAGCTGGGTGCGTGCCGTTGTCACCATGGTCACAAGCCGGGAGACGTCTTCGACTTCGATCGAGACCGCGGCAAGATGTGCGCTATGGCCTGTCACGTGGGCTTTCCCTATATCGATATCCTGCGCTATGGCGGAACCGTGCCTGGCAACGAGCCTGGTGCGGCAAAGTTCTGCTGCCCCGAGGTCGATACGCTGAACGTCTGGCTTGCCGAGATCGTTGACGAGTAGTCGAGCGCAATGTGACAAAGGGGCAGCCCCTTTGACACATTCGCCGGTGATGCCCCTTCTTTTGCTTATAATTTCAAATCTCTGCATTTCATCCGATTTTAGGTTCTAAAAATTCTGCGTTTCATCGATAATCAAGCATATAAAACTTTGCATTTCATTCGATGACACCGAGGGGAGAGCCTATGCTGCGCAGGAAAATAGCGGCAGAGCTGGAGCGTTGGCTGAAGTCTTCCGAGCAAAAGGCCTTGTTCATTACGGGTTCTCGCCAGATTGGCAAAAGCTATTCGATTCGCGCATTTGGCAAAGCCAACCATGCAACCTACATCGAGCTTAACCTCATGGAAAACCGCCAGGCAAAAGATGCTCTTCTCGAGGCGCGGAATGCCGATGATTTCATCAGCAGGGTGACGCTTCTTTCGGGAAAGTCGATTGCGCCAGGCAAAACGCTCGTGTTTATCGATGAGGTCCAAGAGGCCCCCGACATCATGACGATGGCAAAGTTCCTTGTTGAGGACGGGAGGTGCCGCTGGGCGTTTTCGGGGTCAATGCTCGGGACTCAGTTCAAGGGCGTCAGGTCCTATCCCGTGGGGTATGTCCACGAGCTTAGGATGTTCCCGCTCGATTTTGAGGAGTTTTGCTGGGCAACCGGGGTGAGCGAGGGGGCTCGCCAAACGATACGTGACGCGTGTATCAGCGAGAGGCCCGTTCCTGATTACATTCATGACGCGATGATGGCAAACTTCAGGACCTATACCGTTGTCGGCGGAATGCCGGAGGTCGTGCAGCGTTTCCTTGACACGCAGGGCGACCTTGCCTCTGTTCGTCAGCTACAGTCAGAGCTCAACGAACAGTACCGGCGGGATATCTCCAAGTATGCAAGCGGGCGATCCCTTCAGGTGCAGAGCATTTACGATCAGCTCCCTATTATGCTCGAGGGCGAAAACAAGCGCTTCGTGCTCAATTCCATTGACCCCAAGGCTCACTACGAGAAGTATCAGCGAGATTTTGTATGGCTTGTCGATGCCGGCGTTGCTCTCAAAGCCGATATCGTAACCGAGCCAAAATCGCCCTTGCTCAAGACGGCACGGCCATCGCAGTTCAAGCTATATCAATCGGATACGGGCATGTTGATGGCGCGCTACCCCGTCGGAGTCGCCCAAGCGGCGTATCTTGATAGCAAGGAGCCCAATCTGGGCGGCATTTACGAAAACGTGGTGGCCCAGCAGCTGGCTGCCCAAAATCGCCAGCTTTACTACTATCAGACAAAAAAGCGCGGTGAAGTGGACTTTGTGGTCGATGGACCGGATGGGACGGCTGTTCCGATCGAGGTTAAATCGGGCTCCTATTACCACGCGCACGCTGCGCTCGGTCATGTGCTTGATACGGCTGAATATGGCGTAAGGCTCGGGATTGTTTTCTCGAGAGGCAACGTTGAGCGCAACGGAGCGGTTCTCTATTTGCCGCTATATGCGACCTGGGCCCTTTCGGATGTTTTGGGCGACTCCTGCGCCGAGGGGATAAAGCTGGAGGTCAAGCCGGTCTAGGGCTAGTCCCGGATGTGACAAAGGCGTGGCCCGCGACCTCGATTGCCTACAGCTGCTCGAGCATAGCGGTGCAGCCGTCGAGTACGTCGCGGTAGGTGGCATCGAAATTGCCGGTGTACCAGGGGTCGGCCACGTCGCCGGGGCGCTCGGTCCAATCGAGCATGCGCGTAATCTTGCCGTCGGGGTCGTCGCCAAAGATGCGACGCAGGCCACGCGCGTTCTCGTCGTCCATATAGACAATGTGGTCCCAGTCGCCATACTCCGCGCGACGCACCTGACGTGCACGATGTGCGACGACGGGAATCCCGACCTCGCGCAGCTTGGCAACGGTACCGTGGTGTGGCGGGTTGCCGATCTCCTCGGTCGAGGTCGCAGCGGAGTCAATGACAAACTCGCCCGCGCGCCCGGCGCGCCGCACCAGCTCGGTAAACACCGACTCAGCCATCGTCGAGCGACAGATGTTCCCATGACAGATAAACAGTACGCGGTGCATATGCGGTTTCCTTTCTAGGCGGTCGCGCAGGGCTTACAGACTGCTCTTGAGGCAGTTTGCTCCAATAAAGCCCGCTGCGTACAAGGGGAGGTGGCGTAGCTCGCGCCCGTCATCGGTTTCGCTGCGGAAAAAATTGTTCTCGGACAAAATGTAGGCATATGGCGATCGGGCTTTGTCCATGAACGACCCGAGGGTTCTCGCGCGCACGTTGCGTGCGGACTTTACCTCGACGGGCACGATTTCCATACGGTCGGTCTGAAGTAGAAAATCGAGCTCGCCGGTCGTCTTCCAAGACGACGGCGGCACCCAGTAATACGTCTGCAAGCTGTTACCCGAAAATGCTTGCATGACCGAGTTTTCCGCCAGGGCGCCTCGGAAGTCGGAAGATAGCGCTATGGCGGAATCTTCTTTGAGGTCGAGCCAGAGCCTCGGGTTGATGCCGAGTTTGTAGAACATGAGGCCGGTATCGAGAAGATAGACCTTAAAGAAACTTCCATCTTCGTCGTCGAAGGGAACGAGGGGAGGCTCGATGCCTTCGGTCAGGTTGTTGACCGATATGATACCGGCGCCTTCGAGCCAGTCGAGCGGCTCGATAAGCTTGGCGCGACGGCCTCCGCGTTCGACCTCGGAGTACTTGAATTTTTTTGTGGACGATCTCAGCAGCTGGGACGGAATGGAGCGCCAGACCTTGCGTGCCGCCACGCCGCTGATCCCGTTTTCGGGGTCGGTCATATCGGCGGTATAGGTCTCGTTGATTTCGCGCTGCTCGACGCGCGCATCCTCGATGGATAACGTCTTGCGATATGCGTTGACGGCGGCGGGCATGCCGCCCACGATCTGGTATCGATGAAACAGGCTGAGCGCGGCTTGGTGCGCGGCGTAGGTCTCGAGCGTGCCGGCGTGGGTACGAATGGCATCGGCCATCTGCTCCTCATCGAGCGCCCAGAGAAACTCCTCGAACGACATAGGATGCATGGTCTCTTGACGAACGCCGCTGGGAAAAGGCAGCTTACGTTTGCGCGTGGCGACGCCGAGCTGACTGCCGGTCGCGCATATGCGCCAGCCCGAACCCGAAAAAAAGCGAAGCGAGTTGAGCGCCCGTTCGCAGAGCTGCACCTCGTCAAACAGGATGAAGGTGGTTTCTTTGCGAATGGGGGCGCGTTTATAGTCTGAAATCCGCGCCACGATGGTGTCAACGTCGTCGGTGGGACAATCGAACAGCGGAGCGATCAGCTCAAGATCGGTCTGAAAGTCGAGTTTGACAAACGCATCGCCGGCGATTCGCCTGCCGATTTCCTCGGCAGCGTACGTTTTGCCTACGCGTCGCGCACCACGGATGAGGAGGGGGCGTGAGGCGTCCTTTGTCGCCCATGATTCGATAACGGACTCGATTGATCTGCGCATGGGGCCGCCTTTCCAATTTCGTGTACTTCAGATACATAGTTTAGTACGATTTCATGTACTTGAAATACACGAAATAATAGAAAAGCGTGTATCTCAAATACACGAAATTGCACTGCTGAAGCTTCCAGGCGGATAAACATACTCATATTGGGCGGTTTTCACCGGTTACTCGCCACCTTGGGCTATGTTTGCCCCTATGCCCGTATTGAGGGCCGTGCTGATTGACGACGGCGCTCCCAGCGAGCCAGCTTAATCGTCACCAGCGTGAGGGCCCAGGCCACAAGCGAGAACGCGGCGCCCACTGCGCCCACGTACGCAATGCCAACGCTGCTTACCGCGGCGCCGCCCACTGCGGTGCCAAACGAGATGCCGACGTTAAACGCCATGGGCTCAACCGAACTTGCGAGTACCATCGACTTGGGATGGCGGCTGCGTGCCACGTCCATAAAGTGCGTGATGCATGAGACCGAGAACAGGTACATGAGCATCGCCAGGCTAAAGACAAAGACCAGCGCGAGCGGCATGGCGGCGCCCACGGCAAACAGCCCGAGCAGTGCCGCCGCCTGCAGCACAAACGTAACCAGCAGCGCCTTCATGCCAAAACGCGCATCGATCCATCCGCCCAGGATGTTCGAGATCAGGCAGAACACGCCATAGGCCATAAGTGTGGTGCTCGCCTGAACGGTATCCATGCCCAGCACCTGCTCCAGATAAGGCGTCACGTAGCCGTAGAATACGTAGACCGAGCCCACGCCAAACAAGAAGATGAGCATGCCGGTGATGATACTCGGCTCGCGTAGTAGCCCCGCCTGCTCGCGGAAGGTGGCGGGCTCATCGGTCTGCCCGGCGCGAGGCATAAACGCCACGAGCGCGCTACAGATCAAAACGGCAAAGGTCAGCGTGCCGTACATGGCCACGTGCCAATCGAGTGTGTCGGCCACAAACTTGCCAATCGAGGTCACAAAGACCATCGCCACGGAAAACGCGCCGTACACGACCGAGATGGCAAGTGAGGTTTGCTGCGGGGATAGCAGCTCAGGGATGTACGTCACGCCCACGGCGAGCAGCGCACCCGAGACAGAGCCCAGGACAATGCGTGAGATAAACAGCACCTGGAAGTTGGGAGCCAACGCCATGACCAGGTTGCCGAGCACAAAGACGACGCTATAGCACACGAGCAGCTGGTAGCGGCGGAATCGCCCCGTGCTGAGCGCGAGCACCGGCGTCGCGATAGCGTAGACGAGCGCAAACACGCTGATGAGCTGGCCCGCAGTGGCAAGTGATATGCCGAGTTCCGTTGCCAAGTCGCTTTCGATGCCGATGACCACGAACTCGGAGCAGCCGAGCGAGAATCCCAACAGCACGAGCAGCGCCAGGCAGAGCTTGGTGCGCGCGGGGGAGAGCGCGGCGGCGGTTGGCTTACTTTTAGGCGTGGTTGCGGCGGTCAAGGTTGTCACTCCAATGTCGCATGAATAAGCGGGATTCAATCCCTGCAACTCTAACAGAATGTGACAAAGGGGCAGTCCCTTTGTCACATGGAGGGCTTGCCTGTATAGTCGCAATACAGGCGAAGATGGTCTCAGGTACATCGCGGGCGGCAGGAGATCCCATGGGTATGCACACGACAAAGGTTGCAGTGGGCGAGGGCAAGTTTGCGCTCGAGGCCCAGCTGACGGTGACGCCGCGAGGCATGGCGGTGTACGCCTGCTCGCCGGAGTTTGCGCACCTGGGCGCCACGGCGCAGGCCATTCCGCGCCCCGAGCCCGGCCGTACGGCAACGGTGAGCATCCTGGCCGTTCCGTGCCATCGAGACGAGATCCCGGCGCACGATATCGCGGCGGCGCTGGCCACGCGCTTTGGCGTGCCGGTAGTTGCAAGCACGGGTTTTCATGTTGAACAAGCGAGCGGTGACGACCTGCAGCGCGTGCTCGACACCACCAAGGAGCTCATCGCCGCGCTCGAGGAAGCCGCAGCCCGCATTCTGCGCGCCGGCTGGGATGAGGGCGGTGCGGGCGCCGAGGTCGTGGCGGTCGATGCTGCGACCGGCGAGGCGCTTGGCCCCGTCGACCGCATCGAGGCCCATACCGGCGAGGGCGTCCTGCATCAGGCATTTCTGACGCTGTTGGTCGAGGGCCAGGGCGAAGACGCGCGCCTGCTGCTCTGTCGCCGCAGTCCGCTCAAGCGTCTGTGGGGCGGGGTGCTGGCCGATAGCTGCGCCGGCCATCCGCTCCCCGGGGAAGACGTCGCGGCCGCCACGGCGCGTCGCATCAACGAAGAGCTTGGCATTACGCGCGATCCAGATCAGCTCAAGCACCTCGGACACGTGGTGTACCGTGAGGACCACGGCGACGGCCGCTGCGAGTGCGAATGGTGCGAGGTGTTCGCAGCCCATGTTGAGCCGGGCGAGCTATGCATCAACCAAGAGGAGATCTCGGAGGTGCGCCGCGTGGCCCCGTCCGAGCTCGACGGCTACCTGCAGGGTCGCCCCGAGCAGCTGGCCCCCTGGCTTCGCGAGGCCCTCAGCGACCCATCCATCCGTACGGCCCTCGCTATGTAACAAAGGTACAGCCCCTTTGCCATATCCAAACCGTCACAACATTCGATGAAAATCTCGAAAACGAGGAAAAGCGTCGAATGATGTGATGGTTTTTGTCCAGGGGATCGCTTCTCATCCAAAAAATCCCGCTTGACTGTATTGCAACAACACAGCGCAACGTAGGGAGTGTCCAATAACGGGCACTCCCTTTTGCTGTAGCGGCACACGCCGCGGCGCCGGGTGCCCCCAACAAGAAAGGTGGGGAGATGGAAGCGGAAAAGAAGGCGTTTAAGATCACCAAGCGCGAAATTGGCTTTGTGCTGGGTATCATTGTCTTTTTGCTGGTGAAGTTTCTTCCTTTGGCGGAGCTGAGCTCGACGGTCGAGCTTACGGTCGGCGGTCAGACCTGTCTGGCGTTGACGCTCGCCACGGTGGTGTTCTGGGCGTGTGGCGTGGCACAGCCGGGCTTTGTGGGCCTGCTCTACTGCGCGCTGCTCGTTCTGTTCAAGGTGTGCGTGGACGACACGGGCGCCGCGAGCATCTCGGCGACGGTCGCCTCCACGTTTAGCTCGTGGACCAAAGCTACCATGTGGCTCGTCATCGGCGCCTACCTCATCGCCAGCGCGGTCAAGGAGTCGGGGCTGGGCGAGCGCATCGCCTATGCGTTTATGCTCAAGTTCGTGCGCGACGCCAAGTCGCTCATCATCTCGATCTTCGCGCTCACCTTTGTGCTGTCGCTGCTGATCCCGCACCCGTTTCCCCGCGCCTTCCTCATCCTCGCCGTCGTCTCGGTCATCGCCGAGTCCGCCGGCTACGGGGACGACGACAAGGGTAAGCTCGGCTTCCTCGTGTTTGCCGCTGCCGTCCCGGGTTCCATGTTCTTCCTGACGGGCGACTCCACGCTCAACCCGCTCGTTGCGCAGTACAGCGTCGAGGCCGGCGGCATGAGCCCGTCCTTTATCGACTGGTTCCTGTACATGAGCGTGCCCATGCTGGTCGCGCTGCTGTGCACCCTGTTCTTGGGCCTCTTCCTCTTTAAGCCCAGCAAGGAGCTCGTCTACGATCGCGAGCAGATCGTGGCCAAGCAGGCCGCACTCGGCAAGCTCTCCGTCAAGGAGATCCGCACCATCGTGTGGCTTGTCATCGCCATCGCGCTGTGGCTCACCGTCTCGGGCGATTACATCGGCTGGGTGACGCTTGCCATCGGCGTCGCGCTCGCCATGCCCATCATCGGCGAGGTCCTTACCCCCGCCAGCTGGAACGCTGTCGACATCAAGTCCCTCATGTTCCTGACGGCCGCCATGGCCGTGGGTTCCGTGGGCGGCGCCACCGGCATGAACGCCTGGATCGCCGATGTCGTGCTTCCCAGCTCCGTGCCCGAGAACATCTTCCTGTTCGCCCTGCTTGTCGCCGCACTCTCCATGATCATCCACATGTTCATGGGTTCGGTCATGGCCGTGCTCGGCGTGTGCGTGCCGGCGTTCATCAGCTTCGCGGCCGGCTCCAGCGTGAGCCCGCTCGCCGTGGCGCTCATCGTCTTCACGTCCATCAACATCCACTACATCCTGCCGTTCCATAACCTGCCGATCCTTATCGGCGAGGGCAAGGACGCCGGCGGCTACACCTCCAAAGAGGCCATGCGCATGGGCATTCCCCTCACCGCGGTCGTCTTTATCGTCGTGCTGGTCGAGGCCGCCTGGTTCCATCTCTTTGGCCTGATGTAAGCGGCCGAGCGCTTGGGCTGTAAACAGCCGAGTGCTTGAACCGCGAGTTGCCAAGCGCTCCATCTATAAGCGCTGCGGCCCCACTACGTTACCCAGCCCGGCGGCATCCCCGCCGCCGGGCACTCTCCCGAAAGGAGCATGCTATGTCCACTACCGATGCTTCCCAGATCCACGACCTGCGCTCCGCGCTCGACTTTTTGCGCGAGATGCCGGGCCAGCTGCTCGAGACCGACACCCAGGTCGACCCGGACGCCGAGGTCTCGGGCGTCTATCGTCACGTCGGCGCCGGCGGCACCGTTATGCGTCCGACCAAAGAGGGTCCGGCGATGGTCTTCAACAACGTCAAGGGCTTTGACGATGCCAAGGTCTGCATCGGCATGCTTGCCAGCCGCAAGCGCGTTGCCGCCCTGCTCGACCTGGACGAGGAGCACCTGGGCCTCGAGATCGGCAAGCGCTTCGAGAACCTGATCGCGCCCGAGCAGATCGCCGAGGGTGCGCACGTCGACTGCCAGGAGGTCGTGTACAAGGCGACCGACGAGGGCTTTGACCTGCGCAAGATCGTTCCCGCCCCCACCAACACGCCCGTCGACGGCGGCCCCTACATCACCATGGGCCTCGCCTACGGCACGAGCCCCGACGGCTCCCAGTCCGACGTGACCATCCACCGCTTCTCCTGCGTCGACAAGGATAAGCTTGCCATGTGGATTACCCCCGGCAGCCGTCACCTGGGCGCGTTCTTTGACGAGTACTGCCAGCGCGGCGAAGACATGCCCATCTCCATCTCCATCGGTTTGGACCCCGCCGTGTACATGTGCTGCGGTTTTGAGGCTCCCACCACACCGCTCGGCTTCAACGAGCTGCAAATTGCCGGCGCCCTGCGCGGCCACGCTGTCGAGCTTGCCGACTGCGTCACCGTTCCGCAGAAGTGCATCGCCAATGCCGAGTACGTGCTCGAGGGCTACCTCATGCACGACGAGACCATCAACGAGGACGTCAACGGCCACGGCTACGCCATGCCCGAGTTCCCCGGCTACACCGGCGGCGCCAAGGTCTGCCCGGTGATCAAGATCACCGCCGTCACCACGCGTGTCAACCCCATTATGGAGAGCTGCATCGGCCCTTCGCACGAGCACGTGTCCATGGCCGGTATCCCCACCGAGGCTTCCATCTACAAGATGGTCGAGACCGCTATCCCGGGCCGCCTGCTCAACGTCCACGCTGCACCCTGCGGCGGCGGCAAGTTCGTTGCCATCATGCAGTTTAAGAAGTCGAGCAAAAATGACGAGGGCCGTCAGCGCAACGCCGCCATGCTCGCCTTCTCGGCATTCTCCGAGCTCAAGCATGTGATCTTGGTTGACGAGGATGTCGACATCTTTGATATGAGCGACGTGATGTGGGCCATGACCACGCGCTTCCAGGCCGACGTCGACCTCATCACCATCCCCGGCTGCCACTGCCACGTGCTCGACCCGTCCAACGACCCCGCGTTCGACCCCACGATTCGCGAGCACGGCATCGCCTGCAAGGCCATCTTCGACTGCACGGTTCCGTTTAACCTCAAGAAGAACTTCATCCGCTCGCAGTTCATGGAGATCGATGAAGAGAAGTGGGCCGCCGAGCTCGCCTTCTAGTAAGTAGCCCTACCAAGTAGTTAAGGAGTTGTCATGCCTGAGTCTTCTGTTCGTCCCCGTCGCATTGTCGTTGGCGTGTCTGGCGCCAGCGGTGCGGCACTGGGCCTTGAATGCCTCAAATGCCTGCGCCAGGCCGGCGCTGAGTCGGCGCTTGTCGTCACGCGCGGGGGAGAGATCACCATCGAGCAGGAGCTCGGCATGACGCTCGACGAGTTTGCGTGCTATGCCGATGTGGTCTACGACAACAAGAACATTGGCGCTGCCATCGCAAGCGGCACCTATCCGGTCGACGGCATGATCGTGGCTCCCTGCTCCATGAAGACGCTCGCCGGCATCGCGAGCGGCTACAGCGAAAACCTGTTGCTGCGTGCGGCCGATGTGCAGATGAAAGAGCAGCGCCGCCTGGTGCTTATGGTGCGCGAGACGCCCTTCAGTGCGATCCATGTCGACAACATGGCACGCCTGGCGCGCGTGCCGGGCGTCATGCTCATGCCGCCCATGCTCACGTTTTACAACGGCCCCGCCACGCTCGATGAGGCGGTGCATCACATCGCCGCCAAGGCACTCGAGGCCGTCGGCGTGTCGTGCGCCAACTATAAGCGCTGGTCATAGGCATCTTTAGGGTAGGATACGAGTAGTGTTTGAGCCCGCTGCCCCTGTGGGCGGCGGGCTTTTCGTGTCAAAGGGTGTGTCGGGAGGACCTATGCAGACGGGTATGTATGCGATTAGCGAGATGGCGAGCTTGTTTAACGTTTCGCGCCAAACGCTCATCTACTACGACAAGATCGGTCTGTTTAAACCCGCCGTGGTTAACGAAAAAGGCTACCGTTTCTATTCGCCCACGCAGATCCCGCTCATGCGTCTGATCTGCATGCTGCGCGACTTGGGACTGGAACTCGATGAGATCGATCGCCTGACCTCGACGTTCGACATTGGAGAGATGACCGATCACCTGCGCTCGCGGGTGCAGGCGCTCGACGAGCAGATTGCCGGGCTCAAAGCCGAGCGCGCGAGCGTGCAGGAGCGGCTGAGTTTTTACGACGAGGCGGTCTATTGGCGCGAGCGCGAGGGCAAACCGGAGCTCAAGCAATTCGAGCGCCGCTACGTGGTCTTTGAGGAGTTCCCGAGCGATATCGAGCGTGGCCGCTCGATGCTGCACCCCACGCTCATGCGGGCGATTCTGCGCATGCGTGCGCTCACGGGCACACGCCCCATGCGCGGTTGGGGCGCCATGCTGCGTCGCGAGGCGCTGCATTCCGACGACCCCATCGCCGGTGCCGGTTCCTTTGCCGTGTTGCCGCGTGGTGCCGAGGAAATACTGCCGAGCGATCTTGCCGAGCTGGCGGAGATTGGCGTCGAGGTGCTGCCCGAGGGCACGTACCTGTGCATGAGTCGCTGGGGCATGCCGTACGAGCCCGAGGGTATCCGCGCCATCGTGGCCTGCATGGACAGGCACGCGCTCCAGCCCATCGGCAATGCTTTCGATTTTTGCTACCTGGACACCACGAGCTACGACGAGTCTCACCAAGAGGACTTCTGCTGTATCCAAATCCCCGTCGCCCTCAAATAACTTGCGGTGAAATAGTCCCTAAATAGCTCGAGTGGGCGTGCAAACAGGAACTATTCCACCGCAACTTCGATGCGACAAAGGAGCAGTCCCTTTATCGCATTCCGTGCGAGCTCCAGCGCCATCTGCGGGTATAAGGCTAACAAGTGTTTATTTGCGAGGCCTAAGGGGCGCCCCGTATGGATATCGATAACTTTGAATGGTGGTATAGCGAGGGCGAGGCTCCGGACGAGGAGTGGGACGAGCCCGCGCCGCGTGACGTGTCGAGCGACGAGGACGAGACCGGTAACGATGCCGTCGAGATGGACGCCGCCTCCGACCCCGTCGAGCCCCTGACCTTTGAACAGGCTTGGGCCCAGGCCGAGGCCGACGAGGCAAAGGCCGATGCCACGGCCACGCTGGGTGAGCCAGCCGACATGTCCATTTCGCCGGCAAAGACCCCGCAACCGCGCCACACCATCGACCCCGGCAGTACGGCATCTTTCAGCATTCTCGACGTGCCCGCGCAAGGCGCCCAGGCGCCTGCGCCCACGCATCGCCCCGACCTGGCTCGTGAGGAAGACGCGGGCCGCCGTTCTCCGCTCGGCCCCATCCTCATCGCCTTCATGGCCGGCGTTATCGCCTGCTCGGCAATCGGCAGCATCTGGGGTCATGTCGAGCGGCAGCGCCAAGACGCCGCCAAGGTCGAGATGTCCGTCGAGCAATCGCTCAGCCGCACGCGCTCGGTGCATGTGTCGGTCGAGGTTAAGGACGGCGCGACGTGGGATACCGCGCGCGGCGACAGCCAAATGCTCGTCCATATCGTGGGCCGCACGCTCAGGGGACAAGCAATCGACGAGTACCAATACGTCAATTCCGAAGGTGACGGTATCGAGCTCAAGCCCGGCGACTACGAGCTCACGGTCGATGAGCCGCCCGTCGCCACCGACGGCACGCGTTACCGCGCCTCAAAGCGCATGGTCCCGGTGAGTTTTAATTCGCAAGCACCCGATACGGTCGATAGCGCGCCGCAGGGTGGGTTTGACCTTTATGCTATTGCTCAATAACTGCGCCTGCCGCTCAGCCCTGCTGCCAAGAGTGGGACAATAACCCTCGACACTGTTGTTTACTTTTGGAGGAAGTAGCATGTCCACCGTCACTACCATCAAGCGCGGCGGCCTCACCGCGGCCATCGATTCCATGGGCGCCCAGCTCACGAGCCTTGCCCTCAACGGCAATGAGTATCTGTGGCAGGGCGACCCGGCCTTTTGGGGCAAGCACGCGCCCATCCTGTTCCCTATCGTGGGATCGCTGCGCAACAACACGGCGACGTCTGCCGCCGGCACCTGCGAGATGGCGCGCCACGGCATCGCACGCATTGTCGAGCACAAATTGGTCGAGGTATCGGAGGACGGCTCCTCGGTAACCTACGAGATCACCGATACGCCCGAGTCGCTCAAGGCCTTTCCCTTCCACTTTAAGCTCAACATGACCTATGCCCTGACCGGCGATGCCACGCTCACGCAGACCTTTGCCGTCACTAACACCGGCGACGTAGACCTGCCGTTCTCGGTGGGTGGCCACCCTGCGTTTAACGTGCCCGCCCCCGGCGCCGAGGACGAGGCGTTCGAGGATTACGAGCTGGCGTTTACCGAGGCTTGGACTAACGAGGCCCCCGTCATCACGCCCGATGGCCTTATGACGTTCGAGGGTAGCTACAAGGCCCCCGATAACTCGGACGTGCTGCCCATCACGCACCGCAGCTTCGATAACGACGCCATCATGTTCACCGATACCCCGGGCTCCACGCTCACGCTGCGCGGCCGCAAGTCGGGCCACGGCGTCAAGATCGACTTTGAGGGCTTTAAGTACATCGGCGTGTGGTCTGCCGCCAACGACGCTCCGTTTGTGGCGCTCGAGCCCTGGACCGGTCACACCACCATGGACACCGAGGACGATGTCTTTGAGCACAAGGTCAACACCATCAACTTGGCTCCCGGCGCTACCGATAAACGCAGCTTTAGCGTCACCTTGCTCTAGAGGTTCCGCCGCTCGGTCGATGCTGCGTGCCGTCCAGAGCGATAATTTGTCATTCAAAAGGCAAGGCATAGACCTTCTGGTCATGCCTTGTCTTTTTCATGCCACTTGTTCGCTCTGGACGTCGCTCGCCGGCATTGCCAAAACATCGACGTCCCCAATGACTACCATGTGTCTATTAATTTTTCGAGCTTGTGCTGCACTGCTGGTCGCTGGCGTATATCCTGTTAAGTCGTCAGCATACGATTCAACAGGGAAGGCAGATTATGCATTCTCCCCATCAGCGCGACGCGCATCCACAGCCGGTGTGCAGCCGTCGCATCTTCTTGGGTAGCGCTCTCGCTGCGAGCGCTTCCGTCGTCGCCGGCGCGCTCGCCGGCTGTCAGCGTCCGTCCACGCTCAAGGTGGTTCAGCCCACGACGGGCGGCGGTCGCGACGACCTGTCCGATTCCGTGATCGGCAAGGACAAGATCCGCATTGGCATGGAGGCGGCCTACGCCCCGTACAACTGGCAGGTTTCCGAAGCCAGTGAGTACACTATCCCCATCGACAACGTGCAGGGCGCCTATGCCGATGGCTACGACGTGCAGATCGCCAAGATCGTCTGCAAGGCCCTCGGTGGCGAGCCCGTTGCCGTCAAGCAGAGCTTCTCGGGCCTCATCGATTCGCTCAACAACGGCCAGATCGACCTCATCATCGCCGGTATGAGCGCCACGCCCGAGCGCGAGGAGTCGGTCGGCTTCTCCGACCCGTACTTTATTGGCTACTTTGGCCTGTTCGTAAAAGAGGGTTCCCCCTACCAAAACGCCACCAAGCTCAGCGACTTTAGCGGTGCCACGGTACTCGGCCAAAAGGACACCATGCTCGACACCGTCATCGACGAGATTCCGGGCGTTGTGCACAAGAACCCGGTCGACTCCGTCCCCACGGTGTTCTCGAATCTGCTGCAGGGCACGTGCGACGCCGTGACTTACAACACCGAGAACGAGAAGGGCTATATGGCCCAAAACCCGGGTATCGTCCCTATTCGTTTTGCCGAGGGCGAGGGCTTTAAGCAGGAGGTCGCGGCAAACGTCGGCTGTCGCAAGGGCTCGGACAAACTGCTTAAACTCATCGACAAGACACTCAAGGGCATTAGCCAAGAGGAACGCGACCAAATGTGGGACGCGTGCCTCGACCGCCAGCCGGCATAGGGAGGCAGCATGAAAACCATCAATCGTCTGGCCTCCTTTATCAAGGCCGACCACCGTTATGTGTACCTGGGCACGAGTGTCATCGCGGCGCTTGGCCTGGCGTTTAGCCAGCGCAACCCCACGCCGCTGAGCTTCTTGGCGCCCACCGGTATCTTCCAGGATTGCCTTTGGGCAATCCTTTGGGCCTGGCTCGTCGTGTCGGCGGCGGCGCTCGTCACCAAACTCATGCACTGGAATGACTATCGCGAAACGTCGCCGTTCGCATCCGAGCGCTTCCGTCGTGGCGCACGCTTGGGCAGCTATGTCGTGGTTGCCATCGCGGCGATCTTTTTCGTGGACCGCTGCGTCATGTCGTTTATCGACCTGGTACAGGTGAGCATCGTCTCGGACTCCAACCCCAGCGACTTTTTGTCGAGCCTGGTCTACATGACCTACAAGAGCGGGGACTTCTTTATCCGCGGTATCGAGATCACCATCGCGCTTGCCACCTTCGGCACCGTCATCGCATTCTTCCTGGCGTTGCTCTTTGTGTTCCTGCGTATTCAGACCTTCGATCGCGTGGACAACGACCTGGTGCGCTTCTTTAAGAGCATTGGCCGCGGCTTTGCGACCATCTACTCCACCATCGTGCGCGGCACGCCCATGATGGTCCAGGGTCTGCTCATCTATTACGCGGGTTTCACCGTTTTGCGCGGCATGGGCTTCGAGACCGCCCAGGCCAACCAGATCTGGAGTACCTTCACCGCCGGCCTCGTCACCATCTCGCTCAACTCCACCGCCTACATGATGGAGGTCCTGCGCGGCGGCATCGAGTCCATCGACCCCGGCCAGGCCGAGGCAGCGCGCTCGCTGGGTCTTTCGCAGTGGCAAGCCATGCGCAAAGTCGTGTTCCCCCAGGGCATTAAAAACGCGATTCCGGCGCTCACCAACGAGCTCATCATCAACATCAAGGACTCGTCGGTGCTCTCGGTCATCGGCGTGTTCGACCTCATGTACGCCACCACCACCGTCGCCGGCGTGTACTACCGCCAGATGGAGGTCTACTGCGTGGCGCTCGTGGTCTACCTGATCCTGACGCTCGTGGCGAGCCGCCTGCTCGAAGCCTTTGGCAAAAAGCTCGGCGCCGAGGCCCCTGCCACGCTGCCCAGCTCTAACTAGGCTTAAGACGAGGAGAATCATCATGGCAGATACCGCCACTACCGGCGTTGCGGCCGCCGCACAGACCAATGAGCCGCTCATCCGCGTCGAGGGCCTGCGCAAGAGCTTCGGCTCGCTCGAGGTACTCAAAGGCATCGACCTGTCCGTCAAATCAGGCGAGGTCGTCACCATTATCGGCGCCTCGGGCTCGGGCAAGTCGACCTTCCTGCGTTGCCTCAACCTGCTCGAGACCCCGGACGCGGGCCACATCTGGTTCCACGGCCAGGACCTTACGGCCGAGCGCTGCAATATCAATAAACTCCGCGAGGACATCGGCATGGTGTTCCAGGGCTTTAACCTGTTCAACAACATGGATGTGCTCGACAACTGCACGCTCGCGCCCGTCACGCTCAAAAAGATGAGCAAGGCCGAGGCCGAGAAGGTCGCGATGGAGCATCTGACGAGCGTGGGACTCGAAAAGTTCGCGCACGCCGCCGTGGGCCGCCTGTCCGGTGGTCAAAAACAGCGCGTGGCCATCGCTCGTGCCCTGTGCATGAATCCGCAGATCATGCTGTTCGACGAGCCGACCTCCGCGCTCGACCCCGAGATCGTGGGAGAGGTGCTCGAGGTCATGCGCAAGCTCGCTGCCGACGGCATGACCATGGTTGTCGTCACGCACGAGATGGCCTTTGCCCGAACCGTGTCCGACCGCGTGGTCTTTATGGACAAGGGCGTGGTGCTCGAGGACGCCGCGCCGGCCGAGCTCTTCGGCAACCCCAAGCACCAGCGCACCCGCGAGTTCCTCTCGCGTTATCTCGAGGACAAATAACCGACCGCAAACTCTTGCGTTGCAGGGCCGCTCCCGTGGGGCGGCCTTTGTCGTCACAATCGAAAGGATGTCATGGCCGAGGTTTGGCGCTTCTTTGCGCATGAGGACGATTTTGCCGATTTGGATGAAACTGGCGCGTGCGAGCGCCTGGGGCGCGTGCTGTCGTTTCCGACCATCTCGAGCATGGATGCCGAGGCGGTGGACTGGCAGCCGTTCGACGACCTGCGCGCCTATATGCAGCAGGCGTGGCCGCGCGTGTTCGCGGCGGGCGAGGTCGAGCTTATCGACCATTCGCTATTGGTGACACTTAGCGGTTCCGACCCTGCCCTCAAGCCCGTTATGCTCATGGGCCACATGGACGTGGTCCCCGTGGTGCCGGGTACCGAGGCCGACTGGACGCACGCCCCCTTTAGCGGGCACGTGGACGACACCTACATCTGGGGCCGTGGAGCGATCGACATGAAGGACCAGGTCGCAGGCATTCTCGAGGCTGTCGAGTATGCGCTGGCGCACGGTTGGCAGCACGAGCGCACGCTGTTCCTGGCCTTTGGCCAGGACGAGGAGACAACGCAGTACGGTGCAGGCGCCATCGGCCGCGCGCTCGAGGAGCGCGGTGTTGAGCTCGAGTTCCTGATCGACGAGGGCGACTACCGCATCGTTTCGGATGCCGAGTACAGCGCGGGCGAGGGTTGGCTCATGCACGCCGACCTCGCGGAGAAGGGCTATGCCGATATCGTGCTCAAGACGAAGAGTGAGGGTGGACATTCTTCTAACCCCTACGGCGGCACGTCGCTCGAGGTGCTCAGCCGTGCCATCACCGCAATCTGCGATATCGAGTGGCCGACGCGCGTGACCGACTTGCTTGCCGCCCAGCTCGTCGAGCTGGGGCTCTACACGGCGGATGAAATTGCCGCCAACGGGGGCGCCATTGTCCGCGATTGCCTCGCCAGCAAGAAGCTCTATCCGCTGGTGACGACCACCTGCGCACCCACGCAGATCGAGGGTGGCAGCACCGGCGCCAACGTAATGCCGCAGGATATGTGGGCCAACATCAACTTCCGCATGCTCGAGGGCACGAGCGTGGCCGACGTTGTGGCGCGCTGCCGTGAGGCGGTTGCCGGGGCGGACCTTGCCGGTCGTGTCGAAGTGGAGCTAGGCCCCGGCAGCTCCGAACCCTCGCCGTCCCTGCGCATCGGTGGCCCCGGCCTCGAGGCGGTTCGCTCCATCGCCGCCCGCTATTTCCGTGATCCAAAGGGGACGGAGGAAAATGGATCATTCGAGCCAGTGGCAATTGTGCCCTCGACCGTGATCGGTGCGACCGACGCTGCCAACTACCAGCGCATTTGCCCTGAGTGCATTCGCTTCTCGGCCTTTGTGGTTGATGACGACGAGTGCGATCGCGGCGTCCACGGCACCAACGAGCGCATCACCCGCCGCGCCTACCTCCAGGGTATCCGCTTTTTCATCGCTCTGCTTCAAACGCTCTAGAATGTGACAAAGCGACAGTCCCTTTGTGAGCCGTTGGGCGTTCTTAAACGACTAGTCGTTAAGGAGCGTCCCCAACGGCTACGTCCACTCATTCCGTGCGGGTTATATGCAGGTTTGCCTGCGCACGCTATCATGTATGGGTTAGACCGCAACTATGTACCCCATACGCGAAGGGATGCGCATGTATCTGAGGATCGACATGTTCTAGCTGGGCTTACCCCCGCAGTGGCGCCATGCGCCCCATCAATTCTGCCGATTTTCACCTTCACGCATATAAAGGAGTCCTGCCATGCGCGACAAGCTCGAAAAGATCATCAAGGCCTACGAGGAGCTCGAGAAGAAGCTCTCCGACCCGGCCGTCGCCTCCGACATCAAGGAGTTCACGCGTCTCAACAAGGAGTACGCGCACCAGTCCGACCTCATCGCTGCCTCGCGCGAGTACATCGGCGCGCTCGATGACATCGAGGCTGCCAAGGAAATGCTCCACGATACCACCGATGCCGATGAGAAGGAGATGCTCCAGATGGACATCTCCGAAAACGAGGCCAAGCTTCCCCAGCTCGAGGAAGACATTAAGTACATGCTCATCCCGAGCGACCCCAACGACGACAAGAACACCATCGTCGAGATCCGCTCCGCCGCCGGTGGCGACGAGGCGGCCATCTTCGCCGGCGACCTGTACAAGATGTACCAGCGCTTCTGCGAGTCGCGCGGCTGGAAGACCACCGTGCTCGATTCCAGCCCCAGCGAGGCCGGCGGCTTTAAGTCCATCGAGTTCAAGGTCGAGGGCGACCGCGTCTACTCCGTCATGAAGTTCGAGTCCGGCGTGCACCGCGTCCAGCGCGTTCCCAAGACCGAGTCCCAGGGCCGCATCCAGACCTCCACGGCAACCGTCGCCGTGCTTCCCGAGGCCGAGGAGATTGACGTCCAGATCAACCAGTCCGACCTGCGCATCGATACTTACTGCGCTTCGGGCCCTGGCGGTCAGTGCGTTAACACCACCTACTCCGCCGTGCGTATCACCCACCTGCCCACCAACACCGTGGTGCAGTCGCAGGAGCAGCGCTCCCAGATCCAGAACCGCGAGGTCTGCATGCAGATGCTGCGCGCCCGTCTGTACGAGATGGAGCTCGAGAAGCAGCAGGCAGAGCTTGGTGCCGAGCGCCAAAGCCAGATCGGCCACGGCAACCGTTCCGAGAAGATCCGTACCTACAACCAGCCCCAGGACCGCGTGACCGATCACCGCATCGGCTTCAACTCCACCTACAACGGCGTTCTTCTGGGCGACCAGCTCGGCACCGTGATCGAGGCGCTCGCCGCCGCCGAGCGAGCCGAGAAGCTGGCGCAGGCGGTTTAGGTTACGCGGTTTTACCAAACCGCGTAACGGCTCGACGCTGCGCGGGCCGCATTTGGACAATCTGACGTTCAACTTCAAGGGCGCGACCAGAAGGTCTGCGCCCTTTCGTTTCACGTCACCTTGTCTCAAATGCGACCCGCTCGCTCATATGACCCAATCCACTGTCAAGGGCCACAATGGCCCCGCCGACCGCTTGCAATCGGTCGGCGGGGCCTGCCGTTAAACCCGTCCCGGTCCGCCCCCGGCATGTCATCGACGCCTTCGGCTCAGTCTCATATCCGCGGATACCGCTCCGGCGGCCCGCAATCCTCTCCTTCGGCGGGGTTCCCCTAGTCTGTCTTCGCGCATGCGGCGGCCGCCGCGCGCACAGCGAGAACGGGGGTGTCCCCGAAGGCTGCCCGGCTCGCCGGGACGGGGGCTTATGTCTATTCCGCGCCCTCCCGGCACATCGTGCCGAGGGCCCACAGCCACCTCACGAGCTCGGCCGCGGTGGCCGCGTTCGCCTTCGCCTGCGGCATCCCGCGGGCGATCATCTCCTCGCGGCGGCGCAGGAGCCTCTCGGACCCCTTCCTCCCGTGCATCCTTATCTCGAGGGGCACGCCGGAGCCCTTGGGCATCAGCTTCGGCTGGTGGCCGGCCTGGGCATAGCACCAGGACCCCTCGACAGCCAGCTTCCTGACGAGCGCGTTGCCGGCCCCGCTGATTCCGCCGAGGCGCACGGAGTCCGCGCTCGACCTCTGCTTCGGGGCGAGGCCGAAGTAGGCCGTCACCTGCCTGCCGGAGCGGAACCTCGAGAAGTCGCCGACCTCGGACGCGAAGGCGGCGGCGAGCGCGAACCCGCACCCCTTGATCGACTGGAGCGCCTCGACCTCGGCCGAGAGGGGGCCCGCCGCGACGGCGGCCCTGTATTCGGCGAGGAGGGCCTCCCTCGTCTCGTCGGCCGCCTCGACCTCGTTCCTCAGCGCCGCAAGCGCCCGGATGCCTCCGTCGTCGGCGGGGTGTATGCCGTCGAGCCACCTGAGGAAGCCGTACGTCCAGTACTTCCGGGGGTTGCCGGCCGGCGTCGTGCCGCCGTAGACATAGCCGCGGCGGGCTAGGAACGCCAGGAGCCGCTGCTTCGCCGCCGCGAGCCTCGCGGTCGCCGCGTCGTGGGCGGCGGCGAGGTCCCTGAGCCCCTCGATCTCGGGGGACGGCACCCATACCGGGGTGACGTCGTGCGACAGTATCGCCTTGGCCATCCTGGCCGCGTCGTTGCGGTCGTTCTTGGACGAGAGGTCGGCAGCCGACCTCGGGACCTTGGAGACGGCCGCGACGACGCAGTCGACGCCGAGCCCGGAGAGCTCCCTTTGCGGGGCGAAGCCGAGGTAGCCGCTCTCGTAGGCGGCGAGCGACGGGCCGGGGAAGCCCGACATCCACTCCGCGACCTCGCCCCAGGGGTTGCCGCGGAACCTCCTCGTCACGGCCTCGCCCGTCTCCGCGTCGAGCGCGCAGACGGTGGTGGACCTGAGGTGTACGTCCATTCCGAAGGCGGTAGAATATCTAGGCACGGGAGCCTCCCAACCTCGTTGCGGCGCGGCTGCGCCTCTGGCACTTCAACAACATTGTCGCAGCCCCGACCCGCGGTCACGAGCGGGGGCTCCTGTCGTTTCCGTGCCCCTGGATTGGGTCATAGTGTCTGTCCGTCCTCTGCCTGCGGCGTTGCCTTGCTCCGGATGCGGTATGCTCAACCTGCGGCGCCTTAGAGGTAGTCGTTGGGGACGTTCTTAAACGACTAGGTTGGGCTTATTGCTTTGAGATGTTATTCAATCGTCTTTGATAGACTTCAAGCTGTCTACCTGCTGAAAGCAATTAACGGTATGCATCTGCAATTGAAAATATTGCTTGAAAAATCGTCCAAGAAGTCGCGGGGTGATTTTTGACGCGTTGCGCGTCAAGTGATGTGGCAAGCGTTTGGTTAGATATTGGTTAGTTTTGGGGCAACCTTGCCAAAAGCTTGACGAATGCAAATCTAGACGTCGGCGAATGAACACTTTGAGCGAGCCCGGTGAAAAATTCTGGGCTGATTCTCGATAATCGCCTTCAATCGTCTCTTGCCAAGCGCTGGCCTCGCGTACAATCTGCTCCGACATTCGCGCGCCGCCTGGCGCTTAAGAGGGGAGGACCCCATGGCAAACGAGATCTGGACCATCAAGCGTTGTCTCGAGTGGACCAAGGAGTACCTGGCCGAGCGCGGTGAGGAGCATCCCCGTCTTTCTGCCGAATGGCTGCTGTGCGCAGCCACGGGTCTGGCGCGCATTGACTTATATATGCGTATGGACGAGACGCTCGATGCGGCGCAGCTCGAGACCATGCACGCGGCGGTCGTCCGCCGCGCCAAGGGCGAGCCGCTGCAGTACATCACCGGCAGCACGCAGTTCCGCATGATCGACGTCGCGTGTGCCCCCGGCGTACTCATTCCGCGTCCCGAGACCGAGATGCTCGTCGAGGAAGTCCTCAATTATCTGGATGCCGAGGTGCTGAGTCCCGAGGCTGCCGCCCGTCAGCGCGTTGAGCTGCCCTGGAACGATGAAGTCGAGCAAGCGCGCAAGGCCGAAGCCGCATTGGCCGACGAGCGAGCGACGGCCGAGCGCCGTGCCGCCAACCTCACAGCTGCCGACGAGGCGGCGTTGGGTAGCGATGTACTGGGCAGCCGCGCCTATGCCGAGGAACTGGCCGATCGCGAGGCCGAGGAAGCCGCCGCGCAGGCAGCAGAGACCGAGGCCGAGGAGGCCGCTGAGCCCGAGCTCGACGAATACGGCATCGCCATCGAAGGCGCCGACCACGAGGCGTCTCTGACGGAGGATGCCGCCGCGCCCGCTCCGGTCGAGCCCCGCACTGCCCGCGTTCTCGAGGTCGGCTGCGGCACGGGCTGCATCTCGCTTTCCCTTGCCTGGGAGCGCCGTGGGCATGTCACCTGCACCGCTACCGATATCGAACCGCGTGCCATCGACCTGGCCACCAAAAACCGCGACGCGCTCGGGCTTACGTCCGATGAGGTCGCCTTCAGCCTCACAAACCTGGTGAGCTCTATCCCCCGCGAGGAATGGGGCACCTTCGACGTGCTCGTCTCCAACCCGCCCTACATTCCGACTGACGTCATGCGCTCGCTACCGCACGAGGTCAAGGACTTCGAGCCCGATTTGGCGCTCGAGGGCGGTGCCGACGGCCTTGATATCTTCCGCCGCCTGCTCAATGCGGCGCCCTATATGCTGCGCGCCGGCGGCCTGTTTGCCTGCGAGCTCTACGAGGGCGCCCTCGACGCCGCCGCCGAGCTCTGCCGCCAGGCGGGTCTCTCGGACGTGCACATCGTCCGCGACCTCACCGATCGTCCCCGTATCGTTCGAGCCATCGTCACCGAGCCCAAACAGCGCCAGTAATATTTATTAACTGGTTAGCAAAAATTATAAAGTAGTTTATAATTAGGACGGCTGAAAGAGGTCGGCCCATGCAACCTCCTACCTTTCGGGAAATCATTGCCCTACTCAAGCACGATGGATTCGTGAAGGTCGCGCAAGTCGGTAGTCATGCTAAGTATGTTTCTGGTGACCGCGTTGTCACCGTGAACGGTTCTGGTGGTGATCGACCAAAGAAGGGCACGTGGGCAAGTATTCGTCGCCAAGCTGGATGGTAGTTGGAGGCAAAATGAGGCAGCGATTTACCTATGACTGCGTTCTCATAAAAGAAGACGACGGTTACTGCGCTAGCTTCCCGCAGATTCCCGGCGCCTTTGCCGATGGCGATACGCGCGAAGAAGCGATTGCCCATGCCACCGAGGCACTGATGGCGTTTTTGGCCGACGACCTCAACAACGGTTTGACTCCGGCAGGGTACGAACGCTTGGCCGAGGTCGTGACCCTTTCAGTCGAAATCGACCACGAGGACGCTCGGGAAGCGGCGTGCCGAACATTTAAAGACGCAGCGCTGGACCTCAAAGTTTCCGCTCCGCGGATTACCGCGCTGGTCAAAGCCGGAAAGCTCGATGTTGAACTCGTCGACGGCCGTCGGATGATAACGATAGACAGCATCGAGCGCTACGCCGCCCAAGAACGCCACGCCGGCAGGCCAAAGAAGTTCGTCGCAGTCCAATAACCCCCTCACTTTCACCGACTACTAGAGCCGCTCACCAAACCAACATGCGCTCTGGGCAAATAGGTTGAACGTTTCGTGCGAGAATGCCCCACAGTAAACAAACTTTCACCAGAGCGTAAGGGGCTGGCATACACATGCAGACGGTCTATCGGGTATTCGAGGGAGCGCGTGAGCCGCATCGGCTCGCCGTCGAGCGTACGGCCGAGCTACTCGGTCGCGGTGGCCTGGCGCTTATTCCAACCGAGACGGTCTACGGTGTCGCCGTGGCAGTCAACGCCTTCTCGGATGCCGTTCCACAAGATACAAGTGAACCTCTGCCGTGGCCGCGCGATCCGCAGGTCACCGTCAACGGCGCCGCGGTCCCCGCACTCGGTACCGGCTATCGTCGTATCTTTACCCTCAAGCAGCGCGAGCTCACGCAAACGGTTGCCTGGCTGGTTGATGATGCCGAGGCACTCGATCGCTATGGCGTGGATATCCCTCATGAGGCCCGCGTGCTCGCCCGACGATGCTGGCCGGGTGCCCTGACTATCGTGGTCAAGGCGGCCCCCTGCGTGCCGACCTTTATGCGCGCCGCCGACGACACGGTGGCACTTCGCGCTTCGGCCTCGCCCGTGGTGCAAGCGCTCATCCGCGCCTGCGGCAGCCCTCTTGCCTGCACCAGCGCCAATACGCACGGCGCGCCCGCGCCGGCAAGCTTTGCCGACGTTGAGGACCGTATTCTGGAGGGGGTTGATCTGGCCGTCGACGCGGGCGAGACCCCGTGCCGCGACGCTTCGACCATCGTGACGTTTAAGCATGGCGAGCTTCAGATCCTGCGCCAAGGCGCACTTCCCGCATCAGAGATCGAGCGGGTCCTGTCCGACCCGATGCAATAGAAAGGTGTAAGCGATGTCGTTGAATCTGGGCAGCCTGGGCATGGAAGATGCCTCGTTTAACTTTGGCGGTTCCTACATCATGGCGCTCGACTGCGGCACCACCTCGGTGCTCGCGACCATCGTCGACGAGTACGGCTGCATTGTCGCCCAGGCACGTCGTAGCGTCAAAACCAGCTTCCCGCGCCCCGGCTGGGTGGAGCAGGATCCCACGGAGGTGCTTGCCAGCCAGATCGGCGTGATGATGGAGGTCCAGTTTAAGAGCGGCATCCATTCCGATCGCATCGCCGCCATCGGTATCTCCAACCAGCGCGAGACCACGGTGGTGTGGGACCGCGTGAGTGGCCAGCCTATCTACAACGCCATCGTGTGGCAGTGTCGCCGCACCGCCTCGACAATCGATAAACTGGCCGAGCAGGGCCGCGAGGAGCTGGTGCGTTCCCGCACCGGCCTTACGCTCGACCCGTATTTCTCGGCCTCCAAGGTGCAGTGGATTCTCGACAACGTCGACGGCGCGCGCGAGAGCGCGGCAGCGGGCGACCTCATGTTTGGCACCATCGATACCTGGCTCATCTATAACCTCACCGGCGGCCAAACCTTCGCCACCGACTACACCAACGCCAGCCGCACGGCGCTTTTCAATATTCATACGCTGGACTGGGACGATGACCTGCTGGCTCTCTTCGACATCCCGCGTGCCATGATGCCCGAGGTCCGTTGGAGCGCCGGTGACTACGGCCGCGTAGCGAGCGACATCATGACCAACATGCCGCCCATCATGGGTGTGGCGGGCGACCAGCAGGCGTCGCTGTTCGGTCACTGCTGCTTCCATCCCGGCCAGACCAAAAACACCTATGGCACGGGCTGCTTTATGCTCATGAATACCGGCGACGAGATCGTCGAATCCAAGAATGGCCTGGTCTCCACCATCGGTATCGCTGCGGACGGCAAGGTCAGCTATGCGCTCGATGGCTCTATTTTTGCCGCCGGCTCAACGATGAACTGGCTGCGCGACAACATGGGCGTTATCTCCAACGTATCCGAATCGGCACAGCTCGCCTCTTCGATCGGCGATAACGAGGGATGCTACTTTGTCCCCGCTTTTGCGGGCTTGGGTGCACCTTGGTGGGACGCGCACGCCCGCGGCATCGTATGCGGTCTGACTGGAGCTTCGACTCGAGCGACCATCGTGCGCGCCGCTTGCGAGTCCATGGCCTATCAGAGCTATGACGTGCTGCGTGCCATGGAGCAGGATGTGGGTCTTTCGATTGAGCGCCTGTCCGTCGATGGCGGTGCCTCGCGCAACGAGTTCATCATGCAGTTCCAGGCAGACTTGCTGGATATCCCTGTACTGCAATGCGAGACGGTGGAGACCACGGCAATCGGTGCCGCGTACTTGGCGGGTCTTGCGGTTGGGTATTGGGAGGATCTGGAGGAGCTGGAGCAAAACGCCCAGATCGTCAAGACGTTCCATCCCCATATGTCCGTTGAGCGTCGCGAGCGCAACCTGGACGGTTGGCACGATGCGGTCAGGCGTTCGCTCAGCACCACTCAGTAGGGTTGTGACGGAGCGTTCGATACAACAAACCGCTAAACTTATGCATGGCGGGCGGCGGCAACATCGCTGTGCGTCATGTCAGCAAGGTCGTTTTGCGGCCGCAACGAAAGGGGCATCAACCCATGACCGTTACCTACGATGCGTCCCGCGTGACGCTTGTCGACCATCCGCTCGTCCAGCACAAGTTGTCGATCCTGCGCGATAAGTCGACCGGCACCAACCAGTTCCGCCAACTCGTACGCGAGCTCGCGCTTTTTGACGGCTACGAGGCCATGCGCGACCTGCCCATGGAGGATGTCGAAGTCGAGACTCCCATCACCACTGCCACGTTTAAGCAGCTTGCCGGCAAGAAGCTCGCCATCGTCCCCATTCTGCGCGCGGGCCTTGGCATGGTCGACGGCATCCTCGACCTGGTGCCCTCTGCCCGCGTGGGCCACATTGGCATGGAGCGCGACGAGGTCACCCACGAGCCGCATGAGTATTACTGCAAGATGCCCAGGGATATCGACCAACGTATCTGCCTGGTCGTCGATCCCATGCTCGCCACGGGCGGTTCTGCCGAGATGGCTATCGGCTATCTGCGCGAGCGCGGTGTCAAGGACATTCGCATGCTGTGCATCGTCGCGGCCCCCGAGGGCCTCAAGTCGCTGACCGAGAAAGACCCCGACGTGCATATCTATACCTGCGCCATTGACGACCACCTCAACGAAGCCGCCTACATCGTCCCCGGCCTGGGCGATGCCGGCGACCGCATCTACGGCACGCTGTAGTCTCTGGGCCAAACCGGCTAACGTCGAAAATACGAAGAAACGGTGCGCGCGGACAAATAAAAGGCGACCGCGCTCACCCCTGTTAACGGACGTTTCGCCCCGCAGGGTACGGAAAAACGCGTTACCGTAGCTACGGGATAAAGAAGGTCTTAAGAAAACGTACAGCTGCGTATTAACCGATGCTTTTTCGGTTGTACTTTAGCGATTGGCTCGTACAATAGTCACCAATGTTTGGCGGGAACTGTTCTGGGAAGCGTTAAAAGAGGAAAGTGAGGACGCCAGTGTTTCAGATAGCCGATCTGCTCGCTATCGTTGCAGGCGCCATCGCGGGCGCAATCGCCTTTCTTCCCTTTGTTTTTACGCTCAAGCCGGTTCTTGACGATAAGCAGAATGCGGACATGCTCAAGGGCATGGTGAGTCTGGCGGTCTCGGCGGTCACCCTGCTCGTCTTTACCTTGGTTGTGTTTGCGTTGTTCGGAGAGGCATTTCGCATGTTCCTCCTGGGCGAGGCGATCGGCTTCGTGGTCTTTATGGCCGCCTGCACGGTTCGCGTCGCCAAGGCGCTGCGAGATCCTCATGAGGTCGAAAGGTAAGTCGTGGAAATTTTTGAAAAGCTGCCTGATGAGATTAATCATCTGGTCAGCGAGTTCAGCTCCACCCCCGTCGTGGGCGATCTGAGCTGCGGCATCACGCAGTACTCGTTCTGGCTGATCGTCTCCACGATCGTGCTCCTGATCGTCCTGGCCGTGTTCAAGAAGAAGCAGACCCTGGTTCCCAAGGGCTTCTTCGTCAACGGTTTCGAGTACATCATCGAGTACGTCGAGAACGATATCGGCAAGGGCGTCGTGGGTGAGAACTGGAAGAAGCACTTCCCGTTCCTGTGCTCGCTTTTCCTGTTCATCCTGATCAATAACATGATCGGCCTGATCCCGGGAATGAAGCCCGGCACCGGCGCAATCGGCTCCACCGCCGCGCTCGCCATCTTCGCCTTCGTGTACTTCATCTACTACGGATGCAAGGCTCACGGCGTGATCGGCTACATCAAGAGCCTCGCCCCGCAGGGCGTGAGCTTCCCGATGAACGTGCTTGTGTGGGTCGTCGAGCTTTTCTCGACCTTCCTGCGCCTCATCACGCTCGCCGTCCGTCTGTTCTGCAACATGTTCGCAGGACACGTGGTCATGGGCTCGTTCGCCATCATGGCGAGCATGTTCATGCAGCCGCTGCTTCAGCAGGTTTCCGCGGCCCACGCCGTCGGCGCCCTGCCTTCGCTTGCCTGGCTTGCCATCCTCATCCTGATTTATACGATTGAGCTTGTGGTCGGCGCCATCCAGGCTTACGTCTTCACGGTCCTTACCGCCGTGTACGTCTCCGAGGCAGAGGAGGTCGCGGAGGAGGAGTAGTCTTCCGTTCGCGCCTTAAAGGTAAGGCAATTCGTTAAACCGCCGGTGCCCGTACCCATGGAGCCCGGCAGTTATAAATAAGGTTATCCTGCGTGAAATAAGACACGCACGACAAAGGAGGAATCGTGGGAGTTATCGGTTACGGTCTCGGTGTTATCGGCGCTGGTCTTGCTATCGGCCTGTCTGCTCTGGGTGCTACGGGTGCTATGGCCCGTCAGCCTGAGGTCCAGGGCCGCGTGTTCACCGTCTTCATCATGGGCTCCGCCTTCGGCGAGGCTCTGGCTCTGATCGGCTTCGTTGTCGCGCTGATCGTTAAATAGCACGGAGCGTCAAGTATGAATCTTTCATCCCAGAAGAGCGCGATCGCACTCTCCGCGTCCGCGGCCGCGCTGCTCATGCCGGTTTCCGCGTTCGCCGAGGACGGCGCTGCCGGTGCGGACATCCTCATCCCTAAGATGGCGGAGTTCATCCCGGCGCTTATCGCCTTCCTGATTATCTGGATCGTGCTGGCCAAGGTCGCCCTGCCGGGCATCATGAAAACCATGGAGGAGCGCGGCAAGAAGATCGAGGAGAGCCTCGACGAGGCCGAGAAGACCAAGCAGGAGGCTATCGCCAAGCGCGCTGAGTCCGACTCGATCGTCACCGATGCCCGTCGTCAGGCTGCCGACATCGTTCTCGAGGCCCGTAAGGACGCCGAGTCCGAGCGCGCCCGTATCATCGAGGCTGCTCACAAGGAGGCCGAGGAGATCATCGCCAAGGCCCATACGACCGTCGAGGACGAGCGCAAGTCCATCTACGCCGGTGCCGCGAGCTCCATCGCCGACCTGTCCGTTGCCGTCGCCACCAAGATCGTGGGCGAGGCACTCGAGGACGAGACCGAGCAGAAGAAGCTCATCGAGCGCTACATCCAGGAAGCAGGTAGCCTGAATGCCGACTAGCCGCTATCAGGACAAGGTGCTCGAGACTTACGCGCGCTCCCTTCTGGAAGCCGCTAAGGCCGAGAACCATGTGTTCGAGGACCTCGAGATGATCGAGCGCCTGGCTTCCGCCAGCCCCGAGATCATCGCCGTGCTCGACACCATGTCCAAGCGCGACCAGCTCGACCTTCTTCCCAAGGTGGCAGCTGCCTTTAAGTATGTTGCCGAGGAAGACGAGGATGTAGTGGGCGTGACCGTCACCACGGCGATCCCGCTCGACGACGAGCTGCGTCAAACCATCACTAAGAAATGCGAGCAGGACTTCGGTCGCAAGGTATTCCTTATCGAGCAGGTCGACCCGTCTATCGTGGGCGGCCTGGTGCTCGAGGCCCGCGGCGAGCGTCGTGACATTTCCGTCAAGACGCAGCTGCGCGTTGCGCAGGAGACCCTCGCAAACTCTGCTAATTCGTACGGAGGTGAAGCCTAATGTCCGAAACCCTCAATGCCCAGGATATCGCCAAGAAACTGCAGGAGCAGCTCACGAGCCTCTCCGCGACGGTCGATACGCATGAGGTTTCAACGGTCGACGAGGTAGGCGACGGCATCGCGCGCGTCACCGGCCTCAAGAGCGCCATGGCAGGCGAGCTTCTGGAGTTCAAGAGCTCCGATACCGGTGAGACCGTCTTCGGCCTTGCCCAGAACCTTGACCGTGACGAGGTCGGCGCCGTTCTGTTTGGTGCCGTCGACTCCATCAAGGAAGGCGACGAGTGCCGCACCACTGGCCGCATTATGGATATCCCCGTGAGCCGTGCCATGCTCGGCCGCGTCGTCAATCCGCTCGGCCAGCCTATCGACGGTTTGGGTGACATTGTCGCCACGCACCGTCGTCCTATCGAGTTTAAGGCCCCCGGCGTCATCGACCGTACCCCGGTGTGCGAGCCGGTTCAGACCGGTCTGTTGGCCATCGACTCCATGGTGCCTATCGGCCGTGGTCAGCGTGAGCTCATCATCGGCGACCGTAAGACCGGTAAGACCGCCATTGCCATCGACGCTATCCTCAATCAGCGCGGCAAGGGCATGGTCTGCATCTATGTCGCCATCGGCCAGAAGGCCTCCACGGTTGCCAACATCCGCGAGACCCTCGCTCAGCACGGTGCGCTCGAGTACACCATCATCGTTTCGGCAACCGCTGCCGATTCCGCCCCTATGCAGTACATCGCGCCTATGGCCGGTGCCGCTATCGGCGAGTTCTTCATGTACAACGGCGAGGACGGCAAGCCCGCCAGCGAGACCAACCCCGGCGGCCACGTGCTCGTCATCTACGACGACCTGTCCAAGCAGGCTGTGGCCTACCGTCAGATGTCGCTGACGCTGCATCGTCCGCCCGGACGCGAGGCCTATCCTGGCGACATCTTCTACCTGCACTCTCGTCTGCTCGAGCGTGCCGTCAAGATGTCCAAGAAGAACGGTTACGGCTCCATGACGGCTCTGCCGATCATCGAGACCCAGGACGGCGACGTCTCGGCCTACATTCCGACCAACGTCATTTCCATTACCGATGGTCAGATCTACCTGCAGTCCGAGCTCTTCTTCCAGGGCCAGCGCCCGGCAGTCGACGTGGGTATCTCCGTGTCCCGCGTCGGTGGCGACGCACAGACCAAGGCCATGAAGCAGGTTGCCGGCAATCTTCGTCTTGACCTCGCTTCGTACCAGGAGCTCGCCGGCTTTACGCAGTTCGGCTCCGACCTCGACGAGGCCACGCAAAAGCAGCTTACCCACGGCGCTCGCATGACTGAGCTCCTTAAGCAGCCGCGCTACAAGCCGTTTGAGGTTGGCGAGCAGATTGCAGTTCTGTTTGCAGGCAACGAGGGCTTCCTGGACGACCTGGAGATCGCCGACGTGCTGCCTTTCCGCGCTGAGCTTATCGAGTACCTGGACAACGGCTTTGGCTCGCTGCTCGATAAGGTTCGCGCCAAGAAGATCGACGATGACACCAAGGCTGAGCTTCTGCGCGTTATCGGTGACTTCAAGCAGCAGTTCATGGCCAAGCACCATGCCGATACGACTGGATCAGAGGAGAACTAAGCCCTATGGCCAACCTTCGCGACATTAAGAAGCGAATCTCCTCGGTTACCACGACCAAGCAGATCACGCGCACGATGGAGATGGTCTCTACGGCCAAGATCCGTCGTGCCCTCGATCGCTCCAAGCAGGCCGAGCCCTATAAGGAGGCGCTGACCGACGTCATGTTGACGGTCGCCGGCGACGCCTCCTGCTCGGGCACCGATCCCATGCTACAGAAGCATGAGAGCGTCAAGCATGGCCTGATTGTCGTTATTGCCTCGGACCGCGGCCTTGCCGGCGGTTTCAATACGACGGTGGAGCGCACGGCCGAAAAGCTCGCCGCTTCTTGGGCGAACGATGGCATCGAGTGCGAGATCATTGCGTGTGGACGTAAGCCGGCCACGTATTTCCGCGACCGCGCAAACGTCGTCATGCACTTTGAGGGCAATTCCTCCGAGCCCGATTTTAATCAGGCTCGCATGATTTCCTCTCATATCTGCGATGCGTATCGTGCCGGCGAGCTTGACCGCGTCGAGCTTGTCTACCACCACGCCAAGAACCGCGTGGATCAGGAGCTTCGCGTCGAGCACTTGCTGCCGCTCGATCCCGAGATGATCGCTATGGCCCACGGTCCGCGTAAGAACGAGACCGACGCCCCTAAGCGCATCTCGTCCACGTTCGAGTTCGTGCCCTCTCCCGAGCATGTTCTCGGCAAGCTTGTACCGTCGTATATCCTGACGGTCATCTACCAGGCCCTGATCGATTCGGCGGCTGCCGAGCAGGGTGCACGTCGCAAGGCCATGCACTCCGCGACGGAAAACGCCACCGCGATCATCTCGACCCTTACCCGCACGTATAGTCGCGTGCGCCAGGCTTCGATCACGACCGAGATTAACGAGATCGTCGGCGGAGCCTCAGCATTGGAGGAACAGTAATGGCTAATAACACCGTAAAGCTTGCGGTCGAGGAAGCCACCAAGAAGACGACTGCCGGTGATGGTCGCATCGTGCGTATCATCGGCCCTGTCGTCGACGTCAAGTTTGACGGTGCGGTGCCCCCGATCTACAACGCGCTCACGGTCGAGGCCGAGACCCCGATCGGTCACCTGAGCACGATCCTCGAGGTTGAGAGCCAGCTTCCGGGCGGCGTCGTCCGCACGGTCGCCATGTCCTCGACCGACGGTCTGCAGCGTGGTCTCATTGCCACCGATACCGGTGAGCCCATGAAGATGCCCGTTGGTCCCAAGACACTCGGCCGCATTTGGAACGTCATGGGCAAGCCCGTCGACGGCAAGCCTATGCCCGAGGTGGAGGAGTTCTATCCCATCCACCACGCAGCGCCCCGCTTCGACGAGCTCACCACCAAGACCGAGATCTTCGAAACCGGCATCAAGGCCGTTGACCTGCTCGAGCCCTACATCCGTGGCGGCAAGACGGGTCTGTTCGGCGGCGCCGGCGTCGGCAAGACCGTTCTGATTCAGGAACTCATTAACAACCTCGCCCAGGAGCATGGCGGCACCTCGGTGTTCACCGGTGTCGGCGAGCGTACCCGTGAGGGTACCGACCTTTATCTCGAGATGAGCGAGTCGGGCGTTATCGACAAGACCTGCTTGGTCTATGGTCAGATGAACGAGCCGCCCGGAGCGCGTCTGCGCATCGGTCTGGCCGGCCTTACCACCGCTGAGTACTTCCGCGATCGCGGCCAGGACGTTCTGCTGTTCATCGACAACATTTTCCGCTTCTCCCAGGCAGGTTCCGAGGTTTCCGCACTGCTGGGCCGTATGCCGTCCGCCGTCGGTTACCAGCCCACGCTGGCTACCGAGATGGGTGACCTCCAGGAGCGCATTACCTCGACCAAGACGGGCTCCATTACCTCCGTCCAGGCTGTCTATGTCCCTGCAGACGACCTGACCGACCCGGCGCCTGCCACGACGTTTACGCACCTCGACGCCACCACGGTTCTTTCGCGTAGCATTTCGTCGCTCGGCCTGTTCCCGGCTATCGACCCGCTCGCGTCTTCTTCGGACGCTCTCGATCCCTCGATCGTCGGCGAGGAGCACTACCGTGTTGCCGTCAAGGTCCAGGAGCTCCTGCAGGAGTACTCCGACCTTCAGGACATCATCGCCATTCTGGGTATGGACGAGCTGTCCGAGGAGCAGCGCCTTACGGTCAACCGTGCTCGTAAGATCCAGCAGTTCCTCTCGCAGTCCTTCCACGTTGCCGAGAAGTTCACCGGCAACCCCGGCGTCTACGTCCGTGTCGAGGATACCGTCCGCTCCTTCGCCGAGATTGTCGACGGCAAGGCCGATGACCTGCCCGAGCAGGCATTCCGCTATGCCTCCACGATTGAGGACGTGCGCGAGCGCGCCCGCAAGATGGAGGAGAAGTAGGTTATGCGTATCCGCATCGTGTGCCCCGTGAGCCTCGCCTATGAGGGTGACGCTGCGTTTGTGTCGATTCCGTCTACGGATGGCGAGTTTGGCGTTTTACCTGCTCACTCCAGCGAAATCTGCACGATCGACCGCGGTTACGTTCGCGTTTCCGATAAGGCCATGGGCACTGTCGACCACACGTTTGCCGTGGCCGGCGGCTATGCCCAGGTTGCGGAAGATGTCGTGACCGTCCTCGCCGAGCGCGCTTGCGATTTGGCGACCGTCGACGCCGACAAGGTTAAAGCTGATATTCAAGGTTTTGAAGAGAAGCTGGGTAATTTGTCGGAGGATGATGCACGCCGCGCCTACCTCTATAATGAAATCGCATGGTGTAAGCTCAAGCTTGCCCAATAGTCAAACGTTTTAGCGTTCGACCATTTGCGAACACATCATGCCCGGGATGGCCCAGCCACCCCGGGCATGCTTTTTGAAAGGGTAGACCTTGGATATTATCCGCGTTGAGGGTGGCCACGCCATCGGAGGTTCCGTGCCTGTCTCGGGTGCTAAGAACTCCGCGCTCAAACTTATGGCGGCAACGCTTCTGGCGCCGGGCAAGACGACGCTGCGGAACGTGCCCGATATTTCCGATGTCCACGTGATGGGCAAGGTGCTCAAGGGCATGGGCGCTACGATCGATGTTCTCGACGAGCACACGCTCGAGATCGATACCTCCCAGGTCGATTCTTGGGAGGCGCCCTACGAGCTTGTCGCCAAGATGCGCGCCTCCACGGCTGTGATGGGTCCCCTGCTGGGTCGTTTCCATCGCGCCAAGATCGCCATGCCGGGCGGCTGCAACCTGGGTGCTCGCAAGATCGATATGCATATCTTGGGTCTCGAGGCTCTGGGCGTCGAGTTCGACACCGCCCACGGCTACATCAACGCCAGTGCTCCCCAGGGTCTGCACGGCACCACCGTCACGCTCGAATTCGCGAGCGTGGGCGCCACCGAGAACCTCATCATGGCTGCCGTGCGCGCACAGGGCACCACGGTTATCGACAACGCTGCCCGCGAGCCCGAGATCGTCGACCTTGCCAACATGCTCAACGAGATGGGTGCCAAGATCGTCGGCGCAGGCACGCCCGTCGTGACCATCGAGGGCGTGGAGGAGCTGCATCCCGTTACCCATTGCGTGGTGGGTGACCGCATCGAGGCCGGCACCTTTATCGTCGCCGGCGCCCTCATGGCCGATGAGCGCGGCGTCGATGTTACGGGCTTCTGCCCCATCCACCTGGGAATGGTGCTCAAAAAGATGGAACTTATGGGCATCGAGTGCGAGCGTATCGAGAACGGTGTCCACGTCAATCGCGCCGAGCGCATCAAGCCGGTCGATATCCAGACGCTTCCGTTCCCGGGTTTCCCGACCGACATGCAGGCGCAGATCATGGTGCTTTCGGCCCTTGCCGACGGAAGCTCCGTAATTACCGAGAACATCTTCGAGAACCGCTTCATGTTCGCCTCCGAGCTCGTGCGTATGGGTGCCGATATTCGTATCGAGAGCCATCACGCCATGATTCACGGCGTCAAGGGCTTCTCGGGCGCACAGGTCACCTCACCCGACCTGCGTGGCGGCGCGGCTCTTGTGGTTGCCGGTCTTATCGCCGATGGCGTTACCGAGGTCTCGGCCATCCATCACATCAAACGTGGCTACGAGCAGTTTGTCGAAAAGCTGCAGGCGCTTGGCGCGCATGTCGAACATGCCACCGTTCCCGATCCCGTCATCTACTAATGCAGGTTGCCTATGTTTAACAAGAAGCCCCTAGCGGATAACACCCGAAGACCCTCGACTGGTGCGCAGGCCAAGATCTACAGTCGCGACAATGTCGCACGCTATTCCGAGCGCGCCCGTCAGCGCCGTCGCGGCCGCACGGTTCGCCGTGTCGCGCTCATCGCCGTGCTCGGTGTGTTGCTGAGCGCCACGACCGCTGCAGGTCTGTGGTTTGCCACTATCATGGGCAAGCTTGGCGACTCCAATGTCATTACCAACAACCTGCGCCAGATTCTGGTCGATACCGATGAGGCAAAAGATCCGTTCTACGTGTTGCTTCTTGGTACCGACGGTCGTCCGGGCGAAGATACGTATCGTGCCGACTCGATTATCCTGGCACGCATCGACCCCACGCAAAAGCAGGCGACGCTCATTTCCGTTCCGCGCGACACCAAGGTCGTGTACAAGGGCGAGACCATGAAGATCAACGCCTGCCACACCGTTGGCGGCGCCGAGGCCATGGTCCAGGCGGTCAACGAGCTGTGCGGCGTGCAGATTTCTCACTATGCCGAGGTCAGCTTTGACGGCATGCAGTCGCTTATTGATTCGGTTGGCGGTATCGACATCAACGCGACCGACGACGTCGACGATCCCGAGCACCTGGATATTAAGATTACCGCTGGTCAGCAGCATATGGACGGCGCTACTGCCCTTACCTATGCCCGCTGCCGCTACACCTATGCCGACGGCGATTACACGCGCATGCGCCATCAGCGTCAGGTGCTTGGCGCCCTTGCCAACCAGATTCTCAATAACTTCGATGCCACGAAGATCTTTGGCCTGGTTAATTCGCTGTCCGATATGCTCGTAACCGATATGAGCGTTCAGGATATCGTGTCCACGGTCAACGCCATGCGCGGCATGGATGTCGAGGGCATCTACTCGGCCAACCTGCCCTCGTACGCCGACGACAGCACTATGATCGACGGCGTGAGCTATGTCTTTGTTTACGAAGACGAGCTTAAGGAAATGATGGCCCGCGTCGACGCCGGTGAGGATCCCAAGGGCCCCAACACCATGGGCCTTTCAGACGGCTCCAGCTCCACGATCGGTGACCTCAACAACAATACGTCCGAGGACTACGCATATGGCACCGCGACCTCGTCGGGTGGCTCGGACGATTCCGACGATTCGAGCGACGGCTCCGATTACTACGAAGAGCCCACCGGTGACGGCAACGGCTACGAAGCCAACTACTAGGGTTACGCGGGCTTACCAGCCCGCGTAGCGGCTCGACGCTGCGCGACGCCCAGAGCTACAATTTGTCATTCAAAAGGCAGGGCATGACCAGAAGGTCAATGCCCTGCCTTTTTCATGCCAACTTGTTCGCTCTGGACGTCGCTCGCTGACGTTGGCTCAACCTGCGATGCCGACTACTTTTCTTGCACCAAAAAACGCCCCGTTCTCGGTTGAGGACGGGGCGATTCGTCTTTTGGCCTCATGCAGCCAGTCTTATGCGAAACGGGCGACGAGCTCCTGCAGGACGTCGGTCATCTTGACGAGCGAGCTGACCGGGACAAACTCGTTGACGCCGTGGTAACAGTAGCCGCCTGTCGAGAGGTTGGGGCAGGGCAGGCCGCGGAACGACAGCTGTGCGCCGTCGGTGCCGCCGCGAATCGGCAGTACTTGGGGCTCAACGCCGCAGGCAAGGTAGGCTTCCTTGGCAACATCAATAAGCTCGGGATAGTCACGAACGATCTCGGCCATATTTCGATACTGCTGCTTAATCTCGACCGTTACGCGCTCCTCGCCCAGTCGCTGGTTGAGCAGTGCGGCGGCGGCATTCATCAGCTCGAGTTTCTGCTGGAACTTGGCGGCATCGTGATCACGGACGATATAGCGCGCCGTGGCATGGTCGACCGTTGCCGAGACGCCCTCAAGGTGATAGAAGCCCTCGTAGCCCTCGGTGTATTCCGGGCGCTGCTCGTAGGGGAGCAGGGCGTTGAAGTCGCAGAACAGGTTGCCCGCGTTGACCATGCGCCCCTTGGCGTCGCCGGGGTGAATGGACTGGCCCTCAAAGCGAACGGTTGCCTCGGCGGCGTTGAAGCACTCCCACTCAAGCTCGCCAACCGGACCGCCGTCGACCGTGTAAGCGTACTTGCAGCCGAAGGCCTCGATATCCAACAGCTCGGCACCGTGACCGATTTCCTCGTCCGGGCAGAAGCAAATGCCGAGCGCGGGATGGGGCAGGGAGGGATCCTGCGCGATGCGTGCGACAAGCGCCATGATTTCGGCGACACCCGCCTTGTCATCGGCGCCCAGCAGCGTAGTTCCGTCGGTACAGACAAGGTCCTCACCCACCAGGTTGTTGAGGGCAGGAAGTTTGGCGGTGCTCATGGACACGGGCTTGCCGTCGACGATGCCGCAAACCAGATCGCCGCCCTCGTAGTGCACGATGTGCGGCGCTACGCCGGCGCCCGGCGCGACCTCGGTGGTATCGAGGTGCGCGATCAGGCCCAGGGCGGGCTTATTCTCGGAACCGGCGCTAGCGGGAATGTGCGCGCAGACATAGGCGTTTTCGCTTACATGGGCATCGGTTGCACCCAGCTCGCGCAGTTCTTCGGCAAGCACGTTGGCAAGGTCGAACTGTACGGTGCTCGACGGCACCTGGTCGCAGTTGGCATCCTCGGACTGCGTGTTGATCTGGACATAGCGCAAAAAACGCTCGAGGACGTCGGGGTCCGTGGTGGTGTTTTCCATAAAGATCGCTCCAATCTTGGTCGTCGTGTGCAACAAGAACTCTAGCACGGTATGCCGCGGCATACCGCGACGCTTGGATGGGGTAGAATCAGCCATTGAGTGCAGAAGGGACGGATGTTCATGGATACGACAAATAGCTCGCGCGAGCTACACCTAACGGTGGCGAACGAAGACTACTTGGAGTGCATGGTTCGCATCGAAAGCGAAGATGGGGAGACCGGCGGCGTGCGGTCGGTCGATATCGCACAGCGCCTTGGCGTCTCGAAGGCATCGGTCAACAAGGCGGTTTCGGCTCTCAAGGCATCTGAACTTGTCGAACAGTCTCACTACGGCAAAGTTATCCTGACTGACCGTGGGCGCGAGGTCGGCTCGGCTATCTGGTATCGCCATCGTCTGGTCCGCACGTTTTTGGTTCAGGAGCTCGGTGTCGAATTTGAGCGAGCCGATTCCGAGGCCTGCATGATGGAGCATGCTCTATCCGAGGACACGATGAACCGCTGGCTCGCCTATCTCGAAAAGCAGGGAATCAGCGTCGAGGAATAGCGGGATATATATGGATACGAGTTATTACAACCGCTTTGGTGCCGAGGAACTTACGCGCCGCTTGTCGAGCGAGACCTTGTTGGCGCAGGGCCCCATGGGCAGTGTTCTGTTGAGTGAGTACGATGCCGCCGACATTCCACCGGCGTTTTGGAATCTGGCAGAGCCGCAGACCGTTTCTCGTATCCATCGCTTGTATGTCGCCGCCGGCGCGCAGGTGCTCATTACCAACACCTTTCAGGCATCAAGCTATGCCCTCAAGCACGACCAGATTGCGCCGTCCGTGGCGGAGGTCAATCGCGGGGCCGTCGACGATGCTCGCCAGGCGCACCCACAGCTGCTGCTGGGCTCGATGGGCCCGATTTGTATTGAGTGGTTTGCCGAGGACTCTGCCGAGTATCGTGAAATCCGAGGCATTGCGCGCGAACAAGCGCACGCCTTGCTCAATGCTGGTGTTGACGGTCTGCTGATCGAGACGGTGACGTCTATCCGTAATTTGCAGCCCATGCTTGCCGGCGCCCGAGATGCCGCCGACGGTATGCCTGTCCTGGTGAGTTTTGTCGTTGACGATAAAGGCGACCTGTTGGGCGATGGCCTCAACATCGAGGCAGCCGTTTTGTACGCCGAAAAACACGGCGCAAACTCGGTTGGTGTTAATTGCTGTTCGCTTGCGGCCGCGAATGCGGCGGTGCCCAGGATGGTTGCATCGGCGACGACTCCCGTCACGGTGCGTCCCAACGTAGGCGATCCGGTCCAGACTCAGGATGGCCCCGTATGGCACGAGAACCCTGAAGCTTTCGCGCGCGCATGCATCGAATGGAGACATGCCGGTGCCGCAATGGTGGGCAGTTGCTGTGGAACCACGGCAATCACTACGGCAGCAATGGCCGAGGCGCTCGATATATAAAGGGCAAAACCGCTCCATACGGGGCGGTTTTTTATTGCCTGCATGTCCTCGGCAGCATTTGCCCAAATGGTGAATGCTGGTGCCGGCAGGTTGCCGAGTGCATGTTGCGGGTATACCCCATGCGTAACATGATCCAAACACTGTGAGGTGTCTGCGCGTGTGCGCGATAATTCATTTTGGAACTGACGGTTGGCGCGCTCGCGTCGATGAGGACTTCACTGCCGATAACGTTGCCCGTATCGCCGATGCCGTCGGCGAGTTGTGGCAAAAGACCAATCCGGGCAAAACGGTATATATAGGGTTCGACACCCGGCCCCTGGCGCGCGAGTTCGCTGAGCTTGCGGCGGGCGTGCTAGCAGCGCACGGGCTAGACGCCGTGCTCGCTTCGCGACCTGTTCCGACCCCTGCCCTTACGTGGGCGGCGGCTTATGACGGTGAGGCGTGCGGCGCGCTCATGGTGACGGGGTCCCATCATCCGCAGGGTTATCTGTGCCTCAAGATTCGCATTGGTGACGGCTCGACCGCCAACCAGGATGTCATCGAAGAGCTCGAAGAGACCATGGCTCCCGAGCCAATGGGGATCGAGGGGCAATATCGCACCGCGGATATCATTCCTGACTATATGCAAGCGGTGGCATCGTTTGTCGATGCCGAAGCCATCCGCGCCGCGCACTTGCGCGTGGTTGTCGACCCCATGGGCGGCGCAGCCCAGGGCTATCTAGCCGACTTGCTGCGCGAGCTTGGCGTTGAGGTGCACGAGATTCACGCCGGGCAGGCGTCTGATCAAGAAGATATCTGCCCCGACCCCGTTGAGCCTTGGGTGGACACTTGCGAGCGCGCGGTTATCGAGGACGGAGCTTGCGCTGGCCTGGTGACCGACGGCGACGCCGACCGTATCGGCGCGGTTGACGAGCGCGGCAGATATATACATCCGCATCAGATCATGGCGCTCGTTTTAGGCGACTTGGTTCAATTTCGTAATTTGGAGGGGCGCGTCGTCGTCAATCTTTCATGCTCGACGCTCGTGCGTCGCATTGCCGAGGCGCTTGGCTGCCGCGTGACCGTCAAACCAGTCGGTTTCAAATATATAGCGGCGGAGATGAAGAAGGGCGGCGTCCTCATGGGCGGCGAAGAAGCCGGTGGTATCGGCATCGCCGCGCATATGCCCGAGCGCGATGGAATCCTCGCCTGTCTGATTCTGTGTGAGCTTATGGCAAAGACGGACGCGCCTTTGGGCGTTCTGGTCGACCAACTCGAGGACAGTTTTGGTAAGACGAGTTACGGTCGACGCGATTTGCGCCTTGAGGCCGAAGATGCCGAAACGTTACGAACCCTGCTGCCGGGCGTAAACCCCAAGTCGATTTGTGGCAAGGTGCCGCAAAACGTTAGTCATATGGACGGCTTGCGTCTGTCATTCGAGGATGATACGTGGCTGCTGGTCCGTCCTAGCGGGACCGAACCAGTGGTGCGCGTCTACGCCGAGGGGTTCTCGGTGGAAGAACGTGATGAGTTGCTCGATGCTGGCTGTGCTTTAGCTAGGGGGACGTATCCGCTTTAACCATGAGACTGCCTCATATAAAGAGATGCTCGGCGAGCGGTAGTTAACGGCTGGCAAGCGTTAGTCGGATCACAAGATATGTAGGAAATGTGTACGCCCAGATTCCCGCCCCCGGAACCCCTCCGGTCTGGCAATATATCTCCTTGCCGCGCGGCCCGGTCGGACCGGATCAGCCGCAAAGCGTGCACCTTGAGAACCGGATACTGCGAGGATGGACACATTCAGTGTCGCATCCGGGCAGACATCGAACCATTTGAAATGGTCTAACTTGGATTTGTTTTTCGCAAGGCCGCCGAGAGGCGGCCCC